>Ga0307432_1000385_pt1 | contig 35147 bp, 35 predicted proteins | sample SalMarWE160150MG_FD_202158 | JGI IMG/M metagenome (GOLD analysis project Ga0307432, IMG submission 202158) | Salt marsh sediment microbial communities from the Plum Island Ecosystem LTER, Massachusetts, United States - WE1603-150 | ecosystem: Environmental > Aquatic > Marine > Intertidal zone >...
AAATTCAAGAGGGTAGGTCTGCACTACACGGGTCTGGGCATCGACACCTGCCTTTCTGTACCCGCCAACGCGGATTCTTCAAGCAATTTCATGCGATTTTTCCAAAACGTGCGAAGGTTGGGCTAATAGCCATCGCCACGAGCGCGCGCGGAACCGCGACGGGGCCACAGGGCTCGAAGAACGCGGTCCGTCGCCACGGCGACGCTTTTCCGTAGACTCACTTCTGGTTTTTCGGACCATCTTTGGAATCATCCTTGTTTGCCCGGTGTCCTCGCGTTCGGTCAGGAGATTACCGCCGGTGATGCATAATGGGCCTACCGATGCAACTAGGAAGGTTCCTAAGAATGGGAGCGCATGCTTGTGTCACGGGAAGGACGCATATACTTGCAGAGACTCGCATGTGTTGATAGGTCGCTACAGAGTGCCCGTTCGCTAAAGTCCCGAGACAGCGAGATTATTTGTATAGGCGGGGGATTTTTGACCCACGAGCCTATAGCACCCCAGGAACAGTCTTTCCAACCTAGTGTGTCGCATCATCGGATCCCGCCGGGTAGCAGCGCCTAGGCGAAGCCTGTCACCGGGCGGGTGGGATACGGTCGATCAGATCCTGCGTCCGCCACCGGGGCCGAGATAGATCGTGCGTAGCGGTTGTGTCATTGTGTCCTGCGCGTCTCAGCGCGCGGACTTGTGGCACTACCGTTTGCCATTTGTGTTCAGCAGCCGCCGCTCCGCAAGCTCATCTGTGATAAGCTCTACGACCCGATCCCAGGCATGGCAACTGACGACGGAAGATGCTCCCTCTGGGACGATGCCTGTACAATGAGCACGAATGCTGGCTTGCCAAGCATCAGGGTCGTCCGACATTGTGATAAACGCCGAAAACTGGTGTGCCGCCGGCGTTACGGTGGAAACCACTGGCCGTCCCGCCGCCAGGTATTCCACCAGCTTGATCGGCCGGCACTGGAGGCCCCAAGTGGTACGGGCCGTCGGCAGCATACACATGTCGAAGTGGTGTACGTAGGCCGGGATTTGCGAATGCAGCTTGGGACCGAGGAAATGGACGTTTGGCAGCTGCCGTAACAGTGCCGCGTTCGGATCCTCAACGCCCACGAGTACGAATGAAACATCCGGCATGCCCTTTGCAACATCGGATACCAGCTTGCTGTCAAACTTATGCGCGTCCATGCTCCCGACGTAGCCGACGACAGGGCGCCGCAACGCCACAAGGTCGGAAGGAGGTAAAGCTGCTGCGTCGCGGTCGAAGAAGCGCTCATCGACGCCCTGCGGGACCAACAGAGCGTTTGCCGTCAGCTTGCAGGCCTGGCGGTGTAGCTGATCACTGACGTGTAGGACCAGATCAGAACGGCGAACGAGTTCATCATCAAGAGAACGCACGTATGCGGCATTGAAGTTGTCGAAGTCGTATGCCGCGTAATCGTCCGTACGCTGGTAGACCAGCCCACTGCAGGCGCGGTTACGTACCACTGGCCAAGCTGTCGGCGTATTCACCCAGATGAGAGGCCGATGAACGCGGAGCTGCCCGAACGTTGTGTACAATTGTGCTTGGAGGACGGCGCGGTTCAGAGCGCGCCCCCAGGAATAGCCATACAGAGGTATCGGCAATGGGCTATATACCCAGAGCCTCTTATCAACCTGCTGCAGGCGCCGCCGGACGCTGTTGATCTTGCGGCGAATGCGGGTCCAAAACAGAGCATCGCGACGCAGGCTGGGCATGCGCATCGCAATAGAACATACGTACAGGACGCGAATACGGTGTGACAGCCTTTTCATCACCTGAATGTCGAAGTGGGCGTGGCTGTGATACCACCAGTCCTCTCCGCCCAAGCACACGATCCAAGCGGCTTCTTTTCGCATACCCATCTCGCTTATCTGCTATGCGTTCTCGCTTCCCCAATGGACAGCGCTTCACGACCGACCAGCGGCGCCACCTCACAACCTTGAATAAACTGGCGGACAGTGGTAACGAGACTGGGCGAAGCGTAGGCACAGAGCGGAGTATCCCAACCTCTCAATTCGCCGAGCCGGTCGAGGTGCTCTGTCAACTCAGCGGTGTCCCACGCGACGACCAAGCGGAGCGAAGACGCGAGTTGCTTCGCTGTGGCCACCTGGTGATCGTTTCTCGTCTCCTTTAGATGTCCGAGCCGCGGCAAGGCCAATAGTGGCTTGCCGTACTGCAATGCAGTCAGGATGGAACCCATACCGACATGCGATACCAGAAGGTCCGCCGCTTGGACTCGCGCGCGAAAATCGCTGGGTGTCAGCATCTCGAGCCAGGGCATGTGCGCCGGCTGCCAGCCACGGACTCCAACCTGCGCGAACAGCTCGACCTCTGGGTGCGACTCCGCCCATGTGTCAACAGCGCGGATCAGCCGGTCGAAGGGCATCTGGGCGCCAACTGTCACGAAAATCACAATATGCCTCCTAGGTAATGCGGGCCAGCCGGCCCGGCCAAGTGCGGCCACTGAGTCAACCACAGGTCCGCATGAGGTCGCACTAGTTGACCACTCATGGATAGCTGCTCCACATTCGCAATGCTGTCGACCCAAATGGTGCGGGCCCCCATCAACTTACCCAAACGGAGAGCAAAGAAGCCCGGCGCAGCGCCGGTAGAGATCACCACGTTGGGGCGCTCCACCAGAACGATCCACAACAAGCGAATCGCCATGAGGGCCAACTTTGCCTTGCTCCATCGTGTACCGTCATTAATGGCACGGAAACGCTCGCCCGGCACATCCTCGCGATAAGCCGGATGCACAGTAACATATGTTACCCGATGACCATCGAATGCCGGCTGCAACCGCAGGAGCTGTACCCAATGCCCCCCCCCTGAGGAAACTGCAAGAATCCTCAACCGCTTCACAATTGCACCGGTCCGCAGAAGGGGCGCTCGAGACTGTCGACCTGGCCAACGATCGGATATCGCACTCATGCCCATCCTCGGGCCGCCCGTGCTATCGCTTCTAATTGTTCCGCGCAGCATTGAGCGCCTCGCGAATCACCGCCGAGAGCATGGATACATTCTCCAAAGCGTGTCATCTAGATCCTCTCTGGTCTGAATAGAAGCCGCAGATAGAGCGGGAGCTTCCACAGCACGTAGAGCGGGGCGACCAAGACTGTTGTCAAGGGGATTGTGTCGCGGGCGAACTTCGCCCAGCCTGCCGCTACTGCAGCAAGCAGGAGTACCCACGCACACCCCAGGATCACGGCGCCACTCCAGCGGCCGGACGCGGCGCCAAAGGCGAGCGTAACGATGGTTGCCGCCGCCATGAGCATGACTTGCAGCGACAGCGGCGGTACGGCCAGTTCCATTGCGAGGCCCAGCAAATCCAGCCGTCGTTGCCGAAATGCCTGCTTCATCAGGCGAGGAACCTGTCCGATGATCGTTCGCAAGTGCCCGTGCTCCCAGCGTGTACGCTGCTTGAACTCGATCGCGGCGAGCGCAGGGAGCTGCCCGGTGACCTTGGCATCCGGATATAGCTTTGGTGGATGACCCGCGACTGCCAGGTCGAGCCCCAACTGCATGTCCTCGACGATGTTCGCGGTGCCCAGTGTCACCGTTGAAATAACCCGCCAGGGGAAAGCCATCCCCGTGCCCATGAGAAGACAAGGCATGTGCAGCCGGCTCAACCCGAGTGGTCGGACCTGGTTCTTGAACCGGAATGCCAATAGCGAGACGGTCTGGCGGGGAGAACTCGTCTTCGTTGGCTCGAGCAGGTAGAGCGATTGGACCGGGCACCCCGTGGCGATTGCATGGCCGGCCAAGCCGTCAATCGTGCCCGGATGAACGTGACAATCGGCGTCGATGATGATGACGACGTCGGGGGGATCGCTTCCCAGGAAGCGAAGTCCGTAGTCCAGCGCGTATCCCTTGCCGTGCTGATCCGGGTCCACGCGTTCTATTACGGTCGCCCCGGCCTTCGCTGCCAGTGGACCGGTGTTGTCGGTACAGTTGTCCGCTACGACGACAATCTGATCGCTTTGTCGAAGCTGGGCAGCAATCGACTGAAGTGTGGTCTCGATGATCGCCGCCTCGTTATGTGCGGGGATCAGGACTGCGACCGATGAGTTGTCGGGGCGTGGTTCTGCATGCCCTTGCTGCTGGGGCGCAAGCGCCGAAATGCACTCGATAAGGACGACGACAACCGGAACCGCGACAACAACGGCCATAACCGAAAGGAGTACGTCAAGACCGGCCATCACGCTGCCTCCGTTGCCGTCCCGTCTGTCCGCGGTCAACAACTTCACGGAACAGGCGTTCCAGCCGTTCGGTCTCGACGCGTGTGTTGTGGCGTTTGAGTATGCTGTCGCGTCCGTGCCTTCCCATCTCACTCAGGCGTTCGTGCGGCAGTTCCAGGGCTGCTCGCATTGCCTTGGCGAGTTGCTCAGTATTGCCGGCCGGAACGAGCCACCCGTTCTCGTCCGGTCGCACCAACTCGGGGATGCCTGCTACGTATGTGCCAATCACCGGCCGGGTGAGGGCCATCGCCTCCATGATGACCATGGGCAGGCCTTCGGCGAAACTAGGAAGTACCACGGCGCGGGCTGCGAGAAGCTGTTGGCGAACCTCAGCTTCGCTCAAAGAGCCGGTCAGCGTGACGCGATCGGTCAACCCGGCTTCGGCAATCCGACGTTCCAACACGGATCGCAACTCGCCGTCGCCGACTAGCACCAAGTGAACATCGACGCCGCCGTGAACGAGTTCGGTCAGGGCATCGATGAGCAGCATCTGTCCTTTCTCCGGACTGAGCCGACCCACGCACACCAGTGTGTTTGAGTCTGGATCGACAGGACGCGCTTCGTTAAAGAACTGATCCCCCACGGTACATCGCACGATATGGATCTTCGACCAGTCTTCGAATGAAGCCCATCGCCGAAGTTGCGCTGCGGAGAAGTCGCAGACGGCCACGACAAACATGGCGTCAGCCACCTTGCCGCGGATATCCAGCGATCTTGGAGCGTCGAACAAGTCTGTCCCGTGCACCGTGAAGCTGTAGGTTGGACCTCCCAGGCGTCGGATGAGCCGGGCGACCGCAGTTGCATTTGTCCCGAAATGCGCGTGGAGATGCTCGATCGAGTGGCTCCTGAGGACCTGCACTAGATAGGCCGCCTCCATCAGGTATGCGAAGTGCCGCGGCAGGCCTCGCTCGCTCCGCCATCCCATCCAAATGGTCAGACTCAGGGCTCGAACAAATGCGATCGGGCCGGTGATGAACGTCCGAGCCGCCCCGAGCAGCAGCTTCCCTGCCGGCTGTGCCAGACACTGCAAGACCTTGGCTTGCTCGGCCTGGTCCGACGGATCCACGGGTGTCTCCTCCACCCTGCGGATCGCGAGCCGCAGGACAAAATGCCCGCGCCGTTCGATCTCCAGTATCTCGCGCCGGATGAATGTGTGGCTTACCTTGGGATATTGGGTTACCACGTACGCGAGCCGCATGGGGCGTGAAGGGCGCTCGGGATGCGCACTGGTTTTGCCGTGGCACGCCTCGTCACAAACTGGTTCTCCGGGACTTCCTGCACTCATTACGCTTGCCGCCAGCGGTCCTTGAGCGTGCAGATCCGAGCCTGCGCCGGGTTACGCATACGATTTCACGAAGGAAGGGCCGATGACATCTGCTTTTCAAATATAAGTAAGTTGGCTACGCAAGGACTAGGTGGAAGGTTCAGTCGATACCAGGTGTCATTAATACCGAGAAGCAGTTGCCGGAGCGGGCCGCGAAGCCGGCGTTGAATCTCTGTGAACGAGCCGGGAATCCGGTGAGTCTGACGAAGCCCCAAGGATTCCAGATGCCGAGTGAGCGCCTTGATATCGAACCTCCATACCCACAGCCGACTGCCTTGCATATCGTACCAGCACCCGCGCCCAAGTGAAAACGTCTCGAGCTTGGGCAGCGGGCGGCGAAGCAGAAGATGGGCCGCCGCCAGAACGGCGTAGTCCCACGCACCGGAATTGGTGACATATAGCGCGAGTCTTCCCCCTGGTTTGAGGATGCGGGTCAACTCGGCGAGAGCTTGCTCTGCCGCGGGAATGTGAATGACAACACCCCATGAGAAGATCACGTCGAAGGACGAGTTCGCGGAGCTCAGGCAGGTCAAGTCACCCTGCTCAAAACGGATCTTGTCGGCAACTCCAGCCGCCTCGGCCCGACGGCGGGCTTCGTCGAGCGCCGCCGCCGAGATGTCAATCGCATGCACGCGGCAGCCTGCTTGCGCAACCCGGATACTGTGCTCGCCAGGCCCGCATCCGGCATCGAGCACGAGATCGTCCGGGTGGACGTCAAGGCATTGCATCATGCGCTCAATCGCTCGATCGTAGTATCGTCTGGCAGTAGGCGGATAGTAATCCGCATCCCATTGTTCAAAAACGTCGATGTCCTCAAAAACAGAAGGCTTGGTCATACAGATGTTTTCTCTCCGCATAAACCAGCCATAAGGTTGTACTCGGACGCCTCGACCACGGCGAGCAGCCCATGGCAGCGGCCCAGCGGACTCTGTGTGGCGTGCTTTCGGTAATAGCGCTGAAGCCAACTCCGGATCGGCTTGATCAAGTAGAACCGGTTGTCAAAGAACCGAGCCAGCCGATAGTACCATCTCTCGAAGAGAGCGTTTCCATAGCCTTCGATCCATTTGACGCGCATTGTCCCCGTTTCCTCTATTGTCTCGCGCAGGAGCTGCTCGCTAAAATGGCGGTAGTGAGTGGGATCGCACTTGTCGATGTTCGTAGACGGTGTCGTCACCACCAGGCTCCCACCGGTCTTGAGGCAGTCGCGGAGGTTCTGCAGAGCCTGCGCACACTTGTCAGGCGGGATATGTTCGATCACCTCAATAAGAATTGCCGCATCAAAGGGAGGGGAAAGCTGCTCAAGCAACTGCGGATTCGTGATGTCCCCGCAGATGAAGCGTCCTGCGGGAACGAGCCGGGCAGCGTGATCGATGGCGTTTGCGTTGCAGTCGACACCCACGGTCTCGAGATTTGCCTTGACAAGCCGTCCACAGTTCCAGCCATCTCCACAACCGGCTTCCAGAACACGGCGGGCGCCTGACTCGATAAGCAAATCGACCACGCGAGCTACGTACGCCTCAGACATGAACCGGTACAATCGTTCCGCCGAGTGATAGGGCTGGCTCTCGTGGACAATCCAGTGGTCAGGCAACAGATAGCCATCAGCGGAACACGGCCTCCCGGCCGGGAGTGATGATCCGGCGTTGACGCTCATTGGCTCGCTCCTGGATATATGACCCCCGCGGTTGGGTCTCTCGACCGGCTTACGCGCCCAACCTAGTGGAAACCGTATCAGACAACGTTCTCGCTTGGCAGCCGCTCATCGTTTCACGGTATGCGGAACGCCCTCGGCGAGGTACCCTGCTGAACGGCGCTCAGGACTCGCCTGAACGCACCACTCCAGCTCAAATCCAAGTCGTAGAACTGGGTTTGAACGGTCAGGCATGCACGCGATTTACGCTCAAAGAACTGCCGGTCTTCGGAAAGCCTGACGATCGCATCGGCATACGCGTGCGGGTCGTTCGGGGCCACCTCCACAATCGCTTCAGGGAAGACAGACTTCCAGGCCGTCCATGCCGATGAAGTGATTACCGGTCGCCCACACAGTATGGCCTCTACTGTCACCTTGTTGAACCCCTCGCCGCTCTCGGTCCTGGTCGGAACGACGACCACATGCGAATGGCCATACATCTCACGCACCTTGAACCGGTCGCAGTGCCCGTGACAGCGAAACCGGTCGGAGAGGCGTGCCTCGGCAGCGGCGCGTCGCAAATCGCTCAGGGCCGATCCGTCTCCGCAGATGTGGAACGTGAAATCAGAGCGTTGACCAACCGAAAGGCGACGCGCAACGTTCAGCAGGTCGAAGACGCCTTTGTCGGCCTCGATTCTGCCCACGTAGAGGACAACGAACGGACGCTGCGCAAACTGAGGTGGGGTGATTTGCTCAAAGGCCTGCCGCCGATACAGGGGAAGGAACTCGATGAACTTGCGTTGTCGCCCCCTCGTAAGTTCTACAATCTGGTCAGTGAGTTCGTGCGGCATGCTCATGATCGCGAAACACGCTCGCGCGAAGAAACTCCCATTGAGTCGCGCAATGGTTCGGTGAAAAAGCCCGGTGTGCCGAGACGGATCAAAGACGCGACTCTGCAGGCTCGGGACTACCTTGACACGAGCCAGGGCAAGCGATGAAAACAGAAACCAGTGCGAGCCTTCGGCGATGATCGCAACATCAGCCCGAAAGCGAATCGCAGATGCTATCAGACCCAAGCCGTTCCAGATCTGTCCGAGGTGATACAGGATACCTCCCGCTGCTCGCAGCCTGTACGGCCGGTGTTCGAGTCGGAACAGCCCTTCGCGCAGGAAGCCCCGTTGGGGACACGCAGTCACCACGTACCCCCGGGCGTTGAACTCACGGCACACCTCGTAGAACTGGGCGGAGTACGCCACGGCGGGCTCGAATGGCTCATCCTGTCCTGATTTCCAGTGAATAAACGTGCCTATGACATGGCCCGGCCCAGCGGCATAGAACACTCGGAGCTGTTTCATCGCTAAGTCCGAATGTGTCACCTTCGCAGCAGAGGATATCACACGCCAGGCGATCCGTTTGGCGAATCCCGATCCGCGGGCCATCCGTAACGTTCGTCGAACGGCACGTGAATGCCACGGACGATCAATTCATTCCTATCCAAGCAGGGCCGCCATCCCAGCATCGTCTTGGCCTTGCTGCAATCGAAAACCCCCTTTGCCGTCCGTGACTCCCAGTCACGATAGCTGGGACATCGACGCTCGGAGTGTCTGACTAGGACTTTTACGATCCACTTGAACATGTCAACGAGGTAGTAACGCCATATCGGCGTTGGAAAAACCTGAAGCTCGATGTCGGCGTGACGTTCCAACTCTTCGAGGAACTCGACAGCGGATAAGCAGGGATCACCAACGAGGTTGAACGATTCCCCCTCGATGCCCGGCAAATCCATGGCGGCAATGAGTGCACTCGCGACGTCCTCAACCAGCACGAACGGCATCTGGTTTCTGCCATCGCCCCAAAGCTGACAGACTCCTGCGTCTGTCCACGTGCCAACGCCCCAGTGACACGCGGTGCCACCCGTGCCAATAACGATTCCAGGCCTGCATACCACCACGGGCAAATCTCGCTCGCGGTGTATATCCATGAGCATAGTCTCCGAGACGGCCTTGGCACGCGCATAGTGGTCGCGGCGCTCGATCTTGGGGTCGAGCGGCGTGCGTTCGGTAATGGTTCCGGCTTTCGCGCCCGTGTAATAGGATGCAATAGTACCCGTGTAGATCAGCCTTCCGACCCCCTGCTCCAGACATTGCTCAGCTACGCGCACGGTTGCGAGCACGTCCTGGTTGTAGTAGTCTTCCCAGGTCTTCGCGAACGCCCGCGCCAGATGGACGACACAGCCGACACCTTCGACGGCCCGTTTAGTGTCGCAATCGTTGAGAATGGTGCCCGGGAACACTTCTAGATGTGGGTCATCCCGGTCGAACGGGAGGTTCCCGGGATTCCGGGTCATGAGGCGCACCGCCCGGCCGGCCGAGAGGAGTTGGCGGACCAGTTCCCGGCCGATGAAACCCGTTCCGCCGATTACGAGGACCTCCGGTTTCGGCGGCGCCGATGCTGCCGAGCGTGGCGCGACAGGGCGTTGGACCCGCGTGACACCTGCCAAGTCGCCTATGCGAACGCATTGTTCAATCACATCTCGGCCTAATCTCCCCGTGTTCCGCTCGTCCGGCACACCGCCGATGCCCGCATAGAATGCCTGCACGCTCCGGCTGATGCTGTACCCAAAGGCGTTTCCGCGATCGGACAACTTCATCTTTGACAACGCGTAATGTTTCAGGTTTTCCCAAGCCTGCTTACGCAGCGCTCGGGAGTGCCTGACCAGCCGGTTATACCTACCGAAATCTTCTGCGTATCTCGAGTGGCGATGTAAGACATAAGTGTTGTTCTCGAGATCCACGGTCGCAGTCCCCAATGTGCCCCGCACGTGAATACTCCGCTCGGGAAACCCGGGGGAGAAGGAGAACCGCAAGTCGATGGCCGTCTGTCCGCAATAGCCCCAGATCTGCCATCGACGGTAGAAGCGGCGATGCCCCGGAAGATCGACCGGGTTCGTCGCCTTAACGTGCATCTCCTCCGGAACTCCAACGAGGTCCACGACGTGTGCCATCACGTGCGAGCCGAGTTCGAGCATGATGTTTTTCGGATCACGCAGCATCCAGATATCAAAAGGACCGTGCGTGACCGCCGGCGGTTCCCAACTCCATGTGACCGTGACGTGATCCGCCCGACCGAGTTTGCCCTCTCGAAAATCATGTCGCAGTTGCTCATAGCCCGGTAAGAACAGAGTGTTCTGATTGACCCCGATGCTGAGTGCATTGTGCTCGGCCAGACTGAGCAATGTGTCACAGGAGCTTGTATCGGGACACATCGGCTTTTCCAGGAAAACGTGCGCGCCTGCTTTGAGGACCGTCTCCGCTGCTGCCCGGTGGTTGTCCGGCGGGGTCAGTATGTGGATCACATCCAATTGCTGGTCGGCCAGCATGTGGTCGAGAGAATTAAAGACGCGAATCCTACCGTTGGCTTTCGCAAAGGCCTCAGCACGTACCTGGTTGAGGTCGCACAGGGCAACAAGGTCCGCCCCGGGGACTGATCGAATCGCGGTTGCGTGATATTCCGCGATGAATCCCGTGCCAACGAAGCCAACGTGATATTGTCTACGCGACATTGTTGATCGCCGTCGCACTAGAATGACAGAGAAACGCCAGCAAGAAGCTACAACCGGGCGGCGGTAGTAGTGCGTGCCGCCTCCTTGTGCTCAATGATCGTGCTTTGCTTGTTACGCGCGCGGTCGAAGTGGTACATCAACATGCCGATCGTTTGCGGAAACTTCCCGAGTGTACAATGCAACGCATAGATCGTTGCATCGTAGGGTGAAGCGCCCTTGCGTCGCGTGCGACGGTAGATGCGGCAAATGAGCAGCGGATATCCGCCAAGCAAAACGAAGGCCAATCCCCGCGAAGGCCAAGCCAGTACCAATGTCAGCAAGGGCAGCAAGCAGCCCCAAAACCATGTGCTGCGGGCGGACTGCACGAAAAACCGGGTGGTAGCGCAGCCCTGTAATCGGGAGAACTCGGCGAAGCCGTGCCCTGCACGCACCGCACGCTTCCACCACTGGCCGGCATGCATCATAGCTGCATCGTGACGGGCCATCTCGGCGTCGACATGCAGGATCTTCCAGCCTTGCGATCGCAGCCGTGCGCAAAGCTCCGTATCCTCGCCAGCGATGATCGTTGGGTCAAAACCATTCACCTGCCTCAATGCACCGACACGCATCATCGCGACACCCCCACTACCCCCCACTTCGCCAATGGGTATATCCCATTCAATGTCGCAGAGTCGATTGTATATCGATGCGTTCCGGAAGCGTTCGCGAATCCTTCCGAACACGACGGCCGCGTCTGGGCGCGCGGACAACACGCGGATGCCCCGTTCGAGCCACTCACCAACCATTTCGCAATCGCCGTCGACGAACTGCACGAAAGCGAGTTCGGGTTTCCGTTGCAGGATTCGCTCCAAGCCCGCATTCCGAGCTCTGGCCGCCGTGAACGGCGAGGATGCGTCCAATTCCACTACGTCAAAGCCCATTGAGTGAGCCAACTCGACGCTGCCGTCGGTCGAACCCGAATCGACGTAGAGGGCCGGTGCAGGCTGCCTGCCCACGGACTCCAGACACCGCCGCAGGCGATCCCCTTCGTTCCGGCCGATGACCACGATCGCAACGTTCTCAATCACGGCGTCGCTCAAGCGGCACAGTGCCGAGCACCGACGGCACGCGCGCATGCGGATTGGGAAACGGGGCGGCGTCGACCGTCTGCGTCATTTGCCGGCACCTGAAGAAGGGCCGGATTGGGCCATCGGCCGATGTGCGTTGGTCCAGATGTCCCGCCACTCCCGGTCGCAGGCATGTTTGGGTTTCTTGCCCAGCAGCTCGCGCGCCAGGCTGATGCTTCGCCCGGCCGTCCATAGTGCGTTTGCCAGCCACAGCCCCGCCCGGCCGTAGAACTTGGCGAAGTATCGGGCCCGCGACTCGTAGTAGTAACGGGGCCGGCGCCGGCGCTGCGCCGTCAGTGACTCCACGGGATTGCTCTGCCCAACCAGATGCACGACCCGCGCTTCGGGGCAGTGGAGCACACTCCAGCCTGCCTGCCTGGCGTTTCGACAGTAGTCAACATCATCGAAGTACAGGAAGAACCCTTCGTCCAGGGTGCCGACTTGTTCCAGTACCTCACGACGCATCAGGGCGCAGGCGAAGCTCGTCCATTCAGGTTCGATCGGCTGATCCGATGGGTCCATGGGTACTTCGTAGTCTCGAAGTAGTCGCGTGATCGGGCCCGTGTTGGCGGCACGAACGAACTCGCCGACCGGCGAGGAATATCTGAAACAGCTTGTCTGCCTCTCACCGTTCCTCCCATCCAGCTGCGGACCCACGATCCCCACATCTTGCCGTTTCTCCATCATATCCAACATCAGCCGCAAGGCGTTGGCCTGAACGATCGTATCCGCATTCAGCAACAGGAGGTACTTGGGCGGATCAGGCCAGTTGAGAGCCTCGCGGAGGATCACGTTGTTGCCGCCGGCGAAGCCACGGTTGGGGTGAATTACCTTGAGCGAAACCCAGTTGCCCCAGCCATTGGCCTCAATCGCCTCGGCGAGCTTCTTCGCCGAGTCCCCACCCGTACCATTCTCGCAGACCGCCACTTTGGCTCCCGGAACTAACCGGATCTCCGAGCTCAGCGAGCGCAGGCAATCGATGGTCAGTTCGGCGGCACGATAACAGACGATAACGACAAGCAGATTCATCGTCTTCCTGAGCTGTATAGTGGGTCAGAAGTCGGCGTTACCGCGCGATTCAATTGTAAACAATTGCCGGTAGTACTCAGCCAGTTCATCCCAGGCCTGCGTTTCGTCCCAACCCAATCGACCCTCATCGACCGGGTCGGTGTTGATGCGAATGCGTGGCTCGGCGAATTCGGTTTGCCGCTTGAGCTCCAGCTCACAAGGCAGGCCGAGGCGGTCGTGCATGTTTCGGGCAAACCGCTGGGCGAAGCCGCCCTGGTTCTCTACATAGCCACTCGGGCTGAGCTTCTGAAATCCCGGCCCGGCAGGCAACCCCCCGGCGAAGTCGGCGTACACCTTGGCCAGCAGGGATACGTGGATGTTGTCACGAACGTCGGCGGGCGTATTGACCGCTGGTATCTTCCCCTCGTACCACGAACGCACAAGGTAGGCAGTGAATCGCGGTTCCTCGTATGGGCCGAAGGGATTGGGGATAACGAACTTCGCAAGCCGCATTCCTTGAATTTGGGTCCAATAGGCGAAAGTCTCGGCGGTCAGTCCCTTGGATAAACCATACGCTGAGAACGCACGCAGACCATCGGAACCGGCGCCTTCGCCGGCCTCAAACACACTGCCGGTCAGCAAGACCTTCCGGCAGCCCTTGGCCTGCAACGCCTCAAGTACGGCACGAAGGTTGTGCGTATTGCTCTGCAGGGCGGCGGCGACGTCGAAGTACACGCTTTTGTAATTCGTGACGTCCGCCGCATGGTGGCATAGAAGGTCCCAGCCGGGCTCCTCGTCGATCAGTTCCATGAACTGCCGTTCCCCGAAGCTACAGCCGTGCACCGACCGGCCGAGTTCCAGGGCCTTCTCGACGCGCGATCGCCTGACGCCGTCGTAGCCATCCGTCTTGTTACGAAAGGTCATGACTACCTCGTGGCCCACTTCCGCGAGTTCCCTGGCGAACCAATAACCGGTGAACGAACTCGCTCCCGTGAACAGAATCTTCATGGCCTTACGTCTTTCCCCATAGCGGCAGGCAGATGATAAGCCGGGGCGAAATCAGGCCAGTTGCCGTCCTTGTCCGAGACCGCCGCTGGCTCGATAGGCCAGTCAATCCCAAACTTCGGATCGTTCCACCGGATTCCACGTTCATAATCCGGAGCGTAGAACTCGTCGACGAAGTAGAACGTCTCTGTGTCCTCGGTGAGCGTGATGAACCCGTGCGCGAAACCCTTCGGCACATACATCATCCGGCGGTTCTCCGCGGACAATTCGGCACCGAACCACCGCCCGAAAGTGCGGGAATCCTCGCGCAAATCGAGGACCAGATCCCAGAACGCACCGCGAATGCAGCGAACGATTTTGGTCTCGGCCTTGGGCGGCAACTGGTAATGCATGCCGCGTAGCGTTCCCTTCGCAGCGGTCAGGGAGTTGTTGACCTGCACGAAGCTGGGGCACAGGCCGTGCTCGCGGAACTCGTTCGTGCAGAATGCGCGGGCGAAGAAGCCGCGCTCGTCGCCACGCTTCTCCAGATCGATCAGATACACTCCCTCGATCGAAGTTTCGGTGAACTTCATCCGGATGACTCCTTCCAGTGTGGTTAAGAGCTCCTCGCCGTATCGATCATACAAAGCGGCACGTCACAGCACACTTCACTTCACGGCACCGATGAGATCAAGTCGCTTGCGCAGGGTGCGGAATCTGACGAACTGGTCGCCCTCGAAATCGGCGGCGCTGAAGCCATGCCCGGTGAGCTTGGCGTGGAGTTCCTCCATGCCGCTGACCAACGTGTATGCGAGCTTGAAGTCGGGAAGCAGCGAGTACAGCAGATCGAACTTGACGCGGTAGTTGCGCGGATCTTCTCCGACCTCCCCAGTGTAGACGATCTTAGCCGATGGAATCAGCCGCTGCACCTGATCCCCCACGTCGCGCACCTGGTGGTTCTCGTCATTGGCGCCTATGTTGATAGCCTTGTTGTGAATCGCTTCCTTTGGCGCTTCCATGAAGGCTACGAAGGCGCGTGCGATGTCGTAGCAGTGAACCAAGGGACGCCAGGGCGATCCGTCACTCATGATTCTGATCTCGTTATAGGCCAAAGCGGACCCCAGCAGATTGTTGACGACAAGGTCGATCCGGAGCATCGGCGAATGCCCGTACGCTGTGGCGTTGCGGAGATAGACCGGCGTGAAGCCATCGTCGGCAAGCTCGGAAACGCGGGCCTCGGTCTCGATCTTCGACTTGGCATACGTCGTCAGGGGGTTGAGCGGATCGCTCTCATCCAGATCGAGCTTGGCGCCCTTCCCGTACACGGAGCAGCTTCCAGAGAACAGATAGCGCCCGACGCCAGTCTGTTTCGCCAGACGCGCCAGCCGCACCGAGCCCTCAAGGTTGATGCTGAGCGTGATTTCCGGGTTCAACTCCCCCATCGGATCGTTCGAGATGGCGGCCAGGTGCATCACGCAGTCGTGACCGTCTAGATCCGACGCGGTAAGATCGCGGACATCCTTGATCAGTTCGGTGTCGGGCGGAACACACGGTTCCCAACCACACCCTTCGAAGAGCCCGACGTCACAACCGGTGACACTGTGGCCGGCCTGCTTCAGCAAATCGACGAGGTGCGCACCGATGTACCCCTTGTGGCCGGTTACAAAGACCCTCATAATGTGTAGTCCATTTCCGAGTCCTTAGTGGACTCAAAGAAACCTACTCATCCACCCACACGGCCCAGGGAGCGCCCCGCGAGGCCCATTTTTGGTTGAGGTCGTCCAAGTCGCGCTGCGTGTCCATGCAGGCCCAGAAGCCCTGATGCTTGAACATCGCCAACTGCTGGTCCTCGGCCAGCTTCACCAACGGTGCACGCTCCAGCACGCAGGATTCATCCTTCGACAAGTACGACGCAAATGATCGGTGGAAGAAAAAATAGCCCCCGTTGATCCATTCATCGGTGAACTCCGGCTTCTCTTCAAACCGCGATATCCAGTCGCCGTCGAGGACAATCTGCCCGAAACGGGACGGCGGGCTGGCCCCCAGCACCGTTCCGATCTTGCCGTGGGACAGGTGAAACGCATGTTCGTCCCCAAGATTCGCATTGGTCAACCCGTCGCCGTATGTTACCGCGAAGTGCTCGGAATCGCCGAGGTACTTCTCTGCCGCTCTGGCAACGCGGGCTCCGGTCATTGTAAGCTCCCCCGTGTCCACCAGCGTAACCTGCCAGTCCTGCTCGTGGTCGATCGACTGCACGGTGGTATTGCCGGTCTTGAGCTCAACGGTGAAGTCGCTGTTCAACGACGCGTAGTTGAGGAAATATGCCTTGATCACCTCGGCCTTGTACCCGAGGCAGAGCACGAACTTCTTGAATCCGTAGTGGGCATACGTGTGCATGATGTGCCAGAGAATCGGCCGATTGCCGATCGGCACCATGGGCTTTGGCAGCAACTCCGTCTGTTCTTTCAGTCGTGTGCCAACCCCGCCACAGAGGACGAACACCGGGACTTGCGATGGATCTGCTTTCATGTTGTTTCATCACCCGCTATCTGCGGTCAACAGCGTATTCGAATTCACTGAGCCAGGCAATAGTTGGGTCATAGCTAAGCATAAGCCGGAGCACAGTCGTACCGGACCGCTCCGCCCCAACCAGGGAAAGCTGTTGATCGATCTGGGGTATGGTTGTGCTCATAACTGCATGGTTCCTTCAGGCGGGTGGGTCAGTCAGGATGCAACATAATCAGTTACGATCGGTTGTACCCGTCGGTCGGCACGGACTGTTGCGACCGGAGCGACCAGGCTCACTATCCCGCCAATCGTGACCAGATAAATAGGATTCAGCATGGCGTTGAAGAGGTTGTCTATCATATAGAGCGCGGCTAGCACGGCCAGCACGGCACATGGCGCGACTGCTGGATGCGTCCAAAGCCTGGCAGGATACCGCCGGAGAATTGCCAGGACCGGTAGCAGCAACGCACTCGTAACCGCTGCCAGCCCCACGATCCCTGTGTTTCCCAAGGCTATGATCCACAGGCCATCCGTGGTCACGATGTCCTTACCATCCGATTTTCTATACACCCGCGCGCGGCCCCACTCACCCCAGCCGAACACTGGTCTTTCGAGCGCTTTGGCCACGAGAATATCATCCATGTCAATCCGCCACTGGAGCGACGCGGCTCGCCCCTCGTGTATCAAGGCTGCAGCATCAACCATCGGCTCGGCCGCCCACTTTCCTGTAGCGCGCGCCACTATGAAGAGTGGGACTGCTGCAACCAGCAGATAGACCACGATGGAAGTGCGAAACCATTTAGCACTAAAGACTGCCGCAAGGCCGAGAACGAGCACAGAGAGAGCTCCAAGATTCTTGCATCCGATTGTAATCAACACAAGCACAAGGACGAGCGGGCCTGTGGGAAGACCCCAGAGCCGCTTGAGACTACCTGTGCTCCACATCCAAATACCGGTCAGCGATGCAGCAGTCATAAACATTCCCGCTGCAAGTGCATTCCCCATGAAAACGTGTGGTCGTGACCCCCATTTGCCGAACTCCTCGAGGTACGAGGTCCCCATCCCCCCAAAACCATAAAGGTAGTAGTTCAGGTTCGGACTCATCCGGATCTCCCACAAGCAGAAAGGTGCATAGACCAAGCCGCTGATGAACAAGAGGATGGCGAGTTCACGGAGATCCCGAAGGCTTCTCAGATATGCCCGGCCTAGCATGTAGGGCAACCCCCACTTGAAGCCCTGGTCGACTACCGCAGACAACCCATCGTATACTCCCAGCCCGTTGCTGACCGAGGAAGCGAAGGGGCAGAAGCACCAGACCAGCATGGGAACGTCCAGCCACCCAAGGCGCAACGACGTCAGGGCACGCGGCATGACCAGCAGAGTCGACAGCAACACGCCGAGAGATGTCGCCGAGACCTTCGTGTAGTCCGGCAGCCCGGGAATGGAGTAGCCGGCCTGCGGTAGAAACATCCACGCCAGGAGAAACGAGACGATCATGGCGCGCCGCGGCGGCAACGCCCAGAAAATGAGAGCCACCGCTGGAATCCAGCCGAACAGTGCTAGGGGAACCATGAATGTCATGGCGACTCACAGCGCTTGGATTCTGCCCACGCAACACCCGCTGTCTGGAACTCGGCACGAGGACACAGTTCCGCGGTTTGCCTCGCCAATACACAATTCGAGAAAGTGGGAAACGGTATTTACGATTGGCTCCCCGAGAGGGCATCCCGCCGTGTCCCTGCCGGCTCAAAGGGGATGTTGCTGACGATCGATGGCCTCAGCATATAGCCGCTCGGTCTGTGCTGTCACGAGCTGCGGACTGTAGCGTTCGCGCACATCGACCTGCGCCTGCGCGGCGATGGTTGCCCGTAGAGTATCATCCCTCAACAGTCGCTCGATCTGGCCGGCCAGGCCCCGCCAGTCGGTGGAACGAAAGAGCAGTCCATTACGCTGATGCTGGATAATCTCCGGGATTCCACCGGCATCCGATGCCACCACGGCGCACCCGGCCGCCATGGCTTCAACCACCGTGTTCGGGAAGTTCTCGAATCTGGAGGGTACGACTACAACACGGCCCCGCCAGCGCAGCTTGTGAACCTCGTCGTAGGACAACCGGCCGGTAAAGCCGATCCTCGATCGAATCCCAGCGTCTCCAACGCTTTGCAGCACATACTCTGATCCGGATGTTCTGTTCCTGCCTCCGAGCAGCAACCCACTATCAGGACCAACGATCTCAAGTCGGACATCGTCGAATTCGGGTTGCACCGCTAGATGCTGAAATCCTTGGATGAGGCAGTCGAAGCCCTTCAGCAGGTCCGTTCGACCGACGAAAAGGATCGAGCGCGAATCGCCGGTGGGATTAGGGATCGATCCGCTCGGGACCACGTCTACGGCGTTGGGAATAATCCGGACTTCCGGGAGCCTGAGATTCAAGACCTCTTCTGTCCTTGTCACCATGCTCTGAGACGGGGCTGATACAACCGGTACAGTCTCCAGGCATCGCCGTTCTAAACGGGCCACGGCGCGGAGCTTGCGCGACCAGCGTACGCCATCGGCTGGCCAGGAGACTGAGATCGGGCAATGCAAGCGAACCACTAGCGGAAGCCCAATGGGCAAGAGCCACCAGGGCAGTCCCGCCCACTCCGGGCACTGCAGAATGTCGATCGGCTCCTCCCTATGCGCCTCACGGACTGCCTGCCGTAACCCGACAGCCATGTCCCGGTATGGCAGATAACCGGGGGCCAGCCGATACGCCAGCTGAAAGTAGGCGGTACGCAGAAGAGGCAGCCGCATTCCACCACGCCGTACCCAACATACACGGACACTATTCGCGTTGCCCTTGCCCGTCGCCGCATCACAAGGGCGTGACCGTAGGCAGAAAACGGTTACGCAATGCCCGCGACGGAGCAATGCCTCCACCATCTTGGACGTATAGGTGGAAATCCCATTCGCGGAATCGTGAACGGGGTACTCAGGACACACGTAAGCGACGTTCACGGAAATCAGTCCTTCTACCCATCACGGTTCAACATCGACCTCAGTCTTGGCTGCTCGCATCGGCATCAGTACCTTCTCAACCAGACGAATCCATCGAGCGCGATCGCGCCACAACCATATAGTCACAAGAATACCACTTGCCACCGCGACACTCGCACAGCGCTCTACGACACCTTGAAAAAGTACGGCTCCCACAACGTGACATGCGAGCAGGGCCACTCCAAGGACGCCGGCGGAGACCAGGGAGCCAGCCCAGTCAGGCAGCTGGACGTGGCCGGAGCAATGGGTCCAAGACACCGTCACGGCGGCCCCACATAGACTGCTGACGAAGATCCCGGCGGCGTAACCTTGCATTCCGAACGAACTGCCCAGCAGAGGCAGGGCGATCAGGGTACATACGAAGCTCACAGCTTTCGCGACGGTACCGGCCGCCGGCCGCCCCGTGGCGATCAGAGGCGCATTGAACACATCGCCCCAAACCCGCACCGCGCCAGCGGCCAGCAGCCACATCAGTGAACTTCCCGCTTGATGGTAGCGCTCGTCATACAGAACGACAACAAGAAGCTCACCGTTCGCGGCCGCCACGACCATAGCAGGAATGATCGTTGCGGCAATTACCTTCACAACATGAGAGAACTCTGCATTGAGCTGCTCTATATTGTGCTGCAGTCGCGAAAGTCCGCTAAACAGAGAACGCCCAGTGGCCTTGTGAATAGCCTCTACGCAGACGGCTGCCAGCATTGCCGCAATATAGTATTGGCCAGCCGCCGCGATTCCCAGATACCGCGCTACGAATGCACGGTCCAACTGCATCGCGAAATAGCCGAGAATGGTCGAGATCATGATGAAGCGGCCAAACTTGAAGATGTCTTTGGCGAGAGCCGGGTTAAAGCCAAGCGATGGTTTGTAACGAGTGATCCAAAACGAGCCGGCGGTGCGCAGGAATACGCCCAACACGGCCCCGATTACCAGCGCCCACACGTTGCGCCATATGATCGCTAGAATGATGACTAACACAATTCTCAAGGCAGTGCACGCAAATTCAAAACGTTCAAGCCGGCCGAACTGCAGGGTGCGCGTGAAGACGAGGAGCTCAGGACTGGCCAGCCCGCGGAGGACGGGGACAACTGCAAGAGCCAGGAGAATTGTAGGCAGCCGTTCGTCCAGGAAAAACGCGCCAAAGGGGCGGGCTACGGCGCAGCAGAGCAGTCCAAGCACAATACCGCGGCATACTGACAGGGTAAACGCCGTCTGCAGAAAGCGTTGTGAATCCCCGCGAGGATGTTGGACAAGCGCCTGTCGAATCCCCAAATCGGAGAACATCTCCAAAGCGATCGTAAGCAGTCCGGCTGTGGCCATCAACCCGAAGTGCTCTGGCAGCAGAAGACGTGTCAGGACGAGCGAACTCATCAACCGCAGGACGCCACTGCCAGCGGCGCCCAGGGCGATCCAGATTCCTCCGACAAACATCCGAGCGCGAAGATCGTGCGTAGACGCGTCCGACGATTCGGTGGCGCCGATGGCCTGATCAAGTAGTGCGTGATTGACGCTCAAGTCGTTGCCCTGTGAAACTGACGACGCGGGTGTGTTGTGAACCATAGAGCCACGAATCGGCCTCAAGACGATGCGGAACGCCGTTTGTCTCTCCACCAGGCGGCCCGCTCTAACGCTGCAAAGGAGACGCGACGGGTGAACGAGGCGCGCGGGACGGTTGGGCGCGTGTCGGCAGCGGCACCGTCGTTATGGTTGTCCAGAAGCACGGACCGGGCCAGCTCCTCGCTGGTCAGGAAGCACACGTCGGGAAACCACCGCAGAATTTCGTTAAGGAGCGTGCGTAGCGCCCTGAGGTTCGCGTCTCGCATGGCCGGGTCAATGACTCCAACGTAGTTGATACGGTGGGTGTCGATGACAGCGGGATAGCCCGCCGCAAAGGCGGAGGCAATTCGGGAGAGGCAGTCAGCGATGGCGGCCTCACCATCCTGCGAGGGTTCAAACCTGCTGTTCCTTACCAGGTACGCCATGCCGGTGGGGCTCTGCCCTCCGAGTATCCCGCGCCCGCTATTGGGTGTGTTGGCCTGGTTGTCCGGCAACACGCGGTGGCCTGCAGCCTGCATGCACCGCACACCGTGTTGGTGAAGGGAGGCTTCGACCGCATCGCACCACAGATAGAACGGGGCAATGGACGTCCAGGAGCGGAAGCCGAAAGTGCGTTCGAAGATTCTGGTGCCTGCCTCTGTTTTCCGATCAATGGAGGCGCGCGGCAGGCCTCTGAGGCCGTCCGGCCCGACTTCACTGTACTCGCCGGGCAAAGGCCGGCAGCGGTCCATGAGCACCACGTGCCGGGAGAGACCGGCCAGGGTGACCGGATCGCCTTCACTGATGGCGCGCAACCACGCTTCTGTACTGAAGTGGTCCCTTCCGTGATACTGCGGGTAGATGAGTCTCCGCTCTATGCCCTCCTTGTACTTGGGGAGCAGAGGAGCTTGCGAGGGTTTTCGGTTGACGTCATCGATGGCGATCCAGGAATACTCGCCGTAGCCCGATCTCTCTATGGCCTCATAGTCCGGGTTGGCCAATATGAAGTTCGTTGTGAATACGGGAGACCGCCCATCTTGATCGCGAAACTGCGCAAGTACATCATAGAGCATATCCATGTCTATGACCGTTTCGCGCCCACTCTTGTAGAAGGGATTATCGGGGTCGATGGCGCCGCGGGCCGTGAGGTCGTCGAAGGCCTCTTGTGACGATATCTTATCCAACCCCCAGTCATCGCTTTCAAAAACGAGGGCTTTGGTCGTCGTTCGAAAGCAAGTGAGGGACTCTCTTAGATTATGCAGTCGCCTGCTAAACATCCTTCACAGACCTTTGACATGGACCGTATTCCTGCTGCCTGAGCCACGTCAGGCTGGGACAGGCACTACTATCCACGTAAGCTACATCGGGCAGGATTCCATTCGAGTCGGCCCATCCAATGGGTCAGTCCATCTTGTTCGAAAGAACGGCCGGAAGCTCCGCCTACAATGCCGGCATGAACAGATGATCACCATCACCGCTAGTGAAGTAGCAAAGATCATCCTTCAGGAAGTCGGTGGCCGGGTAATCTGGATCGTTGCTGACTGCAAAGAGAGTTCCCCATCGGCATGCGGTCCGCTCGAAGCCAATCTCTTCCAAAATCGGGTGAAGACGCGGCTGTAGTCCCATAGTTGCGATGGCGTCCACACCCCTGCGGTTCAATCGCTCCATGATCGGAACCACCATTTGTTCCACGGTCTGACGATCGGGATCTCGAACGATAAGCTCGACGATCTCGCCGTCCTCGCCGCAGGGGCGCTGTGCCACATCTCTGTGGGTCCGGCGGCAGGCGATGACCACGCCAACCAGGTTACTGTCGTCGTCATATTGTCCGTAACACAGATGCGACGTTGTGGGGCAGTCGATGTAGCGCCAGTTCATGTATGCAGCATTCTTGTCGAGAGAGACCGTAAACTGGCGCGAGGCGTACCGCCACAGTTCGTCGTACTCCTCCCCGAACCTGGAGATGGGGCGCAGGTCACCGCTGCCGGCAAGGCGAGGGAGGGGCTTCGATTTTCGTCCACGCCGGCGGTCCAAGAAAGGAGCAGTCATGGCCGCGGCCCACCGGTTGCCCATCCAACGGAAGGAAGCAGGAAGACGCTGGCGCAGCTCACGCTGTGTCGCCCCGACGTGACGCAACGGATAAACGTACCGAACCTCCGATAGTGGCAACGTCTCGGCACCGTAGCGCCGAAAGAGTTTGCTCGCAGCTTCGCTCCATCCCGTTCCAAGGATGATGCTGTTCTTTGCGACAAGATTCTTGAGCAGTTCAAAGACCACGAACCGGTGCTCTGGTTCAACGGCGAAACCTCCAGGGCACAACACCTCGAAACGTTTCGCTCCAATTCTAAGAGATAGCGGAAACGCGCCGATGTGTCCCACGATCGCCTCGTCAGCCTCAACCACCTGGATGAACGATTGACAATTGTTGCACCCGCGAGTGCCATGGTATTGCCACTGCCACCGTTGTGCGCATCTCTCAGCGCTCCAGGGCCCGAAGTGTTTCCGCAATAAGGCAAGAATGCCCTCCCTGTCACCAGCAGCGTACTCTCGGATTGTGACAGAACTGCCCACTCAGTCTCACGTCATTAGTGAGGCAAATCTAAAACCATGGTCGTAGCTATGTCTGCTGCACGATTCGCCGAGCCAGAACCAGAACTCATGGCCGGTCAATCCGAATCGCCGAAGAAATCAAGGAACGAATCGAAGTCGGACAGGTCCACATCTGAGTCGTTGTCAAAATCCGCGTCGCTGCAGTCAGTCTGAGCAGGCGGACTGTCCGGTCCGTTGGCGCATGCGTGGAAGTGCTGATAATCGGTTAGATCAACGTGACCGTCCCCATTGAAGTCGCCAGGTGGATGGTCAAAGTCGTGGAGATGCACTGCCATCTCATCTTCATCAAGCGTGCCATTGATGATGGAGTGATCAGCCAGGGGATCGCGGCAGAATTCGAGCGTGAGCCCGTAGTATCCCCCCGCCAAGCTTGGATCGTTGCTCCAAGGCTCGCCCGCCTCGGCCCCACCTAGACCGTATATACCCCCCACGGGAAACAGGATATTCTTGCCGACGTAGTAATCCAAGGCCACCGGGTCGGTGGAGATCGCAACGGATTTCGCCTGAAATGCATCATCCTCCTGGCGACTAATCCGCCCGATCCTCTCCGCACAACTCATGTGAAGATCAGCCTGGCGGATCGTCGCCATCCAATAGCCAATCGTGCCGCCGGCATAGTAGAAGGTTGATGGGTCCCCCTGTTCCAAACCAGTGTAGTGAAAATGTGGATCGACCATCCCAAAGTGACCCTTCACAATGGAAGTAACGCCCGCATACGAGCCGTGGTGGTTTAGGGTGGTCATGTTGATCAGTTTGATACGTTGTGGCACAAAGTCCTCTGTACTCGGATCCCACGCCGTTGGATGGTTTTTGTACAGGCTGATATACAGCCCGCTATGCTGGCTTTTGAAGATCGGGTAACTCATCTCGTACTCGAGATTTAGTGACGACACCCTCGCTATGGCGTTGGTGTAGCGAATGTCGGACGTTCGTACGTAGAAGCACGTACTTGTTGGGTATTCGTACTTGAAGCGATGAAATGGATCGCTGTCGCCGTCGAGCCACTCCTGAGCGCCCGCATATGCCTTGCCACCATAAGTTGTGAGGATAGGATGAGAATCCTCCATTGTGAAACTATAGGTCCCTTTCAGGAGGAACTGGAAGCTGACGTTAATCTGTCCTGTGGCCAGATCGGTGTGGATACCGTCCGGATAATCGTCAGCGTTGTCAATAAAATACTGAATGACCTCGAACCAGTTATAGGGGCCGTTCGACAGCTTGTTCGTGGTACACCAACCCGAGTTCCAACTAGTGTGTGGATCACTACGATGTTGGTTCTCGATAACGATGATCTCCCCCGTGAACCCTCCGGGTCGGTTCAGAATCAGGTCGATCATCGCCATACCGATTTCCGTATTGGTATAGCCGTTCCTGCCCCACTGCAGATTGGGCCGCAGCAGCACGATGTCATCTTGCCCAATGAAGTTCTCAATCCCCCCGTAGGCTATGTCAAAGACCTTGGCCACGTTCTGGGCCGGCGTGCCGTTGCGGGCGTGGTAAATGTGGCTTTCAGCTCGACCCACATCGAGCCTACTCGCCTGAGCCTGCGTCTGAGGGACGAGTCCTCCCGAAAAGCGGCCGAGCATGGGCCCGGCTAGCGCGGCAGTCCCGGTTTCCAGAAACTTGCGCCGCGAGATCCCCGGCTCAGGTTGTCTTGTATCGGTCATGTTTTCTCTTCCCCGTCTGGCAGCGTTCCACCTTTTCCACGAACTGATCGGAATCGGCCTTGTGCAGCGATCCGACAAACTCAATGAACCCGGTCACCGTGCAATCCTCAAGATCGCCACGGCACTACTGGCAAGACGACTGCCCAGTCAGCCCTGCATCGTTCTGCAGAACGACACCTACTTCTCCTGTAGTAATCGTTTGCGGACCCTTTGGTCACGCGTCAGTACTGCCTTGATCTCGCTGGCCACGAGTCGCGCACCCGAAATGTTGAAGTGGTCGTCATCATAGAACGCCTCTGTTGTCTTAGGAATGCACTGGGCTAGGTCTACGACGGGGCAATCATACGTCGCCCCGATTTCGCGAGTAATGCTGTTAAAGCGTTCGAGGGTTTCCCAGAGCTGGTCGTGGCTGATCCTATATCCCGATGGATGGCAGACCCACAGATACTCCTCAATGGCGTCTGAGTCTGCCCCCCATAGCGCCGGCTGTGTCATCAACACAGGCAAGGCACCGTTAGCCTGACAAAGGCCAATGAGACTACGGAGGTTTTGGCTATACTCGGGAAACGGATATCGGTGCGGATCAATCTTACGTAAGGTCCGGGACCTCCGCTGTTGCCGGGCTCGTTCAATCCAGACTCCGTGAGCGTCTTGCACTGGGTTTCCTTGTTCATCGGCGCTCACAAGTCGCCGCTTCGCCCACACAGCGGCGCGCACAAGCTGTGACCAGTTGCAGATTCGTGCTTGCACCCAAACGCGAATATCAACCTCCGGTTCGGGGAGCACAGAGCGTGAGTCTGTGCGAATCGGCGAATAATCGGGTTCCATGTGAAGCCTTAAATCGTTCAGACCGATGAGAAAGATCACGATATCGGGCTCAAACGGTAGAATCCGATGGGCCAACAAGGAAATGTGATCGCGCGTTGTGTCACCGGACCGGCCGACGTTGACGACGTCGACACCAAGTGCTTCGCTGGCCAGCAACCGCTGCAGAACTTCCGGCCACGCATCCTGATCGTCGAGGTAAAGGCATTCGGTCGTGGAACCTCCGACACAGAAGATGCGTACGACGCCGGGCTGCTTGGATACTCTCACCAGGCGATTACTGCGGAACCCAAACCTGTTCAAGGTGAACTGGGCGGTCCTGGAGAGTCCGGGCAGGTTCTTTTCATCGAGCTTAAGCTCAAGTCTCAGCATGGGCGAATGGTACGACGGGACGTAGCGGTTTATGGGGGCTCTGCGAAACTCATCCAACACGTACTCATCAGGTGACACAGGTCCGGCTGCGTAGGGATGTGGTATGCCGGCAAGTGCCCAAATCGCAAGATCGGCCAAGACTAATGTCACCACACCAACTGTCGACGCAAAAGCCGTCTTTCTGCGCCATGTCCAAGGAAGGTTCTGTGACATCCTCTCCGCCCCAACTTGGTCTGAATGGGCCGTCATATGTTGGTGCGTCCCCGCGCGATCTCAGGCAACACTAGGGTGTTCGGCGACGACAGCGACGTCGGGAGATGACTCCCGAATGCCATCCGTCATACACACAATGAATCGTCATCACCGCCCGTCACCAACATGGCTGTTTGACGAAGCCGTTTCGCCTGTCGTTGTTTAGCGACGATATCGTGGTACACACGTTCAACTTCTTCGGTGGTGAGCCCGAGCACGAGGCCCGCCTGCTCGGCCGGTACGTCATTGGTGAAAGCGTAGAGCAACAAGTCCATCTGGTCGTAAGGCAACGCGAAGTAAAACTCCTCCTGCGTCTGGGGGAGGCTGTAGGTGTCGGTCCCGGGGGGCTGGCTGCAGATCTCCTCGGGCACACCGAGATGACGCGCCAGCGCATACACCTGTGTCTTGTACAGGTGGGCAATCGGCTTGACGTCGGCTAACCCGTCCCCCCCCCGTACGAAAAAGCCCTGGTCATACTCCAGTCGGTTCGGGGTCCCGAGGACCGCGTAGTTGCGAGTCTCCGCATGGTAGTACTCCAGCAGCTTGCGCGTCCGTTGCTTCATGTTCGTGGCCGCCACGACCTGCAGGTACACGTCGAGAGGCATCCGTTTCTTCTGCTGCTCTCCGGCGGGCGACTCAATAACCAGGTTGAAGTAGTTCAGGCGATCTTCCTCGAGCAGTTTGTCCGCAACGGTGATCTTCTGCCGATAGCCGGGCCCGAACTCCGGAAACAGTCGCCGGACTGCCTCATCACGCCGGCGATAGCAGCCAAGCGCCTCGAGCGTCGGCGCAATGTCCTCGATCTCATACTCGATCCCAATTGCCTTACAGAGCGTTTTTCCCCTGCTCGTACTCTCGGGCGACGAGTCGCGTTCCGGCATGAGCAATCCCAACACGCGCTGCGGGCCCAGCGCTCGGACTGCCAGCGCTGCGCATACAGCCGAGTCAACACCGCCACTGACCGCCACGACCACACCGCGCCGCCGCAACCGCTTGGCCACGATCTCGCGGATTGCGCGCTCGATCTCCTCTAACACAACCACACAGTCGATGTCGAGGACTTCCAGGCTGAACCCAGCCGTCTTGTTGCCGTCTGCCGCCTGCGTGTTTTTCTCAACCACGCTCATGGCGTCTTCTCCGGTATTGCCCGTAGCGCGCCTGCTCGACCGGCTGTGTGATCTTCAGCCACACATGGAGGCCGATCGTCCAGCCTTCGCCGTAACTCTGCCGCACGGGTGGTGAAACACTCCAGGTACAGGTATGCCATGATCTGCAACGTCAACAGCCCGACCAGTGCCATCTCCTCTCGTTCCCCCGACATTCGACCTTCCAGCCGACGGGCCTTCGCGACCAGCTTCGTGGCCGCATTGCAGTCAGTCAGACCGAACCGCTCAAGGTACGGCGGCGACAGCAGTTCCTCGACATAGTCCGGCGACCTCGCGCCGAACAGCACACGGGTCATCGGTGCACGGTAGGGCTGTTTGGGGCGTTGCCAGATGTCTGCCGGAAGATGTCGCGACGCGAGGCTTCTAAGGGCGGCCTTGTCCCGAAGCCCGCGTAGCTTGACCCCCGGCGGCAGGGCGGCGCAGAGATCAACCACCTCGGGGTCGAGGAAGGGATATCGCACTTCCACGCCGTGCGCCATCGCGACCCGATCACCCTGGCAACTCAGCAGATACGAACTCATGAAAGTAGTAATTTCGATCAACTGAGCCCGTGCCAATGGGTGCCACTCGCGCCAATCCTCGGGCATCATTCGTGCAAGATCCGCTTCGATCCGACTCTCATCGATGTCGTCCCGCAGGTCCGGAGCCAAGAACCGCAATGACCAGGCCGTGTTCTTCCACCGTACCCTGTGTGAGTAGAAGGGGTGGTCCAGCTCGGTCAATCCGCGCCGGAAGAACTGCTGCCACAGACTGGTCGATTGTGTGCGTCCCTGTCCAACGTAATCATAAAGCCTGCCGAGCAAGGCCGGCCGGGCGGTCGAATCAGGTTGCCGGGCCCAGAACCTTCGGACCTTGTCCTCCTTGAATATGTTATACCCTGCAAGCCATTCATCCGCGCCTTCGCCCGTCAGGACCACTTTCATCCCGTTTTCGCGAACGAGTTGCGAGAGCATGAACAACGGCGCCGGCGCCGTCCGCAACAAAGGTGTCTCACAGTGCCAGATAACGTCACGCAGGACGTCGCCCACGTCAGTACTCCGGCAAACGATCTCATGATGTTCCGTGCCGAGCAGCTCCGCCATCCGCCTTTGTTGCACCGTTTCGTCAAATTCGGGATCTTCAAAGCGGACCGCAAACGTCTGAAGCCGTCCGCGATCGTTATGCCGAATCAGCCACGCGATGACGGATGAGTCCAGCCCACCGCTGAGATAGGCTCCAACCGGGACATCCGCCCGCAACCGAAAGTTGACGGCGCGATCCAGGTGATCCCCCAACAGCTCAGCAGCCTCGTCGCGCGACATGGCCGCCAGCCGCCCGTTCTCCGCGAAGTTGGCTTGCCAGTAGGTGCTTGTTGTTTCGTGAAGATGTTCGTCGAAGCAGATCGCTTGACCGGGCGGTACGCTCCGAACACTCGCGAAGACCGTTGACGGTGAGGGAACTGACCAGCGCGAAAAAACCTGAACGAGACCGGCGCCGTCGAACCGCGGTTCAAGATACCCGCTGGCGAACATGGCCTTGGCCTCGGAGGCAAAGAGCACGCGGCCAGGCACACGGGCATAGTAGAGTGGCAGGATTCCCACTCGATCACGCACTAACCAGAGTCGATGCGATCGGCTGTCCCACAGCGCGAACGCGAACTGGCCGTTGAACTTTGACCAGGCCTTATCGCCATACTCCTCAAAGCTATGGACGATCACCTCGGTGTCGCTGTGGGTGTAGAACCGATGGCCGAGCCCTTCGAGCGTCTCACGCAACTCCACGTAGTTGAAGATTTCACCGTTGAACGTGATCCAGATGGACCGGTCCTCGTTATGAATGGGCTGCGCCCCACCGGTGAGGTCGATAATGCTCAAACGCGTATGCGCAAGCCCGATACTGTCGTCGCGATATAGTCCATATCCATCCGGGCCGCGGTGGCCCAGCATGGCCGCCATCCGACGAAGCGGCTCAAATGGCACCGGGTCGTGCCCCGGTTCAAGAATTATGCCGGCAATACCGCACAAAGTGGTTACCCTCTACTTGCCGTTAAGCGGGCAGATGCGATGTGAACATTGTACCCGCCACATCACGTAGGATCTGTTGGTGCTTGGACCAGGGTGATGGGGCGTCAGGTTCTCTCCGAATCCGTGAGCTTGCGCGCTAGCCCCGTTTGATCTTCCCCGAATCGGTTTTAGGAAGCGACTCACGAAACTCGACAAACTTGGGCACCATGTAATTCTCGAGGTTCGCGCGGCAATGTTGGCGAACCTCATGCTCGGTAAGTGCTGCACCGTCGCGCGGAACGACCATGACTTTGATCGCCTGACCGTCGATCGGGTCGTCAACACCCACAACGGCGGCCTCGGCCACCGCCTCCAGGCCGTATAAAACGTTCTCGATCTCCTTAGGACTTATCTTCTCACCCTTGCACTTGAAGATGTCATCCTTACGGCCAACGAAGTAGAGAAAGCCCTCTTCGTCGGCATGGAACAGGTCACCGCTGTGGAGGACCTTCTCGCCGGCGATCTCCCCATCACGCAGACGTTCGGCAGTCTCTTCAGGCTTGCCCCAATAGCCACGCATGACGTTGGCGCCACGCACTACGAGTTCGCCGACGACCCCTGGACCAACCCTTCGGCCCTGCTCATCGACGATGTACGTTTCCGCATTGGGCATGGCTTTGCCGACGGACGTAATCTTGTCATGTAGCCTGGCGGGATCCAGGTAGCCTACGCGTGTACACTCGGTCAGGCCGTACATCGAGAAAACCTGTGCCTTCGGAAACAGCTCCTGAAGCCGACGAATGTGCGCAGGCGGGAAGGCCGCGCCCGTGTTGGAGAAGTATCGAAGCGATGACAGGTCAAGCCCGTCAAACGGCGCCATCTGAAGCATTGTGGCAAAAATGGTGGGGACGCCTGGCAACCCCGTTACGCGATGTTCCTGGATCCGCTGCAGGATCTGATACGGAAACGCAAACGATCGTTCGAGGACCACCGTGAATCCCAGGGCAATCGCATCTAAACCAAAACCCGCGTTTGCGGACCCAAGAACGGACATCCTGTTTCGCGATTCGAAGGTGGTGCAACGGGTGGAATGCCCTTTGTCGCACTGATAACCGCCTTGAGCGAAATTAGATGCGATTGCCCTGCCGTGAATCCGACCCGCGCGCCCGTGATGACCTGATACAGACCGTAGTCGAAGGAAAGCGGCAGCACGCAGATCACGATGTCCTCTGGGACGTTGCCCAAATACGTCGAGATCGCCCACGCAGTGTTCGTCATATTGTGATGCGTGAGCATGACCCCCTTCGGGTTTCCGGTGGATCCCGACGTGTAGATGATCGTACACAGGTCGTTGTCGATCAGACCCGGATCAGTGGGCGCAACATGCGTACCACCCATAACGTCACGCCACGCCCGCCCCGGCGGACCGTGCTCAGGCCGATCGCCTGCCCAGATCAGTGTCTCCAACGACGCAGCCTTCTCAACAACGGGGTCCAGAATCCGCGCCAGGTTCGGCTGGGCTATCAAGGCTCGCACGCTACAGTTGAGAATGTATTCCAGCTTGTGAGCCTTCGTCGTCGGATTGATGACCACGAATACGCCGCCGGCTTTCAGGATTCCAAACACCGAGATTACAAGTTCCGCCGAGTTCTCGACGAACATGGCCACCCGGTCGCCGCGCGAGACTCCGGCCCGTTGAAGCTCGCAGGCCATCCGGTCGCTGTTCTGCTCGATCTCGCGGAAGGTGTGGACTTGTCCATTACAGACCAACGCGGCCTTGTCCGGCCGGCGCTCCGCGCTTGCCTTCAAGAAATCATGAACAAGAATCATAGTGTCGTTTTCTATGCGGTTTTCGTGACCCCTTCGGCGCGCCCTTTTAGCTTCCACTCCACAAACGACGCCACGTTGTTGATACTGTCGAGGTTCTCGGGTACGAGGTCCTCGTTCGACACCTCAACTCCGAACGTCTCCTCGATGAAGCCCACAAGCTCTAGCACCCCGGTGGAATCCAAGACGCCGGACTCGAGCAGCGAGTCGGAGGCAGTGAGCTCCCCTTCATCGCCCAGCAGGAAATTCTCAACAATATAAGACCGAATCTGCTCTTCTGGTGGCACCATGCTGTTCTTGTCAACCTTTCGTGCTCTCACATTTACCCCGACGTTTTCTTCCCACACGGAACCGTAATCCAGAGTAGTCCACGTCATGCATTGACTATGAGAGAACGATCCCTCGGCTTACGATTATCGCACCCTATGTAGTGGGTCTCAGCAGGATGAAACCAGGCGTGCAACAATGCGCTCGGTGGCATGTCCATCCCACAGCTCAGGCAGTACTGCCGCACGAGGCGGATCATCACGAATCTGACGGTATGCGGTCAGAATCGAATCCGGCGAGGTGCCCGCCAGCCTGTTTGTTCCATGGGTAATCGTAATGGGCCTCTCCGTATTCTCTCGTAGCGTCAAACACGGAATCCCCAGCACGGTGGTCTCTTCCTGGATGCCTCCCGAGTCTGTCAGCACAAACGCGGAATCCGCCATCAGCTTGATAAAATCCAAATAGCCCAGCGGCTCGATCACGCGGAGCCCGGCCGAGGTCTTGATTCGAGATGAAAGCCCTGTCGCGTCGAGACTGTTCATCGTGCGCGGATGTGCCGGGAAGATCACGGGCACGTCAACACTTATCTCTTCAAGCGCACGAAGAATCCCGGAAAACACGTCAACCTGATCAACGTTGTTCGGACGGTGGAGCGTCAGGACAGCGTACCCCTTCTCCTCCAAGCCGAGCACCGAAAGAATATCAGACCGATCCGCGCGAGGCCGATTACGCAACAGCGTATCGATCATCACGTTCCCGACCAGGTACGCCTTGCCGTCGCTGATACCCTCCCGTTTCAGGTTCTCCATGCCGCTCGGCTCTGTGACGAACAGCATATCGCTGATCGCGTCCGTGACGACACGGTTGATCTCCTCAGGCATCGTCCGGTCGAAGCTGCGTAACCCGGCTTCCACATGGGCGACCTTGATGCCCAGTTTCGTGGCCACCAAGGCGGCTGCCACCGTGCTGTTTACGTCGCCCACTACGACGACCCACGTTGGCCGATACTCGAAACAAACAGGCTCAAAACGCTTCATCACGTCCGCGGTCTGGGCGGCGTGCGTGCCACTGCCCACCTCGAGATTCAGGTCCGGCTTGCGGATCCCGAGCTCGGCGAAGAACAGCCGGCTCATCTTCTCGTCATAATGCTGTCCCGTGTGCACCAGCAGCGTCTCAACGCCGCCGTTTTGCTCCAGCGCGTCGACGATCGGCCCGATTTTCATGAAGTTTGGCCGGGCACCACAGACACATGCGATGATGGGTTCTCGTCCGCTCATCCTCGCGTTCGGCAACCAAGTGAAATGTACTCAGCGTTTGAGTCAGTTGCCGGACCCAATCCCGTTGCTAGTCTCGTGGTTCTGGTTCTCTGATCGGACCGCAAAAGGACAAGCCGCGCTCACTCCGTGCCCGTCAGTTACAGGGCAACTTCGCCGTAACCTACTATAAACAAAAAGCTTATGCGCTCTGGGCCACTTAAGGCCGCTGGCGTCATCGGGTCATCCAACGCTACGGGATGACGTTGAACGCCTGTACAGGCCGGGCTCCTCAAACCGTGCGGCATCGACCGTCTTGGCTCGGTACATTACGCGGTGTAACGCACCACCTGTCCCGCAACAACACAAAGGTAGCAAGCGGCCTCTGCACGCTCGGCAATTGCCCGGATTGACACCATACCTGTGGGGCTAGAGCAGTTCTCGGACGCGAATGCGCCCGGAAGAGGATCATGCCCCGCTAGCTTGTGCGGTTGGCCAGAAGCAGTGTGGCGTTGCTCCGGACCGGCCCCATTTTCTTTCGGGAAACCGCCGTCAACCAGCCGAGCGGCATCCCATTCAAGGCTTTTCCACCCCGCCCGTCTCCGTACCGGCGGGCTCGTCCGTTCTGCGACTCGGCTCATGCTAAAGGTCTTCGGCAAGTAGCGATTACGGCTTTCCTGCGAACGATTTGAGACCCACCTGTTCCGAAACCGAAACACGCCATTCAGGCAGACCTCCGTCCCACTAAGAAGCTCGGTTTAGACTCATAGTGATGTTATTCGAGAAACGACGGAATGCAAGACCGAAGCTGTGATTTCTTTGCCGCTTCGGTTTTCGGACGCCCCCCCAGCCAAGACCGCGCCGTTAGAGCCTATCGCAATAATAGTCCGGATTCGCGTAATCTCCGGGAAACTTGCCCATTTTAACCGTTTTTGAGATAGGCTCTTAGCCACAACGCGCTGACAGGCAGGGCATGAAGGTTCCGTGCGAATGGAATCACTTCCGATCCGGTATACAGGAGTATGCCCCGGTGGAGACGCCTGCCGGTGGCCTGAGCCAGATCATCCAGGCCCCGGAGGTCTTTCCGGTCGAGTGTCGCCGACGCCTTCACTTCGATTCCGACGAGTTGCCCGCCCGCCTGTGCCTCCTGAAAACCCTATCCGGCGTCTTCGGCATCGGGAAGGTCACAATTATCGGAGCACGCGACATTGACATTGTCCGGCCACTAGCCCAATCGGGTGTGACGATGTTCCGATCGCAGAACACGACGCCGATCACCCGCAGGCGTTGAGTGGCGGCTGGATTGCACTTGGCTTGTCCGAAATCGGAACTCTTCTCGCACGCTTCCACAGGAAATCACAATGGTTGCCAGGCAGGCGTCCTCCGACAATTAGTGCGTTATTGGAGCCACGAAAGCCGGATGACGTTTTCGAGATGGACACCCACTTTGAAAACCCGCTTGCAATCTCGCGCGAGCTTTGAAAGAATACGGCCGTTGACTTTCAAAGTGCGGTGACGCGGGAGTGGACGTGATGGACCGAAAACAGTTTGAATCCTCGGGCGCAGGGCGTCTCGTGCGGGCAGCCGAGGGCTACTGGGCCTTCGTACCGGCACCCCTCCCCCCGCCACTACGCTACGACGAGGAGACGGTCCTGCTCCTGTCGCAGGCCGACGCGGGTCTGAGCGAGCTATCTGGGCTCGGTCGACACCTGCCGAACCCGCACCTTCTGATTACTCCGTACGTTCGCCGTGAGGCCGTGCTTTCGTCGCGCATCGAAGGGACGAAGACGAACCTGGCCGAACTCATGCTCGGCGAAGTCGATCCGAAGGCCGTCGCACAAGACCCGGATGACTTAACCCAAGTTGAGCAGCTGAGAGGGTTGAACGTCCTTGGGGGTAGCGCCAAGGCGGTTTTTCGTCAAGAGTTTTGACTACATTCACCGTTTGAGTTCTCCCATTTCGGCTCGCCGAGGCG
>Ga0307432_1000387_pt1 | contig 35075 bp, 36 predicted proteins | sample SalMarWE160150MG_FD_202158 | JGI IMG/M metagenome (GOLD analysis project Ga0307432, IMG submission 202158) | Salt marsh sediment microbial communities from the Plum Island Ecosystem LTER, Massachusetts, United States - WE1603-150 | ecosystem: Environmental > Aquatic > Marine > Intertidal zone >...
TGATACAGCCTCTGGGTGGTTAAAGTAACTGTTAAATTGTAACCTCAAACCTGTAACCATCTCTTACTGAACTCTCAATAAAATCTTCCAGGGAATTTATACAATTCGAATCCGGAGAATCATGAAGCACAATTACAGAACCAGGTCTTATCTTTTTCTTCAACAGATCAAGAGATTCTGATGCCTCCAAACCACTATCAAAATCATAAGGCATGATATCCCAGAAGATTATTTTATAGGTTTCCACGAGGCTTCTGTACTGGTTCATGCGTAAATGGCCGTAAGGAGGACGAAAAAGCCTGTCAGAAGTTAATCCGGCAGCCTTATTAACATCATTACAATATTTTTTACATGATGTCTTCCATCCATCATGATGATTATAGCCATGATTACCTATCAGATGTCCGTTGTTTCTTATTGTTTTAACCAGTCCTGAATACTTTTCTGCGGCTCTCCCGGTGCAGAAGAATACAGCTTTAACACAATGTTTATCAAGCACAGACAGTATATCCGGAGTGGATCCGGGGTCAGGTCCGTCATCGAAAGTAAGACAAAGGATCTTATCTTCAGTCTTTATCCTGAAAAGGGCATCAGGGTATAAAAAGCCTGAGAACAACCATGGCCTTATTAGCCTCATAATCTTTTAGTTACCTGAGTAAAGCCTGCTGTAATAAAGATTCATCATAGGTTCAATTACACCTGCCAGTGAGTCATTTTGCAGACCAACAGACATATTATAAATATCAAGAAGTGATTGCATATTTATTCCTGTTGCATAATCAAGTCCATATCTCTTTTCAGCACCCAGGTTCATTGAATAATCAAGATATGCTTTTGAATAATTTATGATATCACTGATGATTTTCTCTCCTTCTTCTCTCTCACCGGCCATGATCAGCACCCCTGCCGGACCTATGGCAAAAAAGTCATATGGCATTTTTTCCGGAGGAACTATTTCAAGACCCTTGCGGGCAGCCTTAATTGCCCTGGTTGTATCACCTGTCAGGATCAATTCTCTCCCCAGACTACCGAATATCCTTCTGAAATTGCTGAACATCCTCCTGTTATTTTCATCAAGATATACAGAAGGATCAGATGCATTTCCCCATTTAAACTTATTCATCATATTCTCGTACATCACATTGGGATCGATCATGCCGAATTCACCCTGTTCCGATACATCTGTTTCTATGGGCACAATCCTGTAAGCCATGCCTTCCTGGATAAAGTATTTTTCAAGCCCTTTGTATTGGTCTGAAGGAACAGTTGTTGAAAAATATACAGGTCTTTCCCATTCATTTGTTGAGAGCAGGTCCATTATTGCGAGGTCTCCTTTGAAAGCATCATTATCCGAAAACTCCCAAATCATTGGTGAAACAATTCTGTTTTTATAGTACTCCTTGACAGTACCGTTTGAAAGAACAACAGAGGTATCGACATCAATTATGAATTTATTTGCCGGAATGTAATTAAGATAATCACCCATTCCGCTGTAATCAATCATGTATTTTTTATCATCCATACTGGCAAACCTGACTATCTCTTTAAGGTTTACCGGTTTATCAACTCTTTTGTTAACCGGCAATTGGGTTCGTTTACCTTCGATATATTTATCAGGTTCAAGGCTAAGTGGCAGGGGATCAGACTTAAAAGCTTTCTGCCTCATCATATCAATATACCATCCTGCCTGGATATAGCTGAGGTTTGCCACTCTCACATCTGTTCTTACTTCTTCCACATCCTGTACATACCATACAGGAAAAGAATCATTGTCGCCATAGGTGAAAAGAATGCTGTTAGGGGCACAGGATTCAAGGTAATTGGCCCCTATATCCCTGGCAGTATAGCGTCCGGATCTATCATGGTCATCCCAGTTCTGGAAAGCCATCAGAAGCGGGCATGCAGCCAGAAGAAGAACAAGTGTAATGATCGTGGAAATCTTATGATTCATGAATCTCCGAAATTGTTCATACAGATACATGAACCCTATTCCGATCCATATAGCGAAGGCATAAAATGATCCTACATACGCATAGTCTCGTTCTCTTGGCTGATTCGGATACTGGTTCAGATAAAATATTATAGCAATACCTGTCATAAAGAAAAATGCCAGGATAAGCCAGAATCCTTTGTTATCCCTTCTGTACTGCCATATCATGCCTGCTATGCCTATAAGAAGCGGAAGGAAATAGTATTTATTATTACCCGGATTATTCTTAAGATCATCCGGAAGGTTGTTATTTAAACCTAAGCGTGCCTCATCAATGAATTTAATACCGCTTATCCAATTGCCGTGCAGGCTGTTGCCGTTCCCCTGTATGTCATTCTGCCGGCCGGCAAAATTCCACATGAAATATCTCAGGTACATGAATCCTGTCTGGTACCTGAAAAAGAAACGAAGATTTTCGCCAAAAGTCGGGCAAATAAGTGTTTCTCTTCCCGAACCTCTGTTAACAGTATATCTTTTGCCCTTAATCTTTCCCCAGTATTTATAAGCATTCTCATGATCATTCTCATTTTCCGGATCGGGGCTGTACATGCGGGGAAAAATTGTGGTAAATTCTTTATTGTATTCATAATCAGGACGATAATAAGGAGAATATTTGCTATCAACTTTATTGTATCCTGCAATGACTCTTTTCACATCGACAGCAGGAGCGTTATAATAGGGTCCGTGAAATTTTGGAGAACTCCCGTACTGCTGCATATTAATATAATAGGATAATGCAAAGATATCTGAAGGATTATTCTGATTCATGGGCGGCTTTGCCGATGAACGTATCATAATTATAGCATACGATGAATAACCGATCATTATCACTGTCAGACAGGTCATTATGTAATTAAGGAGTACTTTCTTATTCTTAACAGAATATCTTATTCCGAAGACCAGTAAGGCGACAAGAGCCGCCAAAAAAACAATAAGTCCGCTGTTATAGGGCATGCCGAATACATTTACAAATAACAATTCGAACCAGCCGGCAATTTTTGGAATACCCGGAATAAGAACAAAAACCATGAATCCCAACAGAATAACAGCCAGAATAAGTGTATAAATTACACCCTTTTTTGTTACTTCATATTTTCTGAAGTAAAAAATAAATACAAGGACAGGGATTACCAGCAGGTTCAGACGGTGAATACCCAAACCGATTCCCATAATATATGCTATCAGAACTATCCACCGGCCCGATGCTGGTTTGTCAGCCTGTTCTTCCCACTTAAGCATAGCCCAGACCACCATACCCAGGCAGAGAGATGACATGGCATAAACCTCTCCCTCGACAGCTGAAAACCAGAAGGTGTCGGAAAATGTAAACGCCATTGCTCCCAGGAGGCCGCTTGCAATAATTGCCGGAATCTGATTTAATTCAAGTGCAGAGTTTCGTGTAAAAATCCTTCGAACAAGATGGGTTATTGTCCAGAAGAGGAACATGATCGCAAATGCACTGGAAATTGCTGACAGGATATTGACCATCAGAGCCGCTTTTGACACATCGCCACCAGCAAAAAGTGTGGCAATCCTGGCTACCATGAGAAACAAAGGTGCTCCCGGCGGATGTCCCACCTGCAGCCTGAATCCTGAAAGAATAAATTCACCGCAATCCCAGAAACTGACAGTTGGTTCAACTGTCAGCAGATATATAACTGATGAAAACAGGAACATGAACCAGCCTGTTACGTTATTCCAGCGGCGAAAGGTGCCCCATACTGAATTCATATATGTTGATTTGATGAAAGAACAAATAACGGAAAAAATTATTATATGAGATCATCTGATCCTCATTTTAACACCCTTTTAACCTGATTAACCTTCTTTTTCCCGGAGTAATTACCCTCTGCCCCTTAAAAGGTGGTTAATATGTTGTAAATCAGATCGTTCTTGCATACACTTAATCAGCCTCCCTTCAGGGGGGCTGGGGGGTTCTCTAAACAATATAGTATCTCCAGGGTTTGTTTTTCCATATCTCCCCTGCATAATTAATACCTATCCTTGGTCCGCTTTTAAAACCAGGCTTCAGTGCTCTATCCTCTATCCATATTCTTTCTGAGATAGTCAGATCTTCACCGTAAAATGATCTGTCAATACCCAGTTCCCTTGCCAGTTTCCCCGGTCCGCTAAAACCTTCTATTCCCCTAATCAGTGCAGCCTGGGGGTTATCTTTTTCACCTGTCACTATATTAAGCATCCAGTACATTCCGTAGACAAAATATACATAAAGCATCCCTCCCTGTCCGAACATAATTCCGTTCCTTGGTGTTTTTCCCCTGCAGGCATGACAGGCAAGGTCTTCAGTCCCCCGGTACGCCTCCGTTTCTGTTATCATGAAACGCCGGATTATATTATCTCCGGTGGTGACAGCGAGTGTTTTTCCGATCAACTCCGGTGCAACATCAAGAACATCACGTATATAAAAATTTCGTGATAATCGTTTTCCGGGTTTCATTTCAGTATCTGACCTTCTTTTCATACTTATCCCACTTCCTGAACACTTCCTCTGCCCCGGTATCTTCGATTTGAATGAAGTCAATCTTCCTCTCATCGGGATCCTTATTGATTTCATCATAGATAAGGCTGTCACTGAATCCATAAGATGCAGCTTGAGAACTGTCAGAAGCATAAACGACCCTCTTTATTCCTGACCAGTAGATAGCTCCGAGGCACATCGGGCATGGCTCGCACGATGAGTAAATTACACATCCGGAAAGATCGTATGATCCCAAAGCAACAGCAGCTTTTCTTATGGCAATGATCTCGGCATGGGCTGTCGGGTCACCGGAAAGTACAACCATATTGTATGCTTCTGATATAATTTTTCCACTCTTTGTTATTACTGCTCCAAACGGTCCTCCACCATCGGATATCCCGTTTTCTGCCAATCTAATGGCGTGCATGAGTAGTGCTCTTTCATCTTCCGTTTTTTTACCGGTATTCCCTGTTTTTTTCACTTGCCAGCTGATAAAATTAAGTTAGGTTTTGCTTACACAAATAAATTCTGTCTAATATTCTTTTTTTTTATGAAATATGTTGTATTTTTGCACACCCTAAATCCCGGGGTTTTTACATTAATTATAAATATATCAATTAAAAATTAATAACAAGTGAACACCTTAAGCTACAGAACAGTTTCGGCAAATAAATCCACAGTTAACAAGGAGTGGGTCATGATTGATGCTGAAGGTGCAATTCTTGGTCGTCTTGCAACCCTGGTTGCCAGTCTGCTGAGGGGGAAGCACAAGACATATTTCACACCGCATGTTGACTGCGGCGATAATGTTATTGTCATTAATGCTGAAAAGGTTGTATTGACAGGCGAGAAATTGACTGATAAACAATATGTCAGGCATACAGGTTACCCTGGCGGGCAGATATTAACATCTGCAGAAGAGCTGTTGAAGAAGAATCCCATAAGATTGGTTGAGAATGCTGTAAGAGGGATGCTGCCAAAAAATCGTCTTGGAAGAGTTCTTTTCAGGAACATGCATGTATACGCGGGAATATCCCATCCGCATGAAGCACAGAAACCGAAAAAAATCGAACTCAAAAATTAAGGTATAGATATGGAAGTAGTTAATGCCATTGGAAGAAGGAAAGCCGCCGTTGCCAGGGTATTTTTAAGTGAGGGCAAGGGTAAAATCACTATCAACGGCCGGGATTATAAAGAGTATTTCGGAACCGATATCCTACATTATGTTGTTACCCAGCCCCTGAATCTTTTGAATGCTGCTGATAAATATGATATCAATGTGAATCTTGAAGGAGGAGGTGTTAAGGGACAGGCTGAAGCACTGCGCCTTGGTATAACAAGGGCCCTTGTAAAGATTGATGAGGAAAACAAGAAGACCCTGAAGGCAAATGGCTTTATTACCAGGGATCCGCGCGAGGTAGAAAGGAAAAAATCCGGCAGACCCAAAGCTCGTAAGAGATTCCAGTTCAGTAAACGTTAGAAATTTTAATACAATCAATAGAGATGCAAGTTTAGTATCTAAATTGCAAAGACTCCCGAAAATCGGGGCTACTCTGCAATTGATTGAAGGAATGTAAACTTAAATATCAATAAATGCCAAAAACAACTTTTAAAGAATTACTCGACGCCGGTGTTCATTTCGGACACCTTAAAAGAAAATGGAATCCTGCAATGGCTCCTTACATATTCATGGAGCGCAACGGAATTCACATTATTGACCTCGAAAAAACAATTACCAAGCTCGACGAAGCTGCTTCAGCAATGAAGAATATAGCAAAATCGGGAAAGAAGGTGCTCTTTGTCGCAACTAAAAAACAGGCCAAGGAGATCGTTGCTGAAAAGGTTAAAAAGGTTAATATGCCTTATGTTACTGAACGCTGGCCCGGCGGGATGCTGACCAATTTCCCGACTATCAGGAAAGCTGTCAAAAAAATGGGATCAATAGATAAGATGGCTTCCGACGGCACTTTTATGAATCTTTCCAAACGTGAAAAGTTACAGATAACCCGGCAGCGAGCCAAACTTGAAAAGAACCTGGGCAGCATTGCTGATCTGACTCGTCTTCCTTCCGCACTTTTTGTTGTTGATGTATGCAAAGAATATATTGCAGTAAGAGAGGCTAAAAGACTTGGCATTCCCGTCTTTGCAATGGTAGATACCAATTCTGACCCCTCAGAAATAGATTTCCCGATACCGGCAAATGATGATGCATCAAAATCTATTTCACTGATCGTTGACATACTATGCCAGTCTATCGATGAAGGTCTGAACGAAAGGAAAATTGAAAAAGAAAAAGAGTCACTTCCAAAAGAAAAGAGCACTGCCAGAAAAGATGTTGAAGCAAGAGGTATTTCCGATTCCTATAAAGAAGATACAGATGACGAAGATGAGGAGGAATCGAAAGATGAAGATGCTTCTGATAAACAGGATGAGGATGCTGCCGATTCAGATAAAGAATCAGAAGAGGGGGATTAATAGAATATTTATTTTTGAATCGATAAAAAAATAATAATGGCTACAATAAGCGCTGCTGATGTTGCAAAACTGAGAAAGGCAACTCTCGCGGGTATTATGGATTGCAAGAAAGCTCTGGAGGAAGCTGGAGGCAATTTCGACAAGGCAATTGAAATAATACGTAAGAAAGGACAGGCTGTTGCCAGTAAAAGAGCCGACAGAGAGGCAACTGAAGGTGTTGTTCTTTCAAAAACAACAGCAAATGGGAAGCTGGGAGTAATGATCGTCCTCAACAGCGAAACAGATTTTGTTGCTAAAAATGCCGATTTTCTGGGCCTTGCCAATAAAATACTTGATACTGCCCTTGAAAATAAACCAACCGACCTCGAGGCACTTAAATCTATTCCTGTAGATGGAGTGAAAACAGAGGATAAGGTTGTTGAATTTGTTGGTATTATCGGGGAAAAGCTTGAATTGTCATACTATGATAAAATTGAAGCTGCCCACGTTCAGGCATATATTCATCCCGGTAACAAGCTTGCTACTCTTGTGGGTTTTACAAAAACCGGACTGGATCTGCAGGTCTACAAGGATGTGGCTATGCAGGTAGCTGCCATGAATCCTCTTGCAGTTGATAAGGATGATGTCCCGCAAGAAGTAATTAACCGGGAAATCGAAATAGGTAAAGAACAGGCAAGACGTGACGGCAAACCTGATGAGATGCTTGAAAAAATCGCCCAGGGGAAACTTGCAAAATTCTTTAAGGAGAACACCCTGGTGAACCAGGAATTTATAAAAGACAACAAGATTACCGTAGGTCAGTATCTGAAATCTGCTGATAAAGATCTTACAGTAACCTCCTTTAAAAGATATACTCTTAACATTTAACTTAGGTTCATGATTCAATATCAAAGGTGGCGCTCCAGGGCGCCATCTTTTTTTTATATAACTATTATCCTATCTTTACAATAAAGAACAATCTTATATGAAATACTCAAGGATCCTATTAAAACTCAGCGGTGAATCAGTGGCCGGGAAGGGAAATCACGGTATAAATGAGACCATTCTTGATGAATATGCAAAACAAATAGTTGAGGTGGTAAATAAAAAATGTGAAGTCTCCATTGTCATCGGGGGAGGAAATATTTTTCGTGGATTAAAGGGTATTGAGTCAGGTTTTGACAGGGTTAGAGGAGACCAGATGGGAATGCTTGCAACGGTGATAAACAGTCTTGCCCTGGAAAGCGCCATTAAAAACCTGGGTGGCAGGGCAATGGTCTTTACCTCAATAAGAATGGAACCTGTTGGAGTACTTTATAACAGGGATAAAGTAATTGAAGAGATGCAAAAAGGAACTGTCTGTATATTATCAGGAGGAACCGGGAATCCCTTCTTTACAACTGATACGGCTTCAGCCCTCAGAGCAGTTGAAACAGGTGCTCATGTACTGCTTAAAGGCACCAGGGTTGACGGAGTATATACATCTGATCCTGAAAAAGACAGAAAAGCCAGAAAATTCGACAAGATTACATTTGAAGAAGCAATAGCCCTCAGGCTTAAGATTATGGATTCTACTGCATTTACCATGTGCCGGGAGAATAACATGCCGGTCATAGTTTTTGATATGAACAGGCCCGGTAATCTTATGAAAGTTGTTACAGGCTCAAAAACAGGAACTCTTATTTATAATTGAAAGGAATTGCATTTCCGCCTAATTTATTATTTTTGTTATTTCGGTAACATTTTTAAGGCAAATAACAGGAAACAAGAAATTTAATCCAGACAACCTGATTAATATGAATGAAGAAGTTGAACTGATAACTGAGGAGACAAGGGACAGGATGGAAAAGGCTCTTGGTCACCTTGAACATGAACTCGCCAGGCTTCGTGCAGGAAGGTCAAACCCTGCCCTTCTGGATGGGATCACAGTCGACTATTACGGAGTTAACACACCATTAAACCAGGTTTCGAATATAAACACTCCCGACCCGAAAACTATCCTGGTCCAGCCATGGGAAAAATCTATGCTGGGAACCATAGAAAAGGCTATAATGGCAGCAAACATAGGACTAACTCCGGTCAACAACGGCGAAGTATTACGGATAAATATCCCCCCGCTTACAGAGGAGCGGCGGCATCAGCTTGTAAAACAGGTCAGAAATGAGGGAGAAACTGCCAAAATAAGTATCCGTAATGCCAGGAAATGGGCAAATGATGAATTAAAACAACTTCTCAAAGATGGCCTTCCCGAAGATACTGAAAAGGACGCTGAAACAAAGGTTCAGGATCTTACTTCAGAATATAACAGCAAAGTCGACAAGGTGATGGACCTTAAAGAAGAAGAGGTTATGACGGTTTAAGCCTTAATATATACTTCGCTGCCGCCTTAACAGCCTCTTCACTAAATGCATCTTTATAAAACTCCTTATTTATATAAGTTTCTGTCTGCGACAGGTAAAATTCGTCTGCAGGTATCCCTGATGCACCTGTAGGAATAACTGTCAGTGATTCATCCCAATTAGCTGTGTTGAAGATATGCCTTTCAGAAGCTCCATGATCAATAATGAATCCGGGGTCAAATGAATAGGGGCTAACTGTGTGGTTGCTACCGCCAACTGGGTACTCATCTGAATTAAAGTTGAATATTTTATCCAGAAGTGGTACTGCTGATCCAAGAGGATGTGCAATAACTATCTTATGAACATTACCCCATGTCCATTTTGCCTGATCCTCTCCAAGTTCAGCTGTCATAGATGCCACGCAATCCTTGAAGCTTCTCAGGATTATATCATCAAGTGTCTCCGTCTCAGGTGTAGAAATATCATCTACCCAAGAGTCAGGTTTGGTACTAAGTATTCGGTATATGTAGTAATCCTTAGCCAGATAAAACAGCTGGTCAAACAACTCTGATAATTCATCAGACAGCAGGTTTTTGTTGAAGCTGATTCTGAAATATTCGAATACTGAAGGAGCTACAAGGCCGGCATTCATATCATAATCCCATTCTGCCAGACTCGTCAGAGCCTCAGCTTCAGAACCGGTAAGCTCATCTTTCCTGTCATTCAGCCTGAGAATAAAGGGAGTCATCAGGGCAGCATAGTCGGAATGTTGATCCGTTATCATTTTTTTAAAATCCTCAATATTGAAAATATCTTTCTGATCCAGCATCTGACGTATCCTGTTTATCCTGTATGGCAACGCAAATCCGGCACCTATGTAATAAGGATAATCATCAGATACTGTCCTGTTATTGGCTGAAGAAACATAACCAATCTCGGGATTGAAGCTCGAAGGAAGTTGTTCAAAAGGGACATATCCTTTCCAGTCATATTCGTCTGTTTCGCCGTTGCGCACAGATGTCCCTGTGCCTTTTCTTATTGCAATGCCGCCGCCTGTATTTAATCCTATGTTACCGTCCACATCTGCATAAACAAAGTTCTGGCTTATAGACCTGAAACTGCTGATGGCTGTTCTGAATTCATCCCAGTTTGCTGCCCTGTTAAGCAGGTATACGGCTTTTATCTCATTGCTATAATCATATCCGGCCCATCTCATTGTAAGGGACACATCCTTTACATCTCTGAATCCTGAAACAATGGGTCCGCGATGGGTAAATTTAAGCTGGAGTGTATCAGTATCCCCTCCCTTTATCCTTATTATTTCATCTTTAACCACCATGTTCTTCCATTCATCATTGAAGAAATACTGGTTTTCTTTTTCAGGATTTATTTTTTCTGCAAATAGATCAATATCATCGACCATCAGATTTGTCATTCCCCATGCAATTTTTTCGTTATGGCCCGCCACAACAAAAGGTTGTCCGGGCACAATAACACCGGTTACGTTAACTTTCCCGGGCACTACCTGGTGCATCTGGAACCATATTCCGGGTGATCCGAAGCTCAGGTGCATGTCGTTCGAAAGCATCGGTTTGCCTGTTTCGGTCCTCGTTCCTGTCACCGCCCAGTTATTGCTTCCCGAGAAAGATACAATACCCAGTGCTTTAAGCTTATCCATTGAGGAGATAAATTCAAGAGCACTTTTAAGTACTTCGTCACTTAATGTGAATCCCGGAAAAACAAATGAATTAACTGCTTTCCAGTCGGGGATAAGTTCCGCTGCTTTCTCCTGCCCAAATTTTTTAGCAAGTCTGTAATAAAAAATATCTGATGACAGATTATCTGAGGCCAGGTCCCATCCCATGTAACCTATTATATTGGCCATGTCTTCCAGCCTCCATGGATCAGGCTTATAGCCGAGAATTCTGAATTCGGGCGGAAGTTTTTTCCCTGCTGCTGAAATATAAGCATTTACACCATCAGCATAAGCCTGCATACAATCCAATATGGCAGGCTCCTCGCTGCTCAACACCATTTTGGATTTGGCTGTCATTTCAAGGCTTCGCAGGAAGAGATCTGTCTGTATATAGTCTTTACCGAAGATTTCAGAAAGCTTACCCGTTGTTGCCCTCCGGATAAGATCCATCTGCCACAGTCTTTCCCGTGCCATAATATAACCTGTGGCTAAATAGAGATCATGTTCATTTCCGGCATAAAGATGAGGCATACCTCTGTTATCCGTATAAACAGTAACCTCATCAGTAAGTCCTGAAAGAGTAAGTTCGCCATCATATTCGGGAAGGGCTCCCCTTTTAATACCACGCAGGAGGATTAAACCAATTATAACTGCCAGTACTATAAGAGTTACCAGTGAATAAAGGATTGTTTTAAATATTTTCATATCAAAGGAGTTTTATAATACTAATATACAACTTTAACAGAATTATCAATATCTGACACCTTTAAGTCCTGATGTACAGTTTCTGCAGATTTCTATGGCATTACGATCTGAGAGGATTTTTTCCCTGAAGGTTCTGTATTCCGGGCCTTCCCAGATATCCCTGAAGGATTTCTCATTCAGGTCTCCCATAATATGACAGGCATTTTTATCAAAACAACAGGGTATCACTTTCCCATCCCATGTTATGACCGGATTGAACCACAACCTGGCACACCTGTTTGGAAGCCGTTTTTTTATTGTATATATTCCTTCCTTCTTTTTGTATCTCACAAATTTTTGTTTTGAAGGGAGCCAGGTCCCGACAGCTTCCTGATTGATTATCTGCATTGATTTCAGTTTCAGGGAAGCATTCATCTTTCGGGCAAAACGTTTTACAGAAGGTATTTGTTGTTCATTCTTCCTGTTTACAAGAAATTGAATTTCAAGCTTTAACGGCGATGATATTTTCCCCCTTGCTTCAGACAGGTTTTTTAATCCATCCATTACCTTTGTCAGATCTCCATTGATCCTGTATGATGAATAGGTCTCCTGGTCAATACCGTCGACGGAGATAATCAGTTTACTTAAACCTGATCTGACTATTTTTTCGGCATTTTCCGCTGAGAGGAAATGACCGTTTGTCGAAACGATGGTATTTATGTGCTGTGATCTCTCGAGGAATGAGAAAAACCGGGGGTGCATCATTGGTTCTCCCTGAAAGTAAAGGATCAGGTAATAAAGATATGGCTCAAGTTCAGATATGATTTTATCAAACAGTTTTATATCCATAAAGCCGCGCTTCCTTGTCATCAACCCGGCACCGGAATGACATTCGGGGCAATTCAGGTTACAATGATTTGTCAATTCTGTACCTACAGAAACAGGCATACCGCTAACAACAGCAGTGCTTCTGATTGTACTTTTCACGTATGCAAAACCTGCGATTAATGTATTAACAGATCTGACACCCGGACGCATCATAAAATATTTATTAAAGAAAAAGTAAGATAATGAAAAAAAATCTGTCCGGATGCATAGGGTATATAAGCATTGTTAAGGTCTTAAGATTGAAGAAACACTCCAAACAACAGGATTTAGAAAATTATTGTATAACTAAATTAAAAACGCCATGAAAACACTGAAAAAAATCTCTTTCTATGCAGTAGTTATTCTGCTGGCTTTTACATTTCAGACTCTGTCAGGAGTTAATACGACTGAAAGGAAGAAAGGTGACCAGCAGGCCTACCTTACATTAAAAGGGAAAATTACAGATGCCGAAACAGGCTCTCCCCTTGTATTTGCAACAGTAACTGTTACAGAATCCAATGTTGCAGTCGTTACAAATATTGACGGGGAATTCACATTGAAAATCGTGGAATCTTTGCTTTCCAATGACCTTGAAATAACGTATCTGGGTTACAAGAACAAAGTCGTGCCCATAAGCTCCCTGCGTGACAATGGTCACAAAAACGTAATTGAGATGGAATCCGCTCCAATACCAATCAAGGAGATAATTGTCAAGCCCCTGGATCCGAATGCCATAATTACAAAAGCAATCGCCAATATCAATAAGAATTATGAAACGGTTCCCAATATGATGACAGCATTTTACAGAGAGACAATTCGTAAAGGCCGTTCGTATGTTTCAATAGGTGAGGCAGTTGTGGAAATATTCAAAGCGCCATATAATAGTAATCTCCGCTTTGATGCTACACGTATGTATAAAGGAAGAAAAAATACGGATATTGAGAAAGTTGATACTCTTTTATTTAAACTGCAGGGCGGAACAACAAGTGTACTGCAACTGGATATTGCCAAGAATACCGAAGCAATACTTACATCTGAAGCATTGAAATATTATAATTATTCCCTGTCTAGTGTCATTGAAATCGACGGCAAACCTCATTATATTATAGATTTCGTACAGAAATCCACAGTCGAGGAACCGTTATTCATGGGTAGTCTTTATATTGAAATGGATTCATATGCCATTACAGAAGCCGAATTCGGATTTAACCTGTCAGATAAAGAAGCTGCTTCCTCGATATTTATCAGGAAAAAACCGTTTGGTGTTAAAGTCACTCCTGAAGTTGCAACATACCGCACCAAATACCGCGAACAGAACGGTAAATGGTATTTTGCATACTCCAGAGCTGAAGTTAAATTCAAGGTTGACTGGAAGAAAAGGTTATTCAATACATTCTATACAACAATGTCGGAAATAGCGGTTACTGATCGTACTGATGAAGAAGTTATTAAATTTGCAGGTAAGGAGAGAATGAAATATACGGATATATTTACCGAAGAAGTCAGTGCATTTGTCGATCCTGATTTCTGGGGAGATTATAATGTGATAGAACCTGACCAGAGTATAGAATCAGCTATACGCAGGCTTAACCGAAAATTAAAATTCAGCGACAGGGAAGATTTGGCCGAAAAGTAAGATAATGACCAGGGAGACTGAAATCATAAGGAGGATCCGACAGGGTGATGAAGGACAGTTTGAATCACTTTTCAGAGCCTCCTATGTTTCCCTGGTTCGTTATGCCAAGAGTCTTGTCAGAGACCACGATACGGCAGAGGAAATTGTCCAGGACTTTTTCTTCAGGCTATGGCAGGACAGGGAAAAAATAAAAATTGAAAGTTCTTTGAACGGTTATCTTTTCAGGGCAATACATAACCGGTGTATACATTGGATTAATCATAACCGTGTTGTTATGAAACATGCCAGGGAGATGACATATAAATTAACTGAGAATACTGATAATCCTTCGGATATAATTCAGTATAACGAACTTCAGTTAAAAATAACAAAGATAATTGAACGCCTGCCTGAAAGATGCGGAAGGATATTCTGCATGAACAGGTTTGAAGGATTGAAATATACAGAAATTGCCAAAAAACTCTCGGTGTCGGTTAAAACAGTGGAAGCCAACATGGGAAGAGCACTTAAAGAATTCCGAAGAGCATTAACAGAACAATGAAAGAGAAAATGAATACAGATAAATTTACCGACAGGGACTGGGAAGAACTTGCTTCAGCACTGTCGGGCGAAAAAGAGGGTAAGTCAGAACTTCTTAACCGTTTTCTGGCTGAAGAGGGAAATATTACGCAAGAAATATGGGAAAAACTGGGAAAAATGAACGATGAAAAGAAAATAAATGTTGACAAAGCATGGGATAAAGTCTATTCCAGGATTAATGAATCAGGGCATATAACAGAAAAAACTCCGTCCGGAATTATCGGCATGAGGAACACTTTTTTGAAAATTGCAGCTGCAGCCCTGATCCTTCTGAGTCTTGGCACTGTTACCCTTTATTTTGCCACTATGAATAAGCAAATTGTCGTGACCACAGCCAATGATCAGAAAAATCTGAAGGCAAGCTTACCTGACGGCAGCGATATATTCCTGAACCGTAATACGGAACTTATTTATAGTGCAAATTTTGGAAAATCAGGAAGGCATGTGGTTCTTTCAGGGGAAGCATTCTTTGAGATCAGTCCCGATCCCTCAAAACCATTCACTGTCGATGCCGGGAAAGCCAGTATAGAAGTTTTAGGAACATCCTTCAATATAATAACCAATAATCCTGATTCTGCAGTTGAGGTTTATGTCGAAACAGGTAAGGTTTTGCTCTCAGATAATACAGGAACCCAGAATATTGTACTTGATCCGGGATATGTAGGAACGATTGATACAAAGCTCTCCGGAAAGACACTTAATGATAATCCCAATTATATATCTTGGTTGACAGGCAAGCTTGTCTTCGACCGTCAGAGACTTGAAATTGTATTTAAAGATCTTAAACGGGTGTATGATATGAACATCATTGCAGATGATCCGGCAATTCTTGATGAAACATGGACCTCATCCGTTGATAACAAGTCACAGGACACAATTATTCGATTAATTTGTGCTAGTTTTAACTTGCGTTATACACAGGATGGCAATGTTTACCATCTTTCAAAAGAATAACGCGTAATTATAATATGTTGTCATTCAATGGCTTAATATTAAAAAAAATACTGGCCATTGTATTATTTATAATATTGGCCAGCCGGCAGACAGCCAAATGCCAGGAGAGTATACTTGATTCTGCTTTTACCTTCAGTACCGGCCAGATAACAACCATAAATGCACTCAATATAATTAGTAGAGAGACCGGTTATAACTTCACGTATGACAGCCGTTTAATAGACCCCGAAAGAAATACAGAACTGACATTCACCGGCATAAAGCTTAATGTTATCCTCGACAGCATACTGCAGAATGATTCACTCGTATTCTCGGTTATTGATAAATATATCATTATTGCTAAAGCTGTCCCCATACCTGAACAGCAAACAGATACTCTTCAGGAACCTGATATAATATACATCTCAGGAATTATTGTTGACAAGACTACCGGTGATCCCCTGCCTTTTGCCACCATAGGATTAAAAAACAGTGGAAGAGGAACCATTACAAACAGTAATGGAGAATTCGGATTAAAAATCACACCCGACTCCTTTAATGATACACTTTCTTTCTCATATCTTGGTTTTCTGGGAAAAGAGATACCTGTTAACCAATTTCAAGGCAAGAATTTAAGCGTAAAAATGAGCCGGGAGTTCATACCCATACCTGAAATTATTATCAGGACTCAGGTACCACAGGAGATCATCTATAAAACCATTTCTGCAATTTCAGATAATTATGGCAATTCTCCAGCTATGCTTACAGGTTTTTACAGGGAAGGAGTTATGAAAAAGAATGATCTCCAGGTTTATTCCGAAGCTTTATTACAAATTTTTAAAAGCTCATATTCAGGGACAATCCTGGGTGACCAGATAAAGGTTTATAAAAGCAGGAAAATCGAAAACCTGGGACTCGATGACACCCTTGCATTGAGACTAAAAGCAGGATTAAAAACATGCCTCGAGCTTGACCTTGTAAAAAATTCTTTCGAATTCATGGAAAAATCATCTATGGCAGAATACAGCTACCGGATCACTGACATTGTAACATATGATGATGAGGCGGTCTGGGTAATAGATTTTGAACAAAGAAAAGAGATTGACAAACCATTATTCAGGGGAAGTATTTTTATTAATACTGATGATTTTGCAATACTTAATGCTGATTTTGAGTTACATCCCAAATATCTTCAGAAACTGAAAGACTCTTTTATATTAAGCTCATCACGTAGATATACAACATGGCCTGTTTCAGTAAAATACAGTGTAAGCTACCGCAAAATCAACAACAGGTATTTCCTTAACCATGTCAGGGGAGACCTTGTTTTCGTTTCAAAACAAAAGAAGAAGCTGTTCAACAGTCAATTCAAAGTCTTTCTGGAGCTTGCTATCACTAGTGTGAATACCGTGAATGTCGCCAGATTTGAAAGAGAGGAGCTTGCTCCGGTACATTCGGTCTTTTCAAAAACCATAAAGAATTACGATCAGGATTTCTGGGGAAACCAGGATTTTCTTAAACCGGAAGATAATCTTCTGAAGGCACTTAAAAATATGAATGTAAAATTGCAGGAATTTTCAGAGGAACCCGTTGAATAACGAACAAGGAATGAGGATTTTTGATTTACGATCAACTTCTTAAATCATTAATATTTGTTCTTCAATCAGTTTTCAATATTTATTTATCAGTTCATACAAAGGAGTGAGGTCTGGTGTCAGAATAACTTCTGTTCTCCTGTTCTTCTGCCGGGCATCAGATGTATTGCGAGCATCAACAGGAACATATTCGCTTCGCCCCGAGGCTGTCAGACGTTTGGGATCAATCCCTGAACCATCAAGCAGGGTTCGTACCACAGTTGTTGCTCTTTTAACACTAAGGTCCCAGTTATCCTTTAGTTGACCGCCACCGGGATTATATGGTACATTATCTGTATGTCCCTCTATTGTGATCTGAATATCCGGATTTCTTGCAAGAACGCCGGCAAGTTTTTTGAGAGCATTTTTCCCGTTGGCATCAATCTCCCAACTGGCTGATTTGAATAACAATTCTTCTTCAAGAGAGACATATACCTTCCCGTTTTTCATGGTAACTGTCAGCCCGTTATTTTCAAATCCAAGCAGAGCTTCGGAGACCTTGTTTTTAAGATCCTGGACGATCTGTTTCTGTGCATCCAGGATCTTTTCAAGTTCAAGCATCCTGGCGTTTCTTTTTTCGAGTTCGAAGGTAAGCTCATCAAGAGTGGCTTTTTTTGTATCAAGTGTCTCTTCGAGCTGGCGGAGCAGATTCTCCTTATCCTGAAGACTGGTCTGTGCAGCCTGAAGCTCAGCAAGAAGCTTTTGTGTCTCCTTAACATTGCCTCGGATCAGATCCTCCTGCGCTATTTGCAGTTCGTTGTACCTGGCCGATATATTGCTGAAATCCTCCAAAGCCTTATCTCTTTGGGCTTTTACAGATTCAATTTCCTCCTGAACTGTGCCTATTTCTTTTTCAAACTGTGAGATCTTTGCCTCAAGTTCCCTGTTTGCCATCTCAAGACCTATGTTTTCGGCCTTGTATTCATCCCGCTCATTCATATAGTGCCTGCTTGTATCCTGCAGGGTTTTAAACTTTTTGCCGGGGACACATGATATTGGTAATAATACCGTTAAAAGTACCGCAGATATACAAAATAATGCTCTTTTCATGTTTATAAAATATTTTCTATAAAACAACTTTACCGTTCAATTATTGTTTTTTGAACATAGCATGACGTGGTAAAATTAAGAAAATCCCCGCTATGCTCCGGCAAACACCCGGGAATAATAATTGTTATATTTGCTGATAATTTATCGATTAATGACTACGGAAGAAAGCTTACTGCATAAAATATCATCACCTGAGGACCTCAGAAAGCTTGATCCGGCCAACCTGGTAAAAGTCAGTGCTGAACTGAGACAATTTATTATTGATTCTGTCAGTACTAACCCGGGTCATTTTGGTGCAAGTCTGGGTGTTGTAGAACTTACTGTGGCTCTGCATTATGTTTTTAACACCCCATACGATAAAATTATCTGGGATGTCGGTCATCAGGCATACGGGCATAAGATACTGACTGGCCGGCGTGATAAATTTTCAACAAACAGGAAATATAAAGGCATCAGCGGTTTCCCTAAAATGGCTGAAAGCGAGTATGATGCATTTGGAACAGGACATTCATCAACATCCATATCTGCAGCCCTTGGGATGGCAGTTGCTTCAAAAAGAAAAGGAGAAAAAAGGCATGTTGTTGCAGTAATAGGCGATGGTGCAATGACAGCAGGAGAAGCCTTCGAGGGACTTAATAATGCCGGATCCGCTAAATCTGATCTGCTTGTCATATTAAACGATAATAACATTGCCATTGATCCGAATGTAGGAGCTCTGAAGGAATATCTCCTCGATATCACAACCAGCAAAACATATAACAGGTTTAAAGATAAAGTATGGAATATGCTTGGCATATTCGGCAAATTCGGACCTAAAACACGTACCCTGGCTGCACAGATCGAGGCAGGATTAAAAAGTACTATTCTCGACAGGAGCAACCTTTTTGAGGGAATGAATTTCAGGTATTTTGGTCCTATTGACGGACATGATGTACTGCACCTTACAAGGATCCTCGAAGATATGAAAAGGATTCCGGGACCAAAACTTCTTCATTGTCTCACAGTCAAAGGCAAAGGTTTTATTCAAGCCGAGAAGAACCAGACAGCTTTTCATGCTCCGGGTAAATTTGATAAAGAAACAGGTGAGATAATTGAGGTTCCTGATATACATTCCTTACCGCCATACCAGGAGGTTTTCGGAAAGACCATCCTTGAACTTGCGCGCATGAATGAAAAGATTACAGGCATAACCCCTGCTATGCCTACCGGCAGTTCATTATGCATCATGATGAAGGAGATGCCCGAACGAACCTTCGATGTCGGGATCGCGGAGCAGCATGCTGTAACTTTTTCTGCCGGACTTGCCACACAGGGACTCATCCCCTACTGCAGTATTTATTCGTCTTTTATACAAAGAGCTTACGATCAGGTAATCCACGATGTTGCTCTTCAGAATTTACATGTGGTATTTTGTATTGACCGCGGAGGACTTGTCGGTTCAGATGGTGCAACACACCATGGTTTTTTCGATATCGCTTTTATGCGCACCATACCGAACATGGTGGTAAGTGCGCCTATGGATGCTGTTGAGCTGAGAAATATCATGTATACGGCCCAGCTTGAAAAGAATTCCTTTCCGTTTTCTATTCGTTACCCACGGGGCCGCAGCCTGATCTCTGACTGGCAAAGACCATTCGAAGAGATTGAAATCGGAAAGGGAAGAAAACTGAGTGAAGGAGAAGATATTGCGGTATTAAGCATCGGGCAGCCGGGTAATGATGTTGCTACGGTAGTTAAGAAACTTGACAGGGAGTTCATTTCTGTCGCCCACTGGGATATGAGATTTGCGGCTCCCCTTGATAAGGAGGTGCTTCACTATGTCTTTAAGAAATTCAAAAGAATAATCACTGTTGAAGATGGTGTACTTAAGGGAGGATTTGGCAGTGCAGTTATTGAATTTATGTGCGATAACCTCTATAGTGCTGATGTTAAGCGTCTTGGAATTCCCGATTATTTCGTGGAACAGGGAAGCCAGCAGGAGCTTTACAATGAGTGCGGGTATGACAAGGAGGGGATTGAAAGGAGCATCAGGGAAATGATGAAGAAAAGCCCCCCACCCCTCTAAAGGGGGGCTAATACGTAATTTTCCATATAGTTTCGTTTAAGGATTATTTATTATAAATTTGCGAAGCCATTTCAACCATATATGATAGCACGATCGCATAATTGCACGATCTCTTAAGCCCGGATGGCGGAATTGGTAGACGCGCTGGTCTCAAACACCAGTAGCAGCAATGCTGTGTGGGTTCAAGTCCCACTCCGGGTACGAATTTACAGCGGGTCCCTTCTCAACTATAAAACCTTATCTTTGTTTTTCACATGCCTCACACCGTGAAAAACATTCTTATTATTACTACACTGTTTTTTATATGTTTTACAGGCAGGGCTCAATCACCAGTTAATCCGGTCATTATCGAGACAAAAGTGCACACCGGAATGGTTTTTCCCCTTTATGAAGCACTTTCATATCTTATTGAAGATGATATATATGCATTCGATGTTACAGTGAATTTTCCTGCTTATGGAAAAGATTTCTGGGAGAAGCTATATAATTATCCGCGGCCCGGGGCAGGATATTCATTCTGGACACTAGGCAATAATGATGTTTTCGGTAAAGCTCATGCATTATACGGATATATCAATATACCAATAACTAAACGTTCTGATAAATTCTCATTGAATTATCAGATCTCGATAGGTGGAGCTTATCTCACAAAGAGATTCGATATATCCGAAAATCATATTAACCGCGCTGTCAGCTCCCATGCCAATATATTTTTCCGATTTGGTGTCGACGCTAAAATTAAGTATAATCCCCGCAGTGAATTTGTTATTGAAGCGGGCGGAACTCATTTCTCGAACGGGAAAATTAAATCACCCAATTATGGTCTCAATTCCGGAACTCTCTCAATTGGCTTCAATTATCTTATTGGAAATTACCCTGCTATTATACAGGAACCGGAAATTCCTGAGACAGTGAAACTTTATGAGCAGTCTCTTTTTTATTCGGCAGGTGTAAAAGTCTATGATAATCTGCTGGACTATAAATATTTCACCTCTTCATTTTCATATAATCTTGAAAGGATATTAAATCACAGGAGAAGGATCGGTCTGGGAGCCGATCTGTTCTATGATGGTTCCATCAATGAAGCTCTTGCTGTCGAAGAAGGCAATCAGGAAGATGAGTTCAGGAACCTTATCAGGGCAGGGTTGCATGTTTCTTATGCAGCCAGATATAAGCAGGTGATCATGGGTATTCACGCTGGGCATTATTTTTATTCCAAATACACAGTTCTCACAAAATTATATACCAGATTATCTGTACAATACATGCTTTCAGAACACCTGTCCGCAGGATTAACTTTAAGATCGCACTTTGGAAAGGCTGATTGTATGGAGATAGGAATGGGATATTACTGGTAATAAAAAAAAGTATAATGAGAGTTATGAAAAGCGCAATTAAATATATTATCCTGTTCTCACTTTCTATTTCTTCATGCCAAAAAATTCTTTTTGATGATGATATAAAGACACGCGAGATCATCCTTGAGGATTTCACTTCTGTAAAGATCTTTGGGATATATAATATCATTCTTGTCCAGGATTCAACAAATCGCCTTGTCATCAAAGGAAACAACGACATTGGTTCTATAGATGCTGTTGTAAAAAATGACACTCTGATTATCGATAACCATAAAAATTTCTCATTCAATCATGATAAGAACAGTCTCGTACTCCATTTCAGCAATCTGAGTTACCTGGAAACGAGCGATCCGGTAAATATTTCCAACACAGATACATTAAAAGCTGACCGGTTCAAATATGATGGGATAGGTGAGATCACTGAAGCAAGGCTGGTTATTGATTGCGATCAGCTGATAGTCTCAAATTCAGCCAATACATTAGGTTTCTTTCATTTTGCAGGCAGGGCCGAATACTGCCTGTTCTGGAACAGGTACGGTTCCGGCATGTTTACCGACTCTCTTTTCTGTAAGTATGCAGACATCTATACTGAGTCCCCCGGACCGGTTAATGTAAATGCTTCTGATCATATAAGGGCCTTTATAAGAGGACCGGGAAATATCTATTATCACGGAAATCCCGTAATAGAAATTGTTGAGAAAAAAGGTGAAGGAAAATTAGTAAAGCTTGATTGAAGGCTATAGATCTTTCAGCATCCATATTGTACAGCCGAAGTGTCCATCATCGCCCATCTTATGGTCAATAAATCTGAATCCCTGCTTCTCATAAAGGCTGATTGCCTTCCCAAGCTCAGGCAGTGATTCAAGATATAGTTGGGTGTATCCTATGTCCCTGGCAGAATCAATACTCATTTCAATATAAACCACCTTATAAGGAGAACCAGTAATTCAGTTTAATCAGGAAAATATTATTAGGGAACACATCTCTTAACTGACCGTATGAATCGCCAATTGAGGCTTTTGAAAGACTGCTTTGGCCTGTACGTTCACTTGACCAGACCAGGTAAATAAATGATCCTAACCTGTATTCCCATCTGGCAACAAGGTTGGAACGGAACTGGTGGAAATTGAAATCAGGATTGCCTATGAAATAATCGGGTATCATATCACCGGTCTCATCCAGACTATAAGTGCCATCGTTTATTACAGGACTATTGAAAATAATGAACCTGCTCTCATAATCATCAGCCTCAGGATCTGTGACACGTTTAAACCGGGAATAAGTTCCCCTTGAAATGAACGGACTTCCATAATATTGAATAGAGAATTCAGGAGTCAGGTTCAGGTCTGCCCTGAAGGTAAGTCCAAGGGTTGTCTGGTCAATGGTACCAAGGATATATCTTTTTTCGTCAAGATAATTGCACTCAGCAATATATTGTATATCATCGCGATTCTCAGAATAATTTGCATTGACACTGACCTTCAATGAACTGAGTGGGCGCAATGATATACCCGGAGCAAGTGAAAATTTTGTTCCTGAGTGGTTCCCGAATTTATTATACTGGTAATTCATCAATGCGACTATCTTCTTTGAGGGATCGGTCATTGCCTTGCCAGAAGTTATTATTGCATTTGGCATCAAAAAATCCGGGCCTCCACGAAGTCTTCCCGGTTCTGTCGCTGAAGGATAAAAGCTAAGATTTGCACCAAATTTCCAGTTATTCCTGAATATTGATGTAAAAGAGAATTTACCCCATGAGCCAAGCCATGTTCCATTGAAGTTCCATGAATTAGTCTGTTCCAGATTAATTTCATATGAATGAAAAATTGAAACCGGTTTATTTACAAAATATGTAACTGCATTTTTCTGGTCTATTCTGTCAGCAGAATTCATATATCCAAGATCGTTGAGTTCAAGGCCAGGAGATAGCCATGAGACTCCTGCCGAATATTTCCATAGTCCCTTTGAACCTTTACCGATTGTGAATTTACCGCCATATCCCGTTAAGCTGGTTTTTGTGGTATCATAAGCAAGGTAGTCGGCGCCCGGCCTTTGATAATAGCGGGCTGATGATTCCTGCAAAATGGTAATAGCTTCTTTGCTGCCATCAACATAACTGCCAAGTAATTTCGCATCCAGGTAAAATTCCTTATCATTCCAGTGGTGTCTTATATCAAGGCCCCCAGTGTAGGCTTTGTCGGGTAGAAATTCAAGGTTTGCGTCTTCAATGAAGCGGCTTGTCGAGGTCAGCATCCCTCCTATTACTGTATTACCTGCCTTATAGCCCTTCTGGACTCGTGCCACAACATAATTTGTCATAGGTTCAACCATGGTTGTTTGTTCATTCCCATACTGATCGGTGATTTTTGCATATTCACTTGCAGTAAGACTTTGTATAAGTCCCACAGACAGGCTTTTAGAGGTTGTCCCGCTGAATTTTACAGCACTCAGTATAGTAGTCTGGTCAGGTGAATTTATAAAAAGAGTATCATTGGGCCTTACTGTTCTGGATGGTGAGTGGCCTATGCGGCGTGAGTAGAAAAGATCCTTGTCTTCAAAATTGTAATCGAATATCGTCAATCCTTCAAGGAAAAAGGGACGTTTCTCTTCATAAAAAGTTTCAAATGCTGTAAGATTCATCACCGAAGGATCTGATTCCACCTGTCCGAAATCCGGATTTACTGTCAGATCAATGGTGAAGTTGCTCGATACTCCGATCTTTGCATCAAGTCCCATATTACCGCCCCATATCCTGCCATTTTCAGTGAATGGATTACCCGGCTCCTCCTTCATGGTTTTAAGGTCACCGAGAATGAAGGGCATTATTTCAAGCCTCCTTGATTTTTTTAGTCCACTTATACCTCTTAATTCCCCGAAATTATATAGCATTCCCGGCCCTGTCTTTGACTGTATTTCCCAGTTACTTTCCTCCTGCAGTCTGGAGATCCATCGCCAGGTATGCATACCCCATACCTGTTCGTCTTCGTTACTGTAGCGCAACTGGCTTAAAGGTATTTCCATTTCAGCCACCCACGCAGAATCTTCAAGGCCTGTTTTACCTTTCCATACAGGATTCCAGTTGAAATCCCAGTCCATGGGATTGAACAAAACAAGATCCGATTTCTGGCCCCAGGCTGTTAGTGTAAATTCAAAACCTGTCCTGTAATCACGGTAACTGTCAAAAGTTACTCCCATCATATCTCCTACCTGCGCATCCCGAACACCAGACATACGATTAATTTTATCAGGTTCTCCATCAAATCCCCTGAAAGCAACATAAAGGTTCTTATCATCGTACTGGATATTAAATTTTGTCGGCCATGTGGGTTTAGCCCCCTCATCAGGTATCCACTGATGATAATCGCCTGCCCATGTTCCATATTTCCAGCATTCATCATCAAGTTTACCGTCAATCACAGGCCTGTCAGTAACGAGCCGGGAAGTAGTATAAACAGGCTGTTTCAGTGAAGAGTATTGTACTAGTACTGTATCCTGGTTATGATTATCTTGCGCTGCCGCTGAAAAAAAACCTGTAATTGCCGGGATCAGAAAGATCGCTGATAACTTATTTTTCTTATTTAATTTTATCATTGGGACAAATAATAATTGATCAATTATTTATCCCAAAAATAACAGAATTTATTTATTACCACCCCATCCAGCCAACCCTGCCCATAACCACCAGGCTGCATATGCTTTCTGATTTGCATCAAGATAGGTTCTTGTCCTGTCGGCCCATGATGTCCTGTCGGGATTTCCCAGATCACCCGACATTGCATAATCATGAAGGTCAAGAGCACCGTTTGTACCTCCGTTATTCCACGCATATTCAATTCCCTTAAAATCAATAAGGCCGGTCATTCCTGTTGTAAGCTGACTGCCGTGCGAGGTATGGCCATAAGCAATATGAAGTTTCAGCTTTGCAGAGTCGATCCAGGCAGCAGGTATAGCGACAAGATCGGTACAGTTATGATCAATGATCATATTTTCAAAACTGATGTTATTATTGTTTTCTTTATTTTCTTTTTCACATCCGGAAATTGCTACAACTATTAATAAAATTAAAAGGAATCTTAGTGTTTTCATATCAAACCTGTTATGTGTTATTATTGTCTTAATAAAAAAGGATTATTAAAGAATAAGACACAAAAAATCATACGAAAGGTTGCAGAACCATTCTTATAGACTTACTATATAACACCAAACAGAAATAAAAGGAAAATCACAATTATTGTCAGTGATGATACTCCTATCGGGAACCAGACAGGAGCTATCCAGGGAACCGGTATCAGAAAAAGTACATCAATTGCTTTGAGCGATGGTGGCCATTTGATAACAATATAGAGTGATAAATAATAAAAAAGATCCCAGAATGCGAATGTCCACAGGAAGAATACTCCTCGCTCTACCCATGTTGTTCCGGCCAGGTATGCTATCACCACCAGCATAATAATTGTTGCTGCTTCCCTGGTCATCTCGATGTAGAGAAAGCGTTTTGGTATCTTATCAACAGATGCTTTATTTGATTCCGAATCAAGCATCCCCAAGGCTTTCCTGAGGTAAACGACAACCACCCCTTCGAAATGAGCCATGGCTATTCCAAAGAGAGCGAGAAGTGACATCTTTAACAGCATATTTTCCAGGATTGATACAATCCAAAGTTAAGAATTCTGTTGTTTCGGAAACATCTCCGGGAATCTTACGCGTCGAAAAATCTGAAAATTGCAGGAATGAATATTATCAGGCCTGTTATTACCGATACAACAGCTGAAATCAACACTCCTGCCGCAGCCAGGTTCTTGGCTTTTTTTATGACTGAATTATACTCAGGCGTTATGGCATCAGCTAAATATTCAACGGCTGTATTAAAGCATTCGCTTGCAATGACCAGTCCTGAAGCCAGAACAATGGCAATCCAGTGAGCCGGTGAGAGCTTTAATACAATACCCGCAATTACCACCAGAATCAGAATAACAAAATGGATCCTTGCATTATTTTCTGATATGACCAGGACCTTTATCCCGGAGAAAGCATTCCTGAAGCTGCCTGCTAATCCTTTGCGGGTGAATTGATTCATTTCATTTTTATCCGAAGCTTTCATTGTATAAATTTTTAATCTAAGATCTCAAAAGGATGCAACCGGTATGCGGTTGTTTTTTACCCGGCAAATAAGGTTATATGACAAACCGTTCTCTTAACTCTTTAAAATCTGACATGCCCGGACCCGAAGATTTTAAATACCCTTCAATACCTCCATAGAAGGTGATCACCCTTTCTATGACCGATTCAATATTGTTACTCCTTACAGTAATTGCGTATAAGATATTATTTGCCGGTAAGAATCCGAGGTAAAGAATTTTACTGATTATCAGCCTTCTTTTATAGGATGGAAGCAGGGCTTCATTGGAAGCCATATAGCCTTCAATTATTGATTGCTGATCAGCACCCAGAGCCATCTGTATCAAAGCAGAAATAATCCCTGTTCTGTCCTTGCCGGCATGACAATGAATCAGCATTGGACATCGGGAAGGTTCCAGAAGCAGATCAACAATATCCCTGAAGACGCTGACAGAACCATCAAGAATTTCAAGGTAAAGAGAACCTATTAAATCGTCTATTAAGTTATAAGCATTTTTTTGTTTTATCAGCGGTATCAGTCTCTCTCTTGTGGTCCGTTCAAAATCAAGAGGAAGTGATACTGTCTGAATACCTTCGAACTTTTTATTCTTTCTGCCGGTTTCACCAGGAGCCCGAAGATCAACTATTGTCTTGATATTCAGCTCATGCATCTTTCTGATATCCCTGCCGGTTATGTTATCGGGACTTGCTGATCTGAATAGCATTTTTTCTTTAATATGTTTACCGTCAACAGTTGTAACACCGCCTATATCCCTGAAATTATGAACAGATCTCAAATATACTTGCATGGCTTCTCCGGTCATTCTTATTATTTATTCTATTCTCTTCCGGGCTTATATCTTATTGCTTTACCTCCCATTTATAATCCACAAATTCCCAGTCGAATTCACTGCCTTTTACCCTTACCAGCACAAAGCCCTCTTCATCACTGCGATAGGGGCCTCTCCACCATGCTGCACATATTGCTCCCCCGGTTATGAAGTGGATGTCGTCAATAAAAATATCCTCAACTAAATGCAGATGCCCCTGCAAAACCAGTTTAAGGTTATGTCCTTCGAAAAGATCAAGTACTTCCTTGCCGTTGCTAATCACCAGTGATGAATCGTTGGGTAAAGTGGTACCCTGATATTTCTGGGTGTTTGCCGTAATGAAAGGAATATGTGTGATAATTGCCACGGGTATTGAGGGATCAGTTTTTTGAAGTTCATCTTTTATCCATTCTATCTGGTCATTGTCGATCAGACCGATATAACTGTCTCTTCCTGTATCTTCTATGGAATTTAATATCATAAATTTCCAACCCTTGTGTTCAAAACTATAATATGATTTTCCGATACGGTTCTCAAACATTTTCTCGCCATAATCAGGATGTTCAGGATCTGCTCCGCTCCGGCTGTAGATACCATATATTTCATGGTTCCCCATTGCATTATAAACCGGCATTTTCAATGCTTTTACAGTCTCGATATAAAGAGTGTATAGCGAGTCAGCCCTGCTATATCTCTGTGCCAGAGCGTCCATTATCAAATCTCCGCCGGTGATAACGAAATCAGGTTTCAGATCGTTAAGTGTATCGACAGCTTTAAGAAATCCTTCAACGGCATTGTTTTCAGGCTGGAGATGAATGTCTGTAATAAAAGCAAAGGAGAATTTCTCCGGTTTTTCTTTCTTTTTGCATGATACAGTAAGAATAATAATACTGATTAAGACAATCAGCTTTGACAAATTCAGGAATAAGTTTTTCATAAGACAGGATTTAAGAGTTTTCCTGTCAAAATTAAGGTTTTTAAGGAAAGTATGTCTGAATAAAATGAATAATTGTCAGCCTGGTAATCAAAATAGTCTCCTTTTAAAATAGAGTGCAACATTTACCAGCATTATCAGCACAGGCACTTCAACAAGCGGGCCTATAACCGTGGCAAATGCTGCCTGAGAATTGATCCCGAATACTGAAACGGCTACTGCTATGGCAAGTTCAAAATCATTGCTGCCTGCAGAGGGTTTATGGTGACTGATATCGATTCCTGCTTCTGTCATTACCTTAACAGCCTTCTTGTTGACCTCAGCAGCTGGATGTGTCCCTGCTGAACGAATCTCAATATTCGGGTCGAAAAACTGCAGAAAGCCTTGTGCCATCTGGCTCCGGCAGCTATTGCCGGTACAGATTATAAGGATCTTTAAATGCGTTTTTTGCCTGCTCATATTTCTATTTAATTACTAAAAAAATGTGGCTGAAGTGTTCCGGACTAAAGTCCTTAAGTGTCGCATACCCACTAACCCGGGACTTAAGTCCCGGGTTAGTCATGCCCCTGGTAAACAGGGCTTTAGCCCGGAATATATAACATACATTATAAATCGTTGTATTTTCTTTGTGAATTTACAAAAACATTTCGTAATTTTGCGAAATATAGAAATAAAATCATCAGAAAATATGTCAGACAGAATAAAATTTTCGCCGGAGGTTCTGCAGATTGCTGAAACAGCAAAGGCTTTAAGTCATCCTGTAAGAGTATATATTCTGCAGAAACTTTCCAAAATGGATTCATGCTGCTACAGCGGAAACCTGGTAGAAGAGCTTCCTGTAGGGCGCTCGACGCTCTCGCAGCATTTAAAAGAGCTGAAATATGCAGGATTGATCCAGGGAGAGATTAATCCTCCTTATATAAAATACTGTATCAACAGGAAAAATTGGGAAAAGGCAAAGAAGTTGCTGGATGATTTCCTGAACAATAATAAGTCAGTAAATATTTCCTGTGAAAAGACAGAATCTCTTATTCATGAATAATTCCTTATAGTCAATTAAATTTTAGATTAATAAAATACAAACAATGGAAATTAAGATTTTAGGTCCGGGATGTCAAAAGTGTAAAGCACTGGAAAAAATCACCAGTGAAGGTTTGAGTGAAATTGAGATAGATGCAGATATCACTAAAGAAGAAGATATAATCAGAATCATGAATTATGGGATCATGCATACCCCCGGACTTGTTATTAATGGTAAAGTTGTATTAAGCGGACGTGTTCCAACTTCAAAAGAAATTAAAGAAATACTTACTAATAATCAATATATTACTTTATTATGAAAGCTTTAAGTTTATTCTTTACAATTGTTTTAGTCATTCCCTTTATATCATGTAATGCCCAACCTGAAAAGAAAGAGGGTAAAACATCTGATAATTATTCCGATAAAATTGAAACTTATTATTTTCACTTTACCGCGCGTTGTATGACTTGCAGGACTATTGAAGCCAGAGCCAAAGAAAACCTTGAAACATTATACCCAAACCAGTTCAAGCAAGGATTAATGACATTTCAATCGGTAAACATTGAGGAGCCGGCAAATAAACCTCTTGCTGAAAAACTAGGAGTATCAGGTCAGACACTCCTTATTGTAAAAGGAGATCAGAAGATCAACCTGACTAATGAGTGTTTTATGTACGCTGTAGTCAAACCTGAAAAATTCAAGGAGATCATAAACGAAAAGGTTGATGGTTTGCTGACCAGATAACTGCATGGAATTTCTGACCAATCTTCTCGAGAACAGCACAATGCCGTGGCTTACGGCATTGCTGCTTGGTTTTATGACTGCCATAAGTCCATGCCCGCTGGCAACAAATATTACTGCTGTGGGATTTATAAGCCGGGATATAGAAAATCGTAATCGTGTGTTTATTAACGGTTTGCTTTACACCCTGGGCAGAGCAATCACCTATACTTTCATTGCATTAATAATCTTCCTGGGTGCTGATCAATTGAAATTCTCAGGTTTTTTTCAGCGGTACGGAGAAAAGATTGTCGGGCCGCTCCTGATAATTATTGGTTTATTCATGCTCGATATTATCAAAATTAAATTTCCCGGATTTAACATGCTCACTTCCCGGATGCAGGATAAAAAGAAATGGGGGTATCTTGATGCTGTTTTACTTGGACTTGTATTTGCACTTGCATTTTGTCCATACAGCGGCGTACTCTATTTCGGGATGCTTGTTCCTCTGACCATTACGAGTGCATCAGGACTGTACCTTCCTGTTGTCTTTGCAATTGCTACAGGGATTCCGGTTATTGCTTTTGCGTGGCTTATTGCCTATACAATCTCGGGTATCGCAGGAGTGTATAGTAAGCTGAAAACCTTCGAGCTATGGTTCAGACGAGTCATTGCAGTCTTATTCATAGCAGTTGGTATTTACTACATATTCAGGGTTTATATGTAATTTTTTATTAAATATTTTTATTATTGTTTGTCCCGCCATTGCGGGATGTGGATTTCATAATCTTAAGAAATACCTATCCCCAAATTATCAAACTAATTAAATGGAACTCAAAAAAGAATTCAAAATACTTGCCTGGATAGTTGCAGTTTTTGCTTTTGCATTCTTTCTGCCGATTGAAAGCACCCGCTTCAATACGGCAATTGCTGCAGCTCTCGACCTTGTAAAATGGTATGCTCGTGAACATGTTGTTTTATGTCTATTACCTGCATTCTTTATCGCAGGTGTAATCTCAGTATTTGTAAGCCAGGCATCAGTGCTTAAATATTTCGGTGCACAGGCAAAAAAATGGGTGGCGTATTCTGTTGCTTCAGTTTCAGGTACAATTCTGGCAGTATGTTCCTGTACTATACTTCCTTTATTTTCAAGTATTCACAAACGTGGTGCAGGACTTGGTCCCGCGATAGCATTTCTTTATTCAGGACCTGCAATAAACATACTGGCAATCATACTGACAGCACGTATTTTAGGATTCGAGATGGGAGCTGCAAGAATTATCGGTGCTGTTTCTTTCAGCATAATAATAGGCCTGGTAATGTCATTTATATATCGCAATGAAGAAAAGTCAAAGAGAGAAGAACAAATGAATATTGTTCCGCCGCCCGAGAAGAGGCCAATGTGGCAGACATCCCTGCATTTCTTTACGCTTGTACTGATTCTTATTTTTGCAAACTGGGGGAAACATGCTGAGGGAGATACTTCAAGCACATGGTTTTACCTATGGAATTATAAGTGGTATTTAACAGGATTTTTCAGCCTGGTACTGGGATATTCACTGATTAATATCCTGAAGATCAAGTGGCAATGGGTGCTTAGTGCAGCCACCATCACTATTATTTCTATTTTCCTGGCAAATGGATTTATCGAGAATGACAAACTCAGACCGCTTGTTCCGATGCTCGTTGGAATTATTGCATTAAGTGTCATCACCCTTCTGGATAGGAATGATGAAGAGAACCGGGGATGGACGCTGGCAACGTGGGACTTTGCAAAACAGATTCTTCCTTTACTGGCAATCGGAGTTATCACTGCCGGGTTCCTTTTAGGTTCAACACACGACGGCAAAGCAATTGCAGGAGTAATACCAAACGAATGGATATCAGCGCTTGTCGGAGGTAATTCTATATTTTCCAATTTTTTTGCATCTGTTGTGGGTGCTTTCATGTATTTCGCAACCCTCACTGAGGTACCTATACTGCAGGGATTGATTGCCTCCGGTATGGGTAAAGGACCTGCTCTTGCTTTGCTGCTTGCCGGACCTTCCTTATCATTGCCTAATATGTTGGTTATAAGAGATGTTATAGGTACTCAAAAAACAGCAGTCTATGTATGTCTTGTGGTTATAATGGCTACAATCACAGGTTTGATATATGGTTCAATATTTTAATTACTCTCCAATAACTATTCTGTTTCTCCCCATCTCCCCTTCTTTTTGGGTCAAATTCATTACACCGTGAGAAAAGAAACTCTTATTAGAAAAATCTGTTTTCACCCCGGTAGTGTTTATTTGTTTTTCTCTTCTTTAGCTGATCTGATTTTTGTAAATTCCCTGAAATATTTACGAGCCAGCTTCCAGTTTTCAGAATTTATACTATATTTTATTCTTGGCGGGTCAAAGCTTCCCTGTATCAGCCCTGCTTCTTTAAGCTCATTCAGGTGTTGTGAAACCGTTGAATCTGCAAGTGGTATCTCTTTTGAGATATCAGTAAAACAGCACGTATCCAGTGATGCCAGGTGACGAAGTATTGCTATTCTTGCCGGATGAGCAAGAGCCCTCGCATATTTTGCGAGCCTTATGTCTTCCTTTGCGAATTGTTCTTTTTTCGGAGAAGCCATAATCACTCAATTAAAGCTTGTTAAGCCCATTTTTAGGCTAAACCGCGTATTTCGTAAATATACGAATTTATTATATAAAAAACCAAATATTTCTAATTTCTAATTTAATGCTGATTCTCAGATTTCCGACTACAGATTATTAAGTTTTTTGATATACAGGTCGATATAATATTGTTTTGATCTATGTGCAGCAATTGGTTCCTGGAATTCAGGATTATTCCTTCACGCAACGTACAGAATATTTACTAACCTTTTCAGAACCATGAATATCCTGTATATCTGCCTGTCGTGAGATGTCTACCACAGCCTGGTTATTTAAAACAAGGTAGCTGAAATATTCTGCCTCATTTTCATTATATTCAGTTGAGGTCCAGAAATATGCACTTTCGTCCATCTCCGTGAATGTACCCTCATAATTTTGCATTCCGCCAAGCTGTATATCAAAAGAGTCCGGACCCGATCTTGTGTTTTCCAGTAATTCTTCCGGTTCAAAATGATTCACCAGAGCGTAAAATTCCGACCCTGACGGCAGACGCCATCCGTCGGGACAGGCTTCCATTGCGGTCTTCCAATCATATAACACCCCGCATGAAGGAACATTATTGGGATTGTTATCAAAGAAATAAGCATCTTCTCCGGGAACGATGAATTTCAGGTTTTCAGCCATCCATGTAACGCCATTTATCGTAATTGTCCTGTATGAATTACCGTCACGTGGATCAGTGAATTTATCTTGCGCTGCAAGGTTAAGATATGTTAGTGCAATTATCAGGATCAATATCGTTCTTTTCATCATCTTTCTGTTTAAATACCACAATAATATATTATTTCACAAGTATTATGTACTATGCAAAATAATCAGCAAAATTAATCTTTACTAATAACAATAACGTTTGAAAAACAAAAATGTTATTAACCCTGTTTTTTAATTTTTAACAAGTCTTCCCATGAATACATGTTATAAATGTGTAACTTTGGGCGCTTTAAAAACAGGAATTCACCACCATGACGGGCAATGACTTAATAAAACCCTATGGCGAAAAGCAGATGGCTTTTGATAAGAGATACCTTGAAATGGCACTTATCTGGGCAAAAAATTCATACTGTAAAAGACGTCAGGTCGGGGCTTTAATTGTAAAAGGAAAAATGATAATTTCTGACGGATATAACGGGACTCCAGCTGGTTTCGAAAATGTATGTGAAGATGAAAATGATGTTACGAAGCCATATGTTCTTCATGCTGAGGCAAATGCAATTACTAAAGTTGCCAAATCAAACAATTCAAGTGAGGGATCAACTTTATATGTTACATCCTCTCCATGCATGGAGTGTGCAAAGCTTATTATCCAGTCGGGAATAAAAAGAGTTGTGTACTGTGACAAATACCGCTTAGCTGACGGATTAGATCTTCTCAGACGTGCGGGAATTGACCTGGTATATATAGATCTGGAAAAAGATATTTATGAGCAACAGTAATTCAAAAAGGAATATATTTCTTCCTCTGATCCTGGCAGTAACTCTTATCGCCGGCATCTTAACAGGCATTTATCTTCCCCATAAGGATGAGGGTTTGCCTAATGTAAATATAAGGCTCAGGAGCAATAAAATACAAAGCATTCTCGACATCATAGAATCCAGTTATGTCGATTCGGTGAACCGTGAGGAAATGGTAGAAGCAGCTATCCCGGCAATCCTCAAAAAACTTGATCCGCATTCGGTTTACATTCCCGCCAAAGATCTTGCAAGGGCCAATGAACCGCTTCAGGGTAATTTTGAAGGAATAGGCATTTCATTCAACATGCTTACTGATACCATTCTTGTTATCAGCACTATCCCGGGCGGCCCTTCAGAAAAAACAGGACTTCAGGCGGGAGATAAGATCCTGTATGTAAATGATTCATTGGTTGCAGGAAAGGGAATAAGCGATGAAAAGGTAATGAGGATGCTCAAAGGACCCAGAGGCACAGAGGTTAGGGTAAAGATCCTTCGCAAAGGACACAAGGATTTACTTACCTTTAACATTACCCGTGACAAGATTCCGATTTATAGTGTCGATGTCGCCTATATG
>Ga0307432_1000388_pt1 | contig 35061 bp, 19 predicted proteins | sample SalMarWE160150MG_FD_202158 | JGI IMG/M metagenome (GOLD analysis project Ga0307432, IMG submission 202158) | Salt marsh sediment microbial communities from the Plum Island Ecosystem LTER, Massachusetts, United States - WE1603-150 | ecosystem: Environmental > Aquatic > Marine > Intertidal zone >...
AAAACGGACAAGCCACACGAGACCGTACAGACGACCGCGAGGGGGAAAGATTGTGGATGCTTGGTGCGGTGTTGACGAGGGCCACAAGCGGGCACTTGCGGCGCGGGAGAAGTTGGGGTTGGCGTGTTGAGTGGGGTGGCCCTGGCCGGTTGTTGTAGTCGAATATGTTGTTTATAAGAAAGCCTATGTGTTTTGTAGGAATTTGGTCTGTTTGTTGTGTCGGAGTCTGCGTTGCCGACATTGGGTAAGCCTTGTTCATGTAAAGAGTTATAGAAATTCGCACCTTTTGTCAACCGACAACTCCGACATTCATTAAGGCTGTTTTTCATCTATAGACCCCCATATGATGCCCCCGCTATGCTGACCAAGAGATAACTTCTTTTCTAACAAGGAGTTATCTCTTTTTTTGTGTCCAAAAATAGCCCGTTATGAACCTGCGATCACCTGTCCTACTCAAAAATTCGAACATGTTTTACTTCAATGACTTATGTAAACTCCCTGAATCGTTGCCAAGATTTGATTTTATAGCAATATTCGGGAGAAATCAATATTGAAAATCCTTGCTAAATTCATCTTTGAGTTGTTCAGGCTCATGTTCAGGAGTAAACAAGACACAGTTCTTGAAAATCTTGCTCTCCGTCAGCAATTGGCTGTCCAGCAACGCCGCATGAAAAGGCCTAAAATCAAAAATACCGACCGTATCTTCTGGGTTTGGATATCAAAAATATGGAACCATGAAATCAGCACTCATTATCGTTAAGCCTGAAAAGGTGATTTCCTGGCATCGCAAAGGCTTCAAGCTGTACTGGAAATGGAAGTCTCGCAAAGTCGGCAGGCCTGCAATTGATTGGGAGTTAATAAAACTTATTCGAAGATTGCAAAAGGAAAATTCAACATGGTCTGCTCAAAGAATTCAAGGTGAGCTTACAAAACTTGGGTACGATGTTTGTGATAATACCGTTGCGAAGTATATGCTCAAAGCCAAAGCTATTAGGTACTTTTGTTTCAACCACAAAGTTGCCATGTTCTATTGAACCTCGATTCATCTTAATCTGCCACCATACCACCAATAACTGACTGCTTACGAAAAAGCACTAAATTTGACAAAAAATACCCAGTTTCCCCACTTGTTTCCTAATATAAAACTTGATAAACAAGTTTATCAGTGTCTGTACTATTGTTGGTTTTTACATGGGAAATGGGGGGAGAGGGATTTTGGATGATCAGAAGGCCAACAGTCCATGAACCATTTCTTTGGCTCAAGTGTAGCGCTCTATTAATCTCGTGGACCTTATTTGCTCTGGTATTAATAATTGTAACTGGAAATAATGAGTTAGAGTTAAGCACGATCTATCTCGATTTTGCAAGTCTTAGGCCTGATCCTGATCTCAGGCCGCCCAAGAACACAATAAAAGCTTTTAACTATTGTCGTTGGGACCCTAAAGGGAACAACAGGCATAGGTGTTCTCTGCGCTTTGAAAATCTTTATTCGGAAAATAATAAGCTTGGTTTTTTTAATACAGCTTTACACAAGGTGGTAAAAATACAAGACCTTGAACTCAAGTTTTATCGATACAGCTCGGACAAAGCTACGGCAGCCACCACACCTGATATTTCCCCCGTTCCCGACGGCATAACGACCGATACAAGAGCACTCGTTAAGAGGATTATGCATAGGTTGACAACTCCTGCGGATGGGTGGCGTGTTGATTTAGGCGTTGATTTAGGCAATGTATCTGAAGTCCGCGTTAATAATCTCGATTACCGAGTATTCCACGACGATAATTTGTTTTTTGCCACCCAAAGCAAAAGAGCGATAGTCTCTTACGAACATTCGGACATAGTATTGCACGGTCATGCGAAAATAACGATAGCAGACGGCAGCACACTTGAAAGCAATTATATCAAGTGGGACGTAAAAAAACAGCATTTCAGCGTAAAGGGGGTGTACGTTCTCAATCGCGGTGGGGCAATAACAACCGGTAAGGGCATTTGTGTTGACGCTCAATTGAAAAGCGTAAACGGACAATACGCTAAATCTGAACGAAAGGAGCAAAAATGTATCGCAAAACTATGACCACTATTTTGTTGGGAATTGTTTCCTGTACATCTGTTGCGTGGGCTACTGAGCCGAATGATTACATCATTCCGGGGCGGGCACAACTGTTTGATGGAACGTTATCCGGCGTGCGACAAGCTTATCAAATTTTTGATAATGGCATAACTGACCCTTGTTGCATTAATAACAGAGAGCTACGATTTTTTCATGCTGCTGCGGGAACAGCAATGTTGGCCATTAGAGATGATGGTGGCTCAATAGACAGCTTCTTTGAATTGGCAAGCGAGTTTGGAATAGATGTGTTAGGGGACAACTGGCACCAGCTCGATGTATACTGTCCTCTTAATGAACACGATGCCTACGAGATACCTCCCGGCGCGCCAGATGCCGATCAAATCCGCAGTATTTTCGATACCTCGATGATTCCAGATGTCAATTCACTCATTGATGACTTGGATTCAATTAGCGATTCTCCTCCATTCAGAATATTTTTAGATCCAAATGAGACCCATGTCTTCTCTGACCCGAATTCACCGGTGTTACTGTTCGATGTGGAGGTAGACTATGCTGAGGTTCTCCTGTTGAAAGGTTTTCTGATGGCCTTAAAGGGGCAGCTTCAGGCTCAGTCAGCGTATGATTTGTATGTCGATCCAAATGATATGCTCGCAGAAAAGGTTTATAGCGACAGTTTCAATATCAATACCGACTTGCTTGACCCTCACCCTGATCTCTTAAAGGTTCTACCCACCGGTGCTGCGATTTTGGCCCAGGCACGACAGGATTGGATTGACTCAATAAACTATTACTTCGATGCGATAAATTATATTCGCGACGAGACTGATGATCAAGAAGACGACTTCCTGTACATAGATCCGAATAACGAATATGGTTTCGAGATCATCGATGACCGGCTGACCACCTTACGTGATTCCTTGGCCAATGACACAATAGGAACATACCCGTGGGAAACAACCAAAACATACAATGTGTACGATGCCAGTTCAGCACTTATAGGGGAACTGACTCTGGTGCACGATTTCACCGTCCAAGAAGGTGACAGCGGCAGTTTAACCTTCACTGAACCCTCCATTACGCCATCACAGTGGCAGGTGGATTGGTTTGGAAGAGAGGCAAATGAACTTGAGGTCGACCTTGAAAACTACCAGAATGGACAATGGAGAATGGGTTTTTTAGAGGCTACTTTGGCCGCTGATGGCAATTCCTTTACAGCGGGGACGCTTCAATACCAGGACCTCAGTTGGAATTGGGTCCCTCTAAACAATGTGTCAGGCCAGCTTTCCAATATGGTAGTCGTGGACGCCAATGTAGACTTCAATCCTATTTTTGTTTCCCCCGGTCCGGTCAATCCCCGGGATTTGCTGCCTGAATTTGACCAATGGAATAGCCCTTTACCCGGGACAATGGGCCACGGTTTGGGCGACGACCCCACATTGGGCGGGATTATGCCCGATATGAGCCAGTACGATTGGCAGGTTCTATTAGGTTTGCAACCGGCCGGTCTAAAAGTTATCAGCTCCGGCACAGCAATTATAGATGGGAGCATAAGCGAATGGACTCCCTCGCAGTTAGTGCTTGACGATATCAGCGGCGATACTGAGGACTCAGGACCCGGCGTTGATATAGACAAACTTTACCTGGCCTATGACTCGGACTATCTCTATGGTGCTATAACTTTGTACGATAATATCGACAATAGTATCGACTATACGTACGAGCTTTTTCTCAGCTATTCGCCAGAGGATGACTCAGCATTGGGTGCTATCCGTTTGCAAATTCGTGTGTCTGGAGGTTCTGCCACCAGCTCACTATGGCACATGGATGATCTACATGGTTATCCCGAGTGGGTTTCCATTCCTGGCTCAGAGGCTGTGGCAGGGCTAAATGCCGTCGAGTTCAAGATCCCGCGTGCAGGTATTGATTTTCCAGGAAGATTCATCGCACTTGAGAGTTGGGGCTGGAATCCAAGCACGTACGAATGGTATGATGGCGAGTGGAATGAAACACATCTGAAAATTGAGGGGTTAGGAAGTAGTAATCTCGGCACTATAAGCGGGACCGTTACTTATGATGATTACACCGGCGATCCTATCTTTGTGCAGGCCTACACGGATCCGTGGGACCCCGAAGAAAGCGTTGTTGCCAGTACAATGATAGACGCTCCGGGGGCATATACGCTCACAGGTATCGGCATCGGCTTTGAAGGATATGTCAGGGCTTTTACTCCGTTGTTCGGCTTCAATGTTTTTGACTTAGACGCTTTGACAATTGAGGCATCAACTTCGGTGACTTTGACCGGCCCAACACTTACCGGTGTTAACCTTACCCTTGGCGGTCCGACGACACTTCAAGAAAATACTTGGACTCAAGGCCAACTCGATCCAAACATTTATGATGAGGATTGGTACGCCTTCACAGCTCAAGAGGGTACAGTATATGCGTTGGACTTAACCATAGGAACATTTCAAAATGATGCATTTATGATTCTCTACGGCCGAGACGGCCACACTGAATTGGAAGGAGCATGGTATGGTGAGCGATGGCAGCACATTGACTGGACCTGCCCCGCCACCGGCACATACTATGTCAAAGTATCTGATGCCTATTATCAAAACGACAGCGGAACCTATCAGTTGCGCATAACTCAGCAAGACTCGATGCCCTCTGGTTACGAAGTCTGGGGTGGAAATACCGATTACACTACCTATCAGGATACGTATCAATACTATTTCAATATAGACAAGCAAGACTATATCAAGCTAGGTGAATCGACCGGTGGAAGCGCTATATTCAATGGAAATTATGACTATTATGTCATCGCCGTCCACGAGCCAATTGCTATAGATTGCGTTCGCGGTTCCAATAGTCAGTTTTATTACGGATCTCCGTGGACCACCTACTACACACAAAACGGACACAATATAACTGGTCCCCCAGATGGACAATATGCCATAATTGGATACTGGGATTCTTACTCAGCAGGTACGTTTAGAGATTTTGTAATTATTGACAATCCCGGAGACTGGGAGGGGCTGACCGTAATTACTTCTACTTCCAATACAGGCTCAATTTCCGGGCAGGTTGTCGATCCAAATGATACTGGATTAGCCGGCGCTCGTGTTGAAATCTACATCGGCGATGATGAGAATATCGCAGACGAGGATGCCTGGAACTATTACGGCTCGACTACTACCGACCCCAACGGCGAATACAGTTTCGCCCTGCTTCCGCAGCGCAGATACCGCGTCCGTGTTCCCGAGCAGGAGGTCGCAGGCACACATTACTTTGAGACTAATCTCTACAATGTCCAGGTACTGGCAGGGTCAGAGACAATTAATATGAATCAGACGCTAAGACAAGCAGGCTTGATATATGGTTATGTTAAAACGACAGGTGGTACGCCTATACCGTATGCCTTGTTGGTTGCTCAAGCACCCTGGACGGACGAAGGCGATAGCTGGCACCATACACGGACTGATCCGAATGGCAGATACGAATACTGGGTGGCACCATCACCCGGCAAGTTCTATCCGGTCTGGGTGCGAGAGGCCCGTTTAAATGATGTGTATTACGAGACCAAATGGGATGAAAGTTTCTATCAAGCAACACTTCCTCCAGGTACACACGGACCCGATTATTACCTTGAAGTGGGCGGTACGGCAAAAGGCAGCGTCGTCAACGAAGATGGTACTGGAATAGAGGATGTGCGGGTAGAAGGTCAGTGGAATAAATATGCAGGTGCGGCTTATCCGTGTGTGGACACAGATCCAAATGGTGATTTTGCACTCGGAGGTCTGCCATCCGGGATCAACTACATTTGCTTGGAAAATGACTGGCGAGAAATCCAGCAGGATGGAGTCAAATATATGGTAGGTGAGGCCTATGCCGGACCATTAGATATCTCCGCAGGAGGAACTGTCGATGTCGGTACTTTCACCATCTACGAAGCAGGTATGGTTACCGGTATCGTTACCGACGAGAACGGTGTGCCAGTAGTTGCTGCGGAGGTAGAGATACAGGGCAAAGACATTGACGGCAACTGGGCGGATAGGGAGAACGAGGTTACTGATTCCTTCGGCCAGTTTACCATTGACTATGTCGCGCCCGGCACTTACCGCCTCAGGTTCAGCAAGGAAGGATTCATAACCGCTGTCGAAACCGGCATAACAGTAGAGAGAGGTCAGCACGTCGACCATGATGTGGTCTTGAAAAGTGCCGGCGAAGGAGCGGCAATATCCGGCAAAATTACTAACTATCCGGATGTAGCTTTATATGATTCGGACGGTGTGCAATTACCATGCTACGATGGAAGTGATTATGAAGACTTTGGTTATCAAAGCTTTGGTCTGATAGCAATGCGGATGGATAGGACATATACAAGCGAGGATTATCTGGATATTGATAGCTTTTTTATCGGCTGGGTAGAGGACGACTCTATTCATGATGGTTATGGTAACTATTTCGAGCTTGATGCCAGTGAGACCCCGGGCAACTATGAAATGGCACTGCCTTCTGGAGACATAGCTGTCGGGATGTACGTCCACCAGGATTATTTGCCAGTTTGGGGAGGTTGTGCAATTCTACATGACTGGGAAAGATTAAATCTTACTAAAGGAGATACAAGAAACAATGTGGATTTCACTGCAATAACCACTGGTACAGGTACTCTCCAAGGCGATATTACTGTACCTGCAGGCTATGATTATTTCCCTGAAGAGTGGTGTGCTATTTACGCTCTTGCGCTGGACCCCAATGGCAATATCATAAATTCCGCATCGCTTTGCGACGCGGTTGCATTCGCAGGAGGCGTGCCTCCTGTTTACGAATTCAGGAATATGCCAACCGGCGATTATATGTTAAAGGCCTACGCCAGAAATCTGGCAAGCGTCATCGTTACGTTGGTAACCGTGAACGTCGGTGGCACTACCATTCAAGATATAGAGTTCACATCCGGTGGTACACTTAACGGACAAGTTACCGATGGACTAAGTGCTATTAGTGGAGCCAGTGTGACTATCGAAGAGAACGGCAAGCAGGCAATCACTGACGCGTCGTCAGGAAATTACTCAATTACAGGAATAAACACCGGGACATACACGGTAAACGCCGGTGCTCTGGGTTATGCTGATGCTCAAGCCACTGTTCAGGTTACTGAAGGTTCCGTTACCACACAGGACTTTGCCCTAAGCGCTACTGTTGGTTCTATCTCCGGCACAGTTAAAGATATTAGTGACGCCAATATCAATGGAGCAACTGTGGTTGCTTACAATGAAAGCGATGATACTTCCAAAACGGCTGAAACCGTAGGCGGAGCATTCACAATTGGGCAGCTTACGCCCGGCCAGTACATTTTGGCTGTTAACACGGATGATTACGGCGTGGTGGTTTATCCTGAGGGCGCCGGCAGAATCACACTTTCAGCGAACCAGGATATTACTACGGGCATTAATATTACGGTAGGAGAGCGTCAACCTCCTGTCTTCACAGTTAGCTCTTCTGCCAGTAACACTTTGCCGGTCGTTCTTTCTATGGAGTTTTATTCAGACAGGAACTTGTTAGCCGAGCCTGATGTGACACGCATAGATGCTAATGGAGTTTTAGGCAGCTTGACATCGAATAACGCCTTGAACCGCTTTGAAATTGATTATACGGCCAACGCTAATGATAATTTGGTTCGGATTCAAATAGCGGAAACTACCCCTCTTGTTTCTGGCAGCCCAGCCAGTAAGACCTTCACATTTGAAGTAGGCGAGAACCTAGTAGCAACAAGCAGCACTAATGTTACAAATGCTACCGGTGGTTCTGCAAGCATAATGGGAACGCAAGACAATACCGAAATTTATGTGCCGCCATTCGCTATAGCCGGTGCAGATAGCACCGAGGCGGTTACGCTTACTATAGAGCGCTACGGTGATCCCGGTGACCCCGTTGAAGGAACGGATGCCAACAGCGTTAGCGCGGTTTATGACTTTAAGTTTGATGATGGCGTATCGATTGACGAGAATCACACCTTTACAATAACTATGAGTTTTCAATTGCCCGCTGGCATGACTCAACAGGAATTTGAGGATACGCTCGTGGTCGCCTATTTTGATGCAGGAGACCAGCAGTGGAAAACTGACGGAATCTCCAACGTGCGAATAAACTGGGCAAATTCAACTATTATATTTGAGGTCAGTCATTTAAGTAAGTTTGGTGCTTTTACCCAGAGCAATAATTACCACCCCGCAGACACAAATAGTGATTACGTGATAGGTATATCCGAAATCGTCAGCTACATAAATGAGTGGGCTGCCGGCGAAGTGAGCATTTCTGACGTTGTCAAGGGAATAAATTTATGGGCTGCGGGCCATTATTATTGGGACGCATATGATCAACAATTTAAGCCGGGAACCCAACCATAAGCGAGGTGGTGATCGAGGTTGGTATGCAAGATGTGACCTAAGTGGAGCAGATTTTGAAGCCAAAGATGGTTATGTGGATGTTTGGGTTTGATAGTATTTGCGGATAACTAGCACAAGGGACGAAAAGCGTAGTGGAGCATAATCGAAAAAGACATTTGTTGCTTGATCTTGAACGATTCTGAAAAGAAGGGCAATTCTCATGAGAATTATTAACAAAAACCGCAAAATTTGGGCTCTTTTCGGCATAGTGATACTTAGTTTATTGCCTTCAATAGCCCAGGGCGATCCACAGCTTATTTATCCCGAGGGCGGAGAAACTTTTCAAGCTGGAAGTGGTACTATTAATATTCAGTGGACCGGTGAGCCATTGGGAACTGCGAAAATAGAAATAAGATATGACTGGTGGAGAACCGGAGTTCACTATGTTGCAACAATCATTGACAACCTATCTGCTGGAACCACAACTTACCTGTGGAACATTCCCTGTGAGATTTACGGTAGAATCGTCGGTGGTGCCTATGGAACGTACCCTACAGATACTAGTGAAGGCAAGATCCAAGTTCGATTTCTTGATAGTGGGGACACCTTTCTAGGCGCATGCAACAACAGCATCCTCTTTATTATCTTGGAATGTCCGAGTAGTAAGCCGGATCTGATAGTGGAAGACATCTTTATTTCGAATACTAATCCCTGCACCGATGAGCCTATTGTTTACTATGTTGTCGTCAAGAACGTCGGGGATGAGCCGGTCGTGACGGCCCAAGACAATCAATTTCGTTTTCGAGTCTGGTGGTCAACAGAACCGACCTCAGTATATGACCCATCTAAAATGATCCTTAGTGACTATGTACCGGGAATACAACCCGGGCCATATTATCCAAGCCTAGCACCAGGTGAAACAGCAGCGGCTGTGCCTGAGGGTGTAGCCCCCTCAGGCTATACTTATTATTTCCAAGTACCTGCAAGTGGCAACATTTGGATTCCCCGTTATATGTGGAGTTCGGGTGGAACATATTATCTGAATGTCTGGGTTGATTTCTTCGACGATGTGGACGAGTCGGATGAAGATAATAACTTTCTCTCTTCTGAGGCTATCACTGTTTCCTCGAGTAATCCACCATCACAATTATGGCAGCTCCTTCAAAGCGTATTGAATTCCGGTGTTGCATGTGACCCTGTAAATACCGCAAATGGAAACTACATCCACGAGACTACGGATATCTCTCTGCCGGGGATTGGTCTTGATTTTGTATTCAAACGTACTTACAACAGCCAGGCTGCTGAGCAAGCTTATAATGCGCCTGCATTAATCGGAACTGGCAATAATAATCTTTACCCTTCTAGACCGCTAGGCTTTGGCTGGACCCACAGCTATTACATGTATGTCCAGGAACAAGGGTTGGGATTAGGCGCTAATACTGTATTAGTCCATATGGGAGGACATAATATTTTCTTTGAGGAAAGTGGTGGAAGTTATACGCCAAAGTATCCGGGTATCTTCTATAGTCTCACCAAGAGCAGCGGGCAATTCCACCTCACAGACAAGATGCAATCCACGTATACCTTGGGACCCGAACAGGTTATTGATGGTGTCTCGCGGCATCCTCTTGTGCTTATCGAAGACAGGAATGGGCATACCATGAGTTTTACCTTAGATGGAAACGGCCGGATAGACTCTGTGACGGATACCGTTAGTCGAACTATTGCTTTTCAGTATGATGGAGCTGGTAGAATCTCTAAAATTCGCGAAAACTTTTCGCCAAACAGGGAAGTGAACTTTTCCTACGATATGGGCAAACTTATAAGTTGTACAGACATTAGAGATGGTGTAACACAATATGAGTATGATTCTCATTGGCGTTTGACGCGTGTGATAGATCCGCGCGGGAATACGGTAGTACGTAACACATACGACACCCAGAGTCGCGTAACTGTTCAGGAAAATGGGAGGGGAAAATCGACCAACATATCTTACACCCCTTCTGTCAAGGAGACAACGATAACAGATCCAAAACTCAACCCCACTGTCCACAAACACGGTGACCGATTTCGACTGCTGTGGACTAAGGATCCGGACAACAACTCCACGACGTATGAATATGACACTGACGGGAACATCACTCGGCGTGTTGACCCCGAAGGAAATGAAACTACCTTCACGTATGACTCACGTGGCAACATGCTTTCGAAGACAATAGTCAGGTCGGGCGGACCGAGCATTGTGACAAATTACACTTACTATGACCCATCAGACGGGAAAAAAGTCAACTTGATCCAGACCATGACGGAGGCCGTAGGCACCACTGATGAAAGAACTATCCAGTATGAATATGATTCAAATGGAAACCTCACACGGGAATATGATTCTCTGGGTGACTTCCGACGAATCGAATATTACTCTGATCCCCCCAAGATGGGACTACCGCAATACTCGTACGATGGTAATGGACATCGGACCGAATTCCTGTATGATCCTAATGGGCGGATAACCAAGATGATCGATCCCGAAGGTAATGAAAAGAATTTCAATTATAACAATCCTCTCGGTACGCAAAAGACCGTAACTGATGGCAATGGCAATGCCACGGTTTACGACTACGATAATGCCATGAATATTATTTCTGTTATAGACCCCGAAGGCCACACAACCAGCTATGAGCATGACGGAAACGGCAATCTCACCGAGACAAAAGACCCCAGGGGGCAAAGCTCAGGAAGGGCGACTGCTTATGAATGCGACGAAAACAATAACCTTATGAAAGTCACAGCTCCTGATGGTGGAGAGACTATCTATACCTACGACGATAACGGCAACAAAGACAGTGAAACTGATCAAAGCGGAAATACAACTACGTACGCATATGATGCGATGAACAGGATGACAGCTAAAACGGACCCTGAGGGCAACACAACTACATACGGTTACGATAATAATGCAAACCTCACTTCTATCACTACGCCTGACGGAAAAACCACTAATTTCACGTACAATGAGAGGAATCTTCAAACGAAGAGTCGGGATCCCCTTGGCAATGAAACAGTGAATACCTATGACCCATTGGACCGGCTTGTCTCAGTGACTGATGCTCGGGGGAAGACGACCCATTATACTTACAATGTTCGGGACCAGCTTGTAAGCGTAACCGATGCTATCGGCGGTGTGACGAGCTACTCTTATGATAGTGCCGGTAATTTGACAGCGATTATGGATGCGAAAGACGGCCAGACAGCTACCATGGAATATTACAATAATAACCTTTTGAAGAAGAAAACCGATGCTCTGGGCAACTCCTTCACTTACGAATATGATGGCGTGGGCAATCAGACTGCTGTAGTCGATGCCAAAGGAGATCGAACAGGGTTTACCTATTGGCCTGATAATAGATTGAAGACCATTAGTTATCCAACAGGGCCACCGGCCAATTTCTCATATGATGCTAGCGGAAACCGTATTCAGATGACTGACTCCACAGGTACAACTATGTACAGCTATGACGACATGAATCGGGTGATTTCAACCACAGATTCATTTGGCTTGACCGTATCTTATACGTACTTTCAGACAGGTAGGCGCAAAACGATCACTTATCCTGAGAATAAAACTGTTTCCTACACGTACGATGAACTTAACCGTTTGAAAACAGTAACAGACTGGCTCGGTGGAGCGACTACCTATATCTATACCAACTCCGGCCTTCTGCAACGGACCGATTTTCCCAATGGAACATATGAGGAGCGGACCTACGACGATTCTCATCGGCTTGTCTACCTTGCCAATAAGAAGTCAAACGGCTCAGTTATTTGTTCGTACGGATATACGCTTGATCCTCTCGGTAATCCTGTTGCCATTGACACGAATCAACCGCTGGAACTTTCGCTGCCTTCTTCCAACATCACCTATGAGTATGATGCAGATGACCGTCTAACAGAAGCAGGAGGCGTGAACTACACCTATGACAAGAATGGCAACCTTACAGCTAAGACTGGTGCTATTCCCACTACCTACACATATGACTATGAAGACCGACTTACTTCCGTTACAACGCCCACCCAGAGTAGGACATACATTTATGACGGCGCTGGTGATCGCGTTTCAAAATCGGTCAGTGGAACGGCCACCCGTTATCTGCTCGAACGAGCTGGCGAGTTAGAAAATGTCATTGCCGAGATGGACGAATCCAATAATGTGGTTGCCTACTATGTTCACGGGGCTGGTTTGATATCAAAGATCACACCGTCGGGTGACTGGTATGTATATCATTACGACCGCACGGGAAACACAATTGCCATCACCGATAGCAGCGAAGCACTTGCCAATCGATATGCGTACACACCTTTTGGCATAAAAGCAGGCGAAACTGAAACCATCGCTAATGATTTCGAATTTGTTGGGAAGTTTGGTGTAATGCAAGAGGACAACAACCTGCTTTTCATGCGAACAAGATTTTACGATCCATTGGCGGGAAGATTCCTGTCAACCGACCCTGTTCTTGGTGAGATTCATCGACCTCAACAATGGCATTCTTATGTTTATGTTCTTAATAATCCTATAACGTTTTCAGATCCTTCCGGTTTATGGGACCCCTTCGAGGGGGCAGGTACGGCTCTTATCTGGGCTTTGAATGTTTCAAAAGCACCTGGTGACCTAATTTCTTCTTCAGGACTTCTTGTAGGTTCAATATTCTATGGCGGTTTATATAATGCAACAGGTGATGAAAATTACCGGGATTTTGCAACCTTAGAAATACTAATGGCACAGGATATAGTTGATAACTATTCGGCACGCCTTAATGGAGGGAAGCTTTCTACTGAGGCAGAAGATTTTGTAAATGAAAATCCTCGCCTTAGACCTCTTTACAATACTCTATCAATAGCAGCAACTGGAGTTCCCTTCGTATATAACACAATTTCATTATATCAAAATATCCACGCTTTTGGAGAAGCTGGTGGTGTTCCAAAGCTTGATGAGTCTATAGGTAAAGTACTTGATAAACTGATTAAAGGTAAAGGAACCATATCACCTGAAGATGTGAAAATCTTAATTGAAACAGTAAATGCCAGTTTTGATTCGCTAGGCTGGGCGAGTTCAATTTTTTCAGAACGTATGCCAATATGCAGAAAGTGAGATGGCCAAGTACAGCAGGATTAAGAGGAGATGATTAAAAAATGACAGAATTGAAATGCGAAAGAGTACTCCTGTTAGGGATACTGGTGGCCATCACTTTTGTCAGTAGCAGTTCGATAAATGCTGCTACAATTCAGTATGAATACGACGCCCTCAATAGGCTCATACGCGTGATTTATGATGAGAACACAAGTATTGAGTATACCTACGATGCTGTTGGCAACCGAACCCAGCGTGTAGCGACCGCTTCTTCTGAGAACGGATCTTACCATCCGGGAGACGCAAATGCTGACTATGTTATAAGTATATCCGAAATCGTCAGCTATATAAATGAGTGGGCTGCCGGCGAAGTGAGCATTTCCGATGTGGTCAAGGCAATAAATCTATGGGCTGCAGGACATTATTATTGGGATCCAGATGATGGGAAATTTAAGCCAGGGACACAACCGTCCCTGCCATAAGTAGATGACGTTGTATTGTTTACGCTCTAAATTTTTAAGAAACAGTAAGAAATGATGGTTAAAAAAAGAAAGGGCAAAAAAATGAGTTCGAAAGTTAAAGCTGCTATTATGTCTTGTGTTTTACTTGCAATGGCCTCCAATTCTTACGCCGCAGGCGAAGTAACAGTCACACGCGACCTGCCGGATTACTATGTGCCTGGCGAAAATGTTACAGTCACGCTGATTGTAGATGTTGAGGAGTCCAATCCTCCCGTGAACTTTGGTATAGAAGACACTTTTCCGGCTGGCTGGACGTATGTTGTCGGCTCCGCAAATCCTGATCATCACAATACGTCTAGCGATGTTGAGGCAGAACACAGATTGGGCTGGTTGTTTTGGTCGGGAGGATTAACTGTACGCGACACTGTCATTACATACGTCGTAACTCCGCCAGCTGAGGAGACTGGAACTAAAACATTCTCCGGTAAAGTTCCCGTGGAAAATGAACCCGTTGATGAGATTGTCGGAGGTGACACCGAGATAAGCAGACCTGCGGCACAGTTGGCGTTTACCGCGCAGCCTGTTGGGCCCTACCAGGCAGGAGAAACAATTAATGCTATACCCCAGATAACAGTACAGGATTCCTCGGGTAATACAGTGACCTCGAGTACCGCATCGATTACGTTAGCAATAAAGACAGGTACGGGTACACCAGGTGCCACGCTTTCAGGTACAAAAACTGTTAATGCGGTAGACGGTGTGGCGACTTTTAGTGGTTTAAGTGTTGACTTAACAGGAACCGGTTATCAGTTGACTGCTACCTCGGAAGGGCTTACAAGTGCTGACAGCGATGCGTTTGACGTTATTGCCTCGACTCCGATCAGATTAGCTTTTATTACTTCGCCGGGCGATGGTGCTGCCGGTGCAGAGCTTTCTCCAGCGCCAGTTGTTGCAGTTCAGGATAACTATGGTAACACGGCTACCTCGTATACTGCTGAAGTCACTGTGGCAATCAAGGGTGAAACAGGAACACTTTCGGGAGCCGCGACGGTTCCTGCGGTCAGTGGAGTGGCTACGTTTCCAGGCCTTTCCATCAAGCCAGAAGGAATGTATCAATTAACGGCAACATCAGGAGGGTTGGCCAGTGCCGATAGTGATCCATTTACTCTTACCGGTATCCCTGCACTGACAATTGAAAAGTTGGACGACGCGGATCCGGTTAGCCCGAATACAGACGTTACCTACACGATTACTTACGGAAATGTGGGCTTGGGTGATGCGAGCAATACGGTTATCGTTGAAACGCTTCCCACCAATCTATTATATGTGGGCACAATTGATGGCGGCGTTTACGACGATACAACGAGAACCATTACCTGGACGGTTGGCACGCTAAATGCTGAAACCACTGGCGATATTATAGTTTGTTTTACTGCCAGAGTGGCCAATAGCGGCAGTATTCTTGAGGGTGGTATAATTACAAATAGCGAACTTACAATCGATTGTGATGAGACTGATCCGGTGGAACAAACTACAGCCGAAACAACAAAGGTTAATGACAAGAAAGCGCCAGAGACATCGGGCCATATACCTGAAAAGGACTCGATTCAGGCTCCGCGAGATACAATTGTTCAGCTGCACATTACAGATGGGGGCTCCGGCGTCAAATACGATGGTGGAACAGTTACGATTCAAATTGAAGGTGACCTTATTTATGATGGTGCCAACGAGACTTCTCCAGGCGTCTACGACTCTAACTCTTTACACCCGGAACAGACGATCAAAGGTATATGCAGACGTGTCGGCTCGGAAGCAGATTATACCTTTACTTTCCAGGCGTCAACTATGTTTGACTACGAGCAAAAGGTAGATGTCACAGTGGATGCAGAAGATAAAGCCGGTAATGCGATGGCGCAGGAAAACTACTATTTCTACACCGTAATGCGATCATTTGGGAGAAACGCTAAAGTAAACTCCGATACCGGCAGTTTAGTTCAGGATCACCCAGCTACAGCTACAGATTCTGCAGGAAATGTTTGGGTTATATGGGATGCAAAAACTGCCACCGACGACGGGGATATTTATATTGGACAACTTAAAGTTGGAGCGAGCGCTTTTGAACCAAATATTCCAGTTACGACTGACGAAAACAACCAGAGTGACCCTGCTATTGCAATAGATGGTAGTGATGTGATATATGCCACGTGGCAAGAGAGAAATCCTGCCGATCCTAATAGTAAGTGGAATATATTTACCTCTACCTCAGCCGATGGAATAAACTGGAGTTTACCTGTGCACGTCGACCCTTGTGATGCTAATCAAGGCTTGCCAGCCATAGCCATCGATAGAGCAACACCCAATAAGGCATACATCGCCTGGGAAGATGACCGTGAGGGTAACAACGATATTTTTGTTGCAAGTTCTACGAATGGAATTGATTGGGATGCGAAACCGATAACGACACACGCAACCGACCAGACTGAGCCAGCCATTGCAATAGACCGACTTGACGATGTGGCATACGTGGCTTGGACAGATGCAAGAAATGACCATGTCACGGACATCTACGGAGCATGTTTTACTGACGGGACTTGGACGACACCTATGTTTGTAGTTAATACCGTCAGCAATCAATCAAGTCCTGCGGTTGCGGCCTTTGGGGCAGAAGGCCACTTATTATGGGTAGATGATACCGATCCCAATGGAAGTGTATTCTACGCTGCTACCACAGATGGTCTGCAAGGGCCATTGCTTGTGGATCCCAACGTTGTTGATGAACGTGCTTATAGCCAGAGAGAGCCAGCTATTGCGGTGCTGGAAACGGGTGCATCCGCAAAAGTTTTCGCATGCTGGCAAGATGCCCGCAATGTGGTAAATAATAATGCAGATACCGATATCTATTTTGCCGAGAGCAGCTCAGACTTTGGGACCAATATCCTCGTCAACGATGATGTGGGAACAAATACGCAGACAGCTCCAGTCATTGGTATCGATAAAAACGGCAATCCGTATATAGTCTGGGTTGACAATAGAAATGGAAACAATGATATCTATTATACAGGCGCGACTTGTGTCGGGCTATGCTTGGGTACAACTACCAGGACATCAGCAGAAGGACATACAGTAATTGAAGTGAATGCTGATTCAAGTTGTGGACAGATTGACGATGTAAATGACGTAGTTATTGATATCCCTGGAACAGTTCCCGGTAACGTAAATATCACGATTTCCAAGATCCATAACCTGCCCGAACCCCCACCCGGCGGCTTCGGTGTGTGTTACGATTTTGGCCCAAGCGGACTGACGTTTGACCCACCAGTAACGATATGCATACCGCACCTTGCTGAAGAATGTCCTGGCTATCCGGTATGGCGCGTGTATTGGTATGACCCCGATCCATTGAGGATGCAGGCAAGGCTACTTGCGGGTCTTCCCGAACTTTGGAGCCAGAACGGTATAAGCGATGTCGAACACATGACTGATGCGGACGATCCCAATATACCCACCGACCTGCATATTCTCCGATTTAAGAGCACACACCTCACTTCCTTTGGTCAGGGTGGTAGCCAACAAGGAGGCGGCGGAGGCGGCGGAGGTGGCGGAGGTTGTACGATGTCTCCTTATGGCCAAGGCAATGTAGCTGAGTTCCTGTTGCCGTATATAGCTTATATTATGGTATTACTGGCAATAAGTTGGGTCGATGCGCGCAGAAGAAGGAAGAAATGCAGCAGCCAGTAAAAAGTTAAATAAAAAAGTAAATTTCCACGCCCTTATGAACGTGGCATTTACCAAGACGGGCAAAGGCCCGCCCGACTTCGTCGGGTACTTTCATCTACGCCCTCACGGACGTAGTATTACGAAGGAAGAATAAACTGTGCATCTGGCAGTAGCAGTCCGCCGAAGGCGGATTGCCAGATGCACCTTTAGAGACAATGAAGCTATTTGGTAGAAAAGATATAGCATGGTTTACCATGGGATCTCTTTTATTGGAGATAGTTTCTGTTACGGTTGCTACAATTTTGCTAATAAAGGTTCTACGGACCGGTTTAGACAACCGATACTCCTGGTTTACAGTTCCGTCTTTGTTAATAGCAGCAGCCGTGATTCCAACAGTTTTGAGGAGAAGAAGTTTGGCTGATGTTGGTTTCCAAATGGGGCGAACTGGACCGAACTTGCGAGTGCTCTGTATAAGCTGTTTGGTGCTAGCGCCGATTCTTTTGTGTTGTGTTTTATTATTCAAACATTACCACGTGCAGTTGCCTTTGTGTCCGGTTGTCCCGGATGGGAAGTGGTTTTCGTGGTTGGTTTATCAATTTTTGTACGTAGCAGTAGCCGAAGAGACTTTTTTCAGAGGTTATCTGCAGAGTAACATACTCCGGCTGATGACTATGGCCGTGCGGAAAAACCTTGCACTGTTAGAATTGCTGAGTGTCATATCGGCTGCAGCTATGTTTGCCCTATCCCACAGCGTGTTATTGGGCAGCACACGAGCGGCCCTTACGTTTTTTCCCGGTTTGATTTTCGGCTGGATATTTATTAAGACGGAATCGCTGCTGGCACCGGTCCTATTTCATGGTTTAGCTAATGCCGGTTACGGCTTTATCGTGGTGGTTTTAACTTGAACAATTACGTGAGGAAAATCTTAGAAGGTCTTCGGAAGCAGCCTGGTATTATGCGCGGTCTGGAACTGCACAGGGTTCTGTGGATCGCAAACTTAGGCTTAGTGATTACCCTGGGGTGTATTCTGGTCTGTTTTATCTTAAACAAGGATAATAACCCAAGGTATGCAAGTTCAGAGTCTGAGGGCGTCAAAGCAGAAATTAACTTGGATAAGGATTTATTATCTGATGCAAATCACAGGATAATACTTGAGCGAAATATTTTTAGTTCAGCCGAAATTGATACAGTCAAAAAAGACCTGCAAAAAGATAAGCCTGTGGTCCAACCACTAAAATCTGCTGTCGCAAAACAATTTGAGCTCAAGCTGCTCGGCACAGTTGCCGGAGATGAAAAAGTCGCTTGTGCGATCATAGAAGATTTAAGTAACAAGACGCAGGATCTCTACCGAGTTGGCGACGTTGTTAAGGGAGCCTCCATTGAGAAAATCGAGCAAAACAAGGTAGTTCTTCTTACCGATGGCCGACACGAGGTGCTAAGCTTATCTTTTGCACAGCATAGTCCAGCCCTTACAAGAATAGCCACAGAGCCGTCTGTTACCGAAGAAGCTCGTTTTGCCGAGGCCGTGAAGATTATCTCGCCGACTGAACGGCAGATAAACAAGGAAGCTCTTCTTGCAAAAGCCAGAGGGATGAGCACTGTACTTAAGAGAGCCAAGTTGTCTCCATATGTCGTCGATGGAGAGGCAAAAGGGATTCGCATTAGCGGCCTGGAAAATTTTGGCTTGGCCAGGTATGTCGGCTTTGAAAATGGCGATATCATTCAGACTATAAATGGGCAGAGGCTAACTAATGGGCGAAAGGCATTCCAAGTTTTCCGAAAAGCACAAGCACTATCATCCTCAGATATTCAGCTTTTGAGAAGCAACGAAAAGAAGACACTTTCTTTTACAATAGAATAGCGAAAAGTAACCTTATTCTATTTTGTTATTGTTAAGTAAGTAGAAAAGAGGATAAGCGATGAGAGGATTATCGAACAAGATAAATAACCGAATATCAAGAACAAAAATCCGGTTCTTGCATATTTTGGTTTATAGTTGCATCTTAGCAATGGGATTGCAACCCTCGGAGGGCATAGCAAATCTGCGCTCAGCTAACCCTTTGTACAGCAATCCTGATAGAGCAACCGAGTCGTTGGTACACATGCCATTGCTTTCTGAGCCAGGTACTGCAGATAACCTAATTTCATTGGATTTTGACCAGGCAGATATCCGAATCTTTATCAAGACGGTTGGTCATCTTACAGGGATAAACTTTCTCATCGACGACAATGTTCGTGGAACTGTTACGCTTATATCCCCAACAAAAATACGTATTGGGGAAGTGTATAGAATACTTGAGTCTGTGCTACAAATTAAAGGTTACGCTGCTGTGCCTGCTGGTCAGATAGTCAAAATCGTTCCTCGTGCTGAAGCTACAAAGAGCAATTTGGCGATCCGTGTCGGAAACAATCCTGAACTAATTCCAGTGGATGATAGCCTTGTAACACAAATCATACCACTGCGTTTCGCTGAGGCGACGGAGATCAGCAGTGTGCTTTCTTCTTTAGTCTCAACAGGAAGCCAAATAACAACGTACCCAAAGACCAACACAATTATTTTAACTGACACTTCGTCCAACATCCACCGTATAGCGAGGATCGTTCAGGAATTTGACATCGAGGGAGCCCAAGAAAATATCATCGTAATTCGTCTTAAATATGGTTCTGCTCGAACGATTAGTGAACAGATTACGCAGATTATGCAACGTAGTAGGGTCATCCCTCGTACCCGGAGTGCAAGAACTGTGCCTCCAGGAACCAATGATATGTTGAAGATTTTACCTGACGATCGGACCAACTCTTTGGTTATAGTTGCAAATCCCAATGATATTGAGATGATTAGAGACCTTGTTACGAAATTAGATGTCGAACGCCCTCTCGAGGCAAGCAATGTGCACGTGCTCTACTTAAAACATGCAGAAGCAAAGGAAGTCGAGAAATCACTTTCAGCAGTGTTGGGGAAATTATCAACAGGAGTGACAGGCAAATCTCTTGAGCCATTGCAGATAACTGCAGATGAAAGTACAAACTCTCTAATCGTTGTGGCATCACCTCAGGATTACACGACTATCGAAGATATGATCGAAAAACTTGATATCGTTCGGGAGCAAGTACTGGTTGAGTTCCAGATAATTGAAGCAAGCGAGGATGTCCTGAAAAAAATTGGAGTGGATTGGGCAACACTTGATGAGGCTATTTCTGATAGTGTTCGAGGCTTTGGATTCACAAATCTTGGTCCTCGGATTGAGGCTGCTTCAGGTAACCTTGAGGGCTTGGGAGTTGGTGTGTTCAAAAAAGCAGGGGATGAAACAAAAATAGGAGCTATCCTTAATATGCTGGAAAAACATTCGGGAATTAATGTTCTTTCTACACCTCATATACTTACATCCAACCATCAAGAGGCCACTATAATTGTTGCTGATAATGTTCCCTATGTAAAACAGTCGCGGGTTACTGAAACTGATCTGCTTGCACCGACGGCAATACGAACGTTTGATTTTAAAGATGTTGGCATTGAGCTGAAAGTCACGCCCCATGTCAGCCAAGGTGGCTTTGTTCGCCTTGAGATTGATGCCAGCTTCACCAAACTTATTGAAGGTGCCACAGGGTTGGGCAGTGAGACACCGACAACAGCCCAACGTAAGGCTCAAACTGTTATTTCTATTATGAGCGGTACCACTGTTGTCATAGGTGGATTGATGCGGGATGATAAGGAAAATGTTGAGAAGAAAATACCGTTGTTAGGCGATATCCCTTTGCTTGGCGGTTTATTCAAAGTTAATAAAGACCGTATTCAAAAAACGAATCTGCTTCTTTTTATAACCCCCCATGTTTTGGCGGATAGAGAAGATCTTATTAAGATAACAGAATTGAAACAACAGCAAACGCTGAATTCAGCGAACAGTGGGAAAAAATAGTTATAGCTCAAACAGAATATCATAAATTCGGAATGTGAGAAGAACAAGTGCAACAATGAAGGTGGAAGTGATTGGACAAATATTGAAAGAGCAAACCTTGCTTACTGAGCAGCAATTATCCAAAGCTCTCTCTTTACAAACCAGGGAAGCAGTGCATCAGAGAATTGGCAAGATATTAGTCACGAAAGGCTATGTCACTGAAGGCGAGGTCCTAAAGTCACTATCTCGACAGTGGGGTTTTTCCTATCTGGATAAGATACCCCAAGAAAAACTCGATAGAGAATTAATTACAAGCCTGCCGATGGAATTCCTCAAGAAACATAAGGTTCTTCCATTCTGCGATGGAGATGGCACTGTAACCATTGCCGTTGCTGATCCACTTAATGTAACGGCTTTTGACGCAGCAGTAAATATCCTTGGCCGGCCGTGCAAGAGAGCCATCTGCGCTTCTTCCGTAATTGAAGACGGGCTTAGTCGCTACTATTATGAAAATGAGGGTTCTGCCTCGCAAACTATAACTGGCCTTGACGGCGATGAAGAATTTGCCAGCTTGACCTTGGAATCCGGGACGGAGGACCTTTTGGATCTTGCGAACAGGGCACCGGTGGTGAAGTTGGTCAATACATTTTTTTTCCAGGCTGTGCATAGCCGCGCAAGCGACATACATATTGAACCATATGAACAAGAGGTGAAAGTGCGTTTCCGGATCGACGGCATTTTGCACAATAGGTTTACCCTATCAAAGCAATATGTTGCCGCGCTGGTATCGCGTTTGAAGGTTATGGCAAATCTGAACATTGCTGAGCGCAGGCTTCCACAGGATGGGCGAAGCAGGATCAAAATTGGTGAAACGGAAATTGACATCAGGGTGTCGACAGTTCCCAGCTCTGGTGGCGAACGTGTCGTCCTGCGCCTTCTGGACAAAACCAGTGCACGTTTCGGCCTTGACCAACTTGGTTTTGCCCCAGAAACTGAGGAAGAATTCTGCAGACTTATTCATTTACCATACGGAATAATTCTTTTAACAGGCCCCACCGGAAGTGGCAAAACTACAACCCTGTACGGTGCTATCAGTGAACTGAACACAGAAGCCAGAAACATTATGACAGTGGAGGACCCTATCGAATACCAACTCCCCGGAGTTGGGCAGATGCAAATACAGCCAAAGATAGGCCTAACTTTCGCAAATTGCTTGCGCCATATCCTTAGACAGGACCCGGACGTGATCATGATCGGAGAAATTCGTGACCTTGAAACAGCTAGAATCGCAATCCAGTCGGCATTGACAGGGCATTTGGTTTTAAGCACCTTACACACAAACGATTCTGCCAGTGCTGTGACTCGCCTGATTGACATGGGTATTGAGCCTTACTTGGTCTGCTCCTCGGTAATCGGGATAATGGCACAAAGGCTGGTAAGAGTTATCTGCCCAAAGTGCAAGAGACCATATACGGCGAGTGAAGAAGAACGTCTTGTTTTCGGTAATAGCCAATTAAACTCTGATGGAAATACCCTATTCAGAGGGTTGGGGTGCCCTGATTGCATTAATACGGGATACAGAGGAAGAACGGGTATTTTCGAGTTGATGATTGTCGATGATGAGTTAAGGGAATTGGTTATGGCCAATGCCAGGTCAAATCTGATAAAACAGGCGGCTGTGAGAAAGGATATGCATACGTTACGTGACGATGGCATGAGGAAAGTTTTTGCCGGAGATACCACTATTGAGGAGGTTCTTCGCGTCACGCAGGATAATGCAGCTTAGTAAGGAGGAGTAATATTAACGCATGCCCGTATTTGGATACACAGAGTTAAATATTACCGGCCACAAGGAGCGAGGCACAATTGACGCAGCATCAGTCGCGGATGCGAGAAGAAGACTTCGTGCAGCCGGCGTCCATGTTTTAGAAATCACGGATGGGCAAGCGGATGTTCAGCAGCAGCTTACCCTGGCATCTCGAGTAGTTGGCTTTCGTAGGATAAGACGGCGCGACCTGTCAGTTGCTACGTGGCAACTTGCGACTCTACTGCATGCGGGGATTCCACTGGTGCCTGCTCTATCGGCCCTGGTTGAACAGTTATCAAATCAGCCATTGGCGAAAGTGTTTGCACACATACGCGACAGGGTCAATGAGGGTACATCATTGGCAAAAGTCATGGAGGAATATCCTGCAGTTTTCTCGGAGATTTTCGTCAGTATGGTCAGGGCTGGAGAAGCTACAGGCACGCTGGAAAACGTCCTGTCGCGGTTGGCCGATATGTCTGAGAAAAGCAACAACCTTACCAATAAGGTGAAGGCTGCCATGGCTTACCCTTTGTTTATGGCAATAGTAGGAGTAGCCGTCGTTGTATTCATATTTGCGTTTGTTATTCCCAGTATTACAAAACTGTTTCTTGAAATGAATCGCCAACTTCCCTGGCCGACCGTCATGCTGATCAGGATAAGTGATTTTACGCAACACTATTTCTGGGTGTTAACGGTTGTATCCGGCGGGCTTTTAGCTGCTCTGGCATTCTGGTTAAAGACGACGGCGGGCCGAAGGGTCTGGGATCAGTTAAAGCTTAAAAGCCCACTTTTTGGCAACCTGACGCTTAAGATATCCATATCACGCTTTTCACGGACGTTGGCAGTACTCTTGGCCAGTGGACTTTCGATAGTGGAAGCACTTGATCTTAGCAGGCGGGTAATCGGCAATACTGTGATTTCGGCTGTGGTAGATGACGCAAAAGATGCCATAAGCCGTGGTGAAAGGATTGCTAATTCATTTCGAAAAAGTCGTATTTTCCCGCCTATTGTAATTCATATGATTGCCGCTGGTGAGAAAAGTGGCAGTATTGAAGAGGGACTCGCCAATGTTGCAGATGTATTTGACAACGAGGTTGAGGCAACAGTGAAGGCGCTGACGTCACTGCTTGAACCAGTGATGATCATTCTGCTGGGAATTATCGTAGGGTTCATTGTGCTTGCAATTCTCCTGCCCATTTTCGATATTAATCAGGCAATTGTTTAGAAGGACACAGTTATGAGAGTATCGAGATATTTAAAGCGCTGCGATTGTACACCGGGCTTTACTTTAATAGAGTTGATGGTCGTAATCGTCATCCTGGGAATTCTCGCCACGATAATTATGCCCAAGATTTTGGATAGGCCGGAACAAGCCAGGCGAATGAAAGCAACAGTTCAGATAAGAAATTTTCAGTCCGCCCTGGCGTTTTTTAAGATTGATACAGGTCGCTTCCCAACGACATCTGAAGGGTTAGAAACCCTTGTAGGAGACCCTGGCTTGCGGGGCTGGAAACAAGGTGGTTACATAGAAGGGGGGAAAGTTCCGTTAGATCCCTGGGGCAATCCATACATTTATATCTGTCCTGGTATGCACGGTGATGACTATGATTTGGAGTCATATGGCAAGGATGGAGAAGACGGCGGGATTGGTGATGGTGCCGACATTGAAAGCTGGAGCCTTGATTAAAGGTAATTATTTATGCGACGGTGTCTAAAAGGATTCACGCTGATTGAATTAGCTGTGGTTCTGGTAATCCTTGCTATTTCTGTGACGGTTTTGTTTCCAAAATTCGGAACTAGTCGATTTCAGCAGATCCGGTTTCGAAGTAGTGCCAACAGGATTGCGAGTGTTGCTGAATACGCCCATCAGCGCGCGGCCTGTGCACGGTTGATACATTTGCTCTACCTTGACACTGAAAAGGGAGCATACTGGGTTACAAGCCAGACATCAGATGGTCAAGTGGTGCCAATAACTGATACTTTTAGCTCGAAAAGCCGACTTCCCGAAGGTGTGCAGTTCGCAGGTGTAGAGCTTCGGGGCATGGATACGAGTTCACAGGATGTTGTAGCAATAAGGTTTAGCCCGCAGGGCTGGGCCGACCCGGCAACAGTGCATTTGATTTGTTCCACAGGTGAGACCATGAGTGTTATTATTGACGAATTGTCAGGCCAAGTGGAAACCTGTGAGTCGGAAGAAATGAATTGAAAGTGCGGCATCGTAGAAGACCCAAATTGTTGTATTTTCGTAAAATCAGGGCATTTACTTTGGTGGAGGTACTTCTTGCATTATCCATCACAGTAATTAGCTTAGTGCCCCTTTTGCACTTACTGGTGGTAAGTATTTCTATGGTGGATTCAGCAGGATGTTTATCCCGGGCGACGCTTATCGCAAATGCTAAACTGGCTGAAGTAGTCGGTAAAGGTTATCCTGAAATCGGTACTGACAGCGGCAACATTGAAAATGAGGGCAATGATGTTGTCTTTGAGTGGCAGGTGAGCGTAACTGATGCGCGCTCCAAGGAGCTTGAAGATATAGGTTTAAGTGGATTGCGCAAAGTAAACGTTGCTATCACATGGAATGAGGGTCGGGCACAGAAACAGATGTCTCTGTCAACATATGTTTCCATCGACCAGATTGTGACCAGAACTACTTTAAAAGGGAAAGGCAGTCCGCAGCGACAATAGGTCCGGATGGAATGCGTTTTTTGAAAACAGTAGTAGGAAATATTATGTGAAGAAAAGGCTTCGCAGATAACTGGCACAAAGGACAAAAACCAGAATAAGACAAACCAAGAAAAGGAGGGAGAAAAATGTACAAAGAAAAGACCGACATAAAGAAATTAGGTTTGTTTGCAGGACTATTTGTCTCTTTCGGTTTATTTTTTGCTTCCAACAAAGTTATAGCCGGGGATGCAATCCCTATCAGTTTTGGTGACACCGTCCTCGGTTCTATCGACCCTATTGGAGACACTGATACCTTCACTTTTTCAGCCAATGCTGGTGATAGTGTTCTTATCAGGATGAGCTACGCTTCGGGTTTTTTGGATCCTCAGGTCAGGTTGTATGGGCCTGATGGGAAGGAGGTTGCAAGTGGATGGGACTACAGCAATGTTGAGGTTTCCCACGTTTTGCCCAGCGATGGACAATACACCATTCTGGCCTGTGACTATGGTGGAACTGACACAGGGGATTATGGCATCTTCGTTCAGAGGCTTGATAATCCTGGCAATGCGACGGCTATCAACTTTGGCCAGACTATTTCCGGTTCTATTGATTCAGTTGCACAAATGGATACCTACACATTTTCCGCCAGTGCTGGTGATAGTGTTCTTATCAGGATGAGCCATACTTCGGCTTTTTTGGATCCTCAGGTCAGGTTGTATGGGCCTGATGGGAAGGAGGTTGCAAGTGGATGGGACTACAGCAATGTTGAGGTTTCCCACGTTTTGCCCAGCGATGGACAATACACCGTTCTGGCCTGCGACCATGGTGGAACGGATACGGGGAATTATACTCTATCACTTAGTATGCAGATTGTTGAGCAATTGACTCCCGGCGCCCCCTATGATGGAAACATCTCTACAGGTAATTGGCATTTATTCTATGTTGAAGTTGAAGCGGGTAAGAATCTGCTTGTAAATCTGGAACCTACATCTTCAACGGCAATTTTAGAATTATATGGTAGATTCGGTCAGGCTCCTAGCCAATCTGATTGCGATTACGTTACTAAGAAAAAGAATATTTTTGGAAACTATGAGCTGTTGATTTCTCCGACTGAAAGTGGAACCTACTATTTCGCCGTATTTGGAAAAGATATTGTAGGTGCCACAGATTATCAAATTACGGCATCTACTGTCAACCAGCATATTTCTGATATCTACCCCAGGACGGCAGCAAGCTCCATCGGAGCAACGGTTCATATTGTAGGATTAGGTTTTACCAATGGAATGCAGGTTGAGCTGCGAGGCCCAGGTAGCTCAAACATCCTTGCTGAAACAGTTGTGGTTTCATCCTCGACAATGATAATAGCTCGCTTTGATCTCAGTGGTGCGCCTTTGGGCCTCTATAACATATTCGTAATCTGGCCTGACGGTTACGAAAAGATGATCGAAGGAGCTATCGAAGTCAAAGAGCTGCAAGAGGGAGCGCTCTATGCCTTCGATATCAATATAGAAAAAGGAAGTACTGTAACGTATGATATAGTAGTTCAAGAAGGAACTCAAAATCTCTTTGTTACCCTGCAAAAAACCACACTGGTAAGTTATGGCAACAGTTGGCGGGGAACGCTGTCCCTTCTCCGCGATGGCGGACAAATTGCAAGTGCTTCTGGTTCCCACGACCTCATTTTGCATATAGTCAATCCAGCTTCAGGAGAGTACACCGTCAAGATAGCAGCCGACCAAGCAGGAAGCGGAATACTTATCGTTTGGGCGACGCTACCTGAATTGCCGCTGGGGGACTGGGTGGTCGGCAAGATTTTTTGCAGCTATGGCTCTATCTGGTATCAAGTTGATGTGCCGCCGGAGCAGGATAAATTATATTTTGAGGCAGAGGCAATGGGTGCGTGGAGCCATTTTGATATCTACTATGGCCAATACGGCAGCTCCAACCGTTGGACGAGTCATCAGGGAACACAAACATCTTTTGAAATTGCCGATCCTAATCCTGGCACATACATCGTCGAATTCCTGGATTCGGCAATGATCTACGCTCAAGAATATGGATATGGCGGATATAGCGAAGACCAGTCGCGAGATGTTCTTATCAAGGCAGATACAACGTTCACTGTCGAGCCGCCGCCCGATTATCTGCCCACGATAACCAGCATATCAATAGACAAAGGCGGAAACACAGGCCTTGTAACCGTGGAAATAAGAGGCGGCTGGCTTGATCCAAACACTACTGTCGCGCTTGTCAGCTCAGGCTTTGAAGATATCATCGCTCAGAGTGTTTCTGGAGACCCGGAGTGTACCACCCTCACAGCCACATTCGACCTTACCGATAAAGAACCTGGCGAATACAACCTCACCGTGACTAACCCGGATGGACAAAGTACCACTGCACCGAGTCCATTTACCGTAGAAGAAGGTAGAGAGCCTGAGTTATGGGTGGAAATTATAGGGCGGGAAAAAATACGCGCGAGAAGATCAGCCCGTTACATTTTACGCTATGGCAATTCTGGGGACATTGATGCCGGAGACTCGGTACTAACCTTACGTTTTCCTGACGGTTTAGATTATGACTGTGATATTCCTCTTGTCAGAGGTACTAATTCAGAAGCGGCAGAAGATATGAATGGATATACTCACATATTCATATGGTTACCACATATAGCGGCTGGGGAGTATCAGAGCTTCGATATTACGCTCTATTCCTCTTCATCTTGCGATGCTACAATCCAAGCTGGAATTGTGTCTCTAGAGCAAATGGTTCACTTACTTATATTTAATGATTCTCCGCCTGAGAGATTGGGCGAACGACCGTACGCGCATGCCACAGTTGATGCAAACCCTAAGCCGGGAGACATTTGTTTTAGATACTCGAAAGACAAAGAAGGTACAGGACATGTAGGAACATATGTTGAAGTCGACGGTAAAGGGTATGTTATTGATATGCAAAGCGATGGTAAGCTCTATTTCACATCATTCGATGAGTGGAAAGGTCAAGAAGGCGGTCTCGCAAAGCCAGGGTTTGGGAGTCCGAGTGATATGGGAGATCTTGGAGGCGCCATTGCGGAAAAGGCGCTTGAGACATATCAGAACTGGGTTAAGGACGGATCAAAACCTTACAAGTTTTCTGGTATAATTTACTCTGACGAAATATGGAACTGCGTGAAATTTGTTACGGAAATTTATAAAGAAGCTGGTTATACCCCAGACTGGGGGAATTGGTATCCCCCGGGAGCAATATTCAAGAAGCTATTTCCGGATAAAGATTGGGAGGCAAAAGGGATGTGGAGATGGCTTGCAGATGAAGAATTTATAAAATCCTTATACGATGATCCAGATATTATAGAATTGATTTTCGCTATAGCAAAGGCTATTCAAGCTGTCGACTCGACGACACCGGAGGATAAATATGGCCCAAGTGGCTTTGACCCACTTGATACGCCGCCAGCGGAACGCGAGCGATTTGTTCCAGAAGACCGGAACATATATTACAAAGTAGACTTCTGGAACAAAGAGGATGCCACTGCCCCGGCCTGTGATGTGTTAGTCAAAGACCGGTTAGCTTCCAATCTTGACTGGAACAGCTTCAGCTTCGAGAAAATAGGATTCCTTAAATGGGATGTTGAGCTTGAGCCTTGCCAGTACTTCAATCTAAATGTAAATACACGGCCGGACATGGATCTGATTGTAAATGTAGAAGGTACATTTGACCTTGAGACCGGTGAAATAACCTGGACGTTTAAATCGCTCGACCCAGCTACTATGGAAACCCCAGAGGATCCTATGGCTGGGTTCCTGCCGCCCATTAGCGAAAGCGGCGAGGAGATCGGCTGGGTAGAATTTAGTGTCGAGCCAAAAGATGACCTGACGAGCGGGACGCAAGTTAGCAACCAGGCGTTTGTGGAATTCGATTGGGCTGGTGACCTTCTTAACCATCCTGCACCTAAGGAAGGTCCCTGGACTAACACGCTTGATGCTGGCGTTCCGACCAGCCAGGTGGAGCCACTTCCGGAGAAGACCATGGAGATCGAGTTCACAGTTGAATGGACCGGCCAGGATGATACCGGCGGTTCGGGCATCGCCGGCTACGATATTTACGTCTCGATTGATAGTAATGAGTACACCTTATGGCTGGGCAACACTGCCGATACAAACGCAGTCTTTACCGGCGAGGTGGACCATACCTATAGCTTCTACAGTAGAGCACGCGATAACGTTGGCTATACCGAGCCGGCCCCAGATTCACCAGATTCGACAATTTCTGTGCAGCAGCATATTTATCATGCGGCAGACACAAGCGGTGATTACGTGATAGGTATATCCGAAATTGTCAGCTATATAAATGACTGGGCTGCTGGCGAAGTGAGCATTTCCGACGTTGTCAAGGCAATAAATCTTTGGGCTGCGGGTCATTATTACTGGGATTCATCTGAGCAGAAATTTAAACCGGGGACACAACCATAGTGGTTATAAGCGATCAAAAGCAGGTAAGGGCAAATGAGATTCAAAGTTTGACTTAGCCGGACCTGACTTCGGCGACCCGGACGGCTACATAGATGTCTGGGACTTGATGGTATTTGCAGATCACTGGCACAAGGGACAGAAACCGTAGTGGAATATAATCGAAAAGATGTTTTTGTGTTCGGTCGTTTTAGTGGGAAATGTGATGTAGAAAATGGCTAAACCACTGGAAAATAAAGTGATGTACAGACAAAAAAGATTAGCTTTTACTATATTGGAGATTCTCGTGGCTCTGAGCATGCTTGCACTTATTTTGACCGCTGTCTATGGTAGTTATACGGCGGCGACAACATCAGTGGTGCGCTGTAAGCCAAAGAGCATTTTGGAGCAGCGGGCCCGACTCTTTCTGCAAAGGATTACATCTGAGCTGCGCTGTTGCTATGCAGGCAGGTCAAATGAATCCAGTGAGAGCTTATCCAAGCGTCGTCCTGGAAAAGAAATTGTCCAGCAAGAGGAACCGCCATTATTCGCGAGTAAGGACGTCTCATCAGGTCAGACCTTCCTGCAGTTCGTAACCTCGGCTGTAATTTCGAGGCAGAATCATAATGTTGGTGGGCTTGCCATAGTCAGCTACAGATTGGATAAATCTGGAACAACGTTGTTACGTAGTGAACGAAGATACGTAGATAGGTTCGAGAACGATGATAACGATTCCAACTGGCTTCCTGTTTTTGCGAATGTGAAAACTATTATGTTTGAGTATTTTAAGGGTAAGAAATGGCAACAGGAATGGGATTCAAATGATATGCCGGGTTTACCTCAGGCTGTGAGGATTTCACTTGTTCTGGAAACCGAAGATACAGGCCCTCTTTCGTTTATATCCACTGCCCATATAGCGTGCCGAGGATATCAGACCCCTGGGGTTACGGTTCAGAAAACTGCCGCACTCCACCAAGATTTGCTATATGGCAAAAAACGGTCGCAGGCGCAATGATTCAAGAATCATCAAAAAATAGCGAACCGGGTATTGCTTTGATTGCTGTTTTGTTAATTATCATGGTGCTGGCCGTTATTATCCTGGAGTTTAATTATGAGTCACGAATAAAGCTTCATCTTGCTGACAATTTCCACCTGGCTGCTAAGGCTTTGAACTGTGCCGAAGCGGGCATTACTATTTCAATGGCGGCATTGAGGCAAAACGAGGATATACTTGCTGACGAAAAACTCAACCCGTTTTTTTCCGGGATAGTTCAAATTCCAATTGAAGAAGATTATTGCACCATATCCATTGTTGATGAGAGTGGTAAAATTAACATAAATACCCTCATAGCATCTGATGGCCAGTTCATACGACAGAGAGTGGATCAAATGTTGCGACTGGTTGATATTCTGAATTCTGAATACGAAGAACACTCTCCTATCAGCTACGGCCTGATTCCGGCAATGATCGATTGGGTTGATTCTGATGATGATATAACGCTCCTTCCCTTTGTAAATAGAGAAAATATGGGCGCCGAGAATGATTATTATCAGAGCCTTGCCGACCCTTACCTGTGCAAAAATGCACCATTTGATATGTTGAATGAATTGTTACTCGTAAAAGGCATGACGATAGAGATATTTCAGGGCCAAGCCGGCAATGAAAGTGAAGGCATAAAACCCGTTCATGGAATCCAACAGTTTTTGACTGTCTATGGTGACGGCAAGATAAATATTAATGAAGCTTCGATAACAGTTATTCAAAGCCTGTATGAGATGATAGACTACACTTTGGCGCAGAACATCGTCGAACAACGAAAATATAGCCTGTATGAGAGCATAGAGCAGCTGCAAAAAATCCCTGGCATGACCCCCGAAATATATAAGTCCATTCGTGGACTGGTAACTATAAAACCTAAGGGCCGTTATTATACAGTCACGGCAACCGGCGTTGTCGGCCAGTTCGTGCGGAAAATCCAGGTTGTGCTGAGAAAAGACGGGCAAACAGCACAAGTGACAGCAATTCTGCGCCAAGAACTTTAAGCAATATATGAAAAGATGTGTTTTTTTACCTATTAGGGTGGCTTAGCATGAAGCGCTCGATTGGAATTGATATTAGTAAGAATAAAATAATGGTGGTCCAATTGTACCATGGTCAGGGCAAGTTGTCTCTGGAGCGGATACATATCCAGGAAATACCAAATGGTACTTGGACAAAGGAAAGCTGTGCCGCAAATCTCCGGGCCGCAATTAAAGCCGCAATAAGCAAAGGGGAGTTTGATACTCATGCTTCTGTGGTGGTTTCCATGCCTTATGGGAGAGTGTTCTTTCATAACTTAAGAACAGATATCTCAAGAGATAGGGATGTTCGGCAGCTTTTAAAGTTTGAGCTCGAAGATGATTTTCCGATTCATTTTGATGACCTTGTTGCTGATATTTGTAATTACCGTGAATCGAAAGAAAAGATTCGGGAATTTCTTGTTGGTGCTGTAAGCCATTCGGAGCTTCAGGGCTGGGCTAAAACACTGCGTGAAGCAGGTGTCGAATGTTCAATAGTCTCTGCCGACGTTTGTGCACTTCATACGGTTGCAGCACTAAATCACGAAATGATCAACAATACTCTTTCTCTCATCATATATGTAGATGGTTACCGAACAATCTTGGCAGTAAGCAAAAAAAACAGACTTATATGCGTTAGATACTTCAACTATGTTGGTGGAACAGAAAACATCGTGCCCTTGTTAAGACGTGAGATTGAACTGACTTTGCGAGCAATATCCAGCTCGCATATTCCTGTACCATCAAGGATTCTGCTCAGTGGTGCTAACGAACTCGTTCAGGCATTATCTAAGGAACTTCCCAAAGAGTTCGACTCTGAAGTTGTGATATTGAATCCCTTTAATCAGATAAAGTGCTCGCCACAACAGCAGATGGATGGTGAACTGGTAATTGCCCTGGGGCTGGCGCTGATAGGTGCAAACAAAAACAGAGAGGTATTGGATTTTCTTGCCGCAGATACAGTCAAGGCAAACCAGACACAAAAGACGAGGCGAAGCGTACTTGTATCTGGATTTCTTATTCTGGCTATCGGCCTGTTGTCGGTCGTCCACCTTTTCATCCAGCTAAATGCTTTAGAAAACGAACACCAATGCATCAAGCAGGAGATAAGGGAAGTTTTTATGCAGACTCTTCCGGAGGAGAAAAAAATAGTGAATGAATTTGCACAGATGACCGAAAAACTTGAGGCATTGAAGGCCGAGTACAAGACTCTTGCAAACGAACTTCGCGATAGAGCACCGTCACTTAGAGTTCTCCAGCATATTAGCGAAAAAATAACGCATGATCAAAATGTCAGCATATCCAGTATTTCAATAACTTCTGAATCGGTTCGGCTGAGCGGTACTGCTCCTTCTTTTGAATCTGTGGACAAAGCGGTGAGAATATTAAGTCAGATATCAGAATTTGATTCGGTAGAACTGCGGACTATAGACAAGGATCCAACAAGCGACAAAGTGCGTTTTAGCTTGTTGATTACAATGAAGTTAAAACAAATAACAAAGATATGAACCTAACAAAAAGAGAAAAACAATTCGCCATTGGCGGAATAGTATTTCTCGTGCTTATCGTAGCTTTCCAAGTCATTGTAAAGCCTGCGCTCAGTAGAGTCAGGACACTGAGACGTGTTGTTGCTGAAAAACGACAAACACTCGCCGAGCTGCACTCCAAAAGCCAGGAGTATAATGCTCTTCGCAGTCAATTAGAGCGAATCCGCCAAACGATAGAGCAAAAGCAAACAGGTGGACAAATACTATCTTTTATAGAACGCGTGCAAAAGGATTGTGGGCTGGGGCAGAAAGTTGTCTATATGACGCCAACCACTACGGCTATTAGCGATATGTATGAAAAAACGAGTGTTGAGGTCAAGTTCGCAGCGGTTACACTGGACCAAATAATCCAATTTTTACTAAAAATAGAATCTTCGCAGCTACTAATAGGAGTCAGATCTTTGGAGATAAAACGCGGTCTTCAGAATCCGACCCTGCTTGATGCAGTAATTCAAGTGGTAAGTCTGTCAAACATTGAGCAAAAATAGCCCAGATTACGCTAAAACAGAAAATTTCAAAGGATGTTTGGGACCTGAAGGTCTTTGCAGATAACTGGCATAAAGGACAAAAACCATAAAGCGTATATGGTTTTCTCGGCTACGGGATATGATTGCTGGGATTAAATGATAGGGGCTATAGCAAGTTTATACTGGGCTGTTTGCCCGATATATTTGCATAATCTGGCATGTTATTTATGAGATGTTTGGCTTTATTTGGGTCTATTCTGACACAGGTGGAAGGTGTCCTTCCGGCGTGGCAGTCCCAGTCAGGTCTTCCAGGTGCTGGACACCGATGGAGATGGTTTCATAGACCTCTGGTATAGGCTATGCGGCATACAGTCTAAGCTTGTCACATGTTTCCGCTGTGACATTCATAAGTGT
>Ga0307432_1000389_pt1 | contig 34966 bp, 34 predicted proteins | sample SalMarWE160150MG_FD_202158 | JGI IMG/M metagenome (GOLD analysis project Ga0307432, IMG submission 202158) | Salt marsh sediment microbial communities from the Plum Island Ecosystem LTER, Massachusetts, United States - WE1603-150 | ecosystem: Environmental > Aquatic > Marine > Intertidal zone >...
AGCAAGGGTTGATTGCCAAAATTGAGGCTGCTTAAAAATGTAGCGCGAGGCTTTAGCCTCGCTTAAAGCGACCCTGAAGGGTCGCTCTACGAAGTTTTGCGTGTGAAACATCTCTGAGATTGAACGGTGAATCAAAATCAAACAACCTTAGAATTATGTGAGGGGTGAAAAGATGGATAGGAAAGCCGAGCTAATCGACCAGATTCTGAACTTGGAGTTTGACATGTTCCAAAGAGTCCCTACTCTATCGCCGACTGCCTGCCAGGAATCCGAGGGTGGATTCCGGTTAATGAGGGGGAGTGCTTTTGAAACTTGGTCCGAGGCAACTTTAGAGTCCTACAACGAGGATTTGCTTCAAGCTGTGCAGGAGGACAGGAATCTGCTTACGGAGAAGTATGCCAGGATGGACGATTTAATACCCTGCATGAATTTCAATCCAATAATCGATGATATTGTGAAAATTGAGAGTAAATGGCAGGCCGAGGCGCGTCGTAAGTATCCTCATATCCTCGGTGGAGGGGAGGTGTGTGAGGCTGAAGGATTCGAGACATACCTGCGCAGTGAGCTGGAGACCTATTCCGACCAGACTTTAGACCTGTACTACCGGGATATTGTGGAAGCCCAGAGGGAAGAGAAGAACCTCTCGGAAGAAAGATACCTGAAAATGTCTCTCAAGTTGGGATATAGCTCGTTGGAAGAACACGAAAACGCATTGAAGGCTCAAATGACTTGAAAACCGGCATGGAAACTGGAGAGTTGACAGCGCTCACTTTTGAGATGGGACCCTCGCGACCGCCTAGCGAGGCTCAATCTTTGATGCTGAGGGCTACCAGGGGGTGCCCGTGGCACCGCTGTGAGTTCTGCTCCAGCCATAGGACAACGAGACTCCAGATGAGAAGTGTAGAGGAGATAAAGAGGGATATTGAGACGGTCAGAATCATTGCCGATAAGATAAGGGAGATGTCTTGGAGGAAAGGCTATGGAGGAAACATCAGGCAAATAGCTGCTTCCGTATATGAGAATCCGATCAACGACAGCTTTCGGATTGTGGCTCTCTGGCTTTACTTTGGGGGACAGAATGTATTTTTGCAAGATGCCGATTCCTTGATTATGAGGACGCCGCAATTGGCCGAGGTCCTGAGATTCCTGAGACAGACCCTTCCCAGTGTTACCAGGGTTACCACTTATGGCATGTCGAAGACAGCGTCTCGAAAGACCCTGGATGAGTTGAAAGAGCTTTATGCGGCCGGTCTTACCCGGTTGCACGTTGGATTGGAAAGCGGTTCTGATGAGGTATTAGGATACGTGCAAAAAGGTGTTACCGCCGCGGAGCATATCGATGGAGGGAAAAAGGTAGTTGAGTCGGGGATTTCACTTTGTGAATATGTAATGCCGGGTTTAGGTGGCAGGCGATGGCGGAAAGCACATGTTCGTGAGACTGCCCGCGTTCTGAATGAAATAAACCCCGATTTCATCAGGCTGAGGAGCCTAGCTATTCGTGAAGACATACCTCTGTACCGCAAGTATGAGAGTGGCGACTTTGAGCTGCTAAGCGATGATGAGGTGGTGGAGGAGATAGGGGGATTAATCCAAGGTCTCGAGGTAACCAGCTATCTGGCCAGCGACCATATAGAGAACCTACTGCAAGAGGTTGAAGGTCAATTGCCCAGAGACAAAGAAAAGATGCTGGGGTTTATCAGCAGGTATTTAGCCATGCCTCCTGAGGAAAGGCTTAATTTCAGGCTTGGTCGGAGGATGGGCTACTATACGGATTTGGATGACTTTTCTAATGTGCATAAACGCGAGCGAATTGAACAGATTATTGGAGGGATAAGAGACAGAGGCGAGGATATCGAAGAGGTTATATTCAATCTAAAGAAGAGGTTCCTGGTGTAGTGAGATAATTGCTGCACAAATGCGTTGACACGTACGGTATTTCGTGCGAGCAGTGCTAGTTTTTAGAAGGGTAGCATGAATGACCCGAAGAACCTTTAAACAAGTGTGGGATTTCATAAAAGGCATGGAAGGCAAGAAAGTGCGCACTCTTGACAGAGGTTACGTCAATGAAATATTCAATGTGACTGATGAAGGAGTGTGGAGGATCTCTTACCATAGCACAAGTGGCGGTTTTACTTTGGTAAGGAAGCGCGAGTTTGAGAAGATATGGGACGAGCTTCTACGAAATGGCATGTGTGTCGCGAGAAGGAGCAAGGCTTGGAGGGTTGCCTGCGCCATTCTGAACGAACTTCCGGAAGTCACGTATAGTCTGCGCCCTTTGACGTTATACTTGATGACAGAATAATGTGGTGGCACTGACTTGTGTCGCTTATGTGGAGTATGTTTATGAAGCTCTTGCATGGTCGTTTTAATCTATATAGAAATCTTGAACTCCGTGAAGCGAGATGTTAAAAGACTAGAAGAATGCTACAGATTAAATAGGGGGAGCAATGAGGGAGGTTGTTTTATATCCTGGTGAGGATAGTTATTGGGTAGTTGAGTGTCCTAGTTTACCTGGCTGTATCAGCCAAGGAAAAACGAAAGAGGAAGCTCTTGGAAACATCAAGGAAGCTATAAGCTGCTACATACATTCTCTTGAAGAGGATAATCTTCCTGTACCGGAAGAGAAGTTTGAGATAACAGTAGTAGTAGTATGAGCAAGCTTCCTGTTATATCGGGCAGAAAGTGCATTAGAACGTTAGAAAAAGTGGGCTTCTATTTCAAAAGGCAAGAAGGTAGTCACGTGACACTGAGACGAGATGAACCGTTTTCCCAGCTAGTTGTCCCTCTTCATAGGAAATTGGACCGGGAACATTGCGGGCTATTCTCCGACAGGCCAATTTATCAGTAGACGAATTCGTTGCATTGCTGGAGAGGCGTCGATGAAATAAGGCGTAAGGTCATGATTAAAGCTGAGTACATGACTGAAAAAGAAGCTTTCATGTAAAAAGCTTAGCGAAATCTATATCTAGTAAGATTATATTCAAATAAATACAAGGCCTAAAGTAGATCTGGAGTTAGATTAAGAATATGAAACCGTTGCGCGGTCGTTTTCAGAAGGAGGTTGATAAGAAGGTGGTGGAATATACCGCGTCCATCCATTTCGACAAGCGTTTGTATAAGCATGACATCGCTGGCTCCATCGCCCACGCCAGGATGCTGGCGAAGCAGGGCATTATATCGGATAAGGAGGCGGAGCTTATCGTCATGGCGCTCACCTCTATCCGTGACGAGATCGAGCAGGGCACCTTTGCCCTTAGAGATGACCTGGAAGATATCCACATAAACATAGAAGCGAGGCTCATTGAGAAGGTTGGGGAGGTAGGTCGAAAATTGCATACCGCCCGCTCCAGAAACGACCAGATTGCCCTGGATATGCGTCTCTATGTCAAAGAGGCGATCTCCAATACTGTTGAGAAGCTCATCGATTTACAGAAAGCCCTTCTCGACCTGGCGGAGGCAAATAAGGATGAAATATTGCCTGGCTATACCCACCTTCAGCGGGCGCAGCCAGTGCTATTCGCCCATCACCTGCTCGCCTATTTCGAGATGCTGCAGCGCGATGTGGAGCGCTTCCATGATTGCCTGAAACGAGCTGATGTCATGCCATTGGGCAGCGGAGCGCTCGCTGGCGTGCCCTATCCTATCGACCGCGAATTCCTTGCCAGGGAGCTGGGCTTCAGCCAGATAAGCCGAAACAGCATGGATGCCGTCTCTGACCGCGACTTTGTCATCGAATATCAGGCGGCGGCGAGCATCGCTATGATGCACCTCTCCCGCCTCGCCGAGGAATTCATTCTCTGGTCGTCGGCGGAGTTTGGTTTTATCGAGCTTGACGATGCTTATACCACGGGCTCAAGCCTAATGCCTCAGAAAAAGAACCCCGATGTTGCTGAGCTTGCTCGTGGGAAGACGGGACGGGTCTATGGCAATCTCCTCGCTATCCTGACTACGATGAAGGCTTTGCCGCTTTCCTATAATCGCGACTTGCAGGAGGACAAGGAGGGCCTGTTCGATAGTGTGGATACCCTTCTGTCCACCCTGGATGTTTTTGTGGGGATGGTTGGTACAGCAAAGGTGAAAGGTGAGAAAATCGGCCTTGCCGCCGAAGAGGACTATATCCTTGCCACCGACCTGGCAGACTATCTGGTAAAGAAGGGGGTCCCCTTCCGTGAGGCTCATGGCATAGTGGGGGGTTTGGTGCAACACGCTATAGAGAACGGAAAGAGCTTCAAAGAGCTAGGCATCGATGAATACAGGAGCTTTTCCCAGTATTTCGAGAAGGATGTCTATTCGATTACGGTTGATTCCTCGGTCGAGGCTCGCAATGCCGTTGGTAGCACGGCACCAGAGCAGGTAAAGAAACAGCTGGCGAGCGCCAGGAAGATTGTCGAAAGTGTTTGACTGTCACCCTGAACGCCAGTGAAGGGTGACAGGCAGGATTATTAAAATGACCTTGTTATCGATGAAGGGAAATGAGCTTTAGCATAAAGATAGCTCCCTCTATTCTCTCCGCCGACTTCGCTCGCCTGGGGGAGCAGGTGGTTGAGGCGACCGAGGCGGGTGCTCACTACATCCATATCGATGTTATGGACGGGCATTTCGTCCCCCCGATAACCATCGGCCCGGTGGTGGTTAAAGCCATTCGCCCCTTGACGAATTTACCTTTCGATGTCCATCTGATGGTTGAAACACCGGAGCGTCAGATTGAGCAATTCGCCGAGGCTGGTGCAGACATCATCACCGTCCACGCCGAGGTTTGTCCTAATCTGCATCAAATAGTGGAATCGATAAAGCGACTGAATGTCAGGGCTGGCGTATCTCTTAACCCGGCCACCTCTATCACTGCAATCGAAGATGTCCTTGCTAACCTCGATTTGGTGCTGGTGATGACAGTGAACCCTGGCTATGCCGGGCAGGCCTTTATGGAGGAGATGTTGGACAAGATAGCCCACCTCAGGCAAATCCTGGATGATAAGGGGCTCAAGGCTGAGCTCGAAGTCGATGGGGGGATCACTGCGCAGACAGCACCTAAGGTGGTTCAAGCTGGGGCGCGAGTGCTGGTTGCTGGCTCGGCGCTATTCACTGGCAGGGAGAGTGTGGGAGAAGCGATGGACAGGCTGAAGGCTAGCCTCGGTAGTGGCTAGCCGGCTAGCTTATGCTGGGTCCTTAGGCACCTGGTGCAGATATTGAGCCGCACCTTTTTACCATTGATGATCATTGTTTTCTTCTGACTATTCACTTTCCACTGCCGATTGGTGTGGCGCTTGGAGTGACTAACATTGTGTCCAAACTGGGGTGTCTTACCACATATATCACATTTCCCTGGCATCTGTTCCCCTTTGACCAAATTTAACTTTTGCTGTAGAATTCACCAAGCTAGGATACCATAATGGAGCGTCCGTGGCAAGCATTAGATGGATGAGTGTTTATTTTATCAACCTCACCCCGATATATCGGGGCAAGGGTCTGGATTCTTCGCTTCGCTCAGAATGACAGTTGGGTGTTGCTAGGCACTCTTAAAGAGGTGAGATGCGAGAAGTAGATATTTGTAGCGGACAAGACTTGGTCGGCATGTTTAACGCCGCCGTCGCGTGTCTGGAGAGGAATGCTGCAGAGTTGAACTCCCTTAATGTCTTCCCCGTGCCCGATGGCGATACGGGGACCAATATGCTCCTTACAATGCGCTCGGCGGTAGCGGAGGCCTCACACTGCGCAGATGGGAACGCCTCCACGGTTGCTTATTCTATAGCTCACGGTGCTCTGATGGGGGCACGTGGGAACAGTGGGGTGATCCTTTCTCAGATTTTGCGTGGCTTGGCACTAAAGCTCGATGGTAAGGACTGTCTGGGAGGGAAAGACCTGGTGGCAGGGTTGAAGGAAGGATCAAACCTCGCCTATAAAGCCGTGAGCAATCCTGTTGAGGGCACCATACTTACTGTGATCAGGGAATCTTCCGCTGCGGCCGAGGAGGCTTCAGTTAGTAACGACCTATGCAGCATTGTGGAGGTAACCGTTAGAACGGCGAAGGACGCCGTAGCTAGAACCCCTTCCCTTCTCCCAGTGTTGCGTGAGGCTGGAGTGGTTGATGCTGGTGGATTGGGGCTTTATGTGATCCTTGATAGTTTTCTGCGCTACCTTCATGGCGAGGTGGGCGAGGGATATGAAATGCTCGACCAAATGCCTATCGAGATCCCCAAAGTCGCCACCGGGGAACTTTCCTACGGTTACTGCACCGAATTTATGATCGAGGGCCAAAATCTAAGCCTTGATGATATTAGGGCTAGGCTTGAGGCTGTCGGCGAATCTGTGATTGTGGTAGGGGATGAGAATGTGGTGAGAGTCCATTTGCACAGCTTGGATCCTGGTTCTGCAGTTAGCTATGCTGCATCCTTGGGCACGCTACGTCAGGTGAAGATAGAGGACATGGATGAACAGCACGATGAGTTCATGGCCATGAAGCGTTTACCATCGATCGATATTGCAATAATAGCCGTGGCTTCTGGGAAGGGGCTCGCGGAGGTTTTCGGGAGCCTTGGTGTTACCGCTGTTGTCCCCGGGGGCCAAACAATGAATCCCTCGATTGAGGAGCTACTGAGCGCGGTGGATAAGGTGCGCTCTGATAAGGTTATTCTCCTGCCCAATAACACCAACATCGTACTTGGTGCGGAGCAGGTTCGAGGGCTGAGCGCTAAAATGGTGGAGATTGTGCCCACAGAAACGATTCCTCAGGGCGTGGCAGCTCTCCTAGCCTTTGACCACGAAGCGGATCTTGAGGCGAATATTAAGGCGATGGAAAAGGCCAGATTGGCGGTGAGGACGGTAGAGGTTACTACTGCAGTGCGCTCGGCAAATATTGGTGGCTTCAGTATGAAGGCAGGTCAAGCTATTGGTTTTCTCGATGGAGAGCTGAAGGCCGTTGGTGATAGCGTTCTCCAGCTTGTTAAAGAAATGCTGGAACAAATAGATATAGCGGGAAGCGAGATCGTTACCATCTACTATGGTGCCGATACTGAGAGCGCTGAGGCTGAGGGAATTGCTAAGCTGCTCCGCCAAAAACACCCCCACGTTGAAGTGGAGGTGATCTCCAGTGGTGAACCCCATTATAATTACATCGTTTCGGTGGAGTAGTACCCTTGGATATAGCAACGCTTCGTAAGATACTAGAGTTGGAACGAAAAAGGAGTTATCGGGATGATGCTGTGGTGGGGGGGCTGGACCGCTATATTCTACGCTGGGCGGATGAATTTCCTCAGGGGTTGCTTCCGATTAGTTATGCCAATTTAGATAGGGGACAGCGGGAGGACTGGGTAACAAAGGTTCTTCATCGGCTCAATGGGGTGGAAGGTAAGATACTGGAGCCAAAGAGGGCAAAAAAAACAACTAGAAGGCAAGAAAACCTCGATGCACCGATTACTACAATCAAGGGGATTAGCGTCAATCAGGCTGCCAAGTTTCGCCGACTCGGCGTTGAGACAGTACACGACTTGCTCTACTTTTTCCCTAGGCGCCATATCGACTACAGCAAAAGGAAAACTATCGCCCAGCTGGAGATAGGCGAGGAACAGACCGTTGTAGCCACGGTCTGGCAGGCACAGGTTACCAACCTGGGTCGTAGGCGTTCCACCGAGGCCATCGTGGGCGATGAGACCGGCAACATGAGGGTTGTCTGGTTCAATCAACCCTATCTTGCCAAGAAGCTTCACACTAACTCGCAACTGGTCTTGAGCGGAAAGGTGGGCCTGTTTAAGGGGGTAAAGGTTTTCCAGTCCCCTGAATATGAGCCCCTTACTGAGGATTTGACTCACACTGGTCGGCTCATCCCCATCTACCAACTCACTGAGGGGCTAAGCTCTCGCGTGGTAAGGAGGCTGGTCAAGGAGACTGTTGATCTTTGGTCACCGCAAGTCCACGACTTCCTGCCCGAGGATGTTAAGAGTCGTGTCCAGCTCCTCGAGCTCTCCGAGGCGATAAACCAGGCTCACTATCCGGAGAACGAGTTACTTAAGGATAAAGCCAGGAAACGGTTGGCCTTCGATGAGATGTTACTCATACAGTTGGGGCTGCTCTCGCGGAGGCGCGATTGGCGGGAGGGTGGTAAGGCAAGCCCTATCAAGCCTGATCAACAGATTGTGGACGTGTTCATCAACTGCCTGCCCTTTACCCTCACCAGGGCTCAGCAGCGTGCCCTCAAGCAGATCCTCGCTGATTTGGCAAAGGTGAGGCCGATGAGTCGGCTTCTTCAGGGTGAGGTTGGCAGTGGGAAGACCGTAGTTGCAACCGCAGCGCTCCTGGCCACGGTGGCTAGTGGCTATCAGGGTGCCTTTATGGCACCTACTGAGATACTGGCGGAGCAGCATTTCACCAACATCTCCGCTCTTTTAGCCCGAGCAGGTGAGGAGGGAAATCTAGAGGGTAGCCTGCGAGCCTTCTCATCCATATTGCCTCAAGAGATAACGCTGGCCCTGCTTACAGGAAGTATGAAAAGGAGAGAAAAGGAGGAAGTGCGCCGGGCTATTTCGGAAGGAAAAGTGGATATAGTCGTAGGTACACATGCCCTAATTCAGCAGATGGTGGAATTTAACAAGCTCGGGCTAGCCATTGTGGATGAGCAGCACCGCTTCGGAGTGATGCAGCGTTCGGTACTTCGTCAGAAGGGTTCCAACCCGCACCTGCTGGTAATGACCGCAACACCTATTCCGCGCAGTCTGGCACTCACCCTATATGGCGACCTTGACCTCTCGGTGATCGATGAGCTCCCAGAAGGCAGGCAGCAAATAAAGACAAGGTGGCTCGACCCTGAGGAGCGGGACAGGGCTTATCGCTTTATTCGCAAGGAGATCAGTGAGGGACGCCAGTCTTTCATCATCTGTCCCTTGATTGAAGAGTCGGAGGCCATCGACACCAAGGCGGCTATCAACGAATATGAGCGTCTCTCTACTGACGTCTTTCCTGATCTTCACATTGGGCTGGTCCACGGCAGGCTTAAAGCTGCGGATAAGGAACAGGCAATGAAGAGATTTCGACTGGGAAAGCTAGACATCCTGGTGGCCACCTCTGTGGTGGAGGTTGGCATCGATGTTCCCAATGCCACGGTGATGCTTATCGAGGGCGCCGATCGCTTCGGCCTGGCACAGCTTCATCAGTTTCGTGGCCGAGTTGGCCGAGGCGAGCAGGCCAGCTATTGCATTCTGGTCGCCGAGAATCCGACGCTGGAGGGAAGAGATCGCCTGAGACTCTTGGAGAGCACTCAGGATGGGTTTGTGCTTGCTGAAGAGGACTTGAAGCTAAGGGGGCCGGGTGAGTTTTTTGGCACCAGGCAGAGCGGCCTCCCCGACCTGAAGATGGCCAAGCTCTCCGACATGAGGCTCCTGGAGCTTGCCAGAAAAGAGGCGGTTCGTATGTTCAAGGGGGATCCGCAGCTCTCTTCGCCTGAACACCAACCCCTTGCAGTGGAGATGGCTCGGCTTTGGCAGGATGGATTTACCGAGTTGGAGGCGTGATGATAAAGGACGATATCACAATTCTTCTGAAAGAGGCGGCTCTTGAGGCACAGAGGAAGGATTTACTTCCGCCGGTGACGATGCCTGATATTGTGCTGGAGCGCCCCCAGAATCCGGAGCATGGTGATTATGCCTCAACTCTACCATTGAAACTGGCAAGGTCAGCACGGATGAATCCACTGACTATCGCCCAGAACCTCGCCAGTCTTATACAGCTATCTGACGAGATTGACAGCATCGCTGTGGCGTCGCCTGGTTTCATCAACTTCTCTCTGAAGAGCGAGTGGCTCACCAAGCAGGTGGAGAGCATCATAAGTTCCGGCGAACGATATGGAGATGTTGACCTGGGGAAGGGTGCCAAGGTGCAAGTGGAATTTGTAAGTGTCAATCCTACAGGCCCACTGCATGTGGGGCATGGCCGTGGTGCCATCCTGGGAAGCACGCTGGCAAATGTGCTTGCTTGCTCGGGATACGATATGGTCAAGGAATATTACATTAACGACGCTGGCGGCCAGATGGATGCCTTCTATCGTTCACTTTATGCGCGCTATCAGCAGGCACTGGGAATTGATGCCGAGATGCCCTCCGAGGGCTACTTTGGTGAATATATGATGGATATTGCAAGAGAGGTCATCGCTGAAGAGGGAGAAAAGCTATCAGACAAGCCAGCCGAACTGGGCAGGATTGGAGTGGCTAAAGTCATGAAGTCTATTAAGTCCGATCTTGAAGCACTGGGCGTATCCTTCGATGTCTGGTTCAGTGAAAATAGCCTTTTTGAGCAGGGGCAGTACGACAGGGTGATGGCTTTCCTCAAGGAGAGGGGCTACATAAGTGAGAAGGAGGGGGCCGTTTGGTTCACCTCTACTGCCCTTGGTGAGGATAAGGATAATGTGCTGGTGCGAAGCGACGGTGCGCCAACATACTTTGCTACTGACATTGCATACCACTACAACAAATTCATCGAGCGAGGCTTTTCCAGGGTGATCAACATCTGGGGTGCAGACCATCAGGGGCATGTCTCCAGAATGAAGGCGGTAGTAGGTGCTCTGGGCATCGACCCAGAGAGGCTCCAGATCATTATCTCCCAGATGGTTACCCTGAAGCGTGGCGAGATTGCGCTTCGGGCATCGAAGCGCACTGGCGAACTCATTATCCTTCATGAGCTTGTAGATGAGGTTGGCCCCGATGTCTGTCGCTTCTTCTTCCTGTCTCACTCCGCCGATAGCCAGATGGACTTCGACCTGGAGCTGGCGAAACGCCACTCGGCGGATAACCCGGTCTATTACGTTCAATATGGGCACGCTCGTATTGCTAGCATCCTCCGTCTAGCCCAGGAGAGGGGCATTGACTACAAAGAGGGGAATGTTTCCTTGCTCACTGGTGACCCCGAGCTTGCCCTAATAAGGAAAATGCTCCAGCTACCAGAGGTGCTGGAGTTGGTAGCCTCAACTCTGGAACCCCACCACCTCCCTTATTATGCTTTGGACCTGGCAACCACATTCCATAACTTCTATGAGAAGTGTCGTGTTATTTCGTCTGATGAGGCGCTCACCTCGGCTCGTCTCAAGCTGGTTGAGGCAGCCCAAATCGTTCTGGCGAAGGTCCTTCATCTTATGGGGATGACCGCTCCCGAGAAAATGTAAACATTGGTCAAAAATGGGGGCGGGAATGGAGATGGCGCTTGAGGGAAGTAAGAGTCCTGGATTTCACCCTATGCCAGCGTGATGCTGCTGGCTGGTCTGCCTGTTCATCTCTCCTGAGACAGGGTGGAGAGGAACTCGGTGTTGGATTTGGTCTTTGCCAGTCGTTCCAGAACCAACTCCGTGGCCTCGGTGGTGTTTTGGGAGTTTGAGGCCACCAAGTTTGCCATTCGGCGAAGCAGCCAGATCTTTTGTAGGGTGGTTTCATCCATAAGTAGCTCCTCATGACGGGTGCCGCTACGCTGGATATTCATAGCAGGGAAGGTCCTGCGTTCCGCAAGCCTGCGGCAAAGATGGAGTTCCATATTCCCGGTTCCTTTGAACTCTTCGTATATGAGATCATCCATGCGGCTCCCTGTATCGATAAGGCACGTGGCAATGATGGTAAGCGAGCCTCCCTCCTCGATGTTCCTAGCAGCGCCAAAGAAGCGCTTGGGAGGGTAGAGGGCAACTGAGTCGATCCCTCCAGAGAGTGTTCGACCACTAGGGGGCAAGGCTAGGTTGTAGGCGCGGCTCAGGCGTGTGATGCCATCGAGGAGGATCATCACGTCTCGCCCAGACTCTACCAGGCGCTTTGCCCTCTCAAGCGCCAATTCGGCTACTTTGGCGTGGTTCTCCACCGGTTCGTCGAAGGTGGAACTCACTACCTCGCCCTTAACCGAGCGCTTCATATCGGTAACCTCCTCTGGGCGCTCCCCGATAAGGCAGACCATGACATGGACGTCGCTGTGGTTTGTGGTGGTGCCATTGGCGATGTGCTTAAGTAGTATTGTTTTACCCGCCTTTGGGGGGGATACAATGAGCCCTCTTTGCCCTTTGCCAATAGGGGAAATCATGTCCAACAGTCGGGTAGAAAGATTGGAAGGGGTCGTCTCCAGCTTGATGAGGCTGTTGGGATAGACGGGGGTAAGGGTACTAAAATGGGGGCGACTCTTGGCTTGCTCAGGGTCGATGCCGTTTACCGCCTCTATGCGCAAAAGGCTGTAGTATCTCTCCCCGTTCTTTGGCAGCCTCACCTGACCGGTAATCATATCACCGGTTCTGAGTCCGAAGCGGCGAATCTGGGACTGAGAAACGTAGACATCGTTAGCCCCTGGTTTGAAGTTGTCTTGACGCAAGAAGCCGAAGCCATCATCCATGGTCTCCAGTACACCACCACCAAATATATTCCCTTGAAGTTCAGCATTCGCCTGAAGAAGCCGCAACACCAGGTCTTGCTTTTTCAGCGTAGTATAGCCAGAGATGCCGTACCCTTTGGCCATATCCAACAGTTCATCACGACTCTTTGTTTCCAGTTCCGCGATATTCATGGTCATTTTTTCATTACCTCTTTCCAGTCATTTGCAAAACGTGCGATTCCAATGTCGCTAAGAGGATGGCGAATCATTTGCATCAGCACGTTGTAAGGGACAGTGGCGACATGAGCCCCTGCCTTGGCAGCAGCGATCACGTGAAGTGGGTGGCGAACGCTGGCAGCGATCACCTGAGTGTGCAGATCATATTTATTGAAGATCTCCACTGCATCGGCAACCACTTGCATCCCTTGATGACCAATATCATCGAGCCGCCCTACGAAAGGGCTGACATAAGTTGCTCCAACAATGGCGCCCAGGAGGGCCTGATTTGCCGAGAAGCAGAGGGTGAAATTAGTCTTTATATTCTCTCGCGATAGAACGAAGATTGCCTCAAGCCCAGCCTCCGATGCTGGAATCTTGACTGCGATATTTGGGGCCCAAGACGATATTTGCCGTGCCTCCTCAATCATGCCCTGGGCATTTAAGCTTAGCGCTTCTACAGAGACGTGTTCGAGAGGGAGAGAGCATATCTCAAGGACTGCCGACTTGAAGTCGATGGCTTTTTCCCTAGCAACCAGGCTGGGATTTGTTGTTACCCCACTTATTATGCCCAGCCTGGCAGCATGCCGGATGTGCTCTATGTTTGCCGTGTCAAGGAATATACGCATTTAAGACCTCTCAGTTTTATTCGGAATCAATATATCATCCTAGCATGGATTCATCTGTTGAAAATGAGTGTTGGGGCGAAGGTAAAGGAACTCATCATGGTTTTGTAATTAGCCGTCATAATGGCAACGGACGCTGATCCCCCTCAAGAAGCGCTTCCTTAGTTACTGCGATGAAATCGCGAAAAAGCGGGTGAGGGCGATTAGGGCGCGAGTGGAATTCCGGGTGAAACTGGGTGCCTACCATGAATGGGTGGTCTCGAACCTCGCTGATCTCTACCAACCTCCCATCTGGAGATAGACCGCTAAAAACCATTCCTGCCCTTTCTAACCTCTCCCGAAAATCGTTATTAAACTCGAAACGGTGGCGATGGCGCTCATAGACTACATCTTCGCCATAGGCGGTGGCGGCTCTTGACCCTTTAGTCAGGTGGCAGGGGTAACCGCCCAACCGCATCGTCCCCCCTTTCTCCTGCAAATTGTGCTGCTCCGGAAGCAGGTCGATTACAGGGTAGGGGGTCTGCTCATCAAACTCGGTGGAATTGGGTTGAGAAGAGTTCAGCGCATATCGAGCATACTCAATAACCATAACCTGCATTCCCAAACATAGCCCTAGATACGGGATTTCGTTCTCCCGGGCGTATTTAGCGGCAATAACCATCCCCTCAATGCCTCGGACGCCGAAGCCGCCAGGGACAACAATTCCTTGAACAGAGCGAAGCAAACTATCCCCATCACGCTCTAGATCCTCAGAGCTAATCCAGTGGATGTCTACATCTCGATTATGATAGACCGCGGCGTGTCGAAGCGCCTCGCGCACCGAGATGTAGGCATCGTGTAGCTCCACATATTTGCCCACAATTGCAATGTGGAGCGGTTCCGTGGGCTCCTTCATCTGCTCCACAAGTTGTCGCCATTCGCGAAGGTCCCCACTTCGCTGGGGTAAATCAAGCATCTCCGAGATAAGCTCCCCCAGTCCCGCTTCCTCGAGAACGAGGGGGGTCTCGTAGATGATGGGCAGGGTAGGCAGTGGAAGAACAGCGCGCCGATCGACATCGCAGAAAAGGGCGATCTTGTTTCTGCTGTCTTCGGTGATCGGATAGTCGCTTCGGCAAACAATAACATCTGGTTGGATACCGATGCGCCGCAGTTCATTAACGCTGTGCTGGGTTGGCTTGGTCTTCAGTTCTCCCGTAGATGAAAGATAGGGGAGAAGGGTTACATGAACATAGAGGATATTCTCCCTACCCATATCACTTCTCATCTGACGGATGGCCTCTAAAAATGGAAGCCCCTCTATGTCACCCACAGTACCTCCTACCTCGACAATAACCACATTGGCTTTCGATAGCTGGGCTACCTCCCTAAAACGACGCTTTATCTCATTGGTACCACCAAGGAACTCACCTCGCCGCTCTTGAGCGATGATGGAGCTATAAATCTGCCCGGTGGTCACACTGGAGGCAGTGGTAAGGTCGGTATCGATGAAGCGTTCGTAATGACCCAGATCGAGGTCAGTTTCGGCACCATCCTGGGTGACGTAGACCTCGCCATGCTGATAAGGAGACATCGTACCTGGATCAACATTGATATAGGGGTCCAGCTTCTGAATGGTGATAGAGATATTACGGCTCTTCAGAACCTTTCCTATGGATGCGGCAGTGATACCCTTACCTACCGAGCTAACTACACCACCAGTAACAAAAATATACTTGGCCAACCTTCAGGTTCCTTACGTGGAAAACACAGAGATTTCTACCGGAACTCTATTAGAAAGAAGCGAATACTTCTGAGGAAATATCTAAACTGTAAGCTCGAGGAACTTGTTGCGTTCACTTACGCTTACTAAGGTAAATATTATAGTGGGTTTTAATAATGTTGTCAAGTATTACTCGGATGGCGTACTTTCTTGGCTTGACTTTCACACTGCAATGGCTGTATTTTTATATGGCAGGGCTGTTTGGGAAGACAGACAGTTGTTATGGAATAGAATGAGGGGTAAATAGAGTTTGAAGCTCGTTACATTTGAGGTTTCCACACCGCTTGGCCCTTTCCTCAGGATAGGCGCTCTTAGCCATGACAAGATCATTGACCTCAATATGGGCTATCTTCGCTATTTGAAGGAGGAGCACAATCATCCACAAGCCTATGAGCTAGGTGGGGTAATTCTTACTTCAGATATGCTTGCATTCCTTCGCGTTGGTGATGACGCAAAAGAGGCGGCTCAAACTACTATAGAATATGTTACGGAAAAAATGAGCGAAGCTCCGGTTCTTGGACCGCGTGGGGAAAGGGTTCTATATGAGCTGAATGAAGTACGGCTCAGGGCACCGGTGCCCAGGCCTAATTCATTGCGGGATTATATGAGCTTTGAGCAGCACGTAAGCCCATCAGAGGCAAGGCAACTTCCTCCAGCTTGGTACGAGATACCTGTGTGCTACAAAGGAAATCCTGATAGTGTGATTGGCCCTGAAGATACCATCCTTTGGCCCAGCTTCACTGACCTGCTTGATTATGAGCTGGAATACGGAATTTATATCGGCAAGGAGGGCAGGAATATCAGCCAGGATGAGGCTGAGAAGTACATAGCAGGGTATACTATCTTCAATGACGTTAGCGCTCGGGATATCCAGATGAAGGAGATGAGTGTGGGGCTTGGTCCGGCCAAAGGGAAAGATACCTGCAATGTGATGGGGCCCTGTCTGGTGACCCCTGATGAAATAGACTGTCGTAATATGAGAATGATCGCTCGTATCAATGGCGAGGTATGGACTGACGGCAATAGTGGAACCATGTACCGCACGTGGGCTCAGATTATAGAGTATGCTTCCAGGGATGAAACCCTGTACCCCGGCGATTTTCTGGGCTCAGGGACTGTGGGTGGGGGGTGTGGCTTGGAACATGGCAAGTGGATCAAGCCTGGCGATGTCATTGAGCTTGAGGTAGAAGGCATTGGCATACTACGAAATCGGGTAGGCGAAAAAGGGGAATGCTGAAAAAGATGTTGATTCCACGAGGGGGTGAATAGATTGTAGTTGACTTCATGTAGACTTTGATGCAATTTTTTCGGCACTCTCATAGATATAGATACAGAACTTAGACAAGATCGAAAAAGGAGGCTATTTGCATGGATTTCGAGTTAACCGAAGAGCAGAAGATGGTGCAGACGACAGTGAGGGATTTTCTGGAGAAGGAGATCGCTCCCATAGTAGACGAGCGTGATAGACAAGGCGCATTCAATAGAGAAGAGGTAATAGGGTACATCAAGAAGATGATGCCGTTTGGTTTCTATCGCTTGCCTGAGGAGCTTGGTGGCGAGGTGATCGACGCAATAACCAGTGCGCTCATGGAGGAAGAACTGTCACGCGTCTGGCCGAGCTTAGCTGGTTCCGTCGGGCTAGCTGGATTGGCTGTCGCGGCGTTGGCAATGGCCAGAGGGGAAACCAAGGAGAAGTTACGTGCAAAAATCGAGAAAGGTGAGTCTATCGGATGCCTGGCCATTAGCGAGCCCAATGTAGGCTCTGATACCACTGCGATCGAGACTATGCTGACCAAAAGCGGCGACCGATATGTTGTTAATGGTACCAAGACCTGGATAACCAATGGATCCATTGCTGATGTGGCCATCGCTCTGGTGCAGACGGAGAAAGGCAAGGGGCAGGCAGGGATGGCCACGGTTCTCCTCGACAGGGATGTTTCGCCTTGGGAAGCAACGGATTTCCACAAGATAGGGTGGCGTGCCGCTCCCACCTCTGAGATGTATTTGGACGATTGCCCCGTGCCGGAGCAGAATATCATCGTCGCACCATGGATGCTCGGCGGTTCAGGAGAGGGTGGTGGAGGTGACAAAGCAGCGCAGGCGTATTTTGGTTTCATGCAGAGGCTCAATGGTATTCGGGCTGGTATGGGGTTAATGTCTGTGGGCATTGCCCAAGCGGCGGTTGACGCCTCGATAAAATATGCTAAGGAAAGGACACAGTTTGGCAAACCCCTGGGTGCCCACCAGTTGGTTCAGGACATGCTCGTCGACATGCTCACCGATACCTGGTCGGCGCGTTTGTTATCATATCGTGCCATCTGGCTCGGCGGTCAGGGGGTGAAAAACCGTATGGAAACCTCCCTCGCCAAAGGCTTTGCTACTGAGGCGGCTCTGAGGGTGACCTCCAAGGCTATCCAGATTCACGGCGCTATGGGTCTTACTGAAGATTGTCCCGTGGAGAGATACTTCAGGGACGCTAGAATGTTGACCATGCCTGATGGCACCACCCAGATCATGAAGCTTATTGTGGGGCGAGAGGTTCTAGGCATAAGGGCTTATACATAGGGAACTTGTAGTCTCTGTGTCTTCTTATTGCGTCAGTAGGCATGGGTCTTAAACGCCGGTGATTATCCTTACGGGGTTAGTGATGCTCGGCGTTCCATGCCCTCATTCTAGTGAGACTTTTCCGTAAGTGAAAGGGCAAGTAATGAAAGATCGCGTCTTCTCTGGAGCGAGACCGACTGGAAGACAGCATATTGGTAATTACCTGGGTGCCATCCAGAACTATGTCAGGCTGCAGGATGATTACCAGTGTATTTACTGCATCGTCGATGTCCACGCCCTCACCACCCTTGAAGACACGGACAAGCTTCAGTCCAACATCAACGAGATGATGCTCGATTGGCTGGCGGCGGGGCTCGACCCGGAGAGGAGTATCCTTTTTGTCCAGTCCCATGTTCCTCAAGTGATGGAACTACATACCCTCCTCAGTATGGTCACCCCTCTAGGCTGGCTGACTAGGGTAGCTACTTTTAAGGAAAAGGCTAGGACACAGCCTCATAACATAAACTATGGCCTGGTGGGCTACCCTGTGCTGATGACCGCAGATATCGTGCTTTATAAGGCGGGAATCATTCCTGTTGGCGAGGATCAATTGCCCCATCTGGAGCTGGCTAGGGAGATCGTGCGCCGCTTTAACTATATCTTTGGCGATACGTTCCCTGAGCCCGAAGCAAAGCTAACCAATACCCCATTAGTGATGGGGCTGGACGGGGTAAACAAGATGAGCAAGAGCTTGAACAATGAGATCGAGCTCGCTGCCTCAGCAGAGGAGACAACACAGCGGGTGATGGCCGCTTTCACCGACCCCGCTCGCAGGTATCGCAGCGACCCCGGTCACCCCGAGGTGTGTAATGTGTGGCGCCTCCATCACTTCTTCAACCCCAACAAGGTGGATGAAATCGCTGACGAGTGCAAAGATGCCCGCCGTGGTTGTGTTGAATGCAAAGAGCAGTTAGCGGATGGGATAAACCGCGCTCTGGCTTCCTTCCGCGACAGGCGCGCTGAACTGGCGGCCAGGCCTCAGTATGTCAAGGAGGTTATTGCCGACGGTGCTAACCGCGCCCATGCCATTGCCACCGAGACACTGACAGAGGTCAAAGAGAGGATGGGGCTTATTTAGGAATGAGGATGCAATTACCTTTATCGCATAGTGGAAGAGAGGCTCTCGAGGTAACGACTCAAGTGGCAAGCGAGGCGGGGAAAATCATAATGGGGCATTTCCATGGTGAGAAGCGCATCTCGTATAAGCCAGGAAGAAGCAACATCGTTACCGACGTTGATTTGCTTTCAGAGGAGAAGATCATAGCGCTCCTTCGGGAGGAGTATCCCAGTTTTGGTATTATTACCGAGGAATCCGCAGATATTACTGGCGATTCATCCTACACTTGGATCATCGACCCTATCGATGGCACCCGTAATTATGCTCACGGCGTCCCGCACTTCTGTGTTTCCATTGGCCTGGCCCAGGGCGAGGATATAGTACTGGGCGTAATACACGACCCGGTCAGACAGGAGACTTTCTCGGTTGAAAAGGGGCAAGGCACTTTCTTGAACGGTTCGCCTGTGGCTGTCTCCAGTAGAACATCGCTCGAGACATCCCTTGTTGGCTTCGATATGGGCTACAATGCTGAGCGGGGACGGGAGACGCTGGAGGTAGCTGGCGCTCTCTGGCCTGGGGTTGAGGCGGTGAGGGTGATGGGCTCTGCGGCGTTGGGCCTTGCCTACGCTGCCTGCGGCAGGCTCGATTTATACATTAATCTGTCCCTTTCGGTATGGGACCTAGCTGCCGGCATGCTGCTCGTTCGTGAGGCGGGGGGATTGGTCACCGATGCCGATGGTCAGCCTTCCACTACCCGCAGCGATAGTATCATTGCTGCCAACCAATCGGTATACGAGGAATTCATGAGGCGGAGGAGAGAGAAGAAGTTGGGATGAGCTTCTTACAAGCACTGCAGGTTCAATAAAGTGAGTGTGCACATCACATTTGAGAGGTTTTAGTTATTTATTCACTCCGAAAACAAAATCATAGTTTTATTAGGGCTGGATTGGAGCCGATGCTCCAATCCAGCCTAGAGCAGATGCTCTAGGCCACACCTTTGCCATGCCTGCCATCCTTGGACACAGGATAAAAAAGCTGAATGCTATAATAGGTATAAATTTCATTACCATTTTTTCACCTCTATTGCCCTTCTTTTCCACAAGAATTATAAGAACGTTTGGAAAAGACTATTAAAGTTTGCTGGTGGTTGGGGTTGATCACTTAGTGTGACCCTTTAGGGTCGCCTCTATTAGCGAGGCTAAAGCCTCTTGCTACTCTTCCCTCCCTACCTTATTCACTAACCAACTCCTGAGCAGGTCATGTAGTTCATCGTGACACTCTCTCAGGAAGTGACCCGAGCCCTGGTAAATAACAAGCTTCTTGGGCTCGTTGGCCCACTCGTATATTAGCTGCGAGCACTCGACGGGGAGGTTGCGGTCACGGCTCCCATGAATGAGGAGAAGTGGCTTTGGTGCCAGCTTTGCCACATCATGCGCCCCGTATGTCTGGCTGGAGAGTCCCACCACAGCCGTCACGTCAGGGCTCATTGTCCCCGCCATGATTGCCACGGCGCCTCCAAAGGAATGCCCAGCAAGAGACACCATATCTATATTTTGGCGCTTTAAAAACTGAACCCCGACCAGCATGTCGAGGACGCACTTATCGAAGTCGCCGGGGTACCGATAGTCGAGGCGTAGGGAACTTATGCCACCATCCACTAGCTCTTCGCTCAATGTGGCAAAGATGCCGAAGGATGGCCCGTCTAGACCGCCAAGGGCGCCGCAAACCCAGATTACCCCTCCTGTATTGCCCTCGCGGTGGTGAAAGATGCAGGGGATATCGCCCTTTAATGTGTTGAGGATAAGGCGCGTCTTATTGCCAGGAAGCTCGGCTGTCTGGAAGCCCTCCAGAGAGAGCGTACTCTTGGGCTTTTGTTCCACTATTTACCCTCAAGCTCATATCTGGATATATCTAAGAACCTGTAGCCCTCTCTCAAAACCTTGTGGCTATCGATTATCTTTATTCTTCTTTTGAAAATGGGGCCATCGGTGACGAAGGTGTGATATTCTCCCTGCTCACCGCAGGGGTGGATATTGAATTCTTCATTAAGCCTCGAGAGCTCTTTGATAAACTCTTGGCTCACCTTTTTGCCCAGCCATTCGTCGCCAAAGAACTCGGCCTTTGCACTGACGACGATGGCCTCGAAGCCGGCTTGTATGAAGTTGTTGAGGAGCGCATGCGGTTCATTGCGCCATAATGGCGATATAGCAGTCACCTCAAGATCACCGCAGACCCGCTCAACCCATTCTTTATGCTCCTCAATGTCGATATCTCCGAATACTATCCCATCAACCCCCTGCTCCTTTAGCTCCGCTACCGCTACCTTGAACTCTTGCTCGTAGGTATCCCACGTGGTTTCCCTTTGAAGGATCGGTATTTCCAGGACCTCAGCCTGAGCGGCTATCAGTTTAGGGTCAAGACCATGGGACATGCTCCTTTTCGCGTCCCGGTTTACCATATTCAATAGAAAGCATGGCTGCAAACCGCTGGAGACTGCCCTGTAGAGTGAGAAACAGCTATCCTTGCCCCCGCTCCATGATATTGCGGCCTTTACACCTTGGCTCATTGAGTACGATGCCTTTTGACGAAATTGCCCATCCGCTCCAGTGCCTCCTCGATCTCCGCCATTGAAGTAGCGTAGCAACAGCGGACATATCCCTCGCCACACTGGCCGAAGGTGGGTCCAGGGACAACTGCCACCCGCTCTTCAAGGAGAAGCCTCTCGGCAAACTCGTCTGAGGAGAGCCCGGTGCTCTTTATCGAGGGGAATGTGTAAAAGGCCCCCAGGGGCTCAAAACATGTGAGTCCGATATCGTTTAGACCCTTGACCATGACACGTCTGCGCTGGTCATACTCGGCCACCATCTCCTTCACCTGGGCCTCTCCATCTCTGAGTGCGTTGATTGCCGCCATCTGAGCCATCGTCGGAGCACACATTATGGTATATTGGTGAATCTTCATCATCGCCTCGATTACCTCCTCCGTTGCCGCAGCATAACCCAGTCGCCAGCCTGTCATGGCATAGGCTTTGGAGAAACCGCCAAGGAGGATGGTGCGCTCCTTCATCCCTGGTAAAGAAGCAAAGCAGGTGTGCTCTACGCCATAAACCAGCCTTTCATAAACCTCGTCGGAGATCACGACTAAGCCGTGGCGTTGGGCCACCTCGGCTATCTTAACTAACTCCTCGCGGTCCATCACTGCGCCCGTGGGGTTGTTGGGGTAGCCGAGAAGGATGACCTTGGTTCTCGGGTTGATTCTTTTATCGATATCCTGCGCTTTAATCTTGAAATCGTTGTCGATGGTGGTGGGCACGGGGATAGACACCCCTCCAGCCAAAACGGTGCAGGACGTGTATGATACATAGCTCGGGTCGGGGATGATGACCTCATCCCCTGGGTCTACGATGGCTCTCAGCGCCAGGTCAACCCCTTCGCTCACGCCAACTGTTACCAGTAGCTCGCGCTCGGGGTCGTAATCAAGATTGTGGCGGACCTTGATGTAGCGGGCGATCTCCTTCCTCAGCTCCAGAAGCCCGTAGTTGGACGTATAGGATGTGTATCCCTTCTCAATGGAATATATACCCGCTTCACGAATATGCCATGGGGTGACGAAGTCGGGCTCGCCAACACCGAGTGATATAACTCCATCCATAGAGGCAATTATGTCAAAGAACCTCCTGATTCCCGATGGAGGGATGTCCTTAACCCGCTTGGATATGAGATCGCGCTTCTTCATTTTTCGCCCTTTCATGCTACAAGGCAATTGTCATATGACTTCCAGATTTAGCGTCTCTTGAATTTCAGCAATCACAATGTTCGAAATCAAGGCATTATGGGTACGCGCTTCGGTCCCTCTTCGCCATCCATAATCTCCCCATCCTCCTTGTAGCGTTTCAACAAGAAGTGGGTTACCGTTCCCTGCACTCCTTCGATAGGGGCGAGCTTTTCCGAAACAAAGCCGGCGACTTCATTCATCGTCTTGCCCACCACGAATACAGCGAGGTCATAAGTGCCTGAGATAAGATATACCGTCCGCGCCTCAGGGAAGCGGTATATCCTCTCGGCGATGGCATCGAAGCCCACATCACGCTGTGGGGACACCTTGACTTCAGCCAGGGCCCAAACCTGTTCCTCACCCAGTTTGCCCCAGTTGACCATTGTTCTGTATTTTAGGATAGTGCGGTCACTCTCCGCCTTCTTTATCGTTTCCTCTACCTGAGCCAAAGGGATACCTGTCATCGTGGCGATCTGCTCGGGTGTCTTTCGAGCATCCTGCTCCAAAATTCTAAAGATCTCGTTCATATTACCCTCCATCTTACGACCTTTTAAGGCTATCCATTAATCAGGGTGGGTTGGAGCCCTTCCGCTGAAGGGCTCCGATCCCGCCTAGAGCTGATGCTCCAGGCTACCCTGTTTTACTGAGTTTCTTGGACACCTGCTTGTACTCCGAAAATAGATTTATTCCGTTCGCCCTCAGCCTGTCGAAGGGGCGTTCATGGTTCGACGGGCCTGTCCTGAGCCGAGTCGACGGGCTCACCACGAACGGTATATCGCGCAGGCTATTTCATGATTCATTGGCTGTCAACCGCCCATGGGTGTTTGCTATACTTTATCACAATCATGAGGACTTGATATAGTCTAACCCCTGGTTCAGCGCCCGGGGCTTGAATCCGAAGTAGCGCTCCACTGAGTCCAGGTCAGTGATATTATCGAGTTCAAGCTGGGCCAACTCCACTGAGGTCACCGGCGGATTGCCCATAGTTATTCCCATCGCTATCACTGCTAATCGCATCAGGGGCATAGGTATGTGAACCTTGACTCGTCTCATACCCAGAACATGTTTAACAGTATCCAGCATCTCTTCGTAGCTGAGGTGCTCCGGGCCGCCTATCTCATAGGTCTGGCTACCTTTCTCATTTTCTAGTGCCTGAATTATGCAGGACGCTACATCCTCCACCCAGATAGGTTGAAAGCGAGTATTTCCCGAGCCAGGTACGGGAGCAATGAATGGGAACATGGTAAGCGACCGTATCATACTATCAATAAAGCTATAGCCAAAACCCTGGCCAAATATAGCCGATGGCCTGAAGATGATAAAGTCCAGGTTGCTGTTTTGCACTGCCTCCTCACCCTGCCATTTGGAGTAGGTATAGCGGTACATTGGGTTGGGACTGGCCCCAAGGACACTTATGTGGATGAACCGCTTAACACCACAGGCCTTGGCAGCTTCCACCATGTTCATTGTTCCCTGGGCATTAACTCCGCTAAAGGTAGCGCCTTTGGTCTCCCTGATTATCGCCACCAGGTGGATGACGGTATCTACGCCCTGCATTGCCTCGATGAGGCTTTGAGGGTCGGTTACATCCCCCACTGCCAGCTCTGCGCCGTTTTCCCGAAGTGTTTCGGTCTTTGCCATACTTCGCACCAGGCACCGTATCTTCTCTTCGCTTTTTACCAGCCTGGGTATGAGGTGGCTACCTACAAAGCCAGTTCCTCCACTAACCAGGATCACTGCTCGACCTCTAGTTCAGCTACCGACCACCTATCTTCCGGCTCGTGGTAGCAGAGCTTAAATCTCTCTCGTTCCTTTGTCTTCACCACGAAATATCTTTCCCCCGGCTCAAGCCACTCTTTTTCGACCTGCTTCACCTCATATTTCTTGCCTTGCCAAACGAAGGAAGCAGGCCGGTCGGCATAGTGCCGACCGGAGTAACACGTGACGAAAATAGACTCACCATCCACCATATTCGTATTCTTTGCTTATGCTGGTCTATCACCCGCTCGTGGTTTAAGTCAAGGCGAAGGAGACTATGTTCCCTTGATGTTTTACTTTTGTGAGCACTCCGTGCCACAGGTACAGCCTCAGCATCTCTTTGGGACACAAACCTCACCCTCAGGGTGGCCGTTCACCTGCCAATGGCACTTGCTATCATTGGCCGGTACAGCGGTCATAAAATCGGGAACAAGCTTTGTCCATTGTATATCGCCAGGTTCACCATCCATAGTCGGCCAATTTCCGTATTCAGTATTGTAAGATTCAAGTGCATCTTGAATGGTATCCCTGGCCTCCTCGCACGACATTGACACTATTGGCAGCGGTGTCAGCGTAGTCGCTGGTGTGGGTGTTGGCGTTGGCCCTGGACCTATAGCGCACGTTGAAGCAGACACCAGTAAAATACTCAAAATGAATATTAATATAATCCGTTTAGCTTGCATCGTTTTCTCTTTCCGAAATTGGGGGTCGTTGCTTTACCCAACCTGTCGCCTGCTCGTAGGCGAAGCCAATACGGAGAAGCGTCTCTTCGGAGAAGGGCTTGCCCAGGATCTGCATCCCCACTGGGAGACCATCGCAGAATCCGGCTGGGACGACCAGGCCGGGGATACCACCGATATTTATCGGCAGGGTGCACACGTCGCTCAAATACATCTGGAGTGGGTCGTCCACCTTCTGCCCGATCTTGAAAGGCACTGTCGGCGAGGTAGGGGTTATCAAGGCATCGTATTGCTCGAAGGCCTGCTGAAACTCCTGCATGATAAGAGTGCGCACCTTTTGTGCCTTGAGGTAGTAGGCATCGTAATAGCCGGCGGACAGGGCATAGGTGCCCAGGATAATGCGCCGCTTCACCTCAGGGCCAAAGCCAAATTGCCTCGTCTTCTCCATGTCATCCCACATGTTCTCTCCATCATACGAGTAGCCATATTTTACCCCATCGTAGCGAGCAAGGTTGGCCATCGCTTCCGAGGGGGCGATGATGTAGTAAGCGGCGAGGGCATACTTGGTGGAGGGAAGCGTTGCCTCCCAGTCAACGGTGGCTCCAAGCTCCTCAAGCTTTGAAATGGCGGTGCGCATCGCTTCCTCAACCCCTTCTTGCATTCCTTCAACAAAGTACTCCCTAGGAATGCCCAGCTTAAGTCCCTTAAGGTCGGGGATGAGCGCTTTTGTGTAATCGGGAACGGGATAGTTCACCGAGGTGGAATCCCTTGGGTCGTAGCCGGCGATGATGTTCATCACCAGAGCGGAGTCGGTAACATCTTTAGTCATAGGCCCGATCTGGTCGAGGGAGCTGGCGAAGGCCACCAGGCCGTATCTTGAGACTCGCCCATAAGTGGGCTTAAGACCGACGATATTGCAGAATGCCGCTGGTAGGCGGATGCTGCCCCCGGTGTCGGAGCCCAGGGAATACATCGCCTCACCGGTAGCCACTGCTACCGCTGGTCCCCCGCTCGAGCCACCAGGAACGCTGCTCAGGTCCCACGGGTTGTGGGTGACAAAAAAAGCCGAATGCTCGTTGGAGGAGCCCATAGCGAACTCATCCATATTACCCTTTCCTACGATCACTACGCCCGCATCTCCCAATTTCTCCACCACAGTTGCATTGTAAGGAGGGACAAAATTCTCCAGCATTCTTGACGAGCAGGTGGTGCGAATCCCTTTGGTGCACATATTGTCCTTAATCAGTGCTGGGATGCCGGTAAGAGGCGTTGAATCGCCGCTGCGGATTCGCTCATCAGCCCGCTCCGCTTGACGGAGGGCTAGCTCCTCGGTAACTGTAACGATAGCTTGAAGCTTTTCTTCAACTTGGGAGATCCGCTCCAGGACAGCCTTTGTCAGTTCAATAGAGGACACCTCTCCTTTTTTGAGTAGCTCGTGACTTTGGTGAATGGTCAAATCGTACAGGTTCAAGCCTTCCCCCTTTTAGTCCAGCACCGCCTTTACCCTGAAGTAGCCATCCTCCTGATGGGGAGCGTTAGCCAGAATGTCACTCTGGGGCAAGCAAGGTGCTGCCTTGTCCTCTCGAATTACATTCTGCAGGTGAATAGGATATGCTGTAGGCGGAACATTGTCAGTATCAACCTCTTTCAGGATATCGAAGTTCTCAAGGATATTGGATATCTGTTCTTGGAATCTCTCGAGCTCTGCCTCAGACAGACTCATCCGGCAAAGGGTGCCAATGTGCAATACTTCTTCACGACTTAGTTTCATTTTCACCCCCTGAATGTGTGATTATAGCACCCGGATGCACTCCAAGGCAACGGGGACTGCGTCTCATGTAGCGCTGGGCTTTGCTCTCGCAATATGTGGAGGAAAGAGGTTGCCACTGACTCATGAGAAGCATATAATGAAACTGAGGAAAGACGATGAGGGTGCTTCTGTATAGTGGTAAGGGTGGTGTGGGTAAAACCACTATAGCGGCAGCAACAGCGGTGCGCTCGGCTGAGCTGGGCTACAGAACCATTGTGCTGAGCGCTGATGCTGCCCATAGCCTCGCTGACTCGTTCGATATTAGCCTCACGGGCGATCGTCAGCCCATTGCGCCAAATCTGTGGGGGCAGGAGACGGATATATCCAAGACTATAGAGACCTACTGGCGTGATATTCAGGATTGGGTGGCAGCGCTCATGGCGTGGCGCGGTATAGAGCAGATAATGGCCGACGAGTTAGCCGTCTTCCCTGGTATGGAGGAGTTGGCAAATCTTCTATATATCACGGATTATTACAACAGCGGTGATTATGACGTAATAATTGTCGATTGCGCCCCCACTGGTGAGACACTACGTTTTTTAAGCTTCCCAGAAGTTCTGGGGTGGTGGATGGATAAGTTGTTCCCCATTGGACGTACTGCTATCACTGTCGCGCGGCCCTTTGTCAAACACATGATGGGGATTCCTGTGCCTGAGGATAGCGTTTTCCAGTCGGTAGAGAAGCTTTACACGCAGCTCGATAAGATGCGCGCCCTGCTCACCGACCCACAGAAGTCATCGGTGCGCTTGGTGGTTAACCCGGAGAAGATGGTGGTCAAGGAGGCACAGCGCTCCTTTACCTACTTCAATCTTTATGGCTACGCAACTGACCTGGTGATCTGTAATCGCCTTATCCCGGAGGAGGTGGTAGATCGATTCTTTGAAGCATGGAAAGAGACTCAGAATAAAAATTATCAAATAATTGAGGAATGCTTTGCTCCGATACCGATTCTGTCTGTTCCCCTTATGGGACAGGAGGTGGTTGGCATTCCTATGCTGCGGCTTGTGGCCGAGGCCCTGTACGGAGACAGGGACCCGACTGAGATCTTCTTCCAAGGGCAAGCGCACGCTATTGAAAGTGATAATGGTCACTATGTGCTGACCTTGGATTTGCCCTTCGTTACCAAAAGGGATATCTCCTTGGTGAGAAACGGCGATGAGCTTGTTGTTCAGGTGGGAAGCTATAAGAGAAATATCATTCTTCCTCGGACACTAGCGGGTTTGGCTGTTGCAGATGCTAGGTTTGAGAGTGAGCAGTTGCGTATCAGGTTCGACCAAATGGAGGAATATAAAAGTTAACATGTCATAGGGGGTGATACTAATGAGTGAGAAGATACTCGAGGTTGAGCACAGACCAGGAGAGGAGTGGGTAGTGCGCATTAAGCCAGTTGGGCTAAAGTGGCTACCTGAGGAAACCAGGCGTCACATTTCCGATGCACGAAAGGAAATGCTCCTTGCTATCAGGAGCGTGGTCGATCATGCCATTCAGGGCATCGAGGAGGGCGAAAAGAGCAAGGGGAGGAGTAGAGCTAAGAGCCAGAAGGTAAGCAGAACCAAGGTTGAGGTCGAATAAGAAAAGGGGGTTAGTTTATGCAGCAACACACCACAGAGCAGATGCGAAATGTGGTGCTGCTTTCTCATAGCGGTGCAGGAAAGACCTCGCTCGCCGAAGCGATGCTCTTTAACTCGGGGGCGATCAACCGTTTAGGAAAGGTTGACCAGGGGAACACCGCCTCAGACTATGACCCTGATGAAGTAAAGCGCCAGACCAGCATTTACCTTGCCTTGCTCCCCTGTGAGTGGCAGGGGTTCAAGGTGAATACCATTGATACTCCTGGTTATGCTGATTTTGTAGCTGAAGTTAAGTCTGTGGTGCGCATCGCCGATGGAGCAGTCATTGTCGTTTGCGCTGCTTCCGGTGTAGAGGTAGGCACAGAGCTGGGATGGGGCTACGCTGATGAGCAGGAGATTCCACGCTTGATCTTTGTCAATAAGATGGATCGGGAAAATGCCGATTTCTATAGAGTCATGGAGGAGATTAGAGCTAACTTTGGGAATAAGTGTGTGCCTATAGAGATTCCCATCGGCGCCCAGGATGATTTTCAAGGGGTGGTCGATCTCATCAGGATGAAATCCTTTAGTGGGCCCAAGTGGCAGGAGGGGGAGATTCCAGACTCCCTCAGGGAGCGAGCTGGGGAATTCAGGGAGAAGCTGGTGGAGGCAGTGGCTGAAACTGACGATGACCTGATTGCCAAATACCTGGAAGGTGAGGAACTCACTGAAAAAGAGATCGTTCAGGGTCTACGAGCTGGTGCCACGGGAGGGCAAGTGGTGCCCGTCTTGGTGGGATCCGCTGGTCGGAATCTGGGTGCTGCCAGACTCCTCGATGCTATTTGCCATTATCTTCCCTCGCCCCTGGACCGGGAGCACCTCACGGCAGTGAACCCCACTACGAAACAGGAGGAAACTGTCAGCGCCGATGCCGCTGGCCCCCTGGCTGCCCTGGTGTTCAAGACCAGCGCTGACCCCTATGTAGGCAAGCTTACCTATTTCCGTGTTTACAGTGGCACTATCTACAGTGACTCTACAGTATGGAACAGCACCAGGGAGCGCCAGGAGCGAATTGGGCAGCTCTATGTGATGCGGGGCAAGAATCAGGAACCTGTGCCCCACCTGATCGCAGGAGATATCGGAGCGGTGGCCAAGCTGGCAGAAACTACTACCGGCGACACCGTCTGTGGTCGAGACCACCCCCTCATTATGCCCACGATAGAATTCCCCCAGCCTACCATGAGCTTTGCGGTGCATCCAAAGACTAAGGCGGACCTTGATAAGCTGGGTTCGTCCCTGACAAGGCTTGTTGAGGAGGACCCCTCCCTTCAGGTTCACCGCGATGGCGATACCTTGGAAACAATCCTCTCTGGTGTGGGCGATGCTCAGCTTGAGGTAGCTGCAGAGAAGATGCTACGCAAGTTTGGCGTCAATGTGAATATGGAGACTCCAAAGGTCCCCTACAAGGAGACCGTCGCCGTCTCCACAAAGGCCGAATATAAACACAAGAAGCAGACGGGGGGACATGGTCAGTATGGGCATGTCTTCCTCGAGATAGAGCCGAAGCCAAGGGGGGAAGGATACGAGTTTAGCAACAGGATTGTGGGTGGAGTGGTGCCGAAGAATTATATACCATCGGTGGAAAAGGGGGTAGTTGAAGGGCTCCAGGAGGGAGTACTAGCGGGGTATCCTGTGAGTGACATAAAAGTGACGCTATACGATGGCAGTTATCATACTGTAGATTCTTCCGATATTGCCTTCAAGATTGCTGGCAGCCATGCTGTAAGGAAGGGGCTATCTCAGGCGCAACCCGTCTTGTTGGAGCCGGTGATGGATATGAGAATCATGGTGCCCGAGGGCTATACTGGGGATATTATCAGTGACTTAAATGGCAAGCGGGCCAAGGTGCTTGGCATGAACCCGCTGGGGGGGCTAAACGTTATTGAGGCTCAGGCGCCGCTGGCTGAGGTTCAACGCTATGCCATAGATCTTCGGGCAATAACGCAGGGGAGAGGGAGCTTCCAGATGGAGCTGAGCCACTATGAGGAGGTGCCGGCCCATATCGCCCAGCGCATCAGTGCGGAAAGGTAGAAGGCTTAGTATAGAGCTCAAATTCAATCTTAAAAGACACCGCCTCGCCAGGAAAGCAAGGCGGTGTCTTTATCCTAAGGTAGGATATATTAGCCGGCCAGGAGGTTTTTGACCTTCTCGGTGAAGGCAGGGAGCACTTTCTTGTAGTCCCCGACGATGCCGAAGCGAGCCTCGTTGAATATGTTGGCCTCGGCGTCCTTGTTTATTGCGATGATGTTCTTCGCGCCAGAGCAACCAGCCATGTGCTGACTGGCTCCGGATACGGCTACTGCAATGTACAGGGTTGGGCTCACAATCTTCCCAGTGAGTCCTACCTGCATGGCCGCTGGCACCCAGCCATTATCACATGGCGGCCTGGTGGAGCCCACTGCTGCTCCAAGGAGCTTGGCCAGCGCCTCCAATTCTTGGAAGGCCTCGCCGCTGCCCATACCCCTTCCACCCGTCACTATTACATCGGCATCCTCCAGCTTGATCCCTTCAACCTCCTCCTTGACCTTATCGACGACAGTGGTCCTGATCATTGAGGGGTCAAGACCGGCGTCGATGGTCACCACCTCCCCTTTCCTGGAGTCGTCCTTTCCCATGGGGTCCATCGCCTTAGCCCGTACTGTCGCTATTTGGGGCTTGGTCCCTTCACAAACGTAGGTTCCCATGGCATTACCTCCATAGACACTGCGGGTCTGGAGCAGCAATTTCGAGTCGGGGTCAATACTGAGATCCAAGCAGTCCATGGAGGTTGCCGTGTCTAGCCTGAAAGCTAACCTTGGGGCAAGATCGCGCCCCATTGCTGTTTGTCCCATAAGCACAATGTTTGGTGAAACCTCTTTGACTATCTTTTCCATGACCGCTACGTAGCTGTCTGTCCGGTAGTCCTCAAGAAGGGGATCGTCCACAACGAAGACCTTGTCTGCCCCGAAGGCGATTGCTTCTGTGGCAAGGTCACCAATGCCGCTCCCTATTAAAACTGCTGAAAGTTCCTCGCCCAGAGTATCGGCAAGCTTTCGGCCCCCGCCGAGAAGTTCCGCTGTGATTGGGGCCAGCTTACCTTCGGTAATTTCGCCACAAATCATTACCCCTTTATTATCAGCCACTATACTTACCTCCTTTAAAGATCCTGTGATTATAAGAGCTTGGCCTCTCTGAGTTTCAGCGCCAGATTAGCTGCCGCCTCCTCAGGGCTCTCTCCCTCGATGATCTCGCATTTCCCTTCTTTGACAGGCTGGAATACCTTGAGAAGCTTTATGCGTGTCCCAGCGGCGCCAAGCTGTGACGCATCAGCGCCAATATCCTGAGCAGTCCAGGTGGGCACTTCCTTCTTCGCCGCTGCCATAATCCCTTTGAGCTTTGGATAGCGGGGCTCACCGAGCTCGTTGGATATTGTGATCAATACCGGGGTGGAAACCTCGATCACCTCATAGCCATCGCTGGTTACCCTTTCTACCTTTACCTTGCCATCCAAGAATTCCACCTTTTTCGCCACCGTTACGCTGGGTATTCCCAAGAGCTCAGCGATGCCGGAGCCCACCTGGCCGGCGTCCCAGTCCGCTGCTTGTCGCCCGCAAAAGATGACGTCATATTCGCCCACCTTCTTAATGGCCATTGCCAGAGCATAGGCTGTGGAGCGACTGTCGGCGCCCTCAAAAGCGGCATCTTGGAGCAAGACCAGATCGTCACTACCCATGGATAGTGGTTTCTTAATCACATCCATGACGAAGTTCTTGCCCAGGCTGATTGCGGTGATCTTGCCGCCATGAGTGTCCTTGATCCTTAGCGCTGCCTCGACCGCTTGCTCATCGAAGGGGCTAACCACCTGTGATACCCCACCGGCGGCAACAACCTGATTGGCTGCCTCATCCACCCTAAAACTACCCGCAGGCGCCTCTGGATCTGCTATCTGTTTTACACAGACAATCATATTGGGCATAATATCCCCCTTTCTAAAAGTTAATGGTGAAGTTAAATCCCGCTAAAATCGATCCAACAGTAAATTTAATCATGTAGAGGGGGTGGATGTCAAGCGGGCGCCATGGTACAGCACGCTGGTGATATGTTACCCTTGCCGTTTCCTTGGCACTGTAACCAAAGCGACGTCTTTGTCATCCTGAGCATGGTTGGCAAGCTGCGAGCGAAGCCTGGTAGATGCTTTCCTCTATGGAAACGTTGAAAATGCTATTATAAAGCATGAGAAAGAATCGGATAATGGCCTGCGCGACAAGGGGAACAAACGCTTGACAGGCACACTGGTATATTATAGAATGTGACATAGAGATAATGGAGTGATGCACAACGCATTCTAGAAAGGAGGAAGCTGATATGGCTAAGAAGAGGGACCAGGTTGACTGGGGTGCGATCAGGCGGACCCAACTGGGTGACGCTGATGTAGCCCGTCAGATGGGCAAAGGTGCAGACGAAAAGGATACAATACCCGAAAAGGCGTGCACCAACTGTAAGAATTTCATTGAGAGCGGGGCCTCTGAAAAAGGCGAGGGCTATTGTGCGGTATTGAGAGCCGGCTCCAACATATTGATCGACCCGCCGAAGATTGTGACTGAGGGTGAGGTGTCATTCTTTACTTATTTTAATATGGATGCTAGCAAGTGTCCGTACTACGATCCGATGGAGTTTATTGATCATGACATTTCGGAATGCGCCGACCCTCGGTATACGCGTGGCCAAAGATCGACTATGAAATAAACTCTGACGGAAAGAGGGGCTGGCGTATTGGCCAAGAAGAGACAGGGAGCTGACTGGGGTGCCATCTTCGACACAATGTTTGGTACTGCTAATGTAGAGCGCCAGATGGGTAAGAGTTCTGAAGAGAAGGATACCATTCCAGAGAAGGCGTGTACCAAGTGTAAGCATTTCATCGAGAGCGGTGCGTCGGAGAAGGGAGACGGCAATTGCGGTGTCCTCAGAGATGGCTCCGACATACTGGCCGACCCGCCGAAGATCGTGCTCGAGGGGGACGTGCCATTCTTCACTTACTACAATGTGGATGCTAGCAAGTGCACGCAATATGCCCCGATGGAGTTTATTGACCATGACATTTCGGAATGCGCCGACCCTCGATATACGCGTGGCCAGAGAGCGACTATGAAGTAGGCTCTGGTTCAGGGAAAGAGGTGGTTGCAAAGCGAAGGTGTCATTGAGCGAAAGGTTTCAAGTGCAAAAAAATTTAGCTAAGGGGTGAAAAGTGGCGAAGTGTGAAGATTGTGCTAAGTTCTATCCTGATGAAGATGACGAGAGCAAGGGGGTTTGCGTGTTTCAAAAGCGGGATAGCTCTGTCGGTCCCCTTTATTGGGACACCAAGGAGGTAAAGGCAGATATGGATGCCTGTGCCGGGTTCGAAGAGAGAATGCCACTCTTGGAACAGATAAGGTCAGCCGAGGCTGTACCAGAAAGGAGTGGGGGCTAAGAAATTGGCAGAGGTAATAGCAGCTAAAAGCTTGGCGCCAGATAAATCGGTAGAGGAGCTTGAGAAAGAGCGGGCGTGGTGGTGGGCAGCGGAGAAGACCAGGTCGCCGCGGCTGGACTATCTAAGGAAGGCGATGTGGAAGAAGGGCCAGGCAGGAGGGAAGCAGCCTGAGGGCCTCAAGATTGAGTTGGAAGCGGCTAAGCTTTACCGGGAGTCGTGGGATGAGAGCGTGGGCCAGGTTGAGATGAAGAGAAGGGCTATGGCTACTGCCCATGTCCTGGAGAATAAGACGATCTTCATCACCGATCACGCGCAGCTTGTGGGGTATTACGGTCAACTACCGCATACACTCTATTTTGACGGCTCCGGTGGAGGTGCCGACGTCGCTCTGGCCATACCGGGGGTGTTGCCTGAGCCGGAGGAGGAGTCGAAGAAGTACGTGATGGAGGTCCAGGAATACTGGCACAATGAGATGAGGGGGTCGAGGAGAGCGGAAAGGGCATTCACCGACCTCTTCAATATGGAGGACCTGGTGAAGCAGCAGAGCGGCTCTCTTTGCTGGGGTGCGCCACTTCCAGTTGGCTATTCCAACAAGGACTATGGCTGGTATCCAAGAGGCTTCAAGTATATAGTAGCCGATATCGATAGGAATCTGGATGAGGCCTTCGATCTGGTCAAGACAGGCATACCCGGGCCGCACCTATTTCCGCTCTATGAGAAGATCAGGAACTGGGAGGCGATGATAATTGGCCTGGAGGCGATGATGGCGCATGCCAAGCGCTTTGCCCGATTGGCGCGTATCGTAGCGGAGAACTTCGAATCGGACCCGAAGCGCAGGGAGGAGCTACTGAGGATAGCGGAGACATGCGAGCGGGTTCCCGCCGAGCCTCCGAGGACACTGCAGGAATCGCTGCAGTTGGACTGCTTTATGCAGGTGTGCTTGTGGACCGAGCAGTTTGAAGGTGCGTGGCCATCGCGGCCCGATTACTGGCACTGGCCGTACTATAACAAGGATGTGAACATCGACAAGAGGATAACACATAATGAGGCGGTGGAGCTGGTAGGTGAGCGTATGATCCGCGCTGCTGAGGTAGGCACCCTAGGTGTGAGGTGGCTGGCTGAGGGGCTGCAGGGTATAACCGGCACCTACGTATGGACGTTGGGTGGAGTGAATGAGGATGGTTCCGATGCCTGCAACGGCTGTACGATTGCCTTCCTGCAGGCGGCGAGGCAGGTACGGACGGCGAATCCGACGTTTGGCTTCCGCTGGCATCCGCAGGTGAAGGATGAGGTGATGCGTGAGGTGTT
>Ga0307432_1000395_pt1 | contig 34718 bp, 22 predicted proteins | sample SalMarWE160150MG_FD_202158 | JGI IMG/M metagenome (GOLD analysis project Ga0307432, IMG submission 202158) | Salt marsh sediment microbial communities from the Plum Island Ecosystem LTER, Massachusetts, United States - WE1603-150 | ecosystem: Environmental > Aquatic > Marine > Intertidal zone >...
AGTTAATTGGCAGGTCATAGAGGATATCATTCCCCCGACGCTTGAAGAATGAATGCTCCTCCACCGAGAGGCTTACATAAAGATTCCCCGGGCCACCGCCGTGGGTCCCCGCGTTGCCCTCACCGCTTAGGCGCATCTGGGAGCCATCATCCACCCCGGCGGGTATGCTGACCACAAGCCTGCGCTTCTGCCTCTCCTTGCCCGAACCGCGGCACTGAGTACAGGGCTTGGTGACGATCCGTCCCTCACCGCCGCAGCGGTTGCAGGCGGTGATATTGACAAACCGCCCGAAAACGCTTCGCTGCACCCGGCGCACCTGCCCGGTGCCCCCGCACTCGGGGCACTTCTCCGGCTGACTGCCCGGCTCGGAGCCCGTGCCGCTACACCTGGAGCAGTTCTCGATGCGCTGAACCTCGATCTCCCTGTCGCATCCGAAAACCGCCTCCTCAAAAGAGAGGGTGAGGCCATAACGGATATCGGTGCCCTGCTGTGGGCCACGCCCGGTTGCCGTGGTAGCGCCACCGAAGAAAGTATCGAAAATGTCGCCAAGGCCGCCGAAGACATCGTCGAATCCCCTGAAGCCGCCGAACCCTTGATCAAAGCCCTGACCAAAGCCAGCCCCGGCATGCCCGAAGCGGTCATAGTTCGCCCGCTTATCGGGGTCGGAAAGCACCTCAAAGGCCTCATTGACCTCCTTGAACTTTTCCTCGGCGCCGTCCTCGCGGTTGTGGTCAGGATGGTACTTGAAGGCGAGTTTCCTGAAGGCCCGCTTTATTTCCCCCTCGGAGGCAGACCTACCCACCCCCATAACATCATAATAATCACGCTTTGTAGCCATAATCTACGTTCCTAGGTTAAAGAATCTTAACATTTCATTATAATTCACTATTTCTCCATTTACAAGCGAGTTCGCTCTAAAATGGTAGTTTCCATCCACCAAGGGCGGAGTATTGTCTTCCATACTCTAAACTCTAATTCGTCGACACGGAGTGGCGACGCTACTAAAACAGGGTAGCCTGGAGCATTCGCTCCAGGCGTGGTTGGTCGCCTAAACGGAAGGGCGAAACCCACCATTTCCACCGCCATTTGCAAAGGTGGGTTCCATTTCATTCCACCCACCCTACTTCTTACTTCAATTCGTCGCCACGCTGTGGCGACGCCCCTTTGTCATTGCGAGCGGAGCGAAGCAATCCCGGTGGTTGTGGTGGGAGGTGCTATCAGCCACTCCACCTCCTCTCCGAGATTGCTTCGTCGCTGCAGCTCCTCGCAATGACAGGGGCTCCGACAAGTCGGAGCCCCTACAATGATCATGTCGGGCCTTCAACCAAAAGAGGGTAGCCTGGAGCATCCGCTCCAGGTGTGGTTGGTCGGTCGCCAGAGTCGCCTCAGGAGACCTAAGGCGACCAACCTACCCAAACACAAATTGTAGGGTGGGTATAGCCCTTCAGCGGAAGGGTGAAACCCACCTTTTCTATCCCCGTTACGTAGCGCGAGGCTTTAGCCTCGCCATTAAGAGCGACCCTAAAGGGTCGCGCTACATTAGGCCACGGTTGTCATTGCGACCCTACACAAAATGAAGTTTACGATATTGCTTCGGTCGCCTTCGGAGACCTCGCAATGACAGGGGCTCCGACAAGTCGGAGCCCCTGCCGCAAAAACCGAACAATCAGTGCTGTTTCCCGCTATGACTTCCTCTTGGCTTTCCTGTTTTTGGATGCTCCGGGCTTTACACCCTGGGCCACTGCCCGTTTCTTGCCCACCAACCCCTTCATCCGAAACCAGGACGGCGTGCGATAACCTTTCATATCTTACTCTGGGTCTAGTCGAGAAGGCGGAAACTGCCCACTATCGTGTCGAAGGTAGTCTCATACTGGCTCCAGCAGTCACCCCGACACGCACAGAAGACGATCCAGCCGTTGGAGTCTTCAACCACATAGAGCAACATCGACTGAAAAGCTACCTCGTACACATCGATTGAACACACGTGTTTAATCGCTGCTACGCCATCCACCGTCAGTGCCTCTTCGGAAATGGGTGTGTATCCACCGGCAGCGGTATAGTTGCCCTTTAGTTCCTCAAACCAGGCGTCAACGCTCATCGGCTCGGACAGCTCCGCTATCGTGACTGAGAACTGCGGGGCACACATCGGGTCTGCTTCGCCAGCCCCAAAACTAACAAGAGCCCCTGTGGTCGCCATCTCCCAGCCCTGCGGGTACAGGATGGCGAAACCGTTTTCCTCATCGGTGTACTCCAGGTATCCTCCAGTTGGCGTGCCTGTCGGGCCGGGTGTGGGCGTCCCTCCACCTCCCCCACATGAGCATGAACTGCCTGCCAGGAGGACCAAGATAAGCAAAATAATTGATATTAGACTGCTGAACTTCATTAACTAACTCCTTTTCGCATTCGGGAGGAGCACAAGGGCCTTATTGGAACAGGGTTACTTCTTCACTCCCTTTATGAATTCGTCCAGGGTCATGGCGGCCATGGTCAGGGTGCCGAGGGTGCCCCTGGCGCCCAGCTCTATCGCTACCCTTGTTATAACCTCATTGTTGGGCGCTTCGAGGATGTTAACGAAATCATACTGGCCGAGAAGGGCATACTGGGCCAGTATCTTCGCCCCCATGTCTTCGACTTCCTTATTGACCTCCTTTATTCGCTCCGGGTTCTGCTTGATGGTCTTTCTTCCCTCATCGGTGAGAGTCGTCATCATCACATAAATAGCCATTCGCTCCACCTCCGTTAGTGATATTTATTGAAGGCCCCTGTGCTCCCATTGACAGTTGAGTTAAATAGCATACGCATACTGCGCCAGATTGTCAACCGCGCCACAACACCGGTAGGGTGGTTGAAATCCTTCCGCAGAAGGATGGAACCCACCTTCCCAAGTGGGTATTGGAGGGCTGAGGGAGTCCTCTCCCTCAGCGTTCGTGGTGAGCCTGTCGAACCTCGCCATAGGCGAGTCGCCTTTGGAGACATGAACGGGACCTTATTGGCCGCTCTAGAACGGGGGAATCCGCGCCGCCGACTGGCGTGGACGGCACGTCGATGGTCGCCATAATGAGCGGCGACCACAATCTAGTTATCGCCGGCCCTTATCCTGGTTACGCTGTCGCCCCAGGCATTTGTCACCCAGACGTACTTGCCGTCGAAGCATATGCTCTGGGGATAGTCCTCAACCGGGAAAGTGTCTAGAACCTCGCCATCGCTGGCCCTGAGCTTGGTCACCTCGTCGCTCCAGTCGTTGACCACCCAGATGTTCTCCCCATCGAAACATATGCCATGGGGAGCATCGCCCACACCAAAGATTCCCAGTATCTGGCCATCGCTGGCCCTCAGCTTGGTCACCGTATCCCTGCCGGCGTTTGTGACCCAGATATTGTCCTCGCTGTCAGTGCAGAGCTTAAACGGTGAGGTATTATTGCCCAGGTTAAACATGGCCAGGACTTCGCCGTCATCAGGCCTCAGCTTGACGATAGTGTCGCTGGCACAGACTGTCACCCACACGTATTGCCCATCGCAGTGTACTCCCTGGGGGGCACTGCCCACCTCGAAAGTGGCCAGGACTTCACCATCGCTGGCCCTGAGCCTGGCCATGGTGTTGTTGGCATGGTTTGCCACCCAAACGCTTCCCCCCTGGTAACAGATGCCCTCGGGATAATGACCGACGGCGAAGTTGCCCAGCACCTCACCATCGCTGGCCCTGATCTTGGTCACCTCGTCACTCAGGTGCTTCGTCACCCAGATGTTCTCCCCATCGAAGCACAGTTCACGGGGAGCACGGCCCACGGTGAAGTTGCCCACTATCTCGCCAGTGCTGGCGCTGAGCTTGGTCACCGTGTCGCTCCAGTAGTTGGCGACCCATACATGCTCCCCATCGCAGCAGATGCCCCAGGGTCCATCGCCAGCGGGAAAGCTCTGGACTTGGGGCGTTGCAGGACCGGAGGAACACCCAGAGAGGAACATGAGGAGGACCGCTATCGCCAGCAACAAGCGCAGAACTGATTTCATGTAATCAAACTACTCCTCGGGATATAGCTTGGTGACGGTGTCATAGACATAGTTAGTGACCCAGATATTCTCCCCGTCGCAGCAGATGCCGTAAGGAGCGCCACCAGCCTCATAGCTGTCCAGGATCTCGCCGGTGCTGGTACTCAGCTTGTGCGCCTGATTTAACCTGAGGTCTGAGACCCAGATGTACTCCCCGTCAAAGCAGATGTCGTAAGGGGATTCGCCGCCGCTGTATGTACCCAGGATTTCGCCGTCACTAGTCCTCATCTTGACCACACTGCCGCTATCGGTGTCGGTGATCCACATATTCTCGCCGTCAAAAGCGAGGAACCTGGGGCTTTCGCCGACATCGAAGGTGCCCAATAGCTCACCATCGCTGGCCCTGAGCTTGGTCACGCTCAGTCCGCCGACGTTTGCTACCCACACATTTTCCCCCTCAAAGCAGATGCCCTGAGGATACAGACCGACGAGGAAATGGCCCAACATCTGGCCATCGCTGGGCCTCAGCTTGGTCACGGTGCAACCGCTGTGGCTCGTCATCCAGATGTTATCTCCATCGAAGCGAACGTCACGGGGGCGGTGGCCTACGTGAAAGGTGCCCAGCACCTCGCCATCGCTGGCCCTGAGCTTGGTCAGGCTGTCGCTTTCATAGCCGGCAACCCAGATGTTTTCGCCATCGAAGCAGAATCGACGAGGGGCAGTACCCACAGTGAAGTTGCCGAGGAACTCGCCATCGCTGGCCCTCAGCTTGGTCACGTCGTCGCCGTAGGAGTTGGCTACCCAGATATTCTGTCCGTCAAAGCACACGCCCCGCGGTCCATCGCCGACGCTGAAGGTAGTGTGAAGGTAGGTTGTGCTCGATGCACCATTGCCGTTTGTGGTCGACGGCCCGGCGCAACCGGCTAAGGAAATAACCAGGAGCAGAATGACCAGCAGAACAGGTAGAGGATATCTCATTGCAACAATTCTACTCTATAGCAAGCTCACATGCAACAATGCCTACCTGTGGCAGAATGACCGAAAGTTGACACCACACCTGCGAGATGCTAGTCTCGTGCTAGCCCCTCGGCAAACAGCTTCCCCGGGGAATATCGGGCACTTCTTGTAACAGTGAGGAGGGCGTGTATGAGAGCCAGCGGAATTTTTATAGCCATACTTGTGTGCGTCGTGCCATTGTCAGTTCTTGGTTGCGGTGAGGGCGGAGCACCATCACCGGCCAGCATTGCTTTCATCTCTCACCGCGATGGCAACGCTGAGGTCTACGTCGTGGGCGGCGACGGCTCCAATCCGACCAACCTCAGCAACACCAAACTCAGCGAATGGACCCCGACCTGGTCGCCGGATGGCACCAAGATCGCCTTCCAAACCAGCCGTGACGGCCAGTCGGAGATATATGTGATGGAGCCCGATGGCTCCAACCCGGTCAATCTCACCAACAACCCGGCGCGGGATTTCCAGATATCCTGGTCCCCCGATGGCAGCAGGATAGCCTTCGTCTCCAACCGTGACGGCAACGATGAAATACACGTCATGGACGCCGATGGCTCCAACCAGACCAACCTTACCAACAACGAGGCCAAGGAGCAGGCCCCCTCGTGGTCCCCCGACGGGAGCAGGATCGCCTTTGTCTCTGACCGTGACGGCAATAGTGAAATCTACGCTGTCGACGCTGACGGCTCCAATCAGACCAACCTCACCAATGACCCGGCCAGCGATTTAGCCCTATGCTGGTCGCCGGACGGGAGCCGGATTGCCTTCCACTCTGACCGTGACGGCAACTTTGAAATCTATGTGATGGACGCCGATGGCTCCAACCACATCAACCTCACTAATAATCCAGCTAGCGATGCATCACCTTCGTGGTCGCCGGACGGGAGCAAGATCGCCTTTGCCCGCCACTCCGAGGTCTACGTCATGGGCGACGACGGCTCCAACCAGACCAACCTAACCAACAACCCGGCTGTTGACTATCAGTTGTCGTGGTCGCCGGACGGCAGCAGGATAGCCTTTATCTCTGAACGTGACGGCGACTCTGAGGTCTACGCCATGGACGCCGATGGCTCCAACCAGACCAACCTCACCAACAACCCGGCTGAGGATAGGCACCCCTCATGGTCGCCCTAGGGCGCGCATATTCGAGCCCACGACACCGGCTAACCTTCGTTCCGCGCCACGGGTGATTGGCCATCCCTCCGCCTCGACACCTCGCCAGTGAACTTCCCCGCCTTGGTAGGGGTTTCAATTGAATGCCCCTACTGCCAATTGTCAATCGGTTCGTGGTGAGCCATGCACCGTTCGTGGTGAGCCTGTCGAACCATGAACGGCCCTTCGGTAGGGGCACCCTTCTTAGAAGGGCCGTGCCCCTACAATGTTTATCCCCATATCTTTGAGGAGAGGGAACACGACAGGCCCGTCGACATCCTTCCGCAGAAGGACAGGGTGAACGGTTAATAAAAGGTTGACACCACGCCTGCCAAGTGATATTCTTTTGCCATCCAGCAGCACAAAATAGCTTTCGTAATAGCATCTATAGCATCTTTCTCCAACAAGGAGGGCATGTGTGAGAGCCACAGCAATTGTAATAATAACCCTTGCGTGCATCGCGGCACTCTCAGTCCTTGCCTGCTGTGGCGGCGGAGGACCTGAGGCCACCCCAACACCAACCCCCGCAGCGACGCAGGGCAAGATCGTGTTTACCTCAGACCGCGAAACCAATGTCAATCCCCCGGTCCCCGAGATCTACATCATGGACGCCGATGGCTCCAACCAGATCAACCTGACCAATAACGCCGGTTTTGACTGGCAGCCCCTGTGGTCGCCAGACGGAAGCGCGATTACCTTCATATCCATCCGCGATGGCAATGACGAGATCTACATCATGGACGCCGATGGCTCCAACCAGATTAACCTGACCAATAACCCGGCCAGCGATTTGGCCCTATGCTGGTCGCCAGACGGCAGCAGGATTGCCTTCGTATCTGACCGCGACGGCAACGAGGAAATCTACATCATGGAAGCCGACGGCGCCAACCAGACCAACCTAACCAACAACCCCGCTGCCGATTCGCATCCCTCGTGGTCGCCAGATGGAACCAGGATAGCATTCGCATCCGACCGCGACGGCAACAAGGAAATCTACGTCATAGACAACGACGGCGCCAACCACATCAACCTCACCAACAACCCCGCTAGTGATTCCGATCATTCATGGTCACCGGACGGTAGTAAAATCACCTTCGTCTCTGACCGTGACGGCGATGGTGAAATCTACGTCATGGAGGCTGATGGCACCAGCCAGACCAACCTCACCGTTAACCCAATGTGGGATTGGGGCCCCTCGTGGTCCCCTGATGGCAGCAAGATCGCCTTTGTATCGTTGCTCGATGACCAGTCTGACATTTTCGTCATGGATGCCGATGGCTCCAACCACATCAACCTTACCAGCGACACCTTTGAGGATGACCACCCGCTGTGGTCACCGGATGGGAGCAAGATCGCCTTCGTCTCGTGGCGCGGCTACAAGGAAATCTATATGATAGACCCTGACGGCTCCAACCAGACCAACATCAGCAACAACCCAAGCTGGGACTGGCAGCCCTCGTGGGCGCCCTAGGGCGCGTATCCCACTCCGTTAACTCTGTTCTGCCTTCATGCAACGTGGCAATCCGGGTCGAGGGGATGGAAATGGTGGGTTGCGCCCTTCCGCTGAAGAGCTGCACCCACCCTACTGGCTGACTTATTGTTGCGAGGCCCGTCTTGAACATCGTAGGGGCGGGTTTGAAACCCGCCCCTACCCCCGCACCACCGAGATTCTTCGCCTTCGGCTCAGAATGACAGGAAGCCGAAATGCTGAGGACAGCCACATCAAGCCGTTCGTGGTTAGCCATGCGCCGTTCGTGGTGAGCCTGTCGAACCTCGCCATAGGCGAGTCGCCTTTGGAGACATGAACGGCCCTTCGGTAAACTCAGGACAGGCCCTTCGACAGGCTCAGGGTGAACGGAATCTGGTAGGGGAACCCTTCTTAGAAGGGCCGTGCCCCTACTATAACCACAGCAGGTTGCTGGCCCTACTCTTCCACCCCCAGCCTGATGCCGTAGATGTCCCAGTAGCCGTCACGAAACTCCTGCCACACCACAATATCACCTGAGATATCGGGCAGCCACTGGCGCGCCGCATCGGTGCAGATGGCGAACTCGGTCCTGGAGGAAAGGCTGTAACCATAGATGTCATCGTTGCCGTTGCGCTCGTCCCACCAGACAACGATGTCCCCTGAGATCGCCGGCTCGCGCTGCTGCGCCGCATCGGTGCAGATAGCGAACTCGGTGCCAGTGGCGACATCGTAGGCATAGATATCCTCGTTGCCGTTGCGGTGGTCCTCCCACACTACGATATCTCCTGAGACTGCAGGGACTGTTTGCACGGCTGGATCGGCGCAGATGGCGAACTCGGTGTCGGCGGCCAGGTCGTAGCCGTAGATGTCCTCGTTGCCGTTGCGCTTGTCTATCCACACTACGATGTCCCCCGATATGTCAGGGTCAAACTGGGTGCCTGGATCGGAGCAAATGGAGAACTCGGTACCGGTGGCCAGGTCGTAGCCGTAGATGTCATGGTTGTGCTTGCGGTAGTCCCCCCACACCACGATGTCCCCCGAGATGGCAGCGGCATACTGCCAGGTCGGGTTGGTGCAGATGGGGAACTCGGTTTTGCCGGCGAGGTCGTAGCCAAATATCTCCCAGTCGTGGATGCCGTAGTTGCGCCCATCGGTCCATACCACGTACTCGTCGGTGAGGGCAGGGAGAATCTGGCCGTGTTCCATGGGCTGGTCGGCTATTTCGGTGCAGATGGGGAACTCCGCACCGGTGGAGAATTTGTAGCCGTAGATGTTGTAGTGGGTCTCATTGGTGCCGTTGCGGTTGTCCTGCCATACCACCATACCCCCCCAGACGGCGGGATGATCCTGGTCGCCTTCCTCGGTGCAGATGGCGAACTGCTCACCGACGGAAGGCAGCGGTGGTGAACCGCCGCACGCCGCAGTCAGGGCAATGGCCATGATGACAAACAGCAGCACAAAAGCGCTGACCCTGCGCCGGTTCATTCATCACCGCCTGATTTTATCGTTGCGTCTTCAATCATCTCTTCACTAGCCTGCGCCGCGCACTTTCCCCAGAAAGGCATTGCGCAAATTATACCACGACAGGCTGACATGCTCAAGTAGGGGCACCCTTCTTAGAAGGGCCGTGCCCCTACAATGTTTGGGACAAGCCTCGCAATGACACATGGGGGTTGACAAGTCTGAGGCGTGAAGGAATCCTTTCCTTCACGAAAACTGAGGGAGAGGACTCCCTCAGTCCTCATACAGAGGCTATATTGTAGGGTGGGTTTGTGGGGGTTTCAGATGGGCAAAGGGAAGGGCCCCGCCCCCTTCGGGAAGGGCAGGGCCCTTGAAAAACTCGCCAAACTTAAGGCGTAGTGTCTACAGACCTAGAACCATGGCGGGAATGGTGGGTCGAAGCAGTACCACACCATGCTCAGATATTCCGTACCCAGGTACGGAGCCCCGGGATAGGTGTCCTTCTTGATGGATCAGCCATAGTCGTTGTGCCCTCAGTCGGCACTGTCCCATCGCATGCGGTCAGCGCAAGCGCGGCTTTCATCAGACATACCGTCATTGCCAGAGGCGGCGGACTAAGCTTCAGGAGCTACCTATTTTATTAGGCTCATCTTTTATGATCACACGTAGATGTGTAGGATTCTTTTTCATGGTTGGCTGCCTACTTGAGTCTTTGCAGCATGATTTCCGCGTTATAAATCAATCCAGGGTTATCAGATATCGCGATACACTGCTCGAAGTCGCTGATGGCATCGTCAACCTTACCAACTTTGGAGTAGCAATATCCTCGATTGTAGTACAGTTGAGCATCGCCAGGGTCGATATCGATAGCTGTGAAGAAGTCGGCAGCCGCCTTATCGTATTCCCTCTTGACCCAGTAGGACATTCCCCTGTGGATATATGCGCTCGCAAGCATGACGTCAAGCTCGATGGCCTTCGTGCAGTCGACTATGGCCTCGTCGTACGCCCCCTTCCCCCATTTGGCGCCTCCCCTGTTGCTGTAGGCGATGGCAAGATCCGGGTCGAGCTCAATAGCCTTTGTGCAGTCCGCAATCGCTATTTCATACTTTCCCATATGAGTATAGGCCAACGCCCTATTGACGTAGGCGAGGGTTAGGCATGGGTCAAGCTGAATAGCCTCCGTATACTCTGCAGTCGCATTTCCCCACAATCCCTGTTCCAAATACTTATTTCCCTGCTCCATGTGTTGTTGCGTCACTGGCACGCCACATCCCAACACCATCGCCATCGTCACCACGGTCAATAGCACCAGCCAAGCCCTGTTCCTATACATGTACATAATGCGTGCCTTCTCGTACCAACGCTCCGCTCGCGGCGTGTCCCTGAGCGTTACCGTCCAATAAACCTGCCCCTGCTGCAACTTACCATTCGAAGTTGCTCGAGTCGTCGATGTTGCTAGCCATATAAAACAATTCCATGCTACACGTAGAAAGCTACTCAGTCTCGAGAGGAGTCTAGTCAAGAAAACGGAGGCTTACCGCTACGGTTTCGAAATTAGGGCCGTAGCGTGGCCAGCAGTCAGATAGACATACACAGTTTAAGAGCCATCCAGACGTATCCTTCACCAGATATAGCCGTATAAGCTGGAGAGTGGCCTCGCCATACTCAACGGTCAGTACATGCTTTATCGCCGCATTGCCATCCACTGTGATCATCTCTTCAGAAATGGGGCTGTACCCCTCGCTAGCAGTTAGATTGCCTCTGTCTTGTTCAAACCAATCCTGAACACTGGTCGGCTGGTCTAGTTCCTCTCTGGACAAATAGAACTGAGGTGCGCACTGCATGTCTGCTTGCCCAGTCCAAAAAAAAGCAAGCGTCTCATTAGACCAATATTCGTGGGGCAACATTTCCCATCCCTGCGGGTAGGAGATAGCGAAGCCGTTCTCCTCATCGATGTACTCCAGGTACTCGGTAATAGGCGTAGGGGTAAGGGTGGCGTTGGCCGTGGGGCTTGGGGTAGGCGATGGCGTACTTGTGGGCGTGGGTTTTCCTCCATCTCCCCCACATGAGCATGAACCGCCTGCCAGGAGGACCAGGATAAGCAAAATGAGCGGTATAAACTTGCTGAACTTCATTTAATAACTCCTTATAACCTCCTAGTGTAGCACAAGCGCCTTATTGGAACAAGGCTACTTCTTCACTCCCTTTACAAAATCATCCGGGGTCATGGCGGCCATGGTCAAGTAGGGGCACCCTTCTTAGAAGGGCCGTGCCCCTACGATGTTTATGACAGGCCTCGTAATGACACATGGGCGTTGACAAGTCTGAGGCGTGAAGGAATCCTTTCCTTCACGAAAACTGAGGGAGAGGACTCCCTCAGTCCTCATACAGAGGCTATATTGTAGGGTGGTCTTGTGGGGGTTTCAGATGGGCAAAGGGAAGGGCCCCGCCCCCTTCGGGAAGGGCAGGGCCCTTTAAAACTCGCCAGTTAGCCTTGTTACACTCTAAAGACTTACGGCGTAGACCACCATGGAAGGTCTGGTGCTGGGTCTGGCCAGTTTGGCGCGTGGCAGTACCACTGAAGCCATCGCCACTCCCAACCCTGCAGTATCAGGCCTGGGAACACTATCTCCAGTATTTGGCAACCGTAATCGTTGTGGTAGTAATTTATGCCGTTGGGAACGCACTCCTCTGGCTCTACAATGCCGTTCGTATTGGCGTCATCCCACGTGTAGCCCATAACCTGGTAGCACTCTATCATGCCGCTGGGGTAGACAGGCGTTGCAGTGGTGGCAGGGGCCGGCAGCATCATGGTGTCGTTTACGTAGCTGTAGCTCCATGTGTCGACGCCGCCGCCCAGCGCAACTGTGTGGGTGACCCACTCGTTGCCCACGGCGTACGGCCAGCCAGCGTTGTCACCCGCGATCACCCAGCCGTCCAGCTGGTTGATGGCCCAGACGTACATGTATGCGCAAGCCGGACCGAGCGATATATCGACCTGGAACAGGGTCACGAAGCTTGTCAGGTTCTCCTTGTCCATCCAGCCTGCCATGTCTGCCAGCTCTACCTTAAAACCGAGCGCGCCGGCGTAGCGTTGCGGGCAGTCGCCTGGATCACACTCATTCAATAGATGCCAGTCCATGCCATAGAAGCTCGTGTGATACTCGTAGCTTGGTGCCGCAATGGTGGTTGGCGGCACACATCCAGGCACCGCATAGCCGGCTTCACGCTGAAAGTCAGTATGGCGGGCGTAGTACTCCTGGGCATCGAACTCAGTCACTCCCGGCTCCGGCATGTCTTCACAAGGTTCCGGATGCGCTACGCTTCCGCACTCGTAGTAGGTAGCTTCGTAGATGCACCAGCAGCACGGCTCGGGCACCGGTGGCTCAGGCGGCGGTATAGGGATTACTACGATCGGGCAGGAGACCGGGTCTCCGCAGCAGCTTTCCGCCCATACAACGATGCCAGGCTCCCAGGTCTCGTCTACGTGTCCGATGGTGAACGGGAGCTTCTCGGTGTCGCACGGGGCGAGCATCGGAACAGCCTGGTTCCACGGACCAGCAATCGTCGCGCCGCCCTGGTCCTCAACCCACACGTCTACGGAGCACTCGCCGGGCTTGCCACCAGCGTTGTGGACGTCAACCGCGACAACCAGTTCATCGCAGATCATGACCTCCTCAGGCTGCTGGATGCCGGTCACCTCGATGCACGGCCCACCAACAACGTTGATCGGGCACATGGTAGGTATGCCGCCACATGCCTGCGCGAAGACGTAGATGGTCGTGTCCAGCCATGCCGGATCGGCATGGACTGAGGCGAACGGTACCTTCTCCGTGTCGCACGGGTTCAGCACGTCTGTCGTGCCGGTCACGGGACCGTAGATGGTCTGTCCGATCTCGTCCTCGATCCACATGGTCACCACGGTGCACACTCCGGGCTTGTCACCGGCGTTGTGTACATCGACCGCGATGACGATGTCCTCGCAAGGCTGCAAACCGGCTGGCTGCTGGATGCCAGTAACCTCAAAGGTCGCTGGCAGGAGGAATCCCATCGGGCAGATGAAGAGCTCCTCTTCCTGCGGGTCAGCCAGGTTCGCCGGGAATCCGGCGACGACCGCGCCGCCAGGTCTCCAGCTCTCACCCACGTGGCCGAAGTCGACCGCTACCTTGACCGTCTGGCACGGGTCTATCACACCAGTGGGTAGGAACTGCGGAGCGACCAGAGGGTTGCCCAGCGGGTCAACGACGCAAGCGAATACCATGCCCTCGGTGGGCACGCCACCCGTATTGTGGATGTCAATCCCCACGCTGAGGTCCTCGCAGATCTGGATGTAGTCGTCCTGCTGTATGCCGGTTACCGCCAGCGCACCGGGCTCCAGGACCTCAAACGGGCACACCTCGCCATCGGCAACTACGGTGTAACTGCCAGGAGTCAGGCCCGCTGTGGGCATGGAGAAGGGCAGCTTGACCGTGTCACATGGGTTGAGGCCAGATACGTACGTCGAGTCAGCCCACACAGCCTCAGGGACCTCAACATTGATCCAGCCGTCGCACGCAGTCGTTCCGTTGGCATGCACGTCCACGGAGAAGTTGTACGGATTGCCCGCGATCACGCTCGCCGGTTGCTGGAATCCAGTAACCTCAAGCACACACTCGCCCATGCACGGCTCCTGCTCCAGGCTGAACTCAATGCAGAACTCGATGCTATCCCCCATGATGATGTTCCCCACCGAAGGACCGTCGATCCACCAGTGGAACATCATGGGGACCTCGTCTATCGGAGCATCCGGCGGGTCTTCCGGGGTTGCAATGCAGTCACAGAACCTGATGTTCCCCTGGGTATAGAGTGCGAGCACAGTGTTCTCAGCGAACACGGTTGTCTCGTAGCCCGCTGGGCCGGTGGTGGAATCGTCGTCGCAGTCAGCAAGGATCTCAACCATCATGTACTGCGACAGTTCGCCCTCTCCCTCGCCAGGGTCACCGCAGGTGGGGTCCGGGTCGCAGCTTTCGTTGTCCGGAACCGCGCACCCCTCGGCCTCAGGCTCTTCACAGGCGTTCTCCCTGTCGACGAGGTCCAGCATCTGAATGTCCAGCTTGCCGGGTACGCAGCCCGGGTTGCTGACCGTGAGCAAATCGACCTGGTCCCAGCCCGGCGCTATGCAGGTATCGTTGAAGAAGACCGGCAGGGCATCATCCCCACCGTCCACCTTCAGATCGAGTACGCCAGCGCCGAAGTAGTTTTCGCAGGAGGTCTCGTAGTCGCTGAAGTAGGCCCATGTGCCAGCTCCAATCATGGAAGCAACCATCGCGATAAACAGTACACTAAATAGCACCTTTTTCATTCTTAATCACCTCCTTTCTAGTTTAGATTTTGCTATCCTTGTTCTCTTTAGTCCTATTAACTTATTATCCCTTGAGTACACCTCCTTTTTTGATTCTCGGCTATTTGGTTGTATTTGTGCCTGATCCTTCCGCTGAAGGACAGGCAACTACATTTATTATCGGCTCGTTGCCCTTTGACGGCGTTCCTTTCTCAGCCCGGCTTTTGCCGAGGAGCCAGCATTGTTGCCCCTTGCCTTCGCTGAAGAAACGCTATTACTATTACCAGCCTTTACCCTTGACGGCACAGCCTTCTTAGGTTTACGGAACATGTCCCACACCAGATAGCCCATAAGCAGCGTCCCGGGTATAATAACCATCAGTATCCAACCAACGGGGGTACGGGTAAACTTGGAAACGTATCCCAGGTAGGGGACCTTGAACATGTATACACCGCTAACATCGGAGAATGGAACCAGCCACGGGTCCGGGTCTCCAGTCGCATCACCCGCAGTCTGTATGTTTTCTCCCTCTACCGAAACGACGCGGTGGGCGATCATCTCTTCACCACGCTCAAAGCCTATGACCACGCCCGGCTCGATGTCTCCTATATCTGTTGCCGATCTCATTATGACTACGTCTCCCAGGTTCAGTGCCGGCTTCATGCTCTCGCTTCTGACTATTCTGGCTTCGTAACTCGGGGACAGGATCAAGAACAAAATTGCAGCGGCGATAATCACAAAAATGCCGACGATTATGTAAGATATTACCCTCTTAGTATTCTTCATATTTCTCCGCTGCCCTGCTTGAGCCTCATTAATTCCGGTATATAAGTTAGGCCAGCCATGCTTCCCATCAGGCAGCACGGCTGGCCTACTTGACATTCTTCGGATTTTGTGATATACCCGATAAACGTATACGGGTGCTGCGTGCGCCTGATGTCACGGCCCCGGTGAGTCACCACCTCACTCGGGGCCATTTTATTTTCAACTAAAATCTATCTTCTGGTTCCACCCCCAAAAAATATAAAAACCGACCTTCGCGGTCGGTTTTGCTAATGGCTCCACGGAACCCCAAAGCAACCACATCCAGGTTCCGCTTCCTTGCCCCCGCTTTAGAAAAACGAGCTAGAACCTCTTTTAATGAGTGCCTTCGGCACTTTGATTGGGATCTAGCGACTAACGCTGGATCACTAATAAATATGGTAGCCCCTGGAATGACTGGTTTGGCGTACTACTACGTGCTATTAACTAATTTTCTCTCTCTTGATATAAAGAACGATAAATTTAGTAGGGGTAAATTATACCATAGCTGTTAATACCTGTCAACCCCTTGTACGACACCCCCCTGGGCTGCCCATTTTAGCTACGTAGCGTTAGCTACGTAGCGCGAGGCTTTAGCCTCGCTCAAAGCGACCCTAAAGGGTCGCGATACATTAAGCGTAAATACAGATGAGGGTGAAGTCACCTTACCCCCTAACCCCCTCTCCTCAAGGAGAGGGGGGAAAATGTAACTGGGGGAAACCCCCAGACCCCCACAAGAGGGCAGAGACCGCTCACCCTGAGCTTGTCGAAGGGTGGACTCCCCTTTTTGTTCCCGTTTGCCCTGAGCCTGTCGAAGGGCCTGTCCTGAGTTCACCGAAGGGCCGTTCATGGTTCGACAAGCTCACCACGAACGGTGCATGGCTCACCACGAACGTATTGACAAGTCTGAGGCGTGAAGGAATCCTTTCCTTCACGAAAGCTGAGGGAGAGGACTCCCTCATTCCTCATTTCAAAAATTAGTAGGGTGGGTGCAGCCCTTCATCGGAAGGGCGAAACCCACCATTTCCACCGCCATTTGTAAAGGTGGGTTCCATTCCATTCCACCCACCCCACTTCTGAGGCTGTCCCCTCCCCCTTGAAGGGAGAGGGGTGGAAAAACATAAAAAGGGCAGTCGCCTGAGGCGACTGCCCTATCCCACGCTTCAATGTACTCTAGACTTCCCGGAACTCACCCTCCACCGTCCCCTCATCGGGGGGCGGCGGCGGTTGCTCCTCTCCAGGGGGCGCCTCAGCGCCGGGCGGGGGTTGCTGCGCCTGGTACACCACACTGCCCACCTGCTGCATCGCCTCGGACAGCTCCTGTGTGGTGCGGCGCACCTCATCTATGTTGCCCGATTGCAGTGCCGAGCGCACCGCGGCAATCTTTTCCTCGGTCTGCTGCTTGAGCTCCGCTGGCACCTTGTCCCCATGCTCTCGCAACGTCTTCTCCGCGGTATAGGCCATGGTATCGGCGGCATTCTTGGCCTCCACCTCCTCGCGACGCTGGGTATCCTCAGCGGCATGGGCCTCGGCATCCCGCTGCATCCGCTCCACCTCCTCCTTGGACAGCCCACTGGAGGCGGTGATAACGATCTTCTGTTCCTTGCCCGTCCCTTTATCCTGAGCCCTGACGCTTACAATGCCATTGGCGTCGATATCGAAGGTGACCTCGATCTGGGGCATGCCACGGGGTGCGGGGATGATGCCATCGAGCATGAACCGCCCCAGGGTCTTGTTGTCGGCAGCCATAGAGCGCTCCCCCTGGAGCACGTGAATTTCGACGCTGGTCTGGCCATCAGCGGCGGTGGAGAATATCTGGCTCTTTGCGGTGGGGATGGTGGTATTCCTTGAGATGAGCGAGGTCATCACCCCGCCGAGGGTCTCGATGCCCAGGGTAAGCGGGGTGATATCAAGCAGCAATACGTCGCTGACGTCTCCCTTGAGCACTCCCGCCTGGATTGCCGCTCCGACGGCTACAACCTCATCGGGGTTGACCCCCTTGGACGGCTCCCTGCCGAAGAGCTGCTTTACCTTCTCCTGTACAAGTGGCATGCGCGTCTGACCGCCGACGAGGACCGCCTCATCTATCTGGGCTGAGGTCATGCCAGCGTCCTGAAGCGCCTGCTGACAGGGTCCCACCGTCTTCTCCACCAGGTCGCCCACAAGCTGCTCCAGCTTTGCCCGGGTGAGGGTGATATTGAGATGCTTGGGTCCGCTGGCATCGGCAGTGATGAAGGGCAGGTTTACCTCCGTCTGCTGCACGGTGGACAGCTCGCACTTCGCCTTCTCCGCCCCCTCCTTCAACCGTTGCAGCGCCATGCGGTCCTGCCTCAGGTCTATACCCTGGTCTTTTTTGAACTCATCGCAGAGCCAGTTGGTAATAAACTGGTCGAAGTCGTCGCCGCCAAGATGAGTGTCGCCGTTGGTCGACTTCACCTGGAAGGTGCCCTCGCCCAGCTCCAGGATGGAGATATCGAAGGTACCGCCACCCAGGTCGAATACGGCGATGGTCTCATCAGCCTTTTTGTCCAGGCCATAGGCTAATGAGGCGGCAGTGGGCTCATTGATGATGCGCAGTACCTCAAGCCCGGCGATCTTGCCGGCGTCCTTGGTCGCCTGGCGCTGGCTATCGCTGAAATATGCAGGCACGGTGATCACCGCCTCGTTGACCTTGTCGCCGAGGTAGGCCTCGGCATCCACCTTTATCTTCTGCAATATCATTGCCGAGATCTCGGCCGGGCTGTAATCCTTGCCCCCCATGGCTACCCCGGCATCGCCATTGGATGCCTCGGTTATCATGTAAGGCAGAAGCTTCTTGTCATACTCAACCGACTCCTCTTTGAACTTCCGCCCCATGAGGCGCTTGATGCTGAAGATAGTGTTATCCGGATTGGTGATTGCCTGTCGCTTGGCTACCTGCCCGAGCAAACGCTCGCCGTTCTTACTTATCGCCACCATTGATGGCGTGGTGCGACCCCCCTCGGCATTTGGTATCACCGTCGGTTCCCCGGCCTCCATTACGGCAGCACAGCTATTCGTCGTTCCCAAATCAATGCCTATTACCTTAGCCATTGTCCTCCTCCTGTGGTTCTTCCGTAGAGATTTCTTCCTTCCCCTTGCCCACCTTCACCTTGGTGGGACGAATCACCCGATCATGAAGAATATAACCCTTCTGTATCTCCTCAACAACCTTCCCCTCCTCCCCCTCACCAAGGAGCATTGACTCATGGAGGTGAGGGTCGAAAGGCTCGCCGAGGGCTTTTATCTCACTAACACCGTGCTCATCAAGAACGGCCTTGAACTTGCGGTAGATAAGACCGATGCCATCGACCCAGCTAACCTCGGCGAGGTCTTCCGGGACGCTGTCCAGCGCCCGCTCCAGGTCATCGAGCACGGGAAGCAGGCTCAAGATAAGCATGGCATTGCCAAACCTGACCGTCTCGCTTCGCTCCTGCTCGGCGCGTTTCTTGAAGTTTAAGAAATCTGCCTGGGCCCTTTGCCAGTTGGCAAGATAGCCCTCTGCCTTTTCCTCCACCTCAGCAAGCGTCTTCTTCAGCGACTCGACATCCTCCTCAGCCACCTCACCCTCTGTCTCCACCGCTGACCGCTCATCATTGAGCGATTGCTCATCTTCAGAGGCAGGGCCTTTTTTCTTCAACTATATACCCCTTTCGGCTTCCCCCCATGGGATGATATGGATTGATCACCTTACCCCCTAACCCCCTCTCCTCAAGGAGAGGGGGGATAAATGTATCTGGGGGACATCCCCCAGACCCCCGCCGCCCCCTCTCCCTTGAAGGGAGAGGGCAAGGGTGAGGGTGGAATCCTCCCCCTCCCTCTCCTTCCATGGAAGGCTCCCTCCCTCGAGGGAGGGAGAATTTATTCTAATCGCAATGAAAGGCTGGTTAAAGGCTATTCCCCCTTTTGTCCCCTGTATAGCTGAGCGAGGAGGTCGCTCATAAGCGTCCCCATATAGCGCACCCTGGAGACCGCCCTTTCATAGGGCATTCGAGTAGGACCCACCACTCCAAGAGCGCCACTGGCCTCACCAGGAATGCCATACCGGGCGAGTACCACGCTGCACTCCCGCATGGCATCCTCCTTGTTCTCCGCCCCGATTATCACCTGAACACCATCTTCATCAACCACCTCAGGCAAGATCGAGCTCGCCAGCTTCCCCCGTTCCAGTAAATCCATCAGGCCCAGCATCTTTTCACTGCTGGAAAACTCGGGCTGGCTCAGCATGTTGCGCACCCCCTCAATACACAGTTCCCCATAACTCTGTGTATCCTCCCTCTCCATCATCTGCACCACCGCTAGCTTGACTTGCTCCTCGTGTGTTGAAAGCTGGGGACTACGAGCGAGTATCTCCGACCCGGTTAGACCATTGAACTGGGCGTTCAGCTTATTGGAAATAACGGTAAGCTCATCCTGCGATATCATCTCGTCGAAGGCGATTAGCTGTTGCTTGAGCCTGGCCTCACGAAGAATGAGAACGAGCATAGCAAGGAACTCCTGAAGGGCTACCATTTCGAGATGCTTGAAGCGGGTCTGCGGTGCCTTGGGAAAGGTAACGATGGCCACGCTGCTAAGCATACGAGCAAGCAGTGCGGCGGCGAGGCGATTCCACTCCTCAAGCTCCCGCTCTACGAGAAAGAAGAGATGTGAAATCATCCGCCGCTCCGCCAACGGCACCTCCTCCTCTGTCATCAAGGACTCAACATAGTATCGATAGCCCCTATCCGAGGGAACGCCGCCCCCCGAGATATGGCGGCGAGTGATATAGCCATCCTCCTCGAGGGCTGCCATCTCATTTCGAATGGTGGCCGGGCTCACCCCAAGCCTAGACTTGTGAGCAATCGTCTCCGATGCCACCGGGCTCGCCCCCAACACATACTCACCTATAATGAGCCCCAGGATGCTCTCTCTGCGCTCCGTCAACAAGCCTGACCTCCTCGATTAGCACTCTCTCAGGTCGAGTGCTAACAATAATAATTTATCATTCTACCCTTCGCTCTGTCAAGTAGGGGCGGTCAGTTGAACGCCCCTACAGTTCAATAAGTTGTTTCTGAGGCGTGAAAGTCCTTCTTTGAAGGATTCCTTCACGAAAGCTGAGGGAGAGGACTCCCTCAGTCCTCATTTCAAAAATTTGTACCAGGCGTGGTTGGAGCAGATGCTCCAACCTACCCAAACAAAATTTGTAGGGTGGGTGTAGCCCTTCTGCGGAAGGATTTCACCCACCCTACTCAACTGTTGGTTTTTATAACGTAGCGCGAGGCTTCAGCCTTGCCATGAGGGGGCGACCCTAAAGGGTCGCGCTACATGAAGCGTAAATGCAGGGGAGGGAGTATTCCAATTATTTGAGAGAGGCAAAGGGTTGACCATCGAGCATCTTCCTTGTTATACTTTGGAAAGCTTCTATTAGGAAACCGGAAGGGAGGCAAGGAATGCAAACAAAAGCCCTCACTATGATGGATGCGCTTTTTCCCCGGGTCACCATTGCGCGCGACATTCTTCTCGTCCTCAGTTTCGGCGCTGTTACCGCCCTATCGGCACAGGCCGCATTCTATATCGGCCTTGTTCCTATTTCAGGACAAACCTTCGCCGTTCTGCTGGCTGGAGCCCTGCTGGGGAGTAAACGTGGAGCGCTGAGCCAGCTTACCTACCTCAGCGCTGGAGCGTTGGGCGCTCCCGTATTTGCCGGATGGCACGGGGGCATAGCTCATGTCATGGGTCCCACCGGAGGCTATCTCTTTGGCTTCGTGGCTGCTGCCTTCGTAGTAGGCTTCCTCGCCGAGCGGGGCTGGGACCGCCGCTTCTGGAGCACGGCGTTTGCTATGGTCATCGGTAGCATCGTGATCTACGCCTTCGGCCTGTCCTGGCTCGTTCATTATGTGCCGGCAAACTCCGTCCTCTCTGCAGGGCTCTACCCATTCATCCCGGGGGATTTATTCAAGATCGCCCTGGCAGCGATGGCACTTCCATCCGGGTGGGCGCTGCTAAACAGGTTCAGACTATAACGGCCAATGCCACAAACTAGGGGGTGATAGCGATCGATATCTCCTGGCTGGGTCACTCCTGTTTCATAATCAAGGGGAGGGATGCCACCATCCTTACCGACCCCTATGGTGAGAGCATTGGCTACTCACTGGGCAAGCCTCTAGCAAACATCGTAACCTGCAGCCATGCCCACCCCGGGCACGGCTTCGCTTCAGGCGTCGAGGGTGTGTCGAAGGTTGTTCATGGGCCAGGTGAATATGAAATCTCAGGCGTTCTCATAACCGGTATCAGCACCTTTCATGATAGTGAAGGCGGGACAGTCAGAGGAAAGAACACCGTCTACCTCATTGAGATTGACGAGGTGATATTTTGCCACCTTGGCGACCTTGGCCATCCCCTTTCCTCGGGACAGGTGGAGGATATGAGCAGTGTTGATGTGCTGCTGGTGCCCGTTGGCGGGGTCTCCACCATTGATGCCGCCACTGCCGCAGAGACGGTACGGCAGCTCCAGCCAAGGATCGTCATCCCCATGCATTTCCAGACCGAAGCGCTTCGCTTCAAGCTCGACCCGGTGGATAACTTCCTCAAGGAGATGGGGATAAAAGCCAATCTAGCTGCCCAGCGAAGGCTCTCCATAACCAAAACCAGCCTCCCCGACGAGACCCACGTGGTGCTTCTGGACTACCACGGGTAGACGTCATCCCCCACCCCTGTTCGGAGAAAGCCAGAGGGAGGGGGAAGCGTTTATACCCTCAACCTCACCTTCACCCTCACCCTAACCCTCCCCTTCAAGGGAGAGGGGACATAAAAATAGGGAGGCAGTGAGAAGGAAGAGGAATGGTATAAAAGAGCCCCCCTTCTGAGAAGGGGGGCTCTTTCTATATTCTATCGTAGCCACAGGAGTGGCCCTTCACTGGTGAAGGGCTACGGTCAGAGCGATTAGACCGGCCTCCTCGTTCTCACGATGAGCACGATCACCGCAATCGCCAGAATCGCACCAATCACAATCACCACCCAAACCCATGCCGGGGTTCCAGCTCCTTCCTCAGCAGGAGGAGGTCCAGTGGTGAAGGTGCCAGTCGCGCTCCAATCGCTATCTTGCGTTGCACTCGAACCCTTCACCCGCCAGTAGTAGGTGGTGTTCTCTTCGAGGTCCGAGGCAGGCTGATATGCCTGCGCACTCAGGGTCTCATCGATCACCGTACTGCTGAACGACGAGTCGGTAGCCACCTCAATGTGGTAATCGTCAGCCCAGGCAACAGAGCTCCACTCGAACATCGGCGCCAGCGCTACGTTCTCTGCACCAGCCTCCGGGCTCTCAAGCATAGGCGCACCCAGCTCGACGGTGATGGTGGTGGTGAAGGAGTTCGGCCCGCTCCACGGGCTGTACACCGGCTCAATCACCCTCACCCGCCAGAAGTACTCAAAGCCGTTCTCCAGGTCGGCAAGCTCAGCGAAGGTCTCGGTCGTCATGTCATCGTAAAGCAGAGGCGCAGTGAAACCACCGTCGCCATCCACCTGCCACTGGTAAGTAACAGCGGCACTGGTGACTTCGGACATGTCCTTCCACTCGAGCTTGACATTGACCTCTTCCCCTACTATCTCGCCAACATTGGTATCACCATTGTCAGGTAAGATCAGATCCGGCCCAGCCTGGCACAGGTTGTCATCATAGGTCGCCAGCTTGAAGCGCCACTCACGCCAGTCCCAGCCCAGCGAGATAATGATGTTGCTACCAGGCACGGCTCGCGCCAGCCACAGCCCATCCCAGCGGCCCAGACCATAGTCCTGGCCAGCAACCGCGTTCCACTCGGTGGTCGGTTGCGTGCCATCAAGACAGCGCAGCACCCCACCCAGCGTGAAGCGACCCAGACGCGGGAAATTGGGCGTCGGTAATAAACCGGGAATATTGTAGCTCATATCCCACAGGGCAAAGGGGGCATAGATGGTGCCCTCATGCCCGATCCGTAGACCGGTGACGGCCGCCCATCGGTAAATGTCGGCACCTGGGAGCATACCTGGCAAGGGCTGAGGCTCCATCGCCTCAGCGTTGAAGTCATCAGCGTCCCACATCTTCTCCCAGGTGCTCGCCGATGGCTCGTCCAGATTGACCTCGGTGCGGCAGACGCTAATATCGGAATAGTCGATGCGTGTGAGCTCGGTAGCTCCCGGCCCGATGAGCTGCCAGCGGTCTAGCCAGCCGCTTGCGGCGGCATAGACCCAGCGGTTGGTAGGGCTGGACTCGACGCCCCAATCAGCATCGAAGTTCACCACCGTCCCGCCGAGAGGAGGGAGACCCCAGCCGAGGCCGGGATCGGTGTTGATCTCGGCACCAACGTTCTCCAGGTCGGCTATGGCGCCGTCCTGGGAGATCCATACCTCCATCTTACCGGTACCAGGAAACTGCTTACTGTTACCAGGAATAACCTGCTCAGGGGTGTATTCTCCCTCGCCAACATTGAAGGTTCCCACCAGTAAACACTTGTCGCTCTCACCAGTCTCGCTGTATATCGGCGATGTCTCAATGCTGGTCACCTCCAGACCAAGGGCAGTGATCGCCCCTTCGGTCCAGCTAGCACCGCGGTCGGTGGTCTTGTACACGAAGCCGTTCATATCGCCCAGGAAGATGACGTTGTTGTCCTGCACCCACCAACCGGTCTCGCTGAGACCAGTACCTCCTGGCCAAGGGTTTGCTCCGAAGATTTTCACGGTGCCGATAGGCATCTGCTGCGCGTACAAAAACGCATCGCCCTTGTCCAGGGAGTACCATAAAAACTCCTGCGCCCACACATGCATCACTGAGGTCGTAAGGCCCACCCCTCCGAGGAGGAACACGTACGGGTCGCCGGAGAAGTCGCGGCTCACCCGTGGCACCCAGGTCCAGTCATTGACGAACATGTTCGTACCAACGTTCGTCAGCATCTGCTTGCCGGCAAACTGAACGTAGCCAACAATCGGCGGAATGCCCATGGTAAGGGGCAAGGTCAGCCTGTCCACCAGGATGCGCTCCCAGCTCCCGCCGGGCTTCCAGCGCCACAGGCTCAATCCGGCATGATGGACCGTATCAGTGTTCCAGGTGTTGAAAGTGTAGTCGCGCATCCATTCGCTGAAGGTGGCGACATAGATGATGCCGTCCTCAGCATATTCAGGCGAAACCTCCTCGTACACCGCCTCCACCAGGCACCAGGTGCCGCCCCAGGGACTTGCGTAGCCGGGTATGTCCTCGCTCACCGCAATGTCGTCGAGCAGGCCCCGGCCGTTGTAGACCTTGGCAATGAATATGTCCTTCATGGCATGAACGCCGCTCATGGTGTAGCCATCGCCGCCGCCCGCCGCCATGATGAGATCGCCCTCAGCAAGCAGCACCGGCCACGCACCCGAGGGCGGTTTAAACGCCGGCGACCAGGTCGGCCAGACGGTCAGATTTTCACCGCTGCACACCTGTGCCTGGCCAGGGCAAAACACGCCCCGAGCAGGGAACTCACAGCCAACATAAGCTACCCCCGTAGCTAATGCCCCCTTGATGGTGATGTCGGAGATGAAACCTCCAGGAAAGGGTGCCCCTGGCACCCCTTGGAGAACCGCATACAGGCCGAGCGCGGTAGCGGTGGAAGGTCCACTCACCGTGGTCAGCCCGCGCACGCGCCACACATCGTTGTTGGCAGCCCAAAGCGCAGGCCATACAGGTGGAGGAAGATTGCAGCCGTCAAGGCCGACAAAGACTGTGGCGCTGGTCTTGGTGTGGTCATCGGCCACGTCCATGCAGGCAGCATCGGCGTAATCGGCATTCCACGCATGTCCAAAAGGTGGGGAAGTGGTCGGCGAGTCGGGGTCACCAGCCCACGCTCCATCGATCGCATCCCAGAAGCACACATAGATGCCCACGGGGGAGCCGACGACACCAGCGATGTCGTTCAGCACCGCCACGATCTGGCCATCAGTGGTGTAGTCAGGGGAAAACATCACCTGTATCACATCCATTCCATTGCCCGCTGGCAGTGTCCCCGGGAAGGGCGACGGCGGAAGGTCGTTTGACACCTGCATGTCAACCCATATGGAGACGCCGTCCTTGTTCCACGTATACACGCCCTCACCCAGACCAACACCGAGGTTCAAGCTGGATACGCCAACCACCACCACGTACTCCCCTGGACAACAGCCATCGCCCATGTTCTCAGCAACATCGATCGATGTGATGGTGCCACCAACAGGCAGGGTAGTGACCGCTGGACACCTCGGCGTAATCCTGGTGAAGCTGCTGCCACCATTCCCCATCGAGCGGTAGATGTTACCCTGGCTCGCACCTCCAGCAACAGCAGTCGCAGGTGGATTGGCGGCCAGAGCCGGTTGGTAGCGACTGCCGGTGGCTATGAAGATTACCTGGTTATCTGCATCGGTGCCATCGTAGCCCGGCTGGGGCACAACAGCGATAGGCGCTCCAGCCTCCGTGCGAGGCATGTGCCACATCAGCGTCCATTCATAACCACCATCGGTGGACTTGAACAGCGCCACATCGGAGTAGTCGGGGAAGATGGCCCAGCGCAGACCATCCCAGGTCATGGGACCAGCAATGCCCATGATGTCGACAGGCCCGGTGGTATCTTCCACCAGGGCGAACAGCGTGCCATCATCGGCCGCGGTCAGGTCCCAGATGTTGCTGTCGGGGAACATCTGATATTTATTCGTGGTCGGTAGGTCCTGCCTCGACCACCTATCGGTAGCAGCGCTAACTGTGGTTGGAGCCACAGTCACAGCAGCAGCCACCAAGCTCACCGCCATAACCAGGGCTACAACCACCATAACTATTCTCGGTATTTTACCTTTCATTCATCCTCCTTTTATGTCGTCTTACTCTGGGGAAGGAGCTTTGACACATATCCCCTCCATTATGATGCTCTTTTCTCACTCATCACCCCCATTCCCAAAATCTCATGCCTTTATTTGAACTCCCATCTTTCGTAGCGCGACCCTTCAGGGTCTCCCAAGGCGAGGCTAAAGCCTCGCGCTACATCTTTTGCACTCTGTTCACATATGCTCTTATTCCATGCGCCGAGCGCAAAACTATGCACGTTTATCCGCATCTGTGCCATTTTGGCACTTTCCGCTATGTTCTTTTAGCACATGACAGCCACTCTGTCAAGCCCCAAAGGGCTGTTTCCTTCCGCGTGACGGCAAAGGGCACGACAATAAAGGAGAGGGATGAGGAGGGGGAAGCTTTTCACCTCCTCCCTAACCCTCCCCTCGCCAGAGTCGAGTCTTCGACCTCAAGAGGGAGGGAATTAACAATGTTGTCGCTAGGGTGATGACGAGCAACAACCCACCCCTAACCCTCCACCGAGATTCTTCGCTGCACTCAGAATGACAAAAATAGAGTAGGGTGGGTTAAATCCTTCCGCAGAAGGATGAAACCCACCTTCCTAAATGGCGAGGGAAATGGTGGGTTTCGCCCTTCCAATGAAGGGCTACATCCACCCTACTACCCTCTTTGGGTAGGTTTGTCGCCTAAGGTCTCCTGAGGTCTCCATAGGCGACTCGCCGTGGCGAGCGACTCTGTCGACCGACCAACCACGCCTGGAGCGGATGCTCCAGGCTACCCTGTTTTTGTCGAGAGGGAGCGGGGAGGCGGTTCACCTCCTCCCTAACCCTCCCCCTCAAGGGGGAGGGGACATAAAAATAGGGAGGGCACATAGAAATAGAGAGGCAGTCAGAGGGAGGTAGGATTCAACCTTCACCCTCTCCCTCTCCCTTCAAGGGAGAGGGGAAAAGAAGAGCCCCCCCTTCCAAGGAGGGGGGGCTCTTTTTACTCTAGTCTAGCTACTCTAGTTCAGGTCAGAGCGATTAGACCGGTCTCCTCGTTCTCACGATGAGCACGATCACCGCAATCGCCAGGATCGCACCAATCACAATCACCACCCAAACCCACGCCGGGGTTCCAGCTCCTTCCTCAGCAGGAGGAGGTCCAGTGGTGAATATGCCAGTCGCGCTCCAAGAGCTATCTTGCGTTGCACTCGAACCCTTCACACGCCAGTAGTAGGTGGTGTTCTCTTCGAGGTCCGAGCCAGGCTGATATGCCTGCGCACTCAGGGTCTCATCGATCACCGTACTACTGAACGACGAGTCGGTAGCCACCTCAATGGCGTAGGTGTCGGCCCAGGCAACAGAGCTCCACTCGAAGGTCGGCGCCAGCGCTACGTTCTCTGCACCAGCCTCCGGGCTCTCAAGCACAGGCGCACCCAGCTCGCCAGTGATGGTGGTGGTGAAGGAGTTCGGCCCGCTCCACGGGCTGTACACCGGCTCAATCACCCTCACCCGCCAGAAGTACTCAAAGCCGTTCTCCAGGTTGGCAAGCTCAGCGAAGGTCTCGGTCGTCATGTCATCGTAAAGCAGAGGCGCAGTGAAACCACCGTCGTCATCCACCTGCCACTGGTAGGTGACCGGCACTGTCGTCCCTACAGCGTCCCACTCGATGCGTAGATTGACCTCTTCCCCTACTATCTCGCCAACATTGGATGCACCATTGTCAGGCTCAGTCAGTACCGGTCCAGCCTGGCACAGGGTGTCATCATATGTCGCCAGCTTGAAGCGCCACTCGCGCCAGTCCCAGGCCAGCGAGATAATGATGTTGCTACCAGGCACGACTCGCGCCAGCCACAGCCCATCCCAGCGGCCCATACCATAGTCCTGTCCGGCAACCGCGTTCCACTCGGTGGTCGGTTGCGTGCCATCAAGACAGCGCAGCACCCCACCCAGCGTGAAGCGACCAAAGAACGGGAACTTGGGCGTCGGATTTACACCGGGAAAGTTGTAGCTATGATCCCCCAGGGCAAAGGGGGCATAGATGGTGCCCTCATGCCCGATCCGCAGATCGCTAATGACCGCCAATCTGAAGACATCTTGACCAAAGACCATAAACGGCAGTGGCTTAGGCGCTATCGCCTCAGCGTTGAAGTCGTCAGCGTCCCACATCTTCTCCCAGGTGCTCGCCGATGGCTCGTCCAGATTGACCTCGGTGCGGCAGACGCTCACATCGGAATAGTCGATGCGCGTGAGCTCGGTAGCTCCCGGCCCGACAAGCTGCCAGCGGTCTAGCCAGCCGCTACCGGCGGCATAGACCCAGCGGTTGGCCGGGCTCGACTCGGTGCCCCAGTCAGCATCGAAGTTCACCACCGTTATGCCAAGAGGAGGGAGACCCCAGAAGGGGCCGGGGTCGGTGTTGATCTCGGCACCAACGTTCTCCAGGTCAGCTATGGCGCCGTCCTGGGAGATCCACACCTCCATTTTACCAGTGCCCCAACAGAAGGTTCCCACCAGCAGGCACTTGTCGCTCGCACCAGTCTCGCTGTAGATCGGCGATGTCTGAATGCTGCTTATCTCCAGACCAAGGGCAGTGAGCGCCCCTTCGGTCCAGCTAGAACCGCGGTCGGTGGTCTTGTACACGAAGCCATTCACATCGCCCAAGAAGACGAGGCTGTTGTCCTGCACCCACCAACCGGTCTCGCTGAGACCTGCGCCCACAGGCAGGGCGCCAATGGGCATCTGCAGCGAGTTCGCCCACACATCGCCCTTGTTGAGGGAGTTCCATAGCATCTCCCCAATCCAGGTAGGGGCACCAGCCGCAAAGCTATCCCCCAGCCCTCCGAGGAGGAACACGTATGGGTCACTGGGGAAGTCGCGGCTCACACGGGGTGCCCAGGTCCAAGGAAGAGCATTTGCCTGTTGCCCGCCAGTGAACGTCATTATGCCGATATTGGTCAGCATCGGCTTGCCGGCAAACTGAGCAAAGGTACCGGCTGGTGTTGTCTTGGGCAAAGTGAGCCCTTCGATCATGACGCGCTCCCAGCTCCCGCCGGGCTGCCAGCGCCACAAGCTCAAAGCTATAGGCAGAAAAGCTGGTGGTCCAGCGGGGTTAACCCAGCCAGGCTGCGTATATAGGCTCAACCAGTCACTGAAGGTGCCCACATATAGTGTGCCGTCCTCAGCATACTCCGGCGAAACCTCCTCATAAACCGCCTCAGCCAGACACCAGGTGCTGCCATCCACAGGGTTAAGGTAGCTGGGGATGTCCTCGCTCACAGCGATGTCATCGAGCAGGCCACGTCCATTGAAGACGTGGGTAATCTCCAACACATCCACCATGACATGAACGCCGCTGGTGACGTAGCCATCGCCGCCGCCTGCCGCCATAAAGTCATCGCCATCGGCAAGCAGCACCGGCCACGCACCCGAGGGTGGTTTCATCGAAGGCGACCAGGTCGGCCAAACCGAGGGGTTTGCACCGAGGACGACCTGCGCCTGTCCACCAGGGAACTCAGCGCCAACATATATCTTCCCAAACAGTACCGGCCCCTTGACGATGATGTCGGAGATGAAGCCTCCAGGAGGTCCAGCTGGTACCGCTACGAGAAGTGCCTGGAGTCGGGTCGCGGTGGCAGTGGAAGGTCCACTCACCGTGGTCAGCCCGCGCACGCGCCACACATCGTTGTTGGTAGGAACGGCGCAGCCGTCAAGCCCGACAAAGACTGTGGCGGCGGTCTTGGTGTAGTCGTCGGCCACGTCCATGCAGGCAGCCAGCGCATAATCGCCGTTCAACGCACTTCCAGCAGGTGGGGAAGTGGTCGGCGAGTCGGGGTCACCAGCCCACGCTCCATCGATCCCATCCCAGAAGCACACATAGATGCCAAGCGGGGAGCCGACGATGCCGAGAATGTCGTTCAGCACCGCCACTATCTGACCATCAGTGGGATAGTCAGGGGAAAACATCACCTGTATCACATCCATTCCATTGCCCGCAGGCAGTGTCCCCGGGAAGGGCGACGGCGGAAGGTCGTTTGATACCTGCATGTCAACCCATATGGGGACGCCGTCCCTGTTCCACGTATACACGCCCTCACCTATGCCACCGCCAGTGTTAAGACTGGATACGCCAACTACCACCACGTACTCCCCTGGACAACAGCCATCGCCCATGTTCTCAGCAACATCGATCGATGTGATGGTGCCACCAATAGGAAGGGTAGTGACCGCTGGACACCGCGGCGTAATCCTGGTGAAGATGCTGCCGCCATCAAAGGAGCGGTAAATGTTACCCTGGCTCGCTCCCCCGGCATAGGCGTTTATAGGTGCAATGTAGCGACTGCCGGTGCCAACGAAGATTACCTTGTTGGCATCATCGGTGTCATCATAGCCCGGCTGGGGCACAACAGCGATAGGCGCTCCAGCCTCCGTGCGAGGCATGTGCCACATCAGCGTCCAGGTATAACCACCATCGGTGGACTTGAACAGCGCCACATCGGAGTAGTCGGGGAAGATGGCCCAGCGCAGACCATCCCAGGTCATGACCGGGTTAGCTATGATGTCGACAACTCCGGTGGTATCCTCCACCAAGGCGAACAGCGTGCCATCATCGGCAGCAGTCAGCTCCCAGATGTCGCTGTCGGGAAACATCTGATACTTATACGTGGTCGGTAGGTCCTGCCTCGACCAGCTATCGGTAGCAGCGCCCACGGAGGTCGTGATTCCAGCCACCAGGCTCATCGCCATGGCCAGGGTCACAACCACCATAACTATTCTTGGTATTTTACCTTTCATTCATCCTCCTTGTTTGCTAACTCCAATCTCCTCTACGCCTGTCATTCTGAGCCCCTTCGCTTTATGAAGGGTAGAAACCTCAAGGCAGGCTGTAGCGAAGAATCTCGGTTGGGGGAAGAAGTTTTCTCAAGTTCCCCCTTTTTTATTATGACACTTTTCTCACTTATCACCCCCCTTTTTTAAAATCTACTGACTTTCGTAGCACGACCCTTCAGAGTCACCCAAGGCGAGTCTGAAGCCTCGCGCTACATCTTTTGCACTTTGCTCACATAGGCTCTCCTTCCCTTCGTCGAGCCCAAAACTATACCTTTTTATGTATTTCTGTGCTCTTTTAGCACATAGTATAAATCTTGTCAATCCCTAGCCACTGCGAAAAAGGCATAAAAATACCGTCCGTTCCCTTCCCCCCATGATTTCGCTGCCTCTCGCGCTCCTGGCAATGGCACCCGCAACTACAGATGAAAATTCCTCCGACTGCTTCCCCACGCTGTGCCGCGCCATCACGAGTGAAACTTGGGATCAGACCGGCAATTTGCTATTACTATATAATGCTGTATCGCTAGTCTGGGTTATCCTATACCACAAATCACGTATTTGTCAATACCTGTTCGCATCAATTTACTCAGCAGCCCTTTCCGCCTTCCCTTTAATTGTGAGGCGCGAAGGTCCTTCTGCGAAGGATTCCTTCACGAAAGCTGAGGGAGAGGACTCCCTCAGTCCTCAAAATCTCTCCTTTTTCGTTCCCGTTATCCCTTAGCGTATCTGAATGGCCTATCATAAACAGCGCACGGTTGGAGCGGATGCTCCAACCTACCCAAATTTTCCCCGTTCACCCTGAGCTTGTCGAAGGGTGAGTTCCTTCACTTCGTTCAGGACAAGCCTTATTCTAATAACTGAATGCCAAAGATGGCCTTTATTAACAAATTGTATAATATAACGGCATTTATTGATTTGTCAACCCCCCTGTTATCAAACAACCCAGGTAGGGGCTCAAGGCGGGTGGGGTGACCCGCGTTGCCAGCCAACGCTAAATATGCTAACATACTCCCCCAGCTCATGTAGCAGAAGTGGAGATGACATGCCCAAGATTTACTTCGTCGACGTCACCAACCGTGATGCGGTACAGGCATCGCGAATGAGCCTCTCCAAGCTGAAAAAGACCATGGTGAATGTCTATCTCGCCGAGATGGGTGTCCATCAATCGGAGTTTGCCTTCCCCACGATAAAGCACGAGCGAGATTATATTCAAGGGAACCTGGAGCTACAGGAGATTGGTGCTATGGGCTCACTGGTGCTCGAAGGGTGGTGCCGCGCCATCACCTCCGACGTGGCGGCGTCGCTGACTACCGGCGTGCGCGACCTCAATATCTCCATCTCCACATCGGACCAGATGATCCGCCATAAGTTCCGCGGCAAGATGGGCAGGGAAAGGGTGATTCAGGAGATGGTGGAGGCGGCAAGATACGCCAGGAAGGGGGGAGTGAGAACCATCGGGGTAAATGCCGAAGACTCAGCCCGCACCGACATGGGCTATCTTATCGAGTTCGCCCAGGCAGCAAAGGAGGCCGGGGCCGATCGCATAAGGTATTGCGACACCATCGGCTATGACACCCCGAGGAGCATCTATGAGCGGGTAAGAACCGTGGCGGAAAAGGTTAAGCTCCCCATCGAGCTCCATTGCCACAATGACCTGGGGCTGGCGGTTGCCAACTCCATTGCCGGTGCACAGGGGGCTATCGATGGGGGGGTCGACGCCTATATCAACACGTCGCTCAACGGCGTTGGGGAGCGGGCGGGGCAAGCTGACCTGCTAAGCTGTGTCCTGACCCTCAAGTTTGCCCGCGACATGGACAGGTATGAGATCGGCGACCCGATAAAGCTCGAGGTGTCCACCAGGCTGGCGAGGTATGTCTCCGAAGCCTTCGGCATTCCCATTCCCATCAACCAGCCAGGGGTCGGGGCCAACGTCTTCGCCCATGAGGCGGGGATTCACGCCGATGGCAGCCTTAAGGACCGCCGAAACTACGAGCTTTTCGACCACGAGATACTTGGTCGAGGACAGGATGAACGCATCCCCACCGGCAGGGTGATCACCACCGGCGAATTTGGTGGGCTGGCCGGACTGAGGCATGTCTATGAAAACCTCGGCATCACCTTTGCTGACAACGAGAGGGCAAAGGGCATTCTGGAGCTGGTGCAGGTCGCCAGCGCCCATACCCAGTTACCCCTCACCGACGATGAGCTTCGCCTTATCGCTACCTACCCGGAGCAAGTAAGAAGAATCCTTACCGTCACCCCATAGTAACCTGCGAAGAGCACCCTCACCCTAGCCCTCTCCCATCAAGGGAGAGGGAATTGATAAGTGTGTACTCCCTCCCTCGAAGAGTCTTCGACCTGGCGGGAGGGAGTTAGAGAGAGGGGGAACTTCACCCTCTCCCTTACCCTCCCCCTCAAGGGGGAGGGGACACAAAGGGAGGGAGGAGGAGGAAGCATGCAAGAGGCAGTCTTCAGGCCAATTGGAATAGTAAGAAATGAAGTAAAAGGGCCAAGGAGGGGAGGGTGGAGTGAGGTGGCTTCAGAGGTCGTCATTGAGGAGGACCTGGAAGAAAGCCTGGATGGCCTGGAGGAATTCTCTCACATCATCGTCGTTTTCTGGATGCACAAGATCCCCCCGATGAGGCAGCCATTGGGCAAAATCCACCCTCAAGGGAGAGCCGGCCTGCCCCTGGTGGGACTATTTGCCACCCGCAGCCCCTATCGACCTAATCCTATCGGGGTGCGAGTGGCAAGGCTGGTGGAGCGCAAAGGTAACATACTAAGGGTGGTGGGGCTGGATGCATACGATGGCACACCGGTGCTCGACATCAAGCCATTCCTCCCTCCTTATGACTCACCTGCCGATTTCAAGGTGCCAGAGTGGATAAGAAGGTTCAAATAATGTAGAGCGAGGCTTTAGCCTCGCAATGATGGCGACCCTGAAGGGTCGCGCTACAAGGGTGAAATACGACGATATCAGGTGCCAGATTGGGTAAGAAGGTTCAGATGACAGCCACCGGGGAGACTCTGCTTGAGATATATCATCATCTCCTCTCCTGCTACGGCCCTCAGCATTGGTGGCCGGCAGAGGACGCCTTTGAGGTGGTCGTGGGAGCGATCTTAACCCAGTCGGCGGCGTGGACAAATGTGGAGAAGGCTATCTCGAACCTCAAGGCAGCCGGAGCGCTGACTGCGGCGGCACTCCTCGCTATCCCATGCGATAAGCTCTCTGCTCTTATTCATCCCTGCGGCTACTACAACGCCAAGGCAAAAAAGCTCAGGGCCTTTGTACAACGATTGGAGTCTGGCTATGGGGGTGAACTTGAGAGGCTTTTCGCCCTCGATACTATTGAGCTTCGCCAGGAGCTTCTCACAGTTCATGGTATCGGTGAGGAGACAGCGGACTCCATCATCCTCTACGCCGCTAGAAAACCGGTTTTCGTCATCGACGCCTATACCAGGCGTATCCTCCACCGTCTAGCCCTCGCCCCCTCAGGCGATACCTATGGTGCGTTTCAGGCGCTTTTCGCCGAAAACCTCCCCCAGGATGAAGGGCTCTATAATGAATATCACGCCCTGCTTGTGCGCCACGGCAAGGAGGTCTGCCGAAAAGACCCTCGCTGCACCATCTGCTGCCTGCGGGTGCTTTGCCCTTCGTTCCCAAAATAGCTTCTTATGTTTTATTTTGGGTAGGTTGGAGCATCGGCTCCAACCTTGCCTGGAGCAGATGCTCCAGGCTACCCTCTATTTCTCATGATTCTTCAGTGAGCACCTGCCCCCAGACATTACTGTGCTTTTATAACCGTAGGGGACAAGCCTGGCAACTACCCTGCTCTTATCTTTCTTCTAGCTAGCGCCAGGTGCCACAGCAGGAAAACGAGCAACCCAATGATA
>Ga0307432_1000399_pt1 | contig 34567 bp, 26 predicted proteins | sample SalMarWE160150MG_FD_202158 | JGI IMG/M metagenome (GOLD analysis project Ga0307432, IMG submission 202158) | Salt marsh sediment microbial communities from the Plum Island Ecosystem LTER, Massachusetts, United States - WE1603-150 | ecosystem: Environmental > Aquatic > Marine > Intertidal zone >...
CGCACACTGCGGCTTCGCGGCCTGAACCCTACGCAGACCATCACCAACGCCCTCAAAACCTACCTTACTACCGGACAACTCCCACCGTTACCCGACACCAACATTGCAAACGGCTGAAGAGTTACGAATGATTCAGGGCGTACAAATAAAGCAGCTCAAAGTGATCCCCGACGAACGTGGTCGTCTCATGGAGATGCTCCGCGCGGACGACAAGCTGTTGGAGAAATTCGGACAGGTCTACATGACAACTGCATATCCGGGGGTGGTAAAGGCCTGGCACTACCACAAGAAGCAGTGGGATCACGTCGTATGTGTCCGGGGAATGATGAAGGTGTGACCTGCCCCCGATTTATGTACCAGTCGCTACGAGAGTCGATGACGTTTCGTCCCGTCGGGCGGGCGGAGCGCAGCCCGCCCGACACGAGGCCGCGAAAGCGGCCGGAGGGCGGTACCCCAGGCTGCTGGGCAATGGTCACGATTTCGGATTGCAAGATCTCCATTACACCTACCAAGAGGGCGAAGGCGGTATTGCTGATGCACTGCGGCTAGCCGAACACTTCGCCGAAGGTGACAAGATCGTCGTCGTCCTGGGTGACAACATCATCGAGAACAACATTCGACGTGCCGTGGGAGAGTTCTTCGCTCAACGCCACGGGGCCAAGATTCTGCTCAAGGAGGTGCCCGATCCACAACGGTTCGGTGTGGCCGAGATCGAAGATGGCCGCATCGTGGGGATCGAGGAGAAGCCATCCCAGCCCAAGAGCGACCTGGCGGTCATTGGGATTTACATGTACGACCGTCAGGTGTTTGACGTCATCCGTACCCTGAAGCCGTCCGGGCGTGGGTAACTGGAGATCACGGATGTGAATAATGCCTACATCGAGCAGGGCACGATGACCTACGACATTCTCGACGGCTGATGGACTGATGCAGGTACGTTTGCATCTCTCGATCGTGCATGGAAACTTGTCACGGATGGCGGAGCGAATAGAACTGACGAGCCAGCTGTGAGCGAACCGGCCGTCCAACAGAGGTCCAGCTGAGCATGTCCAATATTCTGGTCACAGGTGCGGCCGGCTTTATCGGCAGCAACTTCGTCCGTTACGTGCTTCGGGAACGGCCGGACGTGCGAGTCATCGCGGTTGATGCCCTCACCTATGCGGGCAATCTCGAGAGCCTCTCTGACTGTAGTGGTGATCCCAGATTCCGATTCGTCCGGGCTGACATTTGTGACGCTGCTGCGGTGGCCCCGGTCTTCGCAGAAGGTTTGGACGCGGTGATCAACTTTGCGGCTGAAAGCCATGTCGATCGAAGCATCATGGGTGCTCAAGAGTTTGTCCGTACCAACTTTGTCGGTGTTCAGGTGCTTCTCGATCTCGCGCGGGAGCACGGCGTGGGACGGTTCCTTCAGATTTCGACGGACGAGGTGTACGGTTCGTTGGGGCCGACGGGCAAGTTCACCGAGCAGACGCCGATCGCGCCGAGCAGTCCCTATAGTGCGTCGAAGGCGGCGGCCGATCTCTTGGTGCAGGCTTATCGAACGACGTTTGACCTGCCCACTCTGATTACCCGCTGCTCGAACAACTATGGCCCCTACCAGTTTCCCGAGAAGCTGATCCCGCTGTTCGTGACCAATCTTCTCGACGAACAGAAGGTGCCGCTCTACGGTGACGGTTTGAATGTTCGCGACTGGATCCACGTACAGGACCATTGCGAGGCGATCCTGGTTGTACTCGATCGCGGAGAGCCCGGCAGGGTATACAACATCGGGGGCAACTGTGAGCTGCCTAATATCGAGATCGCGCGGGGTATTCTGCGGCAACTTGGGCACGACGCTTCGATGATCGAGTACGTCAAAGACCGCCCCGGGCATGACCGCCGCTATGCGATGGACATTACGCGAATCACAGATGACCTAGGTTGGCAGCCCCGGATTGGCTTTCAGCGGGGCATCGCCGAGACAATCGAATGGTACGTGGCCAACGAGAGCTGGTGGCGCCGAATCAAGACGGGCGAATATCTCACGTACTACGAGAAGCAGTATGGCGCTGGCGGGGGTATTGGGGACTGAGGGATGAGCCCGGCTGACTGGACGGCAGGTCGTGTTCTCGTGCTCGGCGCTGAAGGTATGCTTGGCCGTGATCTGATGGCTGTGTTTGGAAAGCAACTTGGTGACGGAGCGAACGAGGACCTCGTCGGGTGGGATCTCGCCGAACTCGACATTCGCGATTGTGAAGCTGTCTACAGCGCACTTAGTGAGCTCAGGCCTGGGATTGTGGTAAACGCGGCCGCCTACACCGACGTCGATGGCTGTGAGACGAACATCGAGCTTGCGACGGCGGTCAATGGACAGGCTCCAGGTCACGTCGCCCGGGTGTGCCATGAGATCGGTGCAATGTTGGTGCACTTTGGGACGGATTTTGTGTTCGATGGGGAGAGTGAACGCCCATACCACGAGGACGATGCAGCCAATCCGCTGTCTGTTTATGGGCGTTCAAAGTGGGAAGGTGAGCGGGCTATCGGTAACGCCGGTTGTCGCCATTTGATCGTTCGGACGTCGTGGTTGTTCGGGCCTGGTGGCAGGAACTTCGTCGAGGCGATCCTGTTACGCGCCAAGTCGGGAGAGCCGTTGCGTGTCGTGACCGACCAGGTTGGGCGCCCCACGTTGGCTGCGGACCTCGCGGAGGCGGTCGTGCGTCTTCTCGACGCAGGGGCACAAGGAACCGTGCACTTTGCTAACTCGGGTCAGTGCTCGTGGTTCGAGTTTGCTCAGGAAATAGTGAGGCAAGCGGGTCTGGCTACGACCGTGCAGTCGATTACGTCCGATTAGTTGAGTCGAGCAGCGAAACGACCCCGCTATTCGGTTCTGGATACTGAGACTTACACAGCATTGGCGGACCACCGGCCACGACCATGGCAGGACGCGTTGAAGGCGTACTTCGAAGCCGGCGGAGCGCGACCCGAGGCGACAACCGGTTAAACTGCTGTGTTTACAGCTTCAATCTGCCGAAAGCAGGTATGAGCGATCGAAAACCTCTTATCGCGTGTGTTTGCGGTGCGCGTCCGAACTTCATGTATATCGGGCCAATCGTAGACGCCCTGGATCGCGACGGAGACTTTGTTAAGCTCATGGCCGACTCAGGGCTGTGCTTACAGATTCGGGAGGCGTCCAGGAGGAGACCACGGTGTTGAGTGTTCCATGTCTGACGCTACGTGAGAACACGGAGAGGACGATTACAATAATCGAGGGGACGAATAGACTCACAGGTACGTTTCCAGAAGCGATTCTTGCTGCATATCGAGCGATTTGGGGCAATCCTCCTCGTATGGCAGCACCGCCCGAGCTATGGGATGATAAGGCCGCCGAACGCGTTGTTGGGCGCCTGGTTTCTACCTGCGTCTGAGACTGATACGATCAACGCGGCATCGGTAGGAGGTTGGGGTCGTCACAGACTTACGCATGAAACCGGTTGCCCAGCACAATCCCCTAATGGGCTAGGCAAGTCGGTGCGATCCTGGGGATACATGATATCGATCACGGTAGAGCCGGCAAAATGGCAGTGAAAGAACAGATTCGGTCCTATATTGTGGAGTGTTTCCTGCTCGGCGATGCAACAGACTTAATGCCGGAGCAGTCGCTTCTGGAGTCGGGGGTAGTCGACTCCACAGGAATCCTGGAACTAGTGATGTTCCTTGAGGAAACCTATCACATCGAGGTAGCTGACAAGGAGATGGTGCCTGAGAACCTGGACAGCATCGCCAACATCTCAGCCTTCGTAGAGCGAAAGCTCAACGGTCGCACACCCGAGACTGGCGGGACGGCATAGGTACAAAGCGATGATTCTCGTCCACGATTTTCCAAGGGCAGTCAGGGAGCGCTGGCCGGCCTAGGCCGCGTTGCTTTGTAGCGGACAGGCCCGCGTTTTGTGGAGAAACTGATCGACATCGTAGGACTCTATCTCAACCCACCGGAACATGCCTTGGTGCTTTATCCTGTCTGCGTGCAGATACGCACAGGCAGTGCGGATGAGAAGAGTCAGATCCAGGTCCTGGACCGTACGCAACCGAGCTTGCCAATGAAGAAGGGCCGTTGCGGGACGTTGACACACAACTACAAACGCAACGGGACCGCCACGCAATTCGCGGCGTTGGCAATGTCGGAAGGGCGACTGATCGGCACGTGCATGCCGCGTCACTGACACCAGGAGTGGATCAAGTTCTTGAGATTGATTGACTCGCAGACGCCAAGCGAACCGGGCTTGCATTTGATTGTCGACAACTACGCGACGCACAAGCACCCGAAAGTCCAGAGGTGGTTGTAGCGACACCCTCGCATTCATATGCGCTTCACGCCGACCGCCGGTTCGTGGTTGAACCTGGTTGAGCGTTGGTTCCGGGAAATCACGGACAAGCGCATTCGCCGTGGTGCGTTCCGCAACGTCCAGCAACTGGTTGACGCGAACACGGCGTACGTTGACGAGCACAACGAGAATCCGCGATCCTTCACCTAAACAGCCAAGGCGGAAGACATCCCGGCCAAAGTACGCCGGGCGCGGGCCGTTCTGGATAAGATGCAAACAGCATGAATCAGACCACTAGCGCGTGCCGCACCCCAAACCCGCACGCCACTTCAGGTGGGCTTCCCTTCCCACGTTCAGCGCACAAATACAAAGTATGAACGTAACGGTCAAAGTAGCAAAGGCAAGCGCCCGGTTGTGATTATTTGCCCAGGGCCGTTCGCCGCCGCCTGCGTAGGCACAGCCGGAGCCGACCTCACCTATCTTCGTCCAGGCGTCATTCCGCCCCAAGTATGGGGTAATTCCACGTCCGCAAACCGCGCTGACAGACCCTTTCGGGCCACCGGGTCCACCCGACGGGAAGGACGGAGGCAATAAGCTCAACCTGCCCTTGACATTCGGCGGCCTTTGTGCGTACCGTAGGTGAGACTTGGGCCAGCTGTAGAGCAGCGCCAACTTTTCACAGGCTGGCCAGCACGAGCAACGCGAGGGTCGAACGTTTCGTGTGCATTACCGCTGCATCATCTGAAGTGGACGAATCCGCACGTTCGAGAGCCGTGGAGGGGAGTGGTGCCGCCGTGGATCTTGTGATCCTGGCTGGAACCGTGGGTCCCGGCGCTCCGTGGGCACGCGGGCTTCTTCGCCCTGTCCTGCCGTTACCCGGCACTACAATCATCGAGGCCTTACTGAAGAACCTGCGTGAGGTCTTTGACGGAACCTGCACGATCTGCGCAAACAGCCACACCGGGCCGATCGCAAGTCGATTGGGGCGTGACGCGTCGCTCGCCTCCCAGGTCGAGTTCTTTGAGGACCCTATACCACGTGGCACCGCAGGGTGTATCAAGGCCTGCGAATCGCGCATCCGCGGTGACGTCATCTTCGTTGCCGGCGCGTCCGTCTGGCTTGAGGATGATCCGCTTTGGATGATTGAACAGCACCGTGCTCAGGGTAATGCGTTGACCGTTTTCTGCACACGAGGCGCCGCAGGGATCGGGGCCCGCCAGAACGGCCAATTCAAACCCGTGGGGCTCTACTGCTGCGACCCGGTAGTTATGGATTTCATTCCTGAGGTGGGATATCGGGACCTGAAAGAGCAGTTGGTGCCCGCTCTGCAACGGGCCGGGCTGAGGGTAGGGGCCGTAGTCCTCCAACACCAGACCTGTGAAGTGTCAGATTGGGAAACGTATCTGCACGCCGTTACGCGGGCGCTGTCCGATTCCCGACTTCAGGGAAGCGGGTACTGGCAACTTACTCCTGACGTTTGGCGCGGGGAAGATGTCGAGATCGCGCCGCAAGCGCGGGTGGTGGGCCCGGCGCTTCTCGGGCACGGCTGCAGGGTAGCTGACGGGGCTGTAGTGATCGGCCCGACTATCCTTGGCGACGGCTCCCATGTCGGGCACGGCTCGTGGCTGATGCGTGTGGTAGCGCCGCACGGCGCACGAATCCCAGCCGGCGTGACTATCGCCGACCAACTTTTGTGGCCTACCTTGGCCGAACCGATGACCGAGTACGCCTTAGATCCCACCGAACCTATCCATGAACCGCCTTCGCGTGTCCCTGATGAGGCTGTTTCGCCGAGCAAGACTCGACCGGCACGGCGCGCGGGATCGACCCGTAGAGCGGCGGTGAACGTCTGCGCGAGTGTTGGCGTTTTGGCTGCGTTTTTCATCTGGGCCTTCTGGTACAGTTTTATCGATCTGTGGCGAGTGTGGCAGAGCAATGCCGATTACAGCGCCGGTCAACTAGTGCCCCTTGCAGTCATCTACATGGTCGCCGTGCGAAGGCGAGCTTTCGGCGGATTGGCGCTTACGTTCGGCTTGCTGGGTCTTGGCGTGTTTGCGTTTGGGCTTATTGCCAACCTGCTGGGCAATTATTATCTGTATGCGTCACTGCAGAATGTTGGCCTCGTGGTATGCGCGAATGGCCTTGTGATGACCCTTCTCGGTTGGCAGGGGTACAAGCGAGTGTGGTACCCCCTACTCTTCCTGCTACTGATGATTCCGTTACCGGGCCGCGTTCACGATGCTGTGATGCTGCCGCTCCAGGGATTTGGTACGCTTGTGTCCGCAGGGGTCCTGGAGATCATCGGAGTGCCGGTCGTTCGTTACGGTCATATCTTGGAGGTCGGTGGGCATCAGGTGGCGGTGGCTGAGGCGTGTAGCGGTCTGCGAATGGCCCTCGCGTTCCTGATTGTCGCTGGCGTCGTCGCCTACCTTATTCGACGGCCAGGCTGGCAGAAGGTAACCGTCCTACTATCGAGCATACCGATCGCAATCATCTGTAACGTCATTCGGATCGTGATGGCGGCTTGTCTGTACGGCGCCGGCTACGACTGGCTCGCGCAAGGGACAATGCACGACATGGCGGGATTGCTCATGATGCCTGCGGCGTTGTGCTTGATCTTGTTGGAACTCCGGCTTCTGTCGAAACTGGTGCCGGCAAGTAATGAGGCAGAGGCTATTGGGTCGGCCTCTCGTGGCTTTGGCGGGATCCCATCACATGGTGCCGTCGCATGAATTGGAACTGGACAACAACGAAGCTGCTCGCAGGAGTCGTCATCTTGCTGTTGGGCAGCGGCACGCTGCATCGTTGGGTCCGCCTGTCGCGCGCCAGCGCTGCGTCAGTTTATAGACCATTATCCGTGTCGCTGTCGAACCTACCGTCACATCTGAGCCCGTACGCCCATAAACGGGACCTTCCGCTCAGTGCAGAGGTTTTGCAGGTTGCCGGTGTCGATAGCTTCGTTAACCGGGAGTACGTGGGCCCAGCTGCGGGCGAGTTAGTCCAATTGTACGTGGGGTACTGGGGACACGAGAACCTGGGAATGGGGCACGGCCCCGAGGTGTGTTACCCGGCAGCTGGCTGGCAAATTGACGGCGCCGCGAAGCAGCGTGTGCTAGAGTTTCCGGGGGCCGATGGTGCAAGCACCAAGGCGGTGATCGCCGTCCATCACTTCACCCGCACTGAGCTGCAGGGTGTCGAACGGCGGGCGGTGGGCTTCCTAGCAGTGGTTGACGGACAATTCCGCGCTGCGTCCCGGGGGATGTTCATGCATCGTCCGCCGAGCTCCCGAGACGAGGGATTTCTGGCCCATATCCTCGTGTCGACGCCTGTAACGGACACAGATTGGCCGGCAGCCGACACACGTATCGTAAATTTCATGGATCGGCTGTTACCGTATGTATCGAGATGTTTGTTCGGCAGTACACAGGGTTCTGATAAATCTGGCGCGGTGGAACAGACTCAGGAGAACGCATGACGGAAACGAATGATATCGTTGTGGCGCAATCCGCCCGGGCAGCGGAGCTTGCGGGCTACGACCAAGAAGTCGTCCCCGGGTCGCTCGCGTCCGTCCTGCAGCGCCGCTGGCGGATGATGTTGTTCGTCACCTTAATCATGGGCACACTTTCGGGTTTGGCCATCTGGTTTCTCGTGCATCCGAAGTATGGAGTGAGCGCCCTCGTCCACGTGGCGCCGGTGGTCCGGCCTATTCTTTTTTCTGATGCAGAGACCGACATATCCCGGCAATACCGCGCGTACGTGGCCACGGAAGCCCAGGCCATGGCCAGCCCGACGGTCATCGTGGCGACTTTGAATACACCGGAGGTCCGGTCCCTGCCGTCCGTCAGGCGCGCTTCCAACCCGGAGAAGGACCTAGCAGCGAGCCTGAAGGTGGAGCACGTGTCCGGCACACACACTCTTCAGGTGAGCATGGTCGGAGAGAACGCCGATGATATGGCTGTCATTGTCAACAGCCTCCTTAAGACGTACCTCCGCCAACGCCGGGACAAGAAACGAGAATGGGACGAAAAGATCCTAAGCTCACTTCGCCGGGAGCAAACGGCGTTGGAGACGCGACTGGAGACCAAGAGCGTTGAGTTACGGCAACTCGGGGTCGAAAACGGCCTGGGTACGGCCGAGGGCTCCGAAACCGCAATCGACGCGTGGGTTGCCGAACTCCAACAGCGGCTGACAGACGCCCGGCAGAAACGTGCACTCGCGGCGGCGAAGCTAGAGGCATTGGATGCGGGTGACGGAGCCGATGCGTTGTCGGAGCTCACACCGGATGGATTTGCAGGTTACCTGCAGAATAATTCAGAGTGGCAGGATACGAGGGGACAACTCAGGTCACTGGAATCCGCCGCGTTGGACGATGAGCGTCTCGGCCGAGGACCTGAGCATCCCGAGGTGAGGGGCCGCTCCGAACGCATTGCGATGTTTCGCGCCGCGTTGGCGATGCGGGAGTCCGAGCTCCGCGACCTCTACGAGGCCTCGATGCGGCGCCGCCTCGAAGTAGAACGGCTCGACGCCGACATCACTGCGAAGGTTTTCCGGGAGGCGCTGGATGAGCTCGCGCAGCAGCGTGTTAAGATCGCCGGTCAGGTCTTCGTGCTTGAGGACGTCCGCCATGAACGGGAGCGCCTGGAGCACGAGCTCGCACAAGTTCGGCAGAAGGTTTGGAATGTTGATGTTGAGCAGAACCGGATGGCGCGGGTGACCATCGATTCGCCGGCCCTCGCGCCAAAGACGCCCAACATCGACAAGCGGCTCAAGTATACGGCCGCAGCATGTCTGATGAGTCTGTTCCTCGGTGCCGGGGCGGCCCTGGTGCGCCATCGCTTGGACACCAGCGTGCGAGATCCCACGGAGGTCACCAAACAGCTGGGTATGTCGCTCTTGGGAACCGTCCAGTATGTACGGAGTACAAACGGGCTTGGCGTGGTGTGGGATGATCGAATGCGCGAGCCAGTCCGGGGAATCTCCACGGCTTTGCTAGCATTGCCACGGAGTGGACACTCCCGCAGCCGCTTGATCACCAGTCCCACCGCACGGAGCGGCAAGTCCTCCCTCGCCTTGAATCTGGCTCGAAGTCTTGCATCGACGGGGCGGCATGTCATGCTCGTGGACGCGGACAACAGAGGCCAGGGAGTGACGCGAGCGCTTGAGATGGCGGGTCGTCCGGGTCTGAAGGAGTTGCTCGAAGGAACGCGTGGGCCCGAGGAGGCAGTGCATCCGAGCGATGCGGAGAACCTTCAAATCATTCCTGCGGGTCAACGCGACGAACAGTTTGGAGAAATCCTTGGCAGACAGCGCGCCCAGGACAGTGTGCGCTCGCTATTCGAAGCCTACGACGAGGTCATCGTGGACTCGCCACCCGTGCTTTCAGGCAGCGATGCGGTCGTTCTGGCAACCCTGGTCGACGAGGTGATCCTAGTTCTGCGCGCGGGGGAATCCACGCGGGAAGAGGCTCAGGCCGCCCGCCAGTACCTGGCGACGATCGGGGACAAGCTCGTCGGCGTGATTCTTAACGCTGTCAATCCTAAGAGCTCACCCTACTCGTACTACGGTTACGCATACGCCGACGGCCGTGATAGGAGAGATACTTAAGAACCGATACACGCCCTGTACGTGGTCACTGGGCTCTGGGGGACGGAGGCTCAATATCATTGGACACCACAACAATATGATCCTGATCCATTTCGACTTGGCGTCGTTTGCTGAGGGAGCCGTCTCGGACCATGGAATGCCCCTTGGTCCCTTGCCGGCAGATTGCATCAACTTGGTGCGATGGCATTGTCACTCGTCGGGCGATCACGAAACCTCGTTTTATGTTCTTCTTCCGGTGTCCTGGAAGTCACGCGAAGAACCGCCGTCGCCCAGCCTCGGGAAGGCATCTGTGATCTGGTACACAGACGACGTCTCGCTCTCTCTTCCGGAAGCATCCAACGGCGGCGACGTGTGGGTGCTCAACGGGAAGAAGTGGCTGATCATTGACTGGGACGCCACGCGGTTCGCAGCGCACCATCGCGATTGCGATGTGCTTGTCTTCGGTCCACCTGATCTGGCGACCGACCACCAGTATTCGGAGTCTATGCGGGTCGACGAGACTGGACAGGTTGTGCGGTTTAGGCGTCACTACCTAGACTCCCCGGTGTCGGCGGACCCACGGCCTGGGCCCGCCTCGTTCTTGGTCTGCGCCCGTGAACATGCAAGGGCGGTGGTTGCGCATCTTGTCGTGCATGGGTGGGGACTGGATAGCATTGGCGGCCTGACACGGCGCTTCCACATCGGCTGGTCCGATATGTCGTTGCGGCAACCATACCCTGGGATTCTGACTGGGAGGCCTAGGGCTCAGCAACGTCAGAGCAAGTCGGCTCGGCAAACGCCTTCGCCGCCGAGCGCTTCAATCCGGCGCGATGGCCGGACCATGAAGATAGATGCCACACTATTGCACGATCACAAGAGCGGTGTTACGACCGGCATCGGTGGTCCCAACGGCGGGATCGCAACCACTTCGAAGGTCAATGACTTGCTCAGTGAACACCTCGTGATGGGCTCAGCGGCTTTTGAAGACGCAAACGCGGCGCAGAGGAATCAAGCGACGTCCGCACGCCTAAACCATACGGGATCAGTCCCGGATTCGTCTGCAGTGCTACCCGGCTATGACTGGACCTACCGGTTTACGAAGCGCTCAATGGACATCGCTCTTTCAGTAACCGTGCTCTTGTTGCTGCTCCCATTTCTGCTTGTGGTGGCGGTTCTCGTGAAGCTGTCTTCGCGGGGGACCGTACTTTTTGGCCATAAGCGTCAGGGAGTGGGCGGGACCGAGTTTCGATGCCTGAAGTTCCGCACGATGATTGAAGGGGCCGATGCGATGCAGGCCCAATTACGAAGTGACAACGAGGTGGACGGGCCGCAGTTCAAGATTACCAAAGACCCTCGTTTAACTCGTCTGGGAGCCTGGATGCAACGGTACAACGTCGACGAGCTGCCTCAGTTCATCAACGTATTGCGAGGTGACATGAGTCTCGTCGGTCCTCGGCCCTCTCCGGACGGCGAGAACCAGTTCTGTCCGGGGTGGCGTCGCGCCCGCCTTTCCGTGCGACCAGGCATTACAGGTCTGTGGCAGGTCCTGCGGCTCCGCGACCAGCCTAACTCCGATTTCCAGGAGTGGATCTATTACGACCTGGAATACGTACGGCATCGCTCGTTCTGGCTGGACTGGCAGATCTTGTTGCATACGCCCATGGCGATGTTCGCATCCAAGCAACTTGGGCGCTTCGCCCAGCGACTCGAACAACGCGGCATCTGCATTCATTCGGCGAGGATTCCTCAAAATGGCTCATCACCTCTGTAGCCAGAGTCCGACGGTGACGATGGCAGAAGGGGCGCGTTCTGACGATGAATGAGACCGGGGCAGCCTCGCACCTTACCAAGGCGTAGGAATCTACATCATGCTACGATCTCGACATGCGCGGAAACGTAGCCGCGGCTGGTTGCTTCGGCTGGTCATACTGGGCGTAGTGCTCGTGGGGGCCGGGTGGGGCTCGTACGAGCTATACACACTCCGGACGCAACAAAACACACAGAAGATTCTTAGACGAGCACAGGAATCCGCCACCGCAGAGGATTGGGACAACGCCGCCATTGCCTACCGACAGTACCTGCAGCGAGAACCCGAGGATGTGGAGGCGCTCCAGGCGTATTCCGACGTCCTTATCGAGAGGATGAAGACCGTACCGGAAGCCGTCGGCGATGCGGTTCGGATGCTTCGGCGCTTGGTCGGCATGGCGCCGGACAACACCGACGCAGTCGAAAAGCTCACCAGGTTATACCTGGGTCTGCGTGAGTACGGTTTGGCCGAAGAGCTTGCTATCAGCTGGACAACCTTAGACCCGGGCTCTGCCGATGCGGCCCTCGCCATTGCACTGGCCCAAAGCCGGCTCCACAAGGGTAGGGAAGCATCCGAAACTCTCATCGCTACGATCGCCCGGAATCCCAACGAACCCAGGCTTTACGCGCTGTTGGTGAAGCTGCTGGTTGATGAGCTGGATCAACTGGACGAGGCGGCGCGGTGGCTTGACGAGGCCTTGCGCGTCGGGCCGGACGCACCTGATGTACAGCTAGCCGCATTCACGTTCTACGAAAGTCAGGATGAGCTGGATGATGCCGAGAAGCACCTGCGGCGGGCGTTGGAACTGGCACCGGACTCGTTGGACACGTTGCTGCCGGCGGGGATGTTCTACCTTTCCCATGGCCGGCCGGTCGAGGCAGGAACGCTGTTGGACCGGGCCGGATGCATCGCGCCGAAGAATCCAAGCGTCCTGTCTGTCCGGGCATTGTGGGCGACCCAGATGGGAAGCGTTGCCGCACTGGTAGACACGGCCGACGAGTTCTTGAATCTCGCCGGGGATAGCAGTCCGGGTTTTCTTGCTCAGGCGGCCGAACTATACCTGCGCGCCGGTGAGCTGGATCGGGCTGACGAGTGTTTGGCAAAACTCGACTCGTTGCCACACGCCGGCGAACGGCTGGACACATGTCTGGATGCGCTTAGGGGCGCGCGGGCATTTCAGGGCGGCGAGTTTTACTCGGCCATCAACCACCTTCGTACTGCATTACGCCGCGAGCCCTCGAATATGTGGGCCACACGGCAGCTGGCAACTGCTTATGCGGAAGCTGGTGACCTCGATGCGGCGGCTGACACATACCAACATCTGATCCTCGTTATGCCTCGCAACGTCGATACCCGATTACGACTCGCGGAATTGGCATGGCAGCGTGGTCGATCTGCCGAGGCCCGCGATGCGGTTAATACGCTGCCTGGGGCGAGCGATGCGCAACAACATGAAGCCGAGTTGATTAGGTTCGCGTGCGAACTTCAGGAGGCTAAACTCAACGGCAGCCCATTGGAGGAGCGTAAAGGTCGGCGACAAGAGTTGGAACGTCTCGCTGCGGTCATCCCGCAGGATGCATCCCCAACACGCTGGCTGATGCGATGCTTCGTACTCGCTGGACGGTTGGAACAAGCGGCCGATCTCTTACATCTCCACATGAGCGACACCGAAACCGGCCCAGGGCTGGGTGTGGAACTCGGTCGCCTCTTGCTATCCGAGGGGCTTGGTGATCAGGCTCTGACACTAGCAGACGAGCTCATCAACCAATTTCCGAATGCTGCGGGAGCGCACGTGTTACGAGCTAAGGCACTTGCCGCTACGGATCGGCTCTTAGAGGCTATGGCCTACGCAGATACCAGCAGTCTGCCAGCCGCTGTGCGGGGATGGGTATTGGAAGCACTTGCGGACGAATACGTGGTCGCCGGACAGATCGAACCGGGTATGGATCTGTATCGCCAAGCTGCAGACCTCATGGCGAACAACGTATCAGTGCGACGGAAACTGGTCCGTCAGACGTTGGACCTCGACGAGGCCTTGATGCGAGGTGAGGAGATTCGTGCGGTTGAGGGTGACACAGGCCTGCACTGGAAGTTCGAACAGGCTGGGGCCCTGCTCCGGCTTGATCCCTCGGCGGGATCGCTGTCCAGGGCACGCGACCTTCTCGATCAGTGCCTAGCGGATCGCCCACGATGGCCTTCCGCTCGTCTCCTCCTCGGGTACGCTCACGAAATGAGCGGGGAGCTCCAGGATGCGGTGGATGCCTATCGAACCGCCATTGCCCAAGAGCCGGGCCTCCGAGCCAAGCCGGTCGCGATTCGCCTCATTGGGCTGTTGAATCGACTTGGCCGGTTGGCCGAGGCGGACGCCCTGCTCAACTCGATAGTCAAGGTGTTGCCCGACGAACCCACCATCCTGCGTCTGCGGACGGAACAGCAGATTCGTGAGCGGGACTTCGACTCAGCACTTGCAACGGCCGAACGCCTGCTTGAACTTCAACCGGACGATCCGGCATGGACGGTGGTGACGGCTGACTTACACCTCCGCGTTGGTAACCCGGTGCGGTCAGAAGCGATCGCACGGGCGGCATTGACTCACCTTCCGCACTCGACACCCATTCTGTGGTCGCTTGCGCGGGCGCTGATAGCCCAGCACCGTTCTACCGAGGCGGAGGAGCGGGTCCGTAAAGCGGTCACCGAGGCGGAAGACGCCCCACACTACCTTCTTCTCGCGTACGTCCTTGCCCGGCTGGATCAGCAGTTTGAGGCAGAACAGGCAATCGCTCAGGCTCAGAGGCTCGCACCGCAGGACGTTGCCGTTTGGGCGGCCTGCGCAGACTTCTGGGGCTCGGTCAACCAGCGGATACGGCAAGTCGCCTGTACACGCAAGACGATCGAACTTCGAGACGAGGACCCTGCCGAATCCCTCACGCTCGCCCGGTTGCTTGCAGCGGGCGCTACCGCAGAGGAACGTGCGGAAGCGAGCGATATTGTTCAGCGACGTCTGACTGCGAATCCGGAGGATGCGCGAGCTCTTGTCCTGGAGGGGCAACTAGCAATGGTGGGGGAGAGGTCGGACCTTGCCAAAGCTGAGGCGAGCCTGACGCGTGCCCTGTCGATCGAACCAAGATCACCCGAAGCATATAAACTGCTCGGTTCGGTGCAGCTTCGTGCCGGTCGATTCAAGGCGGCTCGTGAGTCTATCAGTGTCGGACTCGCGTTCGCGCCTGACGATCCGGACCTACTCCTTGCGTCCGCACAGATTCATTCCATTCTAGGTAACGATGAGCGGGCCGTCCCAATGCTGCGGCATCTACTGGAGCTTAGGCCACGCATGCCGGCTGCATTGCGTCTGCTCGCCAGCGTCTACCGTAGCATCGGCCAGGTGGATCAGGCGATCGTATTTCTCGAAACTCAAGCGCCCCAGGACGCCTGGACGCCAGACGAGATTGTCATTCTTGCGAAGCTGCATGAGGCCAAAAGCGCCTTGGATCGCGCAGACGAATTGTTCCGACGCGCCAACGCGATGAATGAGAGTCCGACCAAAGCATACCGGGAACTATTGTACTTCCTGATGCGACGGCAGGACTTCGACGGGATTCACGCGCTCGCCACGAACCGTCGTGTGCAATACCCGGACGATGTCGAATCATTGGCTGTAGCTGCCGAGATTCTCTGCTCGAGGTGCCCCGATGCCCGGCTGCGCAACGTCGGCGTTGGCTGGCTCGATGCTATTGTGCGGGATCACCCCGAGCGCGCAGCCGACGCGGTCTACCGAAGCGCGCTCTGCTACTACAAGAGGGGAGACCTCGATCTCGCGGAAAACAAGTTCCTTGAAGCCTTGCGACGCGCGCCGGTTCATCCCAGAGTGGTCAACGACCTTGCATGGCTTTATACGGAGGATCGTGGCAAGCCCGCCGACGCGGTGGCGCTGATTAAGCGTTTCCTGGCAACGGGCGGGATCGAAGACGCACACCTGTTCGACACCCACGGATTGGCGCTCATGCGGCTGGGACAGCTCGACGCAGCAGAGCGGAAACTCACCGCTTGTCTTAGGCAAGCCAGGGGGACGCGCACTGGTACCGCGGCCACCTTCCATCTTGGTCTGCTGCATCTGACAGCTGGCCGAACAGACGAGGGTATGGTGTATGTTCGACAGGCCCTCGAACTTGAGGGGCTCAAAGGCGGGCTTACGGAAAAAGAGAAGGCGGAGGGCCATCGGCTCGTGGAATCGGAATCATCAGACTCACAAATCAGAGATCCAGCCGGCTGATTGACGCCAGTGACCGACTCGCTTCCATTTCCTTGTAGGTAATCTGACCATTCACCGGTAGGTGGTGGTTTTTCCGTGGTCGGCTTGGTTAGTGCGATTCCGATAACGCAAGATGTACTACCATTGTGATCTGAAAAGTCTTCGACTCTCTGATAGTGTCTAATTCGGGGTGCTTATCGGCCCCCGCCATGTGACTACACGCCCCTTCGCTGTTGGCGAGTGACCTGATAGTGGCAGCGCTGTTCGAGCTTCAACGATTATCCTGTGCCAATTTAAGATGCAGCTAGGATTTGGCACTAGACCCCACACAGCGAGTAAACGTGGGTTTGCAGAGGTCAAGGAATCTATCTCTTGGATTGACTGGTCGAGATAATCACGATATAATCGTAGTCTCTAGCGTGAGGGCCCACGAGTGGTGATCTGATGTGGTAGTTTACGAGGGGAAAAACGATGAGGACTTTTGTAAAGGTATTCGCGGCCGCTGCTGCGATCGCCATGATAGCTGCGCCGGCGAGAGCTGACTTCACCCCTATCGGGACCCCGCCCGGTAGCGAGCCGACGATCGATACGATCCTGAATACTCTGTACGGCGCCGGTAGCTTTACGGGTGTTGACTGGAGCAACGGTACTGTTACGGCGACCCGTGTTCACGACTACGTAAACGGTGGTGATCCGATCAGTCCGGGCGCTGACAACAACTTGCTGCTCAATGGCGGTAACGATCAGATCTGGACCGACGGTGTGGCGGCATTTCAGGGGCGTGCCCGCTTCGCCGGCTACTCCCAGATGTTCGGGATCGATTACGGCACGAATGGTGCGGCCGGACCGGACGGTTTGACTTCTGGCATTTGGGACCAGCAGCTCCTGAATGTGGTGGGGTCTGGTTATGACGGGGCGCTGTCAGGAACGCTTAGCGCCGGCTTCAACTTCACGCCTGGCGATCGGTGGGGCTGGTACCGCGATGGTACGACCACGAACTTCTCCGCCGCCTCGTTCAACCCCGACGCGAGACCGAACTACGTGGGTTCTGATCACATGATCACCTACGAGATCACGGGCTTGGCTGAACCTGAATACAGCGGCCAGACGGTGTGGTTGCTGTTCTGGGACGATCAGACGTCTCCCCTCACTGACCGCGATTTCAACGACCTAGTCGTGGAAGTCAGCGCCAGCGTTGTCCCCGTCCCTGGCGCTCTTTTCCTTGGTGCGTTAGGATTAGGAATCGTCGGCTACTGCAGGCGCTGGCTGGTCTAACCAATCTTCCAACGTATTGACCGCGTTACCAAGCCGGGTAGGTTGAGTTCCGCCCGACGCAGTGGAATGTCGGGCAAAGCCCGATCTACGAATTGGATTTTGGAAATCGTCAAACATAGTGACGACGTCAAGGGCTTCAAGGTGTTGCCAAGGCGTTGGGTGGTGGAGCGAACGCTCGGGAGTCTCGGACGGTATCAATGGCTGAGAAAAGACCACGAGGAACTCATCGAAACGAGTGAGTCGATGATCTACCTTGCCATGATCAACTTGATGATCCGACGCCTCTGCCAGACATGAAAGAACTTCTCAAGCACTAAGAGCGCGGGCAACAATAAAGTACACAATTCGTATTGCGGAAGCCTTTCAAACGGGCTCGTTTTGCAACGAATCTTTGGTACTTGTTCTTGTGTGGCTCCAAAGAATCTATCCTGGTAGGTGGGGTACCAGGTTTGATTGGTGAAACACACGGATTGCACACCCGTGCCACACTTCTTGGGATAGGCTCTTATTCAAAACGCAGGGCTTCGACCGGATCGAGGCGGGCGGCGCGGACGGCCGGGTAAATGCCGCTGATGATGCCGACGACGGCGGCCATGATCATGGCGATCACGATGATTATCGGCGGGGTGAAAGTCTTGAGCACCTGGGTGTACTCGCTGAGGAAGTTGGCGATGGCCCAGCCGCATAGCACGCCGAGGACGCCGCCCAGCACGCTGACGATGCTGGCCTCGATCAGAAACTGTTTAAGGATGTCGAACCGCCGGGCTCCGACCGCGATGCGAACGCCGATCTCGCGGGTCCGTTCCGTGACCGACACCAGCATGATGTTCATGATGCCGATCGCACCGACCACGATCGAAATCCCCGCGATGCTGTAGAGCACGACGGCGAAGATGACCGCGATCTGGGCGAACTGCTGTTTGAACTGCTCCTGAGTGAAGACCGTAAAGTCATCGTCATCGCCGGCTCGGATGTGGTGAGATGCCCGCAGGGTCTTCTTCACACGCTCGACGCACACCGGCAAACTCCTCGCGTCAACACACTGAGCGACCATCATGGTTAGATACCGCTGCCCGAACATCCGGCCCATCGCCGTCGTGAGGGGGATGATGACCTGATTATCTACTTCCATGAATCCCAGCGTCCCGCGCTCCTCCATCACGCCCACGACGATGAAGGTCTTCCCGTTGATCTTGATACTCTTCCCGACGGAAGGCAGTGCGCCGAATAGGTCCCGGGCCACCTTGTACCCCAATACACAGACCATGCTGTTGCCGGCGACGTCCTGTCGAGTAATGAACCGGCCGTTCGCGATATTGTAACTGTTGATTACGGCATACGCGTCGGTTGTCCCCAGGACGGAGGCAACCGTGTTCCTCTCCCGGTACTTGATCTGACCGCCGCCCTGGAACTGCGGCGCCGTGGCGATGATGAGGTCCTCGTTCTCACGCTCGATCGACCTGGCGTCCTCGGGCAGCAGCGAGCTGACCTGCGTGACGCGATGCCGCCGGCGCTCGCTCCCATTGAACACGAGCACCTGGTCGGCGCCGAGGCTTTCGAACCGGTCGAGAATGTCGCGCTGAGCCCCTTCCAGGATGGACACAGCCGCCACCACCGCGCCAACGCCGATGATGACACCCAACGTCGCCAGCAATGAACGGAGAAGATTCTGGCGAAGGCCTCGAAGCGCCATCAGGACGAGTCTTACATGAAACATCGTGTCGTCCTCAATTGCGTCGGCACCACCGCAACAACTCCATTTGCTTGTGCGACCGACTTTCCAGTCGGTCATTTGACAGGCTGGAAAGCCGGTCCCACATACGTTCAGGCTCCGGACGCGAGTCTCGCTGACGGTGACTGCGTCGACGCCGCAGGCTCCTCACGTGCCATTCGCTCGTGGGCGTTCCTGGTAAGCGCGAGTACTTCGACTCGCCGATTCTCATCCACAACGGCGTCTTCGACGATGCGCCCGTCCCTCATGTGGATCATTCGGTCCGCCTGAACGGCGATATCCATTTCGTGTGTGACCAGCACGACCGTAATGCCGCCGGCGCGCAGCTCGTGGAACGTCTTTATAATCTGCTCGCTCGTCCACGAGTCGAGATTGCCGGTCGGCTCGTCCGCCAGGAGCAGGCTGGGGTTATTGACAATCGCACGGGCGATGGCGACGCGCTGGCACTCCCCTCCAGACATCTCGCTTGGTTTATGAGAGGCCCGCGGTCCCAGGCCGACACGCTCCAACGCCTTTCGGGCCGTTTTCCTGGAAAACGACCGGCGTGTGTACATCAGCGGCACGCACACGTTGTCCAGCGCGGTCGTCCGGTTGATAAGGTTAAACGTTTGAAAGACGAACCCGACGTGTTGATTGCGGATCTGCGCGAGCTGTCTTTCGTTCATCGCGCTGACCATCCGCCCCTGAAACTCGACCGCGCCGGAGGTGGGCCGATCGAGGCAGCCAATAATGTGCATGAGTGTGCTCTTCCCGCTGCCCGACGCCCCTGTGATACTGAGGAACTCCCCCTCCTCGATCGTAAGATCAACCCCGCCCAGGGCGAGCACGACCGACTCGCCCATGCGGTACTCTTTGCGGAGTTGAACGGTTCGTATCATCAGCTTCGTGTACCTGGGAGTATCCCAGTGCCAGTGCCTACCCAAGTCCTGTGTTAATCGCGATCGCGATCCCGGTCCCGCTTGGCCGGCAACCGGGTGTAGACGATCATCCCCTCGTCAAGACCCTCGCGAACCTCGGAGTAGTTGCCATTGTCCAGTCCGAACTTACAGGCGATAAACTCGGTCGGCCTCTCGTCCGGCGACACCGCCTCTTTCGGCACGTAGACACCAAGCTTGCCGCCCGCCCCTTCGCGAATCGCTTCGTTCGGGCAGAGCACGACGTTCTCGACATGCTCCGACGTAAAGCTCACATCAGCCCGCATACCGGGCAGCAATTGATCCTTGTTTTCACTGACAATCACGACGTCGACCAGGTACGTTACAACGCCGCTGAGTTTGGTCGGCTCGGGATAGATTCGCTCGATAATCCCTATGAACTCCTCGTCACGGAACGACTCCACCGTGATGACCGGGAGGTGCTCCCGCGTTTCGGCTTCGGCGCGAAGGTTCTGTGGCACCTGCGCAGACTCGGGGTGACCGGGTTTTGCCCACTCCGGTGCGATCGCCAGGACCCGACCGATGTCAGCCTCATCCACCTCCGCCCGAACGAGTAGCTTGTCCATATCGAGCACAACGGCCAGCATGGTACCGCCGGTGATTGTTCTCATTCCGCCCTGAATCACTTCGCCGATCTGCGTGTAAAGGTCGGCCATGATTCCATCGATAGGTGCGGCGATGTCGGTTTCGGACAGGCGTTTCTCGGCGTCGCCGAGGTTGGTCAAACAGGTTTCGTGGGCGGCCTCGGCTTGTTTGACCAGTTGCTCCGCGCGCGGGACCGACAGCTTTGCTTTCTCCAAAGTGGCATTGGCGCTCGCGAGTCGAGCTAGATCATTCTCATAAGCGCTGACGCGCTGGATCTGCTCCTCTGTGTGGTAAAGATCCGGATTCTCTTTGATCCTTTCGGCGCGATACTTTGAGAGCTTCAGCGAAGCCTTTACCTGCTCAACGGCTGCTTTCGCACTTGCAAGATCGGCGGTTCGCGCCTGCTCCAGATTGAGCTGTGTCTCTTCCAACCGAGCACTCGCAGCGTCGACATCCAGCTTGGCCCGATCGACGATCCGTTGCTCGTCGTCGGGCTGCAGCCGGATCAAAAAATCGCTGCGGGTGACACGGTCGCCAGGCTGCTTGGTGATCTCGATCACTTCACCACTGGCCTCGGCCTTGATCACGACGCGTCGGGCGGGACGGACTTCGCCCGTCGCATTGATCGGTAACGTCAGGTCCCCCCGCGTGAGCTTCTCCGTCTTGCCTTCCAGGCCTTCGAGGGAAAGACGCAACTTGCTGGAGGCGGCGATGTACCCCACGACAACGACACCCACCAACAGGATCGCGATGATGGCGTTTTTCATGACTGTGCATCCGGATCAGTTGATACTTCCCAGGGTCAATTCGAGCCGTTTCGCGCGAGCGAGGGAGTTGCGGACCGTCACACGCACATCCTTCGGGACAACCAACGCCGCAAACCCGCCCGCCCCAACAGCCCGAGCGACACGGCGTGTCACTGCGCGACCGACGAAGGCGTGTACTCCAATCCAAAGAACTCCGCAACCGCCTTGTTCGTAATCTTTCCGTGCTCCATCTCGATGCCGCGTGCCAATCCGGGATCGTCCCGGCACGCAGCCTGATAACCCAAGTCCGCCAGTTTCAGCGCGTAAGGCAACGTCGCATTCGTCAGGGCGAAGGTCGACGTTCGGCCAACCGCACCGGGCATGTTCGCCACGCCGTAGTGCACGATGTTGTTGACGATGTACGTCGGTTCATCATGCGTCGTCGGGTGGATTGTCTCGCAGCACCCGCCCTGATCCACACCAACATCAACGATCACCGCGCCGGGCTTCATCGTTGACAACACGTCCCGCGTGATCAAAACGGGGCAGCGCGCACCGGGAATCAGAACCGCCCCGATCACCAGATCCGCCGCAGCGAGGTACTTCTGTAACATGAGCCGGTCACTGTAGACCGTCCGCACGTTCGCCGGCATCACGTCATTGAGATACCGCAGCCGGTCGAGGTTGATGTCCATGATTGTCACGCTCGCACCGAGTCCGGCCGCCACCTTGGCTGCGCTCGTCCCGACGATGCCACCGCCGATAATAAGCACCTCGGCCGGCTCCACACCGGGCACCCCGCCGAGCAGAATGCCGCGACCCATCGTGGGACGTTCGAGGAATTTCGCGCCTTCCTGGATGCTCATCTTCCCGGCGACCTCACTCATCGGCGTCAGCAGGGGCAGGCGCCCTTCGTCGTCGACGATGGTCTCATACGCGATCGCAACGGAGCCGGTTTTCATGACGCCTTCGGTCAGCTCGCGGTCGGCTGCGAAATGGAAGAACGTGAACATCACCTGCTCCTTGCGCATCATGGCGCGTTCCGGGGCGAGCGGCTCCTTTACCTTTATTATCAGATCAGCCTTGGAGAACACCTCCTTCGCCGTGTCGACGATCACGGCTCCGACTTCCTTGTATTCGTCGTTTATAATGCCGGACCCGATACCGGCATCCGTCTGCACCCAGACGGTGTGCCCGAGCCGCACCAACTCGTCCGCACCCACCGGCGTCAGGCTGACGCGATACTCATGTGTCTTCGTCTCTCTCGGAATACCAACAATCATTTCGGCCTTTCTCCGCAAAGCAGACCAAACGTAACCAATTAACGATTGTCGATTGCGGATTGTGGATTGTCAAATCGGCCGCTCAATCCACAATCCGCAATTTGATCCTTGATTCGCCGCGCGGGCGTGCGCCCGCAGTTGCTCGCTCTGCGAGCGGCGGTGTGTCAAGGGCAAGGTCCGCAATCGACGAGATGCAGACTCCTTCTTGGTCAATGACCACCCGCACCGCTCCGACATCGGCCGTGTTGTACAGTGGTATAGTGCCGACGACCGCCTGCAATCCGTTGAAGGTCTCTTCCATGCGTTCGTGGCTGGACCGGATCACAACCCTTGCGCCCACCGCGTCTACAAACGCCTTGGAACTTGACCGGACACTCCCATGGTGCGGCAGGACCAGCACGTCCGCCCGGAGGTCACCTCTGTCGAGCAATGCCCGCTGGGCGTAATCCTCGATGTCACCCGTCAGCAGGATCGAATGACCGGTATACGTCAGTCGCAGGACCGTCGATGTGTCGTTGGTCGAACATGCTTCATCGAAGTCGCTCAGCGGCGAGAGTAGCTCGAACGTAACTCCTCCACGCTCCCATCGGGGCATAGATGGGTCGAGTGTTTCCATCGGATGCCCACGCTCAGCGAGCAGGTCGAGCAAGTGTTGGCTTGGTGATCGTGGCCGGCTCCGCGGCTTGAAATGTTCGTTGACGACAATCAGTCCCACATCAATCTCGTCCAGTATGCTTGGCAGGCCGGAGAAGTGATCGAGGTTAGGGTGACTCAGATGCACCCGATCAATATGCGTGATGCCGCGATGACGAAGGAACGGCACAACCGTATTACGCCCAATGTCGTAGGGACCCATGGTGCCGACGTCGTATAGCATCGTCCGCCCGTCCGGAAGCTCCATCACCGTCGCCGACCCCGCTCCGACCGACAAGACCGTGACGACGAGACGACCCGAAGTCCGCCCGGACCAGTGCCACACACAGGCACTTACGAGCAACAACACGAACGCGAGCCCGCATCCGCTCTTTAGCCGTTGTCGTCCTGTGGGAACCTCCCGCAACGGCTCATTACGAAACTCGTGGGGTGTCCGTCGAAAACCCAACGCGAATAGAACAAGGAACACGTAGTAAACAGTGACGAGCCACCACGGCGGAACTGCGATCGTCAATGAAGCGCCGGGAAGTGATGAAAGTCGCTCCACGATCCATATGAGGAATTGGTCGGCTGGAGTGAGAACCTTCGCGATGACAAGACCAAGCACCGGGAAACCTCCCGATACCAGAATCTTGATAAGCCCAAGGATCATCACGACATACACCAGGGGAAACACAATAACGGAACTGATTGGTGACCACGGCTGAACGCGGTTGAAGTGCGAGGCCACGACCGGCATGCCCGCAAGCCAGGCGCCGAGCGATACCGCCGCGAACCCCACCAACACCCAGCGTGTGGCGCGATTCAGACGCCGGCGAAGCGAGCCTATGGCACGGTTTACATCGTCTGCCATCTGCCGATCCTGCTCGGCGAACGGTCGTTTGAAGATCATGCGTTCAATCAGATTTCGTAGATCACGCAACGCCTGAAGGATCGCCGGCGTGAGGTAGGAGACTCCCAAAACAGCCACGAACGAAAGCTGGAAACCCACGTCGAACACCGCACCCGGATCACATAGGAGCAGCACGACCGCGGCTGCGGAAATCCAGTTCAAACGCGATCGTGGTCGTCTCAGAAGCAGCGATGCGCTGAAAAGCAGGGCGATAACGGTTGCGCGTAGGATGGGCGGCCTCGGCTCCGCAATCAACGCGTACGCGCAAACCGTGAATATCATCAACCACGCACACTGACGCCTGCTGCGCCGAAGCACGCGACCGACGAACCAGACGAACGAGCAGACCACCAGCACGTGCGTCCCGCTCACGGCTAGGAAGTGGATCACCCCGGCTTGGATGAACACGTCGTTGAGTCGGCGATCGAGACGTGACCGGTGACCAAGCACCATGGCCTCAAGCAGGCTCGCCTCCTCATCCGCGCCGGTGGCCAGATCGTCGGTGAGCATGCCGCGAACGGTGGTACGCAGCCAGGTGACAAAGTCATGTCCCTGCGTCGGCGGGCCCGTGTCGAGACGCTGGACGTTCTCACGGTGGTTGCAGCGCATCTGCGCGACAACGCCTTGCCGTTGGTAGAACGCCGCCCAGTCGAATGAGCCCGGATTGCGCGGCGGGTGCAATTGGTACAACCAGCCGAATACTTCGACTCGTTCGTTCTCGCACAGATCGAGGATGGCCTCACGGACGGTGACGCGAATCCGCCCGGTGACGGGAATGTCGCTGTCCGTCCCTTCGATCGATTCAGTGTCGAGAAGAAACACGGCTCGCTCAGACCCATAGGTCCAGCGTTGAAACGGGTTCGTCGGCGGACCGAGCAGTCGCGGCTCGGAGACGACGACGCCGCGAATCCGGGCAATTCGTTTGTGTTCACCGATGTGCCGCTCGATGCTGGATGGGGGTATCATTCGTACCGCATGGATGTGAAGGACACCGCCCAAACAGCCGGAGACAATGAAGATCAACAGCGGACCGATCGACACCCGCACGCGACGGATCAAAACGCCGACGCTGAGAAGCACAAAAGGGATCAGATAGATGTAGACGCCAAGCTCAACACGCCTGTCGAGGACGATCCCGGCGATCAGACCCGCCGCCACCGGAAACAGCGGCGAAACACGCATGATCGTGCGAGAGACATCGTGCATCCCGTCCAGCATGACCGGTCTCGCCTGAGTGGATAGCACCAGGTATAAGCCTTCACGACCCGGCGGCGGTTCTCGTCGAACCGGCAAAGATCATCTTTGCCATCCGCTCGGTACGTCATTGTGTGCGAAGATCGGTGTGAAATGTCAAGCGATTGCTTGATCCCGCCAGCGTTGCCTCACAATCCCGCCTGAGCGATAATCCACTCGGAAACACCGAAACATCGAAATGTCAATATAGCGAATACCCTACCGTCTTGACTTTTTCGCGTTTCGACTTTGTGACGTTTTATGTCCACCTGCTTCAACCTTTGGCTCGTCGTCGCCGGTTTGATCGGCCTGGTCTGGCTCATTCGATACGCCAGCACCGGGCGGATACTGCGCAAACGCTGTATCCTCAGCTCCCGCTCCTACCCCGGCCCACCGGTATCGGCCGGGCAACAGAAACAGAAAGTCTCCGTCATCGTTGCCGCCAAGGATGAGGAGGACAACATCGAGACCTGCGTGCGCGGCCTCATGGACCAGGACTATCCGAACTACGAGCTGATCGTGGTCGACGACCGCAGCCGTGACCGTACGCCGGCTATTCTGCGCCGACTTGAGCAGGAGGCCGCCTCCTGCAAAAAGCACGTTCGTGTCATTACCGTCAAGACGTTGCGCGACGGATGGTTTGGGAAAAACAACGCGATGCGCGAGGGTGTGGCCGCCGCCGGCGGCAACTGGCTGCTGTTCACCGACGCCGATTGCCGACAGACCTCGTGCAAGACGGTATCGATGGCCATGCGCGAGGCGACCGCCTACGAGGCCGACTTCCTGTCCGTCACGCCCGTGCTCGAAACACACGCCGTATGGGAGCGGATCATTCAACCCGTCTGCTCCGCCGCCCTGATGATCTGGTTCCTGCCGCATCGGGTGAACAAACCCAAGCGCAATACCGCATACGCCAACGGGGCGTTCATGCTCATGCGGCGGAGCTGCTATGACGCAATCGGCGGGCATGAACGTGTGCGCACCGAGGTCAACGAGGACGTTCACATGGCCCGGCTGGCCAAACGGATGGGGCTTCGCCTGCGCGTTGTGGAGAACGAAGACCTTTACCAGACGCGGATGTACGACTCGCCGCGTGCAGCCTGGCGAGGGTGGAGCCGTATCTTCTACGGTTGCCTCATGTCGCTGCCCCGCTTGCTTGTTGCCGTGTTACTGTTGGTTGTGCTGTCCATCGTGCCGTGGGTGAGCCTGATTGTTGCACTCGTGGGTTTGTTCGGTGCGGAGACCGGTGGCGAGCCGTGGGCGTTGGCTGTGTGTGTCTGGCTGGTCGTGATCGCTCTGATGCAGTTGGTCACATGGCGGGTGTATGTAATTCTGCGCGCAGGTCCTGCCTGGTCGTTGACCTATGTGCTTGGGGCGTTCGTCACGCTGGGCATGCTGATCAACGCCATGTTCAAGGTCGTTGGCATAAGGTCGACCACCTGGCGGGGTACGACCTATCGAGGCCGCCGGATCGACGAGCGAGATACCGAAACACCCCATTCCGACAAACTGCCGGCAGAGCCGACCGAACGCCCAGTGCGTAGTACGTAAGTCGGGATTCGCAGACCCGACAGATGATCTCGCCGGGTGCCATTCCCAAGCCAAAGGCGCGGGTATATTCTGTTACTGGGCCGAGAATCCTTTCTCGACCCATTCGTGCGAGAAAGGATTCTCGCACGAGCGTTTCACGGCCATGCGAGCGTGGACCATGCCACCCGACCGCACGCGCCTGGGACAACCGATGACGATGCGCCCGATTCTCTACACTGCACGGAGCGTAGCACCTATAACCAGCGCCACAAGGCGCGCTATTTAGCGGACAGAGGAATCAGCATGAATTCTCAACGATCGATATTACTGAGCATTCTTTTCAGCGCGGCGTGCTTCGCCGTCGTGCCCGCGGCGGCAGACGACGTACCTCTTGGCCTGAGCCTGCGGGTTCGGACACAGGAGGCCATCGATAAGGCCCTTCGATTTCTTGTCGCCACTCAACGCCCCGACGGTGGCTGGGAGGCCTTCGAGCGGTCGCACCCGGCCATCACCGCGCTTGCGGTCAAATGTCTGGTTCAGGACGACGACTATGGGCCCAAGCACCCGGCCGCCAAACGCGGGCTCGAGTTCATCCTCCGCTACATACAGCCCGATGGCGGTGTCTACGTCCCCGGCGAGGGCATGCACAATTATCACAACAGCGTCGCCATAATGGCGCTGTCCGCGACTAAAGACCCCGCCCACACGAAGACCATCCAAAACGCACAACAATTCCTAAAGAAGCTGCAGTGGGACGGCGGCGAGGGGTATGAAACGTCGAGCCCGTTCTACGGGGGGCAGGGTTACGGTCAGCACAAACGCCCGGACCTGTCCAACACACAGCTCATGCTCGAGGCCCTTCGCCAGAGTGATCTGTCCCCTGACGACCCGGTGTATCAAAAGGCGATGGTATTCGTGTCGCGATGCCAGATGGTCGGCGCGACCAACGACCAACCGTTCGCCGATGGCAGTGACGACGGCGGATTCGTATACACGCCGGTCAGCGGTGGCGAATCGAAGGCCGGCACGCATGTTGTCGATGGGAAACCTCGCCTGCGCAGCTATGGCTCGATGACCTATGCGGGCTTTAAGAGCATGCTATATGCCAGGGTGGACCGTGACGATGCGCGGGTACAGCGGGCGGTTGATTGGATCCGCCGCCACTACACGCTCGATCACAATCCCAACATGCCGCACGCCCAATCCAAACAGGGTTTGTACTATTACTATCATGTATTCGCGCGGGCCATGCATGCCTGGGGCGAGGAGACCGTCCGCGATGCCGGCGGGATTCCTCACGGCTGGCGGGCCGAACTGTGCGAAAAGCTGCTCTCTCTCCAACGCGACGACGGGAGCTGGGTCAACGAGGAGGATCGTTGGTACGAGGGAAATCCACACCTTGTCACCGCCTATGCGGTGTTGGCCCTGCAAACGGCGCTGCCCTCTGACAACGGTTGATCGATGCGATCCCTTGTGAACCGCGAGAATCAAGGGTAAAAGTCGAGACGTCGAAAAGTCAAAACATCGAAATAGCGCAGGGGCACAGATTCACTGTCTTCACGTTTTGACGTTTCGGCATCGTGAGGGTTTGTAAATGCCGCCCGAAAATGACGCAAGTGCCGATCGATCCGACGCCGCAGCGTCGTCCAACGACTTGCCGGCCATCGAGGACGCCTATGCGCCCGACGAATCATCCGAGCAGGTGGTGGCCGATGATGATCCGCAGTTGCTTAACGCGACCACACGGATTTTGGAGGGCGCTGCGGATCAATCCGACGCCGACGATGAGCTCATACCGACACCCGCGACAAGCGCGGCGATCGATACGGACGACACATCGGATACCGGCGGCGTTGCGGGTGAGCCTGAAGCACGCGCTGAAACCACTGAAGCACCCAAGCCGCCGAAGTGGGACAGCGAGATGTCAGCCCACAAGATCGTCGTCGAGCTCAAGCGGATCGAAACTGAAGTCCGTCAACTACTCGAGGGACGCGACTCCAAGCGAAAGCGAAAACTCGGTGGAACCCGGCGATGGCAGGAACTTACCGACGACATCATCACGTGGCGATACGCCGGCCGGATTGACGAAACGACGCTCCGCCGCTTGCAGGACCTGGTGACCAGGCGCCACTACCTCTTCCAGCGTTTGCGCTTCCTAGCCGGTACCCGCCCGACATGGAACACGTAGCCGGCAACGTGAACCGCAGCCGAATCCTGTCCGGTCGCGTTGATGCTTAGTTGGGTGCCATGGGTCAGCGAAGCTGATCCGTGCAGTGCACAGGGTGCCATGTTTTGCCTGGATGTGCTCAGCGAGGCAATCGACGTGTAGCCGTGAAAGGTCTCAAACACGACGCTGGACGTATGCGGACGTTGCCACCGGGCTTGATCCCGTCCGACCGAACCACTATGATGCAATGTCAGAAGAAAAGAGGGGGCGCTCAAGGTCCGCATATACCATCTGCCAAGCCGATTGGGAGGGATTCGTCGCCGCACCAGTAACCAATGGGAGCCGTTTACACAGCACCGAAGGCCGGACCTGTGAGTTGCGAGCGGTGGCCAGCTCGGGCACGCCGTTTGTCAACGGCGGCGCGGGCAAGCGCGATTAGGAGACTGTTGGGGGGGAGCTAAATGTTGAACATCGATCGATTACGGGTTTTGTTTTGCGCGTTGGCGCTGGGCGCGATGGTGCTTTCTTCGGCCCACGGCGCTGTTCCGACGCCCGATCAAGCATGGCGGCCCGATGCCGTAGGCGGCTACGCCTCCACACGCATCATCGTGAGGTTCACACCCGGAATGATCGATGCCCCACTTGGGAAAGAGGTTCGCTCGTACAAGGCGAGTGGTTTCGAGGCACGAGCCGTGTTGCTTAAAGCCCCGCCGGCCCGAGCAAACGCCGCCCTGACAGCGGAATGGCACCGTTGGGACGTTGCGGGGATGCGCCCCGTTTACCCGCATCCGTTCGGTGATCCGGACGTCGCCGCACACTATGGTCTGGACCGCACCTTCGTCTTGGAGGTGCCCGCCGGCACTGACACCCCGGCGATGGCAGCCGCGTTTGCGGCCCTCGATGATCAGATCGAAGTCGTGGAGCTCGATGGAATCGGAACCGTCGCGGAGCTTATCCCCAATGATTCCGGTTTCTGGCGGCAATACGGAATGCACAACACTGGGCAGCCGTCGTATCCGGGGCAGCCGGGCGGTCTTGACGACGCGGATATTGACGCACCGGAAGCGTGGGAGCTGCATACCGGCGACGTGGGCACCGTGACCGTGGCCATCGTTGACACCGGCGTCACACCGCACACCGAGTTCCAGGATCGGATGGTTGCGGGCATCAACACTACGAACAACTCGGCTGTCGGAACTGTGGACGGATGTCCTCACGGCACCCACGTGGCCGGCATCGTTGCGGCAACGGGTAACAACGCCGTAGGTGTCGCCGGTGTGACATGGGGCGCCTCCATCATGCCCGTGCGCGTTTTCGACGGGTGTTCGGGCAACGAGACCGATACTTCCGAAGGCATCATTTGGGCCGTCGATAACTATGCCAATGTCATCAACATCAGCCTGCAGTTTTACTCTGGGGGACCGACGTTTAAAGACGCGATCAACTACGCCTATGATCACGGCGTCCTGGTTGTTAGTGTCGCCGGCAATGACCGAGGTGCCGTAGTTGCTTACCCCGGCCGGTTCGACAAATGTATGGCTGTTAGCGCCACAACCGATGACGACGAGCTTGCGACGCTTTCCAACACCGGTTTGTGGAGCAGCAACTATGGAGACGAAATCGACGTATGTGCCCCTGGCAATAAGATCTGGTCCACCTGGACGACGAACTACCTCTACCTGAGCGGTACATCGATGGCCGCGCCGCACGTCACCGGTCTTGCAGCCCTACTGAAATCCTACGTGCCGCAGCTCACACACGACGAGATTTGGACGATCATCTGCGAAACCGCCGACGACCTCGGCCCGGAAGGGTGGGACGACTACTACGGCCACGGGCGGATCAACGCTTACCAGGCCCTGCTTGCGGCCGGACCGAACCGAATCATCGCCAGTTACCCGCCCGATGGGGCGATTGACGCCCGGCAGCCTTCGGAGCTTGACGGCTCGAATCCGACCGGCTGGCAGTCAATCGACCTGACCTTCGCTGGTGACCTCTCCCTACTACCTGGGTTGGTGGCCGATGATTTTGCTGTCACCCAGGAAGGCGGTGTCGAACCGGTCCCGACCGTCGTGGAGGTCCTCCCGGTGGAGGGTGAGGACCGCGTGGTCAGAGTCACCTTGGATCGAGCGATTTCGGTGCGGGCCTGGACGACGATTACCCACACTGAAAGCGACACCTCGGTGTGTCTCGGCTACCTACCGGGCGACGTGAACGCCGACCAAACCAGCGTCCCGGCTGATATCCTCCGCGTCATTGATGCCCTCAACGGGATCATCGACCTGCCGATCTGGTCGACCGATGTGGATCGTTCCGGCGAGGCGGGTCCGCCCGACATCCTCCGCGAAATCGACCTGCTCAACGGTGCCGACGCGTACGACACCTTCCTCGGCGCGACCCTGCCGTAGTGTGCTTCGACGTATGTAGGACAGGCTTTCCGGCCTGTCGGCTTTCTCGACCGACCGACTGGAAAGTTGGTCCCAAAATGTGTACAAATCATGCTGGTAAGTACACGGACCGTGCTGCTTAGCGACTCGTGGTGCGGTCCCGCGAGCAACATAAGACATCCCGACCTTGTGGAAGGAATGAACCGATGCTGCCTCCCTTTGTTCCGGAACCGTATGTGGATTTTGGCCAGGACGAACCGCGGTCGAAGATGCTCGCCGCCCTGAAGAAAGTTGAGAGCGAGCTTGGTAAGACCTATCCGCTTTGGATCGACGGTCAGACGGTGACGCCGGGTCAGACGTTCGACTCTGTCAGCCCCACGGACCCGGAGCGCGTCGTGGGCACCGTCGCCAAGGCGAACACCGACCTGGCGGATAAGGCCGTTCGATCCGCGGCCGAGGCGTTCAAGGAATGGTCCCGATGGGACCCGGACGCCCGTGCCCGCATCCTCATCAAGAGCTCATACATCATGCGGCGGCGGGTCTATGAGCTTGCAGCCTGGCAGTGCTACGAGGAAAGCAAAAGCTGGATCGAAGCCTATGCCGACGTGTGCGAAGCGATCGACTTTTTGGATTTCTACGGCCGCGAGATGATGCGCCTGGCCGGTTCGCAACCGGTGACGCCGTTTCCCGGTGAGGAGAACGACTTTCGCTACATCCCGCTGGGCGTCGGCGTGGTCATACCGCCGTGGAACTTCCCGCTGGCCATCTGTGCCGGCATGACGACGGCTGCACTTGTGACGGGCAATGCGGTCGTGCTCAAGCCGGCCAGCACCGCACCGATTGTGGCGGCGAAGTTCGTCGAAATCCTGCACGAGGCGGGCCTGCCGAAGAACGTTCTGAACTACCTGCCCGGCCCCGGCAGCACAGCCGGCGACGCCCTCGTGTGCCACCCCCTGACACGGTTCATTTCATTCACCGGCTCGCTCGAGGTCGGCACCGGTATTTTCGAGAAGGCTGCCAAGGTCCAGCCCGGGCAGATCTGGCTCAAGCGTACCGTGCTCGAAATGGGCGGCAAGGACTGCATAGTGGTCGACGAAACGGCCGACGTCGACGCCGCAGCCGATGGCGTGGTCACGTCGGCGTTCGGGTTCCAGGGGCAAAAGTGCTCCGCGTGCAGCCGGCTCATCGCTCACCAGGACATCCACGACGACCTGCTCGACAGGGTGGTGGCACGGGCCCGCGAGCTGACCATCGGCGACACTGTGGCGCCAGATAACTTCTATATGGGTGCCGTCATCGACAAGCCCGCTTACAACAAGATCAATGAATACATCAAGATCGGACAGGGCGAGGGCCGCACCGTCCTTAGCGGCGGAAACGTCCCAGGCAAGGGATACTTCGTCCCGCCGACGATCATCGCCGACATCGCCCCGGGCGCACGGATCGCACAGGAGGAGATATTCGGGCCGGTTCTCGCGGTGGTCAAGTTCAAGGACTTCGACGAAGGGCTGGCGATCGCCAACGGCACGGAGTACGGCCTGACCAGCGCACTGTACTCCAACGACCGGCTGCGGCTGGAACGCGCCCGGCATGAGTTCCACGTGGGTAATCTTTATCTCAACCGCAAGTGCACCGGGGCGCTGGTCGACGTGCAGCCGTTCGGCGGGTTCAATATGTCCGGCACCGATTCCAAAGCCGGCGGGCGAGACTATCTACAACTGTTCCTCCAGGGCAAGAGCATCGCGGAACGATGGTAGCGTAAAAGGCATAATGTCGAAAAGTCTAAAAGTCGAAACAGCAGAACTGGAACGGCCGCAACGTAGCGACGTTTCAATGTCTCCTATCCGTCCACCTTGGGTCTTGGTACGGTCCTTCATCTTGTTTTGACGTTTCGACGTTTCGACGTTTTCTGTCATGACTTGGCTTCAGGACATTGTGGGGGACTTCCTCTTACCCGAGATGGAGTACGTGGTTCGCATCGTCGTCGCGGTCATACTCGGCGGATTGATCGGGTTTGAGCGTGAGCTGCGCGACAAGCCGGCCGGTCTGCGAACCATCATGCTCATCTGTCTTGGCGCGTGCATCTTCACGATAGTGTCCGAGGTCGTGGGCGGGCCCGACTGGAACACCACACGCATCGCCGCCCAGATCGTCACCGGCATCGGCTTCCTCGGCGCCGGTGCGATCATCCGCGACCATCAGGCGGTCTTCGGCCTCACAACAGCGGCCACCATCTGGGCCGTCGCTGCCATCGGCATGACGGCCGGCTTCGGCTTATTGGTGTTAGCCACGTTCGGAACCCTTGTCATCCTTGTAGCCCTGCTCATCTTCAACTACATCGAGCACTGGGTCGGTGAGCGCCGCGATATTCAGGATTACCATATCATCACCACGAATGCCGATGACACGCTCGACCGCGTCAAAATCCTTTTTGGAGACTCCGGGCTGACCACCCGCAAGCTCTCGTATCACGAGGAAGGATCATCATTGGTCTTCCATTTAATCGCCATGGGCTCAAAGGCAAACCACGAACGATTGCGCGCCCACTTTGCCCGCTCCGATGAATACGCCCTTCGACATTCGTAACGTTCGCACCGCGCAAGAGCCAACCGGCGCGGGCGTTCCTCGCTTTTGTATTGCGGCACAACCGCAGATGGCCGGCCCACGTCGTTTCAACGTGGATTGACGATTTCGCACAGTGTGCGTCCCATGCATCGCTGAATTGAATCCTCATCCATGAATGGATGGGCCACCCATCCAGTGTGCTACGTTGTTTGTCCCAATCGGTATCTCGTGTATCATCAGAGAATGGCCAAGAAAGGGATCAAGGTGAAGGAGCTTGCGCGACGGATCGGCGTCATGTCACGCCAGATCATCGCCCGCTGCCGCGTCGAGGGTGTTCCGGTTCAAAACAGCGTCACCAGGCTTACACCGGAAATCGAACGGACCGTGCGCGCCTGGTTCGACACGTCACCGGCGGACGAAGGCAACGCTTCTGCGGACCACCCTTCCAACCGATAGGCGAAAACCCGTACGAACTGCTCGCCTTCTTCCATCGCCCGAATGAACGTGGACATACATCCGGCAGCCGTCGAATATGCCCAACACACAATCGGGTAGGAGGGCGCCTCGCGGCGCCCGTCCTCCCACACCACCGGACGTACTCATCGTATCCGGCGGTTTCTCTCAATGTTGCAACGCGGCATAC
>Ga0307432_1000400_pt1 | contig 34546 bp, 29 predicted proteins | sample SalMarWE160150MG_FD_202158 | JGI IMG/M metagenome (GOLD analysis project Ga0307432, IMG submission 202158) | Salt marsh sediment microbial communities from the Plum Island Ecosystem LTER, Massachusetts, United States - WE1603-150 | ecosystem: Environmental > Aquatic > Marine > Intertidal zone >...
CCGCTGTACGAGCAGAGGGGTCTGATCCTCCCCACCCTACTGGGCCGAGAAAAGCTCATCGTTTTCTCAGCATACAAGCGCATCGACTCCATGGAGGACTTTGTGGGATTGACCACCATGAGCGGTGGCAAGGAAATGGAGCAGCTCATCTCCAGGCTGGGAGCACTGTCGGTGGCCGTACAATTTCAGGATACTTACGAGGCGCTACAGAAAGGCTCACTGGACGCTGCCATGCTAGACATAACCGTTCCCCTCTTGTTACGCTGGTATGAGGCGGGGGACCCGGGGTATATCATTGATTGTGGCGGCATAGGCATGGCCATGTCAACGTACATCGCCAACGAGGACCTGCTAACGAAGCTGCGGCCTGAAGATGCGTACACGTTGCTCAAGCTGGGCGACTACTGGTCCGGTATCCAAGGGGCTCAGGGCAGCGACCGTTCCAACCTGCTTTACTGGGACGAGGTTCCCAGGGTAGGCATGGAGCTTATTACGTGGCCCGAGTCGGAGAAGGAGAAATTGCGAGAGCTGAAGCGGGAGGTCTATCAGTGGTGGATTGATTGGATGGAGACCGACTTTGGTCTAGGTGAGGAGGCTGAGGCGCTTCTGGATGCGGTGCTGGAAGAGATGGAGAACTACGAACCCGGTAACAAATCTGTGGCGAACCCCGCTGGCTACCGGGATAAGGATTATGACGGTCAGGCTGAGGAGTGGATACAGAGACTGAGAGACGCTGGCTGGACCGTTGACGACGAAGCATGGCAGGGAGTAGTGGGTCCCGATGGCCACTGGGGCATGGATTTTGTCTACGAGGATGACTTTGAGCCCTGGTACGAGAAATGGTGGGATGAACAGAACATGGAGCACCCGTGGTACTCAGCGTGGAAGGCACAGCACGGAAAGTAGGCTAGAGGGAACGTGGAGAGGCTGTTTGTCAAACTGTGTGGAAATAGCCGTTTATTATGCTAGATAGTCTTTAAATGAATTGAAAGGGTCAAAGCACGAGAATAAGAGGGTATCACGATAGCGAGTGAAGCGGAGGCCATCTTCGCGGATTATCTCGATGCATGGTCGTCACATGATGCGGAGAGGGTGGCCTCCTTCTTTACCAACGACTGTGTCTTTGAGGACATGGCCGTTGGAGTGGTTAACCGTGGAAAAGAAGAGGTAAAGGACTTCGCTAACGCCACCCTCGCTGCTTATCCTGACTTTGCCATGGTGCGAAAGTCCTCCTTTGGCGCTGGTTCCTGGTTGGCCACCGAGTGGGTGATGACCGGCACCCACACCGGAGACCTGGAGGGCATACCGCCCACCGGCAAGAGCTTCTCCGTTAGGGGCGTCTCTATCAGCCAATTCTACAGGGGTAAGATCAGGCGGCACACCGACTATTGGAATCTCTCGTCATTACTCCAGCAATTGCGCTTGCCCGGGGGTTAATCTACAGTAAACTCGTAAGCCCATTGAACGAGAATCTGATTCAACGACTGGGATGAACCGTTTTCGCAGTCAGTGAATTTACTAGCTGCGGCGCGGCGTAGAGCCTAGCGACTAGTTCCAGTTGTACATTCTGGCCGATCTTGTACTGGCGCCTGCCGTACATTTCTTTCTAGGTCAAACTAGTCTGCCACCGGTATGATAGCTTCATCGCCAGCTTGACAAGGGTGGACAAACGTGATAATTTAAATCGCTGAGAGATTTACAGAGGAAACATTTCAGCAAGCATCCCTAAAATGCCTCTGCAACTTTTTTCACCAATAGGGCTACACTGGCGAGGTGCAGGTCAGACTATAGTAAAACAAAAAAGAGGCTAGTTATTAGAGCGATCCTGTCTACTACTGTGTGAGCATTCTTTGACGTTCACCCTCAGCTCGAAAAATTCAGGGCTTCAATGGTTCTGAATTCACCCAACACCAATCAGGCGATACCCGCTTTGCATGCAATGTGAGTATTGGGCCATAGAACAAAAGGCGTACAAATAAAAGGAGGCAAGACTGTACGGTGAGAACCGAGCGTATCAACAAAGGCGTGGTGCTGGCTGCCGGCGACGGCGGACGCCTCGGCTTTCTAACGTCCACTCGTCCTAAGGTTTTGTTGCCAGTGCGGAGTAGGCTATTGATTCATCACCCCATCGAGGCGCTGTCGACGGCGGGCATCAGTGAAGTAGCTATAGTGATCGGATACTTGGGAGATCAAGTGAGGACGGCGCTCGGCGATGGCAGCCGCTTTGGCGTCAGGCTGGACTACATTCTCAACCCTGACTACCTTGGTGGGAATGCTATTTCGGTACAGAAAGTTAGATCTTGGGCCGCCGGGGAACCCTTTATTCTTTGCATGGGAGACCACGTAATCGACCCCGGCTTCGTCTCTCGCCTTCTACAAAAATCCCCCATTGCCGAGACGTTATGCGTTGACTTCGCACCAGCAGGCCATCACCAGCTTGCCGAATCAAACAAGGTTGTTGTCGACAGTAGTGGCTGTATCGAACGCTTAGGTAAGGGATTGGCTTACTGGAATGCCATCGATACTGGCGTCTTTCTGCTTACTGAGAGGTTCCTCGCCGCTATAGACCAGTGTATCCCCAAGCCCACCATCGATATCGAGATCACAGACGTCATCCGGTTTCTGGTGGGCAGAGGCCATCGTTTTGCCACCTGCGATGCTACCGGTTACTTCTGGGCAGATGTGGACGACGAGACAGACCTAGCCTTTGTCAACGCGTAGGATGCAAGGATGGATGGCGTCTATAATGGTTTCGTTTCCAGACATATCAACCGCAGGATATCCGACCCCATTGCACGGTTACTAGCCAGGACAAGGCTGACCCCCAACCAGGCGACCTGGGGCGCAACAGGTATCGCAGTTTTATGCTTTGTCAGCCTCGTCATGGGCCAGAACATCCTGGGAGGCATCCTGGTCCAGTTGTCCTCCATCGCCGACGGTGTAGATGGCAGCCTGGCCCGTCTCAAAGGCATGACCTCAGCATTCGGCGGTCTGTTGGATTCAGTTTTCGACCGCTACTCCGATGCCCTGATAATACTCGGAATGATTATTTGGTCCCTGGCTCATGAGAGCTATCCCGCGATTTGGCTGGTGGGGTTTCTCGCCATCGTCGGCACAATTTCCATTAGCTACACCAGGGCCCGCATTGGACCCGAACATCGCCACCATTTCGATAAAGGACTCTCCTCCATTGCCTCTCGCGACATAAGGCTCTTTCTGATAATGGTGGGGTGTGTCGCCGGTCAGGTCTATTTTTGCCTGGCGGCAATAGCCGCTCTAACCAACCTGACGGTTGTCTACAGGCTTGCTTATAGCTACAAACTCCTCAGGGCAGAGGGCAGACAGCCAGAACCTGCCCTCCAGCCTTCCGAGCCAGAACACGATGCCACGGCAAAGCAGACTTCACTACAGCGCAAGCGCTCCCAAAGTGGCGTTCATCCAGATGTAGTCCAAGACGATGTCCTTTTGACAGACGATTTAGGCCACGCATCGAACAGGCCAGACCCAGAGGGCCACCGCAGGCCAAGTAGGGTGGGTGAAGCGAAGCAAAACCCACCGTAAGCGAAGATGGTGGGTTTGCCCCCTTGGTGTAGCAACTAATATACAATAGCTATAAAAGCACGCCTATTCCGTTCGCCCTGACCTTGTCGAAGGGCCGTTCGTGGTTCGACGGGCTCACCATGAACGGTTTTGGCCTCGGTACATCTCATTGATTATTCCGTTTGCACTGAGGGTTTAACACCTTACCCCCTTACCCCCTCTCCTTGAGGAGAGGGGGGATAAATATGTAACCAGGGCACAACTCTAGAACCGCTGCAAAGGATCCCTTCTCCTCGCTTTCCCTTCCCCTCTCCCTTGACAGTCCTTCTTAAGAAGGACTCGCCTCTGGCGAGGGGAGTTAGGATGTTTTAGCACACACCCTACAAGGACTGGCTTCTCTCACGTCCCCTTGACAAAGGGCATGGTTGGGCTATCATTGGAGGGTTAGGACGCGGGTACAGCCCAGATTACACACTCTATCGTTTATATACTTGTCAAATGGCTAAATATATAATCGCCCATGATGTTGGCACAAGCTCTAGCAAGGCAGTGCTGGTAGATACCGAGGGACGCATCCAGGGCAAATCCTCTGAGGCTTACAAGGTTTATTATCCTAAGCCCGACTGGGCCGAGCAGGAGCCTGGAGATTGGTGGAAGGCAATCGCGAGCACTACAAACCACCTTCTGCAAGATACAGGCGTATCACCAAGCGATATATTATGTGTTGTGTACAGCACACAGATGCTTGGCATTGTACCAATGGACTCAGCAGGAGAGCCACTGAGGGATGCAATAATCTGGCTTGATAATAGGGCTGGTAAGCAGGCAGACCGTGTCATGAGGAAGTTCATTGACCGTCGTATCTTTGCTGCCGTTGCCGGCGCAACCCTGGGTGGGAAGGATGGCATACCAAAACTGCTATGGCTTAAAGAGGAAGAGCCTGATATCTATAACAAGATGTGCTGTTTTCTTGACGTCAACGGTTATCTTATTCACCGCAGCACCGGCAATATGGTCATGAATTGGGCAGACGCCTCCGTCTTTGGCATCGACTTAAAAAAGAAGGTATGGCTCGGCGGCATTTTCCGTTATGTTGGACTTGACCCGAAGAAATTTCCGACCTTGGTAAGTTCCACCGATAAGGTTGGGGAACTCTCCAAAGAAGCCGCCAGTCAATGTGGCCTTTTAGAGGGCACACCGGTTATAGCAGGTGCGGGAGATGCCCCTTCTGCCGCCGTTGGGTCTGGCGCAATCGGCGAAGGCGAAGGTCATATCTATCTCGGGACATCAGGGTGGGTAGGTGTTGTCACCAAACGTATGCCGAAAGGTAAACGTGGGATAGCAGCGATCCATTCTGCCGACCCGAACAAGGCATTTCTGTTCGCCGAGTCCGAGACTGCCGGCGCCTGCTTGCAATGGATTGCTGATGCGTTCTATCAGGCAGAAAAGAAAGACCCGCAAGTCCCCAATGTATTTGCCCTTATGGATGAAAAGGTCGGGAAAATTCCACCTGGCTCTGGTTACCTGATCTTTACTCCATGGATGTATGGAGAGAGAGCCCCAATAGATGACCATTACGTTCGTTCCAGCTTTCTTAACCTGAGCGCTGACCACACCCGTGAAAACATGCTGCGCGCTGTCTATGAAGGGGTTGCTTACAATATTAGATGGATTGTGGAGATTGTGGAAAACAAATTCAATTTCCCGCTCCCAGTTCTTAGAGTCATAGGCGGTGGGGCGAGGAGCGAGCCCTGGATGCAAGTCTTAGCCGATGTAACTCACAAGAAGGTGGAAACGGTTCGTGACCCGCAGGAGGCAGGGGCAGTGGGGGTCGCACTAATAGCAACAGTCGGTCTGGGCATACATCCTGACTTTGAGTCGTTGAAGAATATAGTAAGGGTAGAAAGGACTTTCGAGCCCAACGAGAAGAATGAGGAAATCTACGACTTTCTTTTCCAATCATATAAGGAGGTTTATGGCAATCTGCGAGGACTCTATGGTAAACTCAACAAGAGGAGATTTCGTGAAGCAACTTCACGAATGACCTAATTATGGGGAGGTGTTCAAATGGATGAAGTGCAAATTTTATCGCAACCAGTGGCATTGCCGGACGGAATCAACTACGACGAGTATATTATCGCCACCTATCTGGTCTCGTACCACAAGATTATTCCGGTACCAAGACTGTCCCTGGCCCTTGCCATCGAGCAGAGCACCGGCACCTGGGTAGCGGTCCCTGGCGAAACTCCGGAGGTGCGCTCCCAGCATGTTGCCAAGGTGATCGGTGTCTATGAGGTGCCGGACTACGAGTTCGAAGTACCCCAGGGGGTAGAAAACAGAGACTACATTGTCCAGATAGCCTTTCCCGAGGTCAACATCGGCGAGCAAATACCCATGCTGCTGACAACAATAGTCGGCAATATCTCGATGGGTGGCCGCATCAAAGTGCTTGATATCCGTTTCCCCGAAAAGTATGTGGCCGGCTTTAACGGACCAAAATTCGGTATCCCTGGCGTAAGGAAGCTATTGGAAATCCCAGAGCGCCCCCTGCTGAACAACATGATAAAGCCGTGCACCGGCTACCCGCTGGAGGTTGGAGCAGAGCTGTTCAGGGATGCAGCACTGGGTGGATGCGACATTATCAAGGACGATGAGCTACTAGCCGACGCTTCGTTCAATTCTGCACTGGGGCGTGTCAAACGCTACATGGAGATTGAGAAGCAGGTCTACGAGGAGAAAGGCGAGCACACCCTGTATACCGTTAACATCTCCGACAAAGTGCCCAAGATCTTCGACAATGCGAAGCGCGCCGTGGAGCTGGGTTGCAATGCTCTAATGGTAAACTACCTTGCTATTGGACTGCCGGTAATGCAGGCATTAGCCGAAGACCCGGATATTAACGTCCCTATTCTCGCCCACATGGATGTTGCCGGCGCTATGTATATGTCACCGTTCCATGGCATAAGTTCCCATATTGTGTTGGGGAAACTGCCCCGTCTTGCCGGCGCTGATATCGTTGTCATCCCCGCTCCATACGGAAAAGCCCCGGTGATAACCGACAAGTTCCTCAATGTTGCCAGGACTTTGAGCTTCCCGATGTATGATCTGAAACCAACCTGGCCGATGCCTTCCGGAGGAATTACACCATCTATGATGCCAGACGTAATGAGAGACCTTGGAAACGACATTGTAATTGGTTCAGGTGGAGGCATACATGGTCATCCGCAGGGTCCAATAGCTGGGGCAAAAGCATTCCGCCAGGCGATTGACGCAGTAATGCAGGGCATATCCCTGGAAGAGTACAGCAAGGACCATCCCGAGCTGGATGTAGCGCACCGACAGTGGGCTGAGGTATTTAAAAAAGGCCTTCCCCTCTGATAGAAAGGAGGACAGGATGTCGAAAGTTACCGTTTTGGGAGGATGTGGAGCAGTCGGCAGTATAGCAGCGGCGATGCTTGCTTCAACTGACCTCTTCTCCGAGGTCGTCATTGCCGACATCGACATGGAGAAGATAAAAGAGACGATCGAGAGGTCTAGGGCAACCAAAATATCGGCGGTTGAGTTCGATGCCGATCGTCCTGAAAGCATCAAGAAGGCCATCACGGGCTCATCGGTCGTTCTAAACTGTGTGGGGCCGTATTACAAGTACGGTCCCATCATACTGAAGGCAGTGATCGAATCTAAGATCAACTATGTTGATATTTGCGATGACTTCGATGCCACCGAGATACTTCTTACCATGGATGACGATGCCAAGAAAGCTGAGATTTCAGCGCTGATCGGAATGGGAAGCTCACCGGGTATTGCCAATATTCTGGTTAGATTATGCGCCGATCTTCTGTTTGACCAGGTTGATTCTATCGACATTTACCATGCCCACGGAGGCGAAAAGGTGGAAGGGCCAGCGGTGGTGAAGCATAGAATCCACTCTATGTCCATTGATATACCGATGTTCCTCGACGGCAAGTTTACCACAGTCAAAATATTTGAAGAAAGCGGACGTGCTTTGGAAGAAGAGACTGAGTTCCGTGATGTCGGCACATACAACGTCTATGCCTATCCACATCCCGAAACCATAACCCTGCCCAAATACCTGAAAGGGGTGAAGAGGGTAACCAATCTGGGTCTTGTACTGCCGCCTGCTTATGCCGAACTCATAAAAGGGATGGTACGGTTGGGTATCACCGATGAAAAGCCGATACAAGTTCAAGGGAAGGAAATCGTTCCTTTGGAATTCGCCGTAGCATACATACTTTCTCACAGGGACCGGTTAACAAAGGAGGCTGGCCTTACCGGGCCCATGGGTTGTCTGAAAATAGTGGTAAAAGGGAGCAAGAACGGTGAGAAGGGAACCTACATCTTTTCAATGTCTTCTAAAAGTGAGGGAATGGGAGAGGGAACAGGAATTCCTGCCGCTCTTGGCGTAATGCTTATGGCGACGGGAAAGATCACGGAAAAGGGGGTCAACCCACCTGAGGGATGTGTGAATCCAATGGATGTGCTTAAACTCGCCAGCACCAGCGTGAGAACAACCAGTGGTAGCCGAGGCTTCCCTATTGCCATCGAGCATATCGATGCTAATGGGAAGCTGGAAGAAATAGACCCCTGGAAAGCTCTGGGAGGATAATACAGGAGAAAATTTTCAGAGCCAAATCTGCCAATAATGAAAGGAGTTAGACTATGGGATTGAGGGAACTGAACGTCGACCTAACCGAGGAGCAGAAGGCTACACGTGAAATGGTGAGGAAGTTCGCTGTCGAGTTAGTGCGACCGGCGGGCATCGAGCTGGACAAGCTGGCTGACCCACAAGATGTGATCGCAGAAGGGTCTGTTTTGTGGGATGTATTTCGCAAGTATCGCGAGCTGGGTCTACATAAGACCGGCATTCCTGCGGAGTTCGGGGGTTTAGACCAGGACGCATTGACCTCGGCACTGATATTCGAACAAGTGGGCTGGGGTGACGGTGGTCTAGCTATCAGCTTATCCGTATCCATCTTTCCCTTCATTTTCTCTATGCTGTCACCAGACCCTGAAATACAGAACTGGACACGACAATATAGCGATGATACTGAGGCGAAGATGATCGGATGCTGGGCCATCACTGAGCCGGACCACGGCTCGGACTGGATATGGTTTGAGGGGGAAAACTCCAGCGACCCCAAGTGTGCGCCTCAAGTAAGGGCCGTCCCAGATGGTGACGACTTCATTATAAACGGACAGAAGTCGGCATGGGTGAGCGATGGCAACATCGCCAGCCACGCAGCATTGTTTTTGACTCTAGACCCCTCTAAGGGAATGGGGGGGTGCGGCCTAGCAGCTATGCCTTTGGATCTGCCGGGCATCACCAAAGGTAAACCCCTGGACAAGATGGGGCAGCGAACCTTGAACCAGGGAGAGATCTTCTTCGACAACGTGCGTATCCCCAAAAACATGATGGTCATCCAGGACCCTGCTCTTCACAATATGGCGCTGGGAGCCGTTTTGTGTGGAGCCAATGGCGCCATGGGGAACATATGGGTTGGGGCAGCTCAATCTGCCCTCGATGAAGGTTTGCGATATTCCAAGGAAAGGGTACAAGGCGGTCGGCCCATCTTCCAACATCAAAACATCAGACTTAAGCTCTTCGACATGTTCGTCTCCGTCGAGGCGGCACGTTGCCTGTCCCGCCAGGTCACGGTGTATAACCATGCGACCCAACCGCCAGCGCTGCAATACGCCACTGCCTCCAAGATCATGGCCACCGAGACGGCGTTCCGCACAGCCAGCCAGGCAATCCAGATATTTGGAGGATTTGGAGTATCTAAGGAATACATAATCGAGAAGATCTTCAGGGACACGCGATCAGCCATGATCGAGGACGGGGTAAATGAGACCCTGGCCCTTGTCGGGGCTGACAAGCTACTAGCAGGAATTCCATAAACCGACAAAAAGGGAATAGAATGAGGAGGTAACTATGCCTTGGGAAGACTTGGAACCGATGTTCCGTCCCCAGACCGTTCACATGGGGGTGATGAAGGCAGACCCCGAGAAGTGCACTAGCTGCGGGTTGTGCATTTTGAATTGCCCCTTTCGCGCCTGGGAGATGGACGAGAACGAAAAACCGCACCAGAAGGATGAATATGAGTGCTTTAGCTGCTTCAACTGCATGGTAGCCTGCCCGGTGAATGCCATCTCCATTGTCGATGTATATCACGTGGATGGTGGTTTCTACAAGACCGAGCCTCATACCTTGCCGGTCAAGATGCCTTATGAGCCGCGTGATGCCGAGGGCAATCCCGATAAATGGAATGCTATTGAGAAAGCGGTGTTTGAGCGACGTAGCGTGCGTAACTTCAAGAACCAGCCGGTACCGGAACCGCTCATTCGAAGGGTGCTGGAGGCGGGTCGATTTGCTCCCAGCAGTGGGAACTGCCAGCCGTGGAAATTCATCGTAGTAACTGACAAGGCTCTCATCGATGAGATGGATGAGGGGATCTGGGGTACACTGAACGGACTGTACTTTATGTATAAGGACGATGAGCTGGTCAAGGGATTGGTTGGCATGCAGGAAGCTAACCCCAACCCGGGATTATTCGACCCGCGTATCATCTTGGGAGGTATAGGAGCCGTAGCCAGAAGATACACACCAACTTTCCTCAATGCGCCAGTGGTTATATTGATAGCCGCTGACAAACGATCCATTGACCACCCCAAGATAAACATGGGCATCTGTGGACAGAATATGAACCTGGTGGCCAACTCTCTCGGTATCAGGGCCTGCTGGGTAGGGTTCAGCCAGGTGCTGAATATGGTACCTGCCCTAAAAGAGAAGCTCGGAGTCAGTGACCCCTGGGAAATAAGTACGGCTATCATACTGGGATACCCCAAGTTCAAGCAAGATGGTGTAGTGCCGCGCGAGTTCCGCCCCATCACCTGGTTCCGCGAGGGGGCGAGCGGCCCCGAAATAGAGGAGTAGGTCAGCAGTCTGACTTTCTTACCGTGCACCCGGTAGGTTGTGGGAGGTAGTATGGTTGAGAGTAAAGCGCCTGGAATTTTTAGCTTTGATATGGACGCAAAGGCTGAGGAAAAACCGGATTTTCCGGTATTGACCTTTGACAACTCGCCACACCCTGACGAGGTGTTAACATATTCTGACCTGGTGCTCCAGGGACGCAAACTGGCTCGGGCTATTGAAAAGCAGGGCATCGGCCGTGGAGATATCTTCTCCCTCTTGATGCGCAATCACCCTGAGGTTGTAGTGAGCCTGTATGCTGCCTCGGTGCTGGGTGCCACTGTAGTCCCTATCGACCCACGGTCAAAGGGGGAAAAGCTCAGCTACCAGATAAAGAACTCAAACTCCAAGGGGGTGATATTCACGGCGGAGTTCATGGAAACCATGGAGGATGTCCTGTCCAAGCTGCCCGATGTAAAAACCTTCGGAGTGTTGTACAAGGATGACTTCGGCATACCCGTTTCGTCGAGATATCCCAGCCTGAATGAGATCTTGAAAGGGCCCGAGGTGCCGGGCTTTCCTGTCGGGCCTCATACCGTGGATGACCATCTCATGATTATCTACACCTCTGGAACCACCGGAGACCCCAAAGGGGTCAAGCAAAGAAACAACCGTCTGCAGGCATACGCTATGCTGGGTCAGATGATTTGGCAGTACACCCAGGAAGACCGCCTCTACACCGGGTTGTCCCTGGCACATGGCAACGCCTATGCGGTGACACTGACCCCGGCGCTGGCGCTCAGTGTGCCTGCGGTAATCAGCCGCAGGTTCACCAAGAGTCGTATCTGGGACATCTGCCGCGCCCACGGCTGCACCACTTTCTCCCTGCTGGGAGGGATGATGATGGGGATTTACTCCGAGCCGGCTCGCCCTGATGATGCCGATAACCCCGTCCGAGTGGTCATCAGCGCCGGTACCCCTATACCGATATGGGAGTCATTCGAGAGGCGCTTCAATGTGAAGATCCACGAGTGGTATGGCGCAGTGGAAGGGGGCTTTGCCCACAAACCACCGGGTGTCGGACCTATTGGCTCCTTCGGGAAACCGCTGGAAGGCTTCTTGGAAATGAAGGTGGTGCGTGAGGACGATTCAGAATGCGAACCCGGCGAGAGTGGAGAGCTGCTCTCCCGCATGGCAGGGAGTAAGACTGAGGTGGAATACCACGGGGACAAGGCAGCTTCAGAGGCGAAAACCCGCGGCGGATGGCTGCGCAGTGGGGACATGGTCCACAAGGACGAAGAAGGTTGGTATTACTTCGACTACCGCAAAGGTGGTGGCCTGAGACGGCAAGGAGATTTTATCCTGCCTGAGTACGTGGAGGCGGTAATTGGCAAACGACCGGACGTCACCGACGTATGTGTATATGGGATCCCGGCAGCCTCTGGAGCTCCTGGCGAGAGCGACCTGGTGGCAGCGGTAGTGCCCCTGGAAGGCTCAACGCCCGACATCAAGGGAATCTTCAGCGCGTGCCTGGCAGAATTGGAGCGCAACAGCGTTCCGTCGTATATCCAGGTAGCTGATGACATCCCCAAGAGTGCTTCGCAGAAGAACCTCGACCGGCTGCTGCGCGAGGACTTTGGTACGGAAAAGCCCAACGTGTACCGACTTGAGGACTACACATAACCTGAAAGGAGGATTCGAAGATAAACAGAGTTAAAATCATCGGCGGCGCGGTCACCAAATTCGGCAAGCATTTCGACCGCAATATGAAGTCTCTGGCGGCAGAGGCAGTGGTAGGCGCCCTCAGCGACGCCGGCATCACCAAGGAGCAGCTTCAGGGAGCGTGGGTGGGCAATGCAGCACAGGGCATTCTGGATGGTCAGGAGTCGATACGAGGCCAGGTGGTGCTGCGTCCCCTGGGAATCGGCGGCATCCCGGTGATCAATGTGGAGAACGCCTGTGCAGCCTCGGCAACTGCCCTGAACGGCGCTTGGGCCATGCTAGCTCTGGGTGAGATTGACGTAGCCCTGGTGCTGGGTATGGAGAAGATGTACTTCGAAGACCGCAACATAGTGCTAAAAGCCTTTCTGGCATCCATGGATGTGGAGACCCTGCCCCAGATGATGGCATGGTTTAAGCAGCAGGAAGAGCAGGTCCAGAAAGTCCAGGAGTCCAAGGGTGAGGGAGAGAAGAAGAAGTCGGGGCAGCGAACTATATTCATGGATGCATATGCTGCAATGGCACGGAACCACATGGATAAATATGGCAGCACCCAGCGACAACTGGCGGTGATTTCCTCCAAGAACCACTTCCACTCCTCGATGAATCCGCTGGCCCAGTATCAGATGACATTTACCGTCGATGAGGTGCTCGAAGCTCCCGAGGTGGCCTGGCCTTTAACCCGACCCATGTGTTCTCCCATAGGCGACGGTGCCGCTGCGGCCATCGTATGTTCCGAGGCTTTCGCCAGGAAGATTGCAGCACGTCGCACTGTAGATATTGCCGCCTGCGTTTTGGCCAGCGGTGAGGACTACCGCGAAGGCCAGGAGGGCACCATGACCAGACTGGCTCGAAAGGCCTACGACAAGGCTGGCATAGGCCCTGAGGATATAGATGTAGCCGAGGTGCACGACGCTACAGCGGCTGGAGAGCTTACTGCCACTGAAGACCTGCTCTTCTGTCCCCTGGGTGAAGGAGGTCTTTTCGCCGAGGCGGGGCACACCACCCTGGGGGGAAAGCTGCCGGTAAACGTCTCAGGGGGACTGGAGTCGCAGGGACACCCGGTAGGAGCTACCGGCATCCGTCAGGTAATGGAGCTGTACTGGCACCTCACCGGTCAGGTGGGCAAACGACAGGTGGAGGGCGCTAAGGTGGGTCTGGCACATAACCAGGGCGGCATCGTTGGAGGCGCTCAAGGGGCACTGTCCGTTACCATCCTGAAGTCCTGACACCAAGAATATAAGCATCGCTTAACATACAGGCCCTCAATTTCGAGGCAGTTGTATAATGACACAAGAACCTGTTTTTAACTATTGGGCCGACCTCATCGAACACCAGGCAAAGGAACTCGGCGGAAAGCCATACATTATTTACGAAGACCGAAGCATCAGCTTTGCCGAGTTTGACCGTGGCACCTGTCGGGCGGCCAATGGCCTTGAGGCGCAGGGCGCCAAACCAGGTGACGGCATAGCCATCTTGATGGGCAACTGCCCCGAGTACCTGTTCATCTTCCACGGCATGCCTCGCGGCGGTTTCTATAGCGTCCCGGTCAATGTGAGCCTAAGAGGCGAGGGGCTGCGCCATGTCCTCACCAACTCAGACGTCAAGTACCTGGCGGTTGATGACGTGCTCTACCCGCAGGTCGCCGAGCTTGGCAGCCCGCTGGGTGATATCGAAAAGGTCTTCGTGCGACGCACCACGGATGCGCCACTCCCTCAAGGGACTCTGGACCTGATGGCGTTCCTCGATGCATCGCCAGAGAAACCCGACCATGTAATTAACCCCGATGCCATTACCCACATGATATACACTTCGGGTACCACCGGCTTCCCCAAAGGGGTAGTGACAAGAAACCGCGCCGGTGCTGTGCAGGGGCTCATGGCCCTCGCATCGATCATAGTCAAGCCCGACGATATCCTCTATACCTGCCTACCTCTATTTCACGCCAACGCGTTAATCCTCACTGCGAGCTGGGCCTTGTGCGGCAGCGTACCCCTGGCCCTGGACAAGAAATTTTCCGCGTCGCGATTCTGGGACTCGGTAAGGCGGTTCGGCGGTACCCAGTTCAATGCATTGGGGGCGATGATACCCATCCTGATGAAGCAAGCCGAAAAGCCGGACGATGCCGACAACCCGGTGCGCCTGGTCATCTCGGCAGCCTGCCCCGCCAACCTGTGGGAGCCTTTTGAAAAGAGGTTTGGCGTCAAAATATGGGAGGCCTACGGAGCGGTAGACGGTGGAGGTCTGATCTTCAATTTCGGCAACGCACCGGTCGGCTCGGTGGGTAAACCTCTGGGCGTGACGGAGTGGAAGTTGGTGGACGACGAAGAAAGTGACGTCCCCCAGGGGGAGATTGGTGAATTCATCACCAGGGTTGAAGAGGGGACTCGGGGTGTCGAGTACTACAAAGATGAGAAAGCCTCGTCGGAGAAGGTTGTCGGGGGATGGCACCACAGCGGCGACCTTTTCTATACCGATGAGGAAGATAACCTCTACTTCGTTGACCGCAAGTCGGACTTCATGCGCCGTCGCGGTGAGAACATCTCCTCCTTTGAGGTAGAGACGATTATCGAAGGGCACCCGGCCGTTGAGGAATGTGCTGCCTTTGGTGTCCCTTCCGAGTTGGGTGAGGACGAAGTGATGATCTGGGTTACGGTTAAAACCGGTATGGAACTCGACATCAAGGACCTGATTCGGCATTGTGCTGAGAGCATGGCCTATTTCATGGTGCCTCGCTACGTGGATGTGGTAGATGAAATCCCCCGTACCGAAACGATGAGGGTGCAAAAAGGCGACATGAAGAAGCGTGGCGTGACGGACCGAACCTGGGATAGGGAAAAGGAGATGCCGGACCTGAAGCTCAAGTAAATTCAAGCCGCCGACGAAAGATATGAGTAACAAGAGTAACGAAAGTTTTCACCTTAAGATAGGGAATGCACGAGGCTTTGATCTGTGAGGGTGATTATAAATATTGCGATGTTTATAGCTATTTACAACCAGACGGAGCTCAGACTAGAAGACCTATGGCTTTTCATTATCTAAGCCCTGAAGGCTTAACGATATCGTCATAATTCCTTTCCCCGAATATCCTAGTCCCTATTCTCACTATATTCGCGCCTTCCTCTATGGCAATTTTATAAGAGTTTGTCATCCCCATTGAAAGATGTCTCATCTCCACATTAGGTAGATTAAGCCTCTTAACCCTCTCGAAAACCCTTTTCGTTTCCGTGAAATAGGGCCGTGAGTCTTCGGGGTTACCAAAACGCGGCCCCATAGTCATGAGGCCCATTACTCTTATGTTCCGCAGCCTCGAGATGTCCGTTATTAGTTGTTCGGCCTCTTCTGGGGATACTCCGAATTTTTGCTTTTCCCTGCCGCTGTTTATCTCGATTAACACTGGCATTACTTTGCCAATTTGAGCACACCTTCTATCGATCTCCTCTGCTATTTCAAGAGAATCCACAGTCTCTATCATATCGAATATTTTTACAGCTTTTTTCACCTTATTTTTCTGAAGGTGTCCTATAAAATGCCACTCCGCTTTATCTCCTACTGCCTCATGTGCCCTTTCTGCATCTTGAATGTAATTTTCCCCAATGATTTTGACCCCATCTTGGACCGCTTGTAGGATCTCTTCAGGCGTTCTTGTTTTCGCTGCCGCTACCAGTTCAACTCCGTTTGGTAACTCAGCCAATATCTTCTCAGCATTATGTCTAATCACCATAACCAGCGCCTATACTTTGAATTCATTGATCATGATTATGTGTCCCCATCTCCAAAGTGAACAAAAGTATCCAAAAACCCTGGTATCTGCCGTGAAGCAGCTAGAGAAAAGGGGAGTGTCTCCCTTCGTCTCCCTTTAGTAAATGCGGTTATAATGTAATAGCATCTTGCTTAATAGTCAATCGACTTCGGTAGCATTGAGGCTCGAATTTTACAGCTAAACATTTCGATGAAAAGTGCAGAGGGTCACATTCAGGCTTACTATATCCCGGCTCCTAACTAGCGCACGACCAGACTTTACTCAACACCTGGTAGAGATTCGCGGCCACTTCCACATACCCATACCAAAAATGGTTAAGCAATCACTCGAGGCATTATGCCCGAACGCTACTTAAGAGTCCGCTTGCTGCTCACTTTGTTCGCCCATCTCCCCCTCGGGTTCACAGTGAACCACGACGCTGACGGGACGGTCAAGCGATAGATCGATCGACTTCTCCACAGCGGTGCAGATTGCGTGCCCCTCGCCCACGGAGAGCCCCCCATCGACAACCAAATGGACATCCATGAACACTTCTCTTCCCACCAATCGAGTTCGCAAACGATGCCAGCCCCTAACACCGGGCACGCTCTCGATAGCCTTTACTATCGACCCTCGCTCTTCCGCTGAGATCGAGCCCTCAGTGAGCTCCATAAAAACTTTCCATAGTGAATTCAGACCTACTACAGCTACCATCACACCGACCGCTATGGCAGCTACCTGGTCGCCCTGGCCCCATCCCAATAGCCCGGCAGCGCCTCCGATCAACACCGCGACCGAAGACAGGGCATCGCTACGATGGTGCCACGCATTGGCGCTCAGCGCAGCGCTCCTGACCCTGCGTGCCACTCTTCTCGTTATCTGATACAGCCACTCCTTGGAGACGATCGACACCGCAGCCACAATCAGCACGGGATAGCCCGGGATGTTGTGCTCCTGTCGATATAGGGAGAGCCCGGCGTCCCATGTAATGGCGACGCCAGCCGCCACCAGCGCTACCCCGATCAAGGAAGCAGCAATCGTCTCATACCTCCCGTGTCCGTATGCGTGGCTTTCGTCAGCCGGCCGCGCCGAGAGTCGAATGCCTAGAATGGTAACCAAGTCGGTCAGTAAATCGGAGAGGGAATGAACCGCATCCGCTATCAGTGCCGCTGACCCAACAAAAATGCCAACAGCAAGCTTCAACCCCAGAAGAAGTAGATTGGTGCACAATCCGACCAGGGTGACTCGTATGGGCTGTTTATCCTGAATCATCCTCTCCACCTCAAGTCCTGCGGTCATTGACTATAATATAGTTTCATAGCATTGGCAATTCCTTTAACCAATGTTATCTACCTATAATCATGGCTGAGCATATGAGCGGTCTGTGGCCTGCAGAAGCCCCTTAATCAGGGTACCGATCTACATGTAAACAAAACTGACGAATGCTCAATAGTATATGTCACATTGTATCAGCTTAGTCACACTGAATTAGCATGAAACTCCAACCTACGCTACTCCCCCACACTAAAGATTTTATAGGCGGGAATAGCAGGTTGAAGGGCTAAACAAATTACCAGGCACAGTCTTCGGCACTATGACCTTTAGTGATGAGGGTATCGTACGAATAGCGACAGGAGTCTTCGTAAAAGGATCACCGTCCATGTGAACTGGCAGTGAGCACGCGGACTCGACGACTATTTCGCTGCATTGGTAATACTCTATATTCGGGTCTCGGAGATGTCTAAGCGAAAGGACATTCATAGCGTGCTGCACAAAGGTAAAGAATCCATCTCCCTTGAAAACACACACATCTAATTTAGCATCGTTTACACAAGCCTTAGCCCCAATCGCCATCACACCTCCATAAAGTTGAATATTGCTGACAACAATCAATGGCGTGCTGGTCTTTACCACCTCTCCATCCAACTTGAGCCAAACGTCGGTGCTAGAGTATCGATAGCCTAACTCAATTGCATTGAACACATAAGCCCACGAACCTAATGCTCTTTTTTCTTTCGAAGATATGCTTTTTATGATCGCTGCATCTAGCCCAATACCTGCCCACATCAAAAAATAACGCCCGGAGATCTCGCCCACATCGACTACAACGGTGTGTCCTTCTATGACAACTTGCGCAGCTTCCAACAGCACCTTTCGATAATAATTGGCAGGTAACGGGTGTTCAATTCGTTCCTCCAGACCAGCAATCAACTTGAACACTGTCGTGCCTGGAAGCATTGGGTTTAACGCCGGGATACCCATCTGCAATGCCCACGAGTTGGTCGTTCCCACAGGAAGAACTCCTAGTGCCACTTCAGTGTTCAGTAGTCCGTTAGCTACCTCACTAACAGTGCCGTCACCACCAGCCGCAATAACTACTTTTGCACCTCTATTAACAGCATTACGGGCTAGCTCGGTTGCCTCCGATGGCTTTCTGGTTTCTCGCAAAGAGACAGACCATCCGCAGCGACTCAACAGCGCAACTACATCGTCAAGTTCGTGCCTCACAATTACCTGTCCACTATAAGGATTGTAGATCAACTCGGCCTGCATTAGAATCTAATTATTATCTTGATTTTCTTCGCCCAATAAATCGTATCCCATGGAATTATTGTCCGTCAATCTCGATATCAATTTGACACATTATACTCAACAAGCCTCAGTTTTGTTGGCCTGTCTGTAATGGGTCACGCATTTAACAATAACTCAAAACGTGACATCGTCCCCGGCTCAAGGATAGCGCCAGAAACCCAGTGCCTCCAGAAGAAGACGCCGGGCCAAATGTTGAACGTTAGCTACGTCGCATACATGGAGACGGTACGCCCCATAATGGCGGAGTCACCCAGGGTTGTGCTGGCTAATCCCATCTGGGCGAAAGGCGCCTCGATTTGAACAGGTCATCTTGCCATTCAGGTAGTGCGCAGGGCACTTCCTCTCTTTATCTTCCTTTGTGGAATTAGGATCAACAATTTCTCGGAGAGAATGGCGAATCGTGTTTTTAACATACGCCGGAGTTGGCCCAGGCACATTAATTCCTCCTTATCATCAACATATTCGGCCGGTAAGCAGATTATAGAATATGATGATTGGCTATACAATCTATTGTCCTGTGTAATGATGTACAAAGTCCCCATTTGAAAAGGGGGATTTAGGGGGATTCTAAATTGTCATTGTAGTGCAGCATAATCCCCCTTGCCCCCTTTAAAAAAGGGGGGATAAACGCGGGTGTGGTCTTAAGATCAAGGTGAGCATCAAACATTACGGCATCATATATAATGTCTTATAAAGTCCCCCTTTGAAAAGGGGGATTTAGGGGGATTCTAAATTCTCATTGTAGAGCAGCATAATCCCCCTTGCCCCCTTTAGAAAAGGGGGAAGATGCCGGTCTTGCCCCCTTTAGAAAAGGGGGCGATGTCGAGTAACCCCGGTTACCCGTCTGACAGGCCACAATCAACACTTGACAAGGGGTTGCTGTGTCTCTATTTTACCCGTAGCTATAATCGGAGGCACGGTTGAGTAAAGCTCGGAGCATCTAATGCTTGATTTTGTTACCCAATATGGGTAAGATAATACCCGAAATGGGTAATAGCTATGAATGAAGATTTGTTATGCAGCGGTCTTTTCGGCAAAACCCGCCAGGCAGTCCTGGCCCTTCTCTACGGACGGGCGGATAGCTCTTTTTACACAAAACAGGTGCTGGACACGGTAAAAATCGGCCGGGGGACGGTGCAACGGGAGCTGAAAAACCTGACGGATGCCGGCATCATCACCCGCGAAGTGCAGGGGAGGCAGGTCTATTACCGGGCGAATGAGAAATGCCCTATCTTCAACGAGCTTAAAAGCATCGTGAGAAAAACATTCGGCGTGGCTGCTGTCCTCAGGCAATCTCTTTCTCCTAAGGCAGATATAATTCGCATCGCGTTTATCTTTGGCTCAGTAGCAAAGAGAACCGAGAATAGATTCAGTGACATAGACCTGCTTGTTGTGGGAAATATCACTTTTGGTGAAGTAGTCGACCTTCTTTCACCCGCGGAAGGAACTTTGAACCGTGAGTTGAACCCGGTGGTCTATACATTAGCAGAGTTCAACAGGAGATTGTCGGAAAACCATTACTTCATCAGTGATATACTGTCAGGCGATAAAATATTCGTAATCGGGGATGAGAATGAGCTCCAGTCTCTGGTTGGAAAAGGGCTGGCTAAAGTAATATAAGCCGACATCCCGTGAAATTGCTGATTTGCTGGCAGTAGCTGATCGCTCTCTAAATGATTGTCAGGTCGCTGGATTGAGCAGCGAAGGTAAGCTGGATATGGCACATAATGCTGCGCTGCAATCTTCCGCTGCAGCGCTAGCTGCTGCCGGGTACAGGGCAAGTCGAGAAGCTTATCACTATTATGTCATCCAGTCTCTTTCTTTTACCCTGCAACTGGAAGAATACATCATTCGCAGGCTTCATAAACTACGTCGCAAACGAAATATTAGCGACTATGAACGCCCCGGTATAGTCACTGAGCAGGAAGCACAGGAGATGGTTGAACTGGCAAAATAAATACGCCAGCAGGTTGAGGCGTGGATACGAAATAATCACCCGGAGCTAATTTAGATGATTTTATCAGGCGAGGTGGCACATTAACCAAAAACCGATATTGTATGGACCAGATAATCCCCACCCTCTCTCGCGCTTTAAGACAGAACAAGTCTGGGAGGGCAGGGATGATGAATACGGTAACCGCCGGTCCGTCCAATTACCGACCCATCGGTTGTGAAAGCAGATATGGAGTCGGACTGGTTCGCCGCCTACATGGAGAAGGTACGCCCCCTGATGGCGGAGCCATCCAGGGTTGTGCTGGCTACTCCCATCTGGGCGAGAGGCGCCTCGATTTGAACAGGTCATCTTGCCATTCGGGTATTGCTCAAGGCACTTCCTCTTTAAACGAATTTTGGCCATCCAAATAGCTTCTATTACCAATTAGCAACATCCCGATGTTATTCCAGTGGTGACAAGCAATGAATCTCAAAAAGAGAGGGGAGCATTAGCGTATTTCTTTATCTGATACAATAGTCTGATATTTATTTCACTTCCAGATGTGATTTAAATACTGTGATTACCTGACTGCATCGACTATGTTGACTATCATGTAGCTAGGGGCTACTATACCCAAACAAGATCATCACACTTGGTATAATTGCTGATTTCAGGACTGATATCCAGTGCTTGTGAATAAATAGATTGGCAAGTGAGGTAATAAGACGGATGGCACAGGTCATAATTGAGAATCCTATCCTCAACTCACCATTTGCCGAACCCACTCGACACTTTAAGTTTTCCGACGAAGGTATTACAAATGATATCGTCGAAGCCCGTCGGGTGAGCTCATATTTCATTCCTATCGCCAAACCCAAGAAAAAGGGGAAGGCTGCTCAACTGGCCTTCGATACGGAGTGGACTAAAGACCGTATTGAGGAAAACATTTTCATCAATCAAATCCGTGATAGGGTATCTCTGTGGCGAAAGGGCAATTACCAAGGAATCACAAAGACGACGCGTCGCCTTCTGGAATACTGGACCAACCCGGAGCGCGAACGTAAGCTATTCTTCTGCCAAATTGAGGCACTGGAGACCGCTATCTATCTCACCGAGGTCGCTAATAAATACGGCGATTCTTGGATTGATAACAGCCTACGGCGTTTTAACGAGGATGCTAACCCTGAACTTTCTCGCATAGCTTTCAAGATGGCTACCGGTAGCGGTAAGACCGTAGTCATGGCCATGCTGATTGCGTGGCATGTATTAAACAAACTGGACAATACCCAGGATGCGCGCTTCTCAGATACTTTTCTCATCGTCACACCGGGCATTACTATCCGTGACCGTTTGCGCGTCTTACTGCCCAATGACCCGCAGAACTATTACCAACAACGGGACATTCTTACAACTGAGTGGATGACAGAACTCGCTAGAGCAAAAATCATTATTACGAATTTTCATGCCTTTAAGCAACGTGAGCTCGTAAATGCTGGTAGACTTACCAAGAACATTCTTGCACAAGGCACATCTAACTCGCTTACTGAGACACCAGACCAGATGGTCCGCCGTGTCTGTCGAGAGCTGGGAAATAAAAGGAACATCATCGTCATTAACGACGAGGCCCATCACTGCTACCGCCGACGAGCCGGTGGCGAGGAGGTCAAGTTAGTAGGCGACGAACGAAAAGAAGCCGAGAAGCGTGAAGAGGAAGCTCGTATCTGGATATCTGGATTGGAGGCGGTAAAGAAGAAAATTGGTATCAAGGCAATCTATGATCTCTCGGCTACGCCATTTTTCTTGCGTGGCTCGGGTTATCCTGAGGCCACACTTTTCCCTTGGGTAGTCTCTGATTTCTCGCTCATAGATGCAATTGAATGTGGCATTGTAAAAGTGCCCCGGGTGCCTGTTGCCGATGACTCTATGCAAGGTGAACTACCCACTTACCGCAATATCTGGCTTCATATCCGTGACCATTTACCGAAGAAAGGACGCGGTACGAAAGACGAAAGCGGAGGGGAACCAAAGCTTCCGGTGGAACTGGAGGGGGCTCTCCAAAGTCTTTACGGAAATTATGGAAAATACTATCGCCAGTGGGAGCAGAACACTGAAGCTCGGGCCAAAGGTTTAACTCCACCGGTTTTTATAGTGGTCTGCAATAATACCAATGTCTCCAAGCTGGTCTATGATTACATTTCTGGCTGGGAGAAGCCTTTGCCAGATGGTTCTACCGTTGTTGCTCCCGGGGAATTGCCAATCTTCTGTAATGATGACGGTAATGGTCACTGGCTACCCCGGCCAAACACTATCCTTATTGACAGTGAACAACTTGAATCCGGCGAGGCCATGAGCAGGGAATTTAAGAAAATCGCTGCACTCGCTATTGAGGAGTTTAAGAACGAATATCGCATCCGTTTCCCTGGGCGCGATCCTAGCAAACTGAATGATGAAGATCTCTTGCGTGAGGTGATGAATACCGTAGGCAAACCAGGCAAGCTTGGTGAGTACATAAAGTGTGTGGTCTCGGTCTCTATGCTGACTGAGGGATGGGATGCAAATACCGTTACCCATATAATGGGGGTTCGTGCCTTCGGAACGCAGCTCCTCTGCGAACAGGTGGTAGGCCGTGGCTTGCGACGCACGAGCTATGTTAGCAATGAAAAAGGATTCTTCGACCCTGAATATGCTGAGGTATATGGTGTGCCATTCTCCTTTATCCCATGTTCCGGTTCAGCTACTGACCCAAAGCCCGGGCTTATGCCAACCCGCGTGCGTGCTCTGGAAGAGCGAATCGCTTGTGAGATAACATTCCCTCGATTGGTAGGCTACCGTTACGACCTACCCAAAGAATGTTTGACTGCCCACTTCACAGAGGATTCGAAAATGGCGATCTCCACGTCCGATGTTCCCACTAAAACTGAAAATGCTCCTATTATTGGAGAGACTAGCCTGCACACACTCTATGGTCTAAAGGAACATCGAGAGCAGGAGGTTGCATTTCTTCTAGCCAAGCTTATTCTAGAGGAATACTTCCGCGATGACGAGGGCAATGTGAAGCAGTGGCTATTTCCTCAATTGCTCACCATCACCCATCGCTGGCTGAAGGAGTGCGTTACCCTGAAGGATAACACTTTCATCCAGATGTTACTTCTCAAAGAATTAGCCTATGGTGCCGCCGACCGTATTTACAACGCCATCGTTGCCTCCGAGGAAGGGCCCAAATACTTGAAGCCTATCCTGCGACCGTATGATTACATTGGTTCCACCCGGTACGTAGATTTTGATACTACACGCCCGGTCTATCCAACAGACCCGGCTAAATGCCACATTTCTCATGTGGTGGCCGATACAGAATCATGGGAACAGAAGATGGCTCAGGCTTTAGAGGAGATGGACGAGGTTCTAGGCTACGTCAAGAATCACAGCCTGGGTTTCAACATTCCATACACATTGAACGGTGAGGACAAGAATTACATTCCCGACTTTCTGGTACACATTCGTGATGTAGCCGATGACTTATTGAACTTGATTATCGAAGTTACCGGCGAGCGTAAAAAAGACAAAGCTGCCAAAGTATCTACTGCCCGCAATCTATGGGTGCCAGCGGTCAACAATCACGGCGGCTTCGGCCGCTGGGCATTCCTGGAGATATCTGACCCATGGGACGCCAAGAATACCATCCGCGCCTTCCTGAAGGTCAACGCCCTCGGTCTGGCCGAGGTGCGGTGAGCGATGAATCGCAGACAGTTGCTAAGACGCTTGAGCCGGGGGGAGTTGCACAACGTAGCATTTGGCGACATGGTGAATCTAGTAGAGGGTTTTGGATTCCACCTGGTGCGTGTATCGGGAAGTCACCATATATTCGTCCATCCGGATATTCCAGAACTCATCAACCTCCAGTCTGTTGGTGGCGAGGCAAAGCCTTATCAGATTCGACAGTTTCTTCGCCTCGTTGAGCGATATAATCTCAAAGTGGAGGGTGAAAAATGAGTGACTACCATATCAACATTTTCTACAGCGAAGAGGACGGCGGTTACATCGCCGACATCCCGGATCTGGAGTCCTGCTCTGCCTTAGGGGATACCCCCGAAAAGGCCCTGGCGGAGTTGGAGCGCGCTAAGGCGGCTTGGCTGGAAGCTGCCCGTGAGTCGGGCAAGCCGATCCCCCCACCACGCTACCGTCCGGTGATCTACCAGACCTCACGTTAGCTCAAGGAAGCTACGAACAAAGGAGAACTAATTATGGCGCGTAAAACTAGAGTGAAATACGAGGCGGCTCCAATCGAAGCGACTGTCCACCGGAAGGACATGCGTGTCAACATCCCAACTGAAGAACTTCGTGATTTTGTAGCTGAAGATGAGACGAAGCCAAAGAACATACTGTACCCAAGAGACACTTCTCTAGACCCACAGCTAGTCTGGAAGGGAAAGGACGAACAGGACTCAAAAGACCTTGAGGTTCCTGCTGTACCAGTCTATATCCAGGAAAAAATACACCCGAAGTACATCATTGAGGATTTGCGCGCTCAGGCAAGGAAGGAGAAGCCTGAGATGCAGATGCAGCTATTCGCTGATTTCAATGGTCTACAGTTCGAGGACCTTATCGAGTTCTACCAACACGAGCAAAACTGGTCAAACCGCATAATTTTGGGTGATTCGCTGCTGGTGATGACCTCTCTGGATCAGAAGGAGGGTCTCAAGGGCAAGGTACAGATGATTTACATCGACCCGCCTTACGGCATCAAATTCGGTTCTAACTGGCAGGTCAGCACACGCAAGAGAGACGTGAAAGACGGCAGCGCCGTCGATGCCACCCGCCAGCCGGAGCAGATTAAGGCATTCAGGGATACCTGGAAGTTAGGCATTAATTCCTACCTTGCCTATCTGCGTGATAGACTAATGGTAGCACGAGATTTACTTACAGAAACAGGGAGCATATTCGTCCAGATTGGCGACGAGAATGTGCACCTGGTGCGTAGTGTTTTGGATGAGGTTTTTGGGAGCGATAATTTTATTGCCACAATTGTCTTCAGAACAAGAAGTACATCAACCAGTCAATATCTATCTGTATTTAACGATTATCTATTATGGTATGCGAAAAAATCAGATCTATTGAAGTACAGAAATTTATTCCAGCTTAAAGAACTTGACCAACGCTTTTCGATGGCAGAATTGCCTGACGGAAAGATAGTTCCTGCTTTCTCAGATGGTATGCTTATTAGTGATTTCCCCAAAGAAACACGGTTTTTTTCGAGTAGTAGCTTGAGTTCTACAACTGGTGGGGAGGGGAGTATTTTACCATTTGAATATAACGGTAAAAGTTATAGGCCTGCGATAAGCAGAGGCTGGCGTTGTAGTCTTAATGGATTATCTAATTTAGCCCTGGCAGGAAGAATAATAGAGCATAAGAATACGATACGTTATAAATATTTCTATTCTGACTTTCCATACGTTGAATTTGGAAATACATGGATGGATCAACTTTCAGAACAAAATAAGACTTATGTTGTTCAAACAGCTACAAGAGTACTCGAGCGCTGTCTTCTTATGACAACTGACTCCGGTGACCTGGTCTTGGACCCTACCTGTGGCAGCGGCACCGCTGCTTATGTTGCCGAGCAGTGGGGCCGACGCTGGATAACCATAGATACCAGCCGGGTGGCACTGGCGCTGGCGCGCACCCGCTTGATGTCTGCCAGGTTCCCTTACTACTTACTGGCTGATTCACCCGAAGGTATTAAGAAAGAATCAGAAATTACCGGCAGAATCCCCCTTAATCCCCCTTTAGAAAAGGGGGACGCTGGAAGCGGGGGGATTTCCGGGGACATTCGTAAGGGTTTTGTTTACAAGCGTGTACCACACGTAACCCTCAAGTCAATAGCAAACAATCCGGACATAAAAGAGGGAATGACCCGTGAAGAAATTGACAAAGCTATCGCTCGTTATGCCGAAACGGAAACCCTATATGACCAACCCTACGAGGATAGTAGACGCATCCGCGTGACTGGACCTTTCACTGTTGAGAGCCTCTCACCACACCGCGTGATTGCAACAGATGAAGAGCGACCTGCTGCTGAGGTAGAGGCTCGTAAAGGAGCTGGGGTAGGCCAGTTTGAAACTATGATTATGGATAACCTGAAGAAGGCCGGGGTTCAGAACACGATTAAGAACGAGCGCCTCAAGTTCGACTGGCTTGAGCCATACGCTGGTGAATGGCTTCATGCGGAAGGAGAGTATACCGAAAAAAATGGCAATACTCGTCGGGTGGCAGTCTGCATCGGGCCAGAACATGGCACTGTAGGTGCAGAACTCGTTAAAGAAGCAGCAAAGGAAGCCGTTAAAGGAGTTAATTTTGATTTGCTTGTGGTCTGTGGCTTTGCCTTTGACCCACACGTTTCAGAGGAAGCCAAGCGCTATGGTACGCTTACTGTACTCGTAACTCGCATGAACCCTGATTTGGCTATGGGTGACGAACTTTTGAAAAAGACCGGGGCGGGTAATCTTTTTATGGTATTTGGAGAGCCTGATGTTGACATCAAGAAACAGAAGGACGTTAAAGTAGTCATCGAGATCAAAGGATTAGATGTGTATGACCCAACTACCGGGCAGATTCGCAGTAGCTCCACTGATGATATCGCCTGCTGGTTCATCGACACCGATTACAACGATGAAAGCTTCTTCGTCCGTCATGCCTACTTCACCGGCGCTGATGAACCCTATGAAAAGCTGAAAAGAGCACTAAAAGCCGAAATTGACGAGGCTGCCTGGGACTCCCTCTACTCCACTACAAGCCGTCCATTTGACTTACCCAAAACCGGCAAGATCGCTATCAAAGTCATTAACCACTATGGCGACGAAGTCCTCAAGGTCTATGAGGTGACGTAGCGCCATGGAGCCAACGTTCTCGGAGTTTTCTTACGGATATGCACTCACTCAAGAACTGACGAACGGCAGCCTTGGCTCCTTGACAGCAGCCCCCGTCTTTCCCTCACTGGTAGCAGAAGGACGAGCTGGAGGAGGGTACGACGTTCATCTTCCATTCTCTGGTATTGCCCTTTTTATCCAGTTCAAGGTAAGTCACTACCTATTGCGGTCCAATTCTCGCGAATGGCCCCAATACGGGTCACCGTATTATCGGATGTACCTCCGTCCACTCAGGCACTCTGACCAACATGATCTTCTCCGTGATCTCGAGAATGCAGGCAATGCAGTCTACTACGTCGCTCCCAGATTCCATACGGTGGAAGAACTGAACGAGGCCTATGCTTCAAGGAACGTGCACAGTAGGTCAGCGTTCTTCAGTCCGCTCGATATCGGTAGTCTGCCGACGATTGACCAGCATTACCTTACATTCGATTGCTCCATCGCGGGTGCGTTTCTCTGGTCAGAGGAGCCTAGGAAACTGAAGCACTCGCATTCCAGCGAGGCTTTCAAAGATATGTTGACAAAGCAAGTCAAAGAGAAGGGCTCAACAATAGACAATCTCACATTTGAGCGCCTCACGGCCGGAATGGTGCAGATACTGGACAACACCGCTAGGGAGACTGACCGGTTGAAAGAACTCCAAGCGCAGATAAGTAGCGAGAAGCAGCGGATACCCGAGGCACCAGCCTTCGCGACGTATTTGGCTCGGCTGTTCTTTGATTCTGAGCTGTTTGTTGTTGGAGAACTAAACATCTGAATGACGCAACCGCCGCGATATCCCCCAGGTTACCATTGAACTGGTCAGTCGCTAGGCTGAGAAACGCTGAACGCCCACGAGGTCAAGTCGATGCGCACCGCAATGAGGCTGCGCTAGATGACCTGGCTCACATCTGTGATAAGTACCTATCCCACCATGAAGCTGGACTAGTCGGAGGCGAGGAAAACCGCCAGCGGCGTGATCTCGTCGGATGTTCCCAGACGGCAGACTATGTTCAACACTTGACAAGCAGTTGCCGTGGCTCTATTTTACCCGTAGCTATAATTGGAGGCAGATATGAGTATGAAAGAGACTGAGGACAACACGCTGAAACAGGGAGAGCTGGAGGCACTCTCCAAGGAGGAACTCATTGAACTTGTGAGATTGTATTCCAAATTGTTTTTTGCAATGGATGGTTTCTGGTACCTGGCGGTGAGGGAACTGGTGAGCGAGGATATGGCTACCACCTGTGACCTCTGGGTCTGGGACAAGTATGCCCGCTATGAACTTAAAAGGCTACCGCCGCTCATGAACATTGAAGGCGATGACCTGGCAGCCTTCGCCACGGCTTTTGGCTTCTCACCCTGGTTCTCAAACCTGAAACACAAGTTCACGCGTGAAGGGGAAAACAAGGTAACCCTTACGGTGCTGGACTGTCCTTCTCTGGACGCCATGAGGAGGGAAGGAATGGGAAGGGAGAATACTTTTTGCCCCCAGGTAGAGCAGCAGCTTCTGCAAATCTTTGCCCAGTCTTTCAACCCCAGGGCAAGGGTCATTCCCATCGAGCTGCCCCTCAAGACCAGCGCAGACGGTATATGCTGCCGCTGGCAATTTATAATAGACGAATGAATCTTGCTGATAGGCAGCCTTTTTCAGGGTGGGCTGCATATTATGCGAAAGGAGGACAGCAGTGGCCAACATAGAGGCAATTCACCGATATATCGAAGAGCATGAAGAGGAGCACATAGGAAAGGTGCAGGAATTCCTGCGCCAACCCAGCATAAGCGCCGAGAACCTCGGCGTGAAAGAGTGCGCTGAGCTATTGCGGCAATACTATGCGGAACTGGGGTGCAAAGAGGCCGAGCTGGTGCCAACGGAAGGCCACCCCGGCGTGTGGGCCTACTACGACGCCGGGGCTGAGAAGACTATCGTCAACTACTGCATGTACGACGTGCAGCCGATAGTGGGAGAGGGATGGTCCTCGCCGCCGTTCGAGGCCAACATCGTCACCATGCCGCCATTTGGCAGGGTAATCATCAACCGCGGAGCCATCAACAGCAAGGGGCCATATAGAGCCTGGCTTAACGCACTGGAATCTATAATTGCCGTCGAAGGCAAACTCCCGGTCAACATCATGTTTACCGCCGAGGGGGAGGAGGAGCTGGGCAGCCCTCACTTCCCCCAGATCATTGAGAAATATACTGACAGATTGAAGACAGCCGATGCCGGTCTTATGTGTGGAGCCGGCCAGGACCAGCAGGGCAAGATACGGATGTCACTGGGTAACAAGGGAATCGTTTACATGGAGCTTGAATGCTCGGGGAAGGACTGGGGTCGAGGTCCACAGCAATATGACATCCACAGCAGCAACAAAGCCGTCGTCGATAGCCCGGTGTGGAGGCTGATGCAGGCGCTATCGACGATGACCTCCCCCGACGGGAATTCCATCCTCATCGATCGCTACTACGATAAGATCGCTCCCCCCAGTAAAGAGGACGTTGAGCTGGTCGACCAACTGGTGGACGTTTTCGACGACAGCGTATGGAAGGATATGTACAAGGTGGAGAGGTGGATTGATGATGAGAAGGGGAGAGAGTTTTTGCTGCGCTATCTGTACTCCACTACGCTGAATATCGATGGCATCTGGGGAGGATACACGGGGCCAGGCACAAAAACTGTCCTGCCGTACAAGGTCACCTGCAAAATGGATACTCGCCTGGTGCCCAATCAGGAGTCGAAAGACATCGTCCCCTTGATCAGGGCCCACCTGGACAAACACGGCTACAGCGACATTGAGGTTCGCCAGCTCGCCGGCTATGAATGGTCCAAGACCAGCATCAAGGATCCGGTAGTTCAGGCCGTACTGAGCGTGTATGAAAAGTATGGCATCAAGCCCATCGTTTGGCCACATATGGGGGGTAGCGCCCCTATGTACCTTTACACCCGTCCACCGGTAAACATACCCATTTGCACCGCTGGTTTGGGCCATGGGGGACGCGCCCACAGTCCCGACGAGTATTATGTGATTGAGGGCAATGACAAAGTGGCCGGCCTGGTGAAAGCGGAGAAATCTTTCGTCGATATCCTCTATGCCTTTGCCAACTGGCCAAAAGCGAAATAGAGGACGGGAGTTCGACCCCATATTGCCATTGTGCAGGAGCGTGCCGAAAAGGGGTAGTCCATAAGAAAGACAAGATCAGGGATGATTATATGAGTGAGCAGAGATTAACAGTTTTAAGGTTTTCAGATAGAGAGGTATTTGACAATCTGGATGGCGTTATCGAGCGGATAAATCAGAATTTAGAATCCCCCTAAGTCCCCCTTTATAAAGGGGGACTTTATAAGACATTATACAGGACACCGTAATGTTTTATGCCTACCTTGATTTTAAGACCACGCCCACGTTGATACCCCCTTTTGTAAAGGGGGCAAGACCAACATATCCCCCCTTTGGTAAAGGGGGTAAGGGGGATTATGCTGTTTTATAATAAGAACCTAAAAGGATACTCCCGACAACTTAGAACGAATATGACCAACGCTGAAATACTGCTCTGGTCAAAATTAAGAAGAAAACAGTTGCAGGGCTATCAGTTCTACAGACAGAAGATTATCGGCAACTACATAGTTGATTTCTACTGCCCAAAAGCAAAGCTAGTTGTTGAAATTGATGGTGGTCAGCATTATGACGATGAGGAGATTAAGAAAGACAAGATCAGGGATGATTATATGAGAGAGCAGAGATTAACAGTTTTAAGGTTTTCAGATAGAGAGGTATTTGACAATCTGGACGGGGTTATCGAGCGGATAAATCAGAATTTAGAATCCCCCTAAATCCCCCTTTCTAAAGGGGGATTTTATAAGACATTATACAGGACACCGTAATGTTTTATGCTTACCTTGATCTTAAGACCACGCCCACATCTATCCCCCCTTTAACCCACCTCTATCCCCCCTTTGGTAAAGGGGGCAAGGGGGATTATGCAGCTTTACAATGAGAATTTAGAATCCCCCTAAATCCCCCTTTTTAAAAGGGGGACTTTGTAAATCATTACACAGGACACCCTAATGTTTGATGCCTACCTTGATTTTAAGGCCACGCCTACCTCTTGCCCCCTTTGGTAAAGGGGGCAAGAGGGATTATGCTGCTTTACAATGAGAGCCTCGAAGCTCATCATTACCCACCTCTATCCCCCCTTTAACCCACATCTATCCCTCTTTTGTAAAGGGGGCGCAATTCTGGCCGCAATCACAGGCAAACACGCCACCTGCCGGCTGCGGTAGGCAACATACGTAAACGCAGGAATTCAACCGGTGCAATGTGGCAATCTGTCGCTGGCAACTGGTCCTGCCCCGAAAAAACTTGCCTTCGGGCACAATTTCCAAGTTTTGCGAAAAACCTGCAGTTCGGCTATAGTATTATAGGGCGTTTAACGAAACTGGATGGCCAATTTTAACGAGGTAGATGCAGCAAGATGACGACGGCGAATAAGAATTAACCCTGTTGCCGGGGTTTTCTAATTCCCTTCGCCTAACGCCTAATTTCAGATACACAGGAGGACAGGATAAAGTAGGCATGAACAAGTACAAGGTTAGATTTCTGCCTGACGAGAAAGAAATCGAAGTAGAAGAGGGAATTACCCTGCTTGAGGCAGCACATAATGCAGGGGTCTATATCAACAGCCTGTGTGGAGGCGAAGGGTTATGCGGTGAGTGCCGCGTCCAGGTTATTACTGGTAACGCCAAAGCAGATAAGAATAGCATTGGGTTTTTCTCCAAAGAGGAAATACAAAATGGCTATGTCCTGGCTTGCCAGACCAAGATAGAGGACAACTTGGAGGTAATCATCCCGGCTAAGTCCCGCCTGGAAGAGGAAAAGATAATCACTGAGGGAGCGCCAGTCGCTTCCCCAATCATATACAGCGAACCTGGCACTGTCTCCCTCAATAAGAGACCCTACGACCCGGCGTCCCTCTCTGAGCCATTGGTCAGCAAAATATATCTTGAGCTTTCCGAACCAACCTCCAGCGATAACGCCTCCGATATAGATCGGGTTATCCTAGAGCTTAGAAAGCAGGTGAGATACTCGTCTTTCGAGACAACCTTATCTTGCCTACGAGACCTGCCCTCTATATTGCGCCAGCATGAATGGAAGGTTACTGCCAGCCTCGCCAGGCACGCCGGTATCGGGCGAATATTCGACATAGAGGGTGGTGATACGACAGAGCAGAGCTACGGACTTGCTATCGATGTCGGCACCACGACGGTGGTAGTGCAGCTAATCCACCTTAAGACAGGTAAGGTCATAGGAGTAGAGGCGAGCCACAACTTGCAAGCACGCTACGGTGAAGATGTCATCTCAAGGATGGTCTTTACCTGCAGTCACGGCTCTACTGACCCGCTTCACGAGGCAGTGATAGCGAACATTAATGCCCTGACCCAAGCCCTGACGCAGAGAGAAGCAACTGATACTAACGATATCGTCTGCGCCGTTGCTGCAGGCAACACAACCATGAGCCATTTCCTTCTCGGCCTGACGCCGTGTTCCATAAGATTGGAGCCCTATGTCCCCGCCGCTACCGTATACCCCCAGATATTGGCGAAGGAGGTCGGAATTGACATAAACCCCCGGGGTGTACTGGAGGTGATGCCCAGCGTGGCCAGCTATATGGGAGGTGACCTTGTTGCTGGTGTTCTCGCCTGTGGGTTGGCGGAGCAGCCAGAGACAAAATGTCTGATCGATGTAGGCACCAACGGGGAAATTGTCATTGGCAATAATGAGTGGATAGTCTGTTGCTCCGCCTCAGCCGGCCCCGCTTTTGAGGGTGGAGGTATGAAGAGCGGTATGCGCGCTACCAAAGGGGCAATACAAGAGATTGAGATCAAAGATGGCAAGGTGAACTTTGTAACCATTGGCAAGGCCAAACCGAGGGGTATCTGCGGCTCGGGAATAATCGACGCCATCTATGAATTGGTTAGAAACAAGATAATAGGAAAGGACGGGAAATTTAATACGTCCGTCAATGATCAGCGGATCGTTGTGGGAGATAGTGAGCCCGAATACATACTGGCGCTTCCTGAGGAGACGGAAACCGGGCAAGCGGTGACCATTGCCGAGTCAGATATCGCTAACCTCATCAAATCCAAGGGGGCGGTGTTTGCCGCCATAAAGTCGCTAATCGATTTCGTCGGGCTATCATTCGAGCAGTTGGATACCATCTATGTCGCCGGTGGTTTTGGCAGCTCCCTAGATATTGCTAAGGCTATTGGCATAGGCTTACTACCTGACATTAGCCCCCAGAGGATTCAGTTTATTGGCAACAGCTCTATTATGGGAGCGCGCATGGCTCTTCTCTCCGCTCCCGCATTTGAGGAGGCAATAGGCATCTCAAAGAGAATGACAAATATTGAGTTGTCCACATATCTGCCGTTCATGGACGAATTTGTCGCTGCTCTCTTTCTGCCCCACACAGATAGCAAGCTTTTTCCTTCGGTAAGCTACTAGAGGCTTGCAATGAAGATTGTTGGAACATCAATCAGGTTTGAGAACCCTTTGCTTCCATATTGGTGAGTCATCTGCACTGCGATCATAGCTTCAATGTGACCAAAGTCGAGTTGCATCCGAATTGATAGTCCAGCATTGACAGAATAGATTTAGCAGCTTTCGGTGCACCGCGGAGAGCGATGAGAAACCCTACCAAATCTAGGCAAGTCAGGGCAACAAAGAAGAATATGGCTGACGTTTGCCACGCTAGCTTCAGAATCAGAACTTAGAATCCCCCTAAGTCCCCCTTTTAAAAAGGGGGACTTAACAATGCATCAGGCGGGGCGCTATTATGTTCAGCGCATATTTGCATATTGATATCAATTAGCTATTGCGATTGTATGACGATATAACCGTCTTCGACACCTATCTCGTCGATAGTAGGGATAGCCGTCTGGTCCAACTAGCGGGGGACGCTGCCAACGAACACAACCTCCATGCAGCTCATGACTACCAACATCTTTCCCCCCTTTCGTAAAGGAGCTAAGGCCAGCATCTCCCCCCTTTTGTAAAGGGGGTAAGGGGGATTATGTTTGTGGGTGATGATATGCCCTTTAAGAGAAGGATTCGATAAGGTATTATACGGATCACCACAATGTATGATGCTTACCTGGATATCGAAACCACCGGCCTATCTCGGTATTACAA
>Ga0307432_1000404_pt1 | contig 34301 bp, 29 predicted proteins | sample SalMarWE160150MG_FD_202158 | JGI IMG/M metagenome (GOLD analysis project Ga0307432, IMG submission 202158) | Salt marsh sediment microbial communities from the Plum Island Ecosystem LTER, Massachusetts, United States - WE1603-150 | ecosystem: Environmental > Aquatic > Marine > Intertidal zone >...
GCTCACCTCGTAAGGAGGCGCCACTTCTTCAGCCTTAAGGACATTTTGAGCTGTCCTCCTCGCCCAGCCCTCGTCAATCACCCCCCTGAATTTCTCTTCAACGTGGATGCCAATTTGTTCTTTCATATTCTTTCATAGTAAATTATTTAGCAAAGTATCATAGCAGGCAAGTTAATTCGTTTCAATGAGGTCTTTATAGTAAAATAACATGGATGACTATAACACCTCTTAGAAAGCAGTATCTCAGGGTTAAGCAGAAGTATCCCGAGGCTATAGTTTTCTTTCGCTTAGGCGACTTCTATGAGACCTTCGATGAAGATGCCAAAGTCGCTTCGCGAGAACTGGACGTTGTCCTGACCTCCCGGGAGATGGGCAAGGGGCAGAGGGTGCCCATGGCGGGGATACCTCATCACGCCCTGGATAACTATCTGGCAAAGCTCATCAACCGGGGGCATAAAGTGGCTATTTGTGAGCAGCTTACTCCACCGGGCAAGGGACTGGTGGAAAGGGACGTCATCCGCGTGGTGACGCCGGGGACAGTGGTCGAGCCTAATCTTCTTGCGAGTAAGAGCAATAACTATCTCGCCAGCCTGGTTATTGAAGGCGAAGAAGCGGGAATTGCCTATGTTGATATAACCACAAGCGAATTTGCTACCACTCAGCTTCCTGCTGAAAGAGTCATGCCTGAATTGGAGCGACTTCAGCCCAGCGAAGTTCTTATTCCCGAAGATGCTGGCGATTATGCTCAATTGCCATTCACCATAAGCCGACTGGATGACTACTGGTTTGACCTGGAGATTGCCCAGGAAGCTTTGCTGGAGCATTTCAAAGTGGCTAGTCTGGAAGGCTATGGCTGTGCCCGCTTGCCTTTAGCCATAAGGGCTGCAGGCGCACTAATACATTATGTAAAGGAAACGCAAAAGGAAACTCTACCCCAGCTAAGCAAACTCGCTACCTACTCTACAGATTCCTTTATGACCCTCGATGGCCAGACCATCCGCAATCTGGAGCTTTTTCAGGGTGGCAGGTGGGGAGAAACCGGCAACTCCCTACTCTCTATCGTTGACTTGAGCAAGACCGCCATGGGTGGCAGGCTGCTCAAAAATTGGCTGGGACATCCTCTTCTGGACCTCGCCATATTGAATCGGCGGCAAGAGGCGGTCGCCTGGTTTCACCAAGATAGTCTGGCCCGCCAAAAGGTCATTTCCCTCTTATCGGATATCGCTGACCTGGAGAGGCTGGTTAACCGGGTAAGTAGCGGCAGAGTCATGCCCCGAGAGTTGCTAACGCTTCGCTCTAGCTTGGAGAAGGTGCCGGACTTGAAAGCGGCGATGGTAGACGGGGACGCCATAAATTGGCTAAGCGGCGAACTTAAACCCTGCCCCGATATCGTGGACTTAATCGCCAGGGCTATTGCCGATGAACCGGGGGATTTGGAGCAAGGGGGTGTGATAAAGGAAAGTTTCTCCCCGGAGCTGGATGAAATTCGCCGTAATTCCCGGCAGGCCAAGCAATATCTGGCCGGTCTGGAGCAAAGGGAAAGGCAGCACACAGGGATTAAATCCTTAAAAGTAGGCTACACCCGGGTATTTGGCTATTATATTGAGGTATCCCGGGCTAATCTCAGTCTCGTTCCCACAGACTATATTCGTAAGCAAACTCTAGCGGAAGCGGAAAGGTTCTTCACCCCCGAACTTAAGGAGTATGAATCGCTGATTCTCAATGCTCAGGAGAAAATTGCTGACCTGGAGGCTGCCATTTTCCGACAACTTTGCCAGCAGATAAGCGCTGTGGGCGGGCAAATTTTGGCCACCGCCAGAGCCATCGCCCAAATTGACGTCCTCTCCAGCCTTGCTGAGGTGGCAGCGCGTCATGGTTATGTCAAGCCAACGCTGACCAACGATGATGTCATCGACATTAAGGGAGGGCGCCACCCTATTGTGGAACAGAGCATAGGCAGCGATAATTTTGTTCCTAACGACGCTTATTTATGTAATAAGGATAATCAACTTATCATACTTACAGGTCCCAACATGTCGGGAAAGTCTACCTATCTCAGGCAGGTAGTCCTAATCATCCTTTTAGCTCAGATTGGAAGCTTTATCCCTGCTGATTCAGCGAATGTTGGAATTGTTGACCGCATCTTTACTCGCATTGGCGCGCAGGAGGACTTAGCCGCCGGCCAATCTACTTTTATGGTGGAGATGACTGAGGCGGCCAATATCCTGAATAATGCTACCCCTCGCTCCTTTATTATCCTGGATGAAATTGGGCGGGGCACCTCCACATATGACGGGCTTTCCATTGCCTGGGCAGTAGTCGAGTTTATACATAACCACCCTGAGCTTGGGACGAAGACCCTTTTTGCTACCCATTATCACGAGTTGGTGGACCTGGCTGGTATCCTGCCCAGAGTGAAAAACTTCAACGTAGCGGTGGCAGAGGAAGGGGACAAAGTTATCTTTCTCCACAAGATTGTCCCCGGGGGCACCGACAGGAGCTATGGCATCCACGTGGCTCAGCTAGCTGGCCTGCCCAAATCGGTAATCGTTCGAGCTCAGGAAGTCTTAGCTGAACTGGAAAGCCACGCTGCTAAAAAAGGCAAAGTCCCTCGCCGTAAAGCATCGCTCCAGATTCCTCTTTTCCTGAAAGATTCTCGATTAGCTGATGAAATCGCCCGGCTTGATGTTGATTCCATGTCTCCTCTGGAAGCAATCACCAAGCTCTATGAGCTCAAGCGGATAGCTCAAGAGAATAAGAACTCGCCGCCCTAGCCGCAGGATAAATCCTGGCGAAGATTGCCATATGACTAAACCTATTTATGAGACTAGAAGCTACTATTAAAGGATAGTGGTGTGGAACTCTCCCTCCGCCTTTGCTTGGACGTGAGCTAGGAAATCAGCGCATTCCTTGGCTATTCCCAGGGCATCCAGATGGTAGAGAGAGCGAAGAAAATCTTGCTTTCCATGGGTTACGAATTCGTCAGGAATGCCTAACCGCTTCACTTTGACATCTGAGGCTTCAGCCTTTTCCAGCAGCTCCAGCACCGCAGCACCAAAGCCGCCGCTAAGAACGTTCTCCTCTACTATGACCATCTTTTTGGTGTGGTTGGCTACATCCAAAATAAGCTCTGTATCCAGGGGCTTAGCGAATCGGGCATTAATTACCATAGCATCAATGCCCCCCAGAGCTAAATGTTCCGCTGCTTCCAGAGAAGGCATGACAGTGGAGCCGATGCCTATTATTACTATATCTTCACCTTGCTTTATTATCTCAGCTTTGCCTATAGGAAGTTGATGAAGCTCATTGGCCAGGGGAACGCCTGTTCCCCGACCTCGAGGATAGCGAATTGCCATAGGATGCTCTGTATTGAGGGCAGTATAGAGCAGGTCTTGAAGTTCATTCCCGTCCTTAGGTGCGCAAACAATCATATTGGGCATCAACCTAAGATAGGATAAATCAAATATCCCTTGATGTGTTTTGCCATCCTCTCCGACAATGCCGCTGCGATCGAGGGCAAAAATGACAGGTAGATCAGGGAGACAAACATCGTGCAATACTTGGTCAAAGGCACGCTGCAAGAAAGTGGAATATATAGCTACAATAGGTATAAAGCCCTGGGTAGCTAGACCGGCGGCTAAGGTAACCGCATGCTGCTCAGAAATCCCTACATCGTAGATGCGTTGAGGAAACTCCTTGACCAGAGAGGATAGGCTATTGCCTTCAACCATGGCAGCGCTTATCGCTACCACCCTGGGATTGTCCCTGAGCAGTCCACCGACTGTTCGAGCAAATATCTTACTATAAGTAGGCATTGTGCCCAAACCACCGCTTCTAGGGGATAGACCGTGAAAGTGAGTGGGATTATCCTCGGCTGGTTTGTAACCCTTGCCCTTCGTAGTTAAGACATGGACAATGACCGGCTTGTAGTAATCCCTGGCTTGAGTCAGAGCTGTTTCCAATTCAGCAGTGTTATGACCATCTATCGGACCCAGGTAAGTAAAGCCAAACTGCTCCCACATCATGGTGGGCATGACTACCGCTTTTGCTCCTGTCTTAAGACGGCGCAATGTCTCTTGCAGCTTCTTCCCTCCGGGCAAGAGAGACAGCAACCGACTCGTCTGTTTCTTAGCCTGTATATAGCCACGGGTTGTTCGCACTACATTTAGCTGCCTGGCTATTGCTCCTACTGTGGGCGAGATGGACATGCCGTTGTCGTTGAGCACCACAATAAGCCTTGTGCCCAAATGCCCGGCATGATTCAGCGCTTCGTAAGTCATGCCACAGGTAAGGCACCCATCGCCAATGACAGCTACCACGTGGTGATCACAGCGAGCAAGGTCACAGGTCAGAGCCATGCCCAAAGCCGCTGAAATGGAGGTGCCACCATGTCCCGTAGTGAAAGCATCGTGAGGGCTTTCATCTCTATCAGGAAAGCCTGAGAGTCCCTGGTATTGGCGAAGGGAAGAAAATTGCTCCCTTCTTCCTGTTAACAGCTTGTGAACGTAGCTTTGGTGTCCCACATCCCAGACTATCTTGTCTTTCGGGCTATCAAATACCCGGTGCAAGGCAACACTAAGCTCCACTACTCCCAGATTGGATGCCAGGTGCCCTCCGTTTTCACTAACCCTGCTTACCAATAACTCCCTGAGCTCGGAACAAAGTTCGGCTAGTTCACCTTGATCTAGCCCCTTAACATCGCCGGGGTCATTTATTTTGTCCAGTATCTTAGACACCTCACTCTCCCACTTTAAATTATAACAAATTTTGATCTTATTGTTTTTGATCTTATTGTGTGTTCTTGCCACCAAGATTGTTGAGCTAAGTCCGAAACAGACGATTAAATATACCTTTGAATCCGCCTGCCCTTTTCTTGATATCAGCATACTTCAACTCGCCAGACATTAAGCCACATCCAGCTCTCCATACTCCATCACTCCGCTTGAGCATTCCAAACGCCAAACGAGGGAAGCGGACAAAATTTTTTGACAGCGTACGCGCTATTCTCAGTTCGGACATTATCTTCCTCTCTACAATCTGTTGGTAATCCTGCAACCCGACCTCGCCCCCAAGTAAAGAGTTCTCAATCACTGGTGCGGCAAGCTGGGCACTCTGGATGGCGTTATAAATTCCCTCACCTGTTAATGGGTCAGCAAGCCCAGCCGCATCCCCCAGAAGCAAAGCTTTATCTTGCCAAACAAGCCTCCCTTTTGTACACGTTGGTATCAAGTGGCTACTGGACCTGGCGATATTATAACTACTGATACCCAGTGAATTCAGAAACTTCTGATGGTAGTGTTTCAAATGTCTTGCCTTGGAGGCAAGACATCCGACTCCAATCGAGAGATGGTTGCGCTTGGGGAACACCCAGGCATAACCCTTGGGAATACACCCCAGGTCCACCTGGGCCCGCGATTTCCATTTTGCCAGCTCTTCTTCGGGCACGACAATTTCTGACTCTATTGCCGCGAGATATTCAATGCCCCTTCCCTTTCCCAGCTCTCTTGCCACTACGCTATAAGCGCCATCTGCCCCTACCACAAATCGGGAGCGGAAAATATTGTCAGCAGTAGAAATCTCAACCCAATCACCGTTCACCTGTATTTGCGTTACCTTCTGCCCATCCATAAGCACAGCTCCAAATTGTTGTGCCTTCTTCACTAAAAAATGGTCAAATACATCACGCATCACAGTATATATCAGTGGCTGGCTATGTTGTCCCAGATAAGGGCTGCCCAGATTAAAAGTAAAGCTGAGCTCATAAATTACATTTTCCACTACTTCGGAGATATCGAAATCGAGAAGTTTCGCCGCCTTGCTCGTGACTCCGCCAGCACAACACTTATAGCGCGGCAATTTCTCTTTTTCTAAAAGCAATACCTCTACCCCCCTCCTCGCTAGCTCGTAAGCCAACGTTGCCCCAGCAGGACCGGCACCGACAATGATTACATCGTAGCTTTGTTTCAACAGCAACTACCTCTCTAAGCGAAGCAATAGAAAAACCTAGCTTTATTATATTATAACGAAGATAGGGCGTTTAACAACTCATCCCCTGCCCCACCTCTTGATAAGGAGGCTGTTCAAAAAAGTCATGACTCTCTAAAGTCATGACTTTTTATAGTGTTATTAAAGGGGATCGGTATTAAGGATACCCTGTAGCGCAAAATTCTGAGGAGCAGCCGCTCCATTCTCCGCCTGGTCTCCCTGTGATAAACTATGAATACAATGAACCCAATGGGTAATCGGTGAAGAGTAAAGCGTGATGAGTGGAATCAAAACGCATAAGGACCTTGATGTTTGGAAGGAGGCGATAGCAGTGGCGAAAGAGGTCTACAAATTAACGGAAAGTTTCCCCCAAGAGGAAACCTATGGACTAACATCTCAAATGAGACGAGCAGCAGTCTCAATTGCGAGCAATATAGCTGAAGGTGCAGCTAGGAATTCCACCAAGGAATTCATTCAATCCCTCTATATAGCATTAGGCTCTCTTGCCGAGTTAGAAACCCAACTATTATTAGCCAGAGAACTGGAATTCGTCCCAGAGAACCCATCACCCATTACCGATCACCGATCACCCATTACCGATCACCGATCACTCATCACCGACCTAGATGCAAGCATCGTGAGGATAAGAAAAATGCTACTTGGCCTGATAAAGCACTTAAAAAGGGAATCCTTATGAACTCATCACCCATCACTCATCACCCATCACCCATCACCCATCACCCATTACGCACTGTAAAGACCAGTTTGCGCTTCATCAAAAACGCTTATGCCGACGCCTTCCGGCTCACCCGCCATCCCCGGCAAGGGCTTAAGTCGCTCTACGGGGTCTCCCTTTATCGTAATGCCGTCTATCTTATGGCAGACATTGGGGTTACTGCCATCCGCGGACTTGTGTTCTGGGGAGTAGTGGTTAGGTTTTATCCCGCGGAGGATGTGGGGCTTGGCCAGCTTTGATTTCCACGGTAAAGATTTTTGAGTATGCTAAGATTAAGAGAGCGGTGTCATTAACATGAATTCAAAGGCGGTAGCTGTCACCGGTGGGGCTGGATTTATCGGGTCTCACCTGGCTGAGGAACTGCTGAAGCGCCGGTACAAGGTGATAATCCTTGATGATCTCTCTACCGGGAAGCTGGAAAACATAAGACTGCTTACTAAAGGGGAAGGGACCCGTAATATACAAGATAAGCCCGGGGAAGAATCTCGAAACAGCGTAGAATTTGTCCACGGTAGCATCACCGACCTTCCTTTACTCAGAAACGTTTTCCAGGGCATCGACTATGTCTTCCACCAGGCAGCCGTTCCCAGCGTTCCTCGAAGCATAGAGAACCCTCAGGCTACTCACGAGGCAAATATAACCGGAACTCTAAATGTGCTTCTCGCGGCAAAGGATAATGGAGTTAAGAAGGTAATCTACGCCTCATCATCCTCAGTCTACGGTGACACCCCAACTTTGCCCAAAAAGGAGGATATGTCCACTAACCCCCAATCGCCCTATGCTGTAACCAAGCTTGCCGGGGAATATTATTGCCGGGTATTCCACCAGGTCTATGGACTTCCCACTGTCTGCCTCAGGTATTTCAATGTCTACGGGCCGCGGCAGGACCCCAATTCACAGTATGCCGCCGTCATCCCCGGGTTCATTCGAAAGGTACTTGATAACAGGCCACCCATCATTTTCGGCGATGGTGAGCAGACCCGGGATTTCACCTATATTAAAGATGTGGTGGACACGAATATCCTGGCGGCCGAAAGTGATGCCACCGGCGTCTACAACATCGCTAGAGGCGAGCGCGTCTCCATAAACAGGCTGGCCGAGCTTGTTATCAAACTCGTTGGGAACAGCGTCGAGCCGGTCCACCGGGAGCCCAGGCCTGGAGACATCAGGCACAGCCTGGCGGATATTTCCAAAGCCAGGCAATTCGGTTATAATCCGAGGTATAATTTAGAGGAGGGGCTAAGAGAAACCATCGGTAGTTTTAAATGACTGACAAACTAAAAGATGCTGTAGTTTGCGTTGTGGGCCTGGGGTATGTTGGAGCGCCTTTGCTGGAAGCGTTCGCAAAACACTTCAGAGTCATCGGATTTGACGTTAATAGTAAGGTGATAGCCAGATTAAAGCAAAACAACAGAAGTCAGAATATATTAATTACCCATGAACCCAAGGAAATCGACCAGGCTGACTTCATCATCATTGCTGTCCCTACGCCGGTGACCAGGTCCAAAGAGCCAGACCTCTCCTATGTCGTGGGCGCTGCGCAAATCGCAGGGCAGAACATGAAAAAGGGAAGCGTAGTTATACTGGAATCAACCGTCTATCCCGGCGTCACTGAGGACATAGTAAAGCCAGTCCTTGAGAAAGAGTCGGGCTTCCAATGTGGTCGGGACTTCAAAATCGCCTACTCTCCGGAGAGGATAAACCCTGGCGATAAAGAACACACCGTAGACAAGGTAATCAAAGTAGTTGCCGGCATGGACGAAGAGAGCACTGACCTCGTGGCTGAACTCTACTGCAGAGTAACTCCGCATATCTTCAAAGCCAAAGATATAAAGACCGCTGAAGCCGCCAAAGTTATCGAAAACATCCAGCGCGACCTCAATATTGCCCTGATGAACGAACTGTCTCTCATTTTTGAAAAGATGGGGTTAAGCACCCAAGATGTGCTTGAGGCAGCCAGCACCAAGTGGAACTTCCATAGATACTCTCCCGGGCTTATTGGCGGACACTGCATTCCCGTTGACCCTTATTATCTCGTTTACAAGGCCAGGGAGCTTGGCTATCATTCCCAGGTAATCCTCGCTGGCCGGGCCATCAACGACTTCATGCCCCGGCATGTCGCTGACATGACCATCAAAGCCTTGAATAACGTGGGCAAGGTGATAAAGGGCTCTAAAGTCCTCATCATGGGCCTGACTTACAAAGAGAACGTCGCTGATACCAGGGAGACACCGGTAAAGGAAATCATCAAGGAGCTTCAGGAATACGGAGTTGACATATATGGCTATGACCCCCTGCTCGGTGACATCGAGCAAGAGTTCGGCATTAAACCCTATCCAATGTCACTCATCACCCATCGCTCATCACCCATTACGCCAGTTGATTGCATAATTCTGGCGGTAGCCCACGATGCCTTCAAGGACATAACGCTGGATGAACTCAGGGGCATTATGAACGACAGCCCGATTCTGATTGATGTGCACGGATTATTTGAGCCTGCCAGAGCAAGAAGCGAAGGGTTCTATCACCGAACTTTGTGAAACTATAGAGTCACCCTTCAGGATAGGGTGGTCTTGAATGCCGGACATGGAACATGTTCAGTATGGAGCGCTGCCTCTAAATCATCTCAATGGACAACATATCTGAATACTCTTTGTTTACCAGGCGCGTTGGACTGGTGGGCGCCGTTCAGGCCCTCGCCGGTCTGAAGGGTTTGATCATACTCCCGATTTTAACCAAGACGCTGGGGGCGTCAGACTATGGAATCTGGGCGCTGGTTCTGGTTACAGTCGCCCTGTTACAGCCTATTATCTGTCTCGGTCTGGATAACGCCATATTACGATTTCTTCCAGCCAAAAGGAAAGAGGAAATTGTCCAGGGAGTTATCACTGCGCTCTGTGTTATTGTGCTCACCGGCACAATCGCCTGTTTAGCTTTCTTTTTCTCGTCGGACTTCTTTGCCACAATCTTCCTCAAAGAAGAAGCTGCCGCTTCCGTTATCAAAGTCGCTTCACTACTTTTAATTCTGGAATCGTTGAATGTTGTAACTTTAGGTTCGTTCCGGGTGTTCGGGCAGATTAAAAAGTACTTCGCTATAGTGTTGTTACGGACCCTCTTGGAAATAGGACTGGTCTCCTTTTTCGTTTTCTCTGGCTATGGCTTGCTGGGGGCAGTAATATCCCTTCTAGTCACCAGGGTAGTTACGTTAGCAGTAGCGTTATATCTTATCATTTCCTATGCCGGATTTGCCCGACCTGATTTTTCCCTTCTCCCTGCCTACTTCAAGTATGCTTTGCCTACAGTTCCGTACATACTATGTGCATACGTGATTGCCTCGAGCGACCGCTATGTCATTGGCGGTTTCTTTGATGCGACCGCGGTCGGCATATATTCCGCAGCCTACGGCATAGGAAGCATCATTCTGATGTTTAGCTCCTACATCATGTATATTTTGCGTCCCACAATATACAAAGGATACGATGAGGGCAGAGTTGATACCGTTAAAACCTATCTGTCATATTCCTGGAAGTATCTCTTAATGCTGTCCATTCCCTCTGCCTTTGGCTTATCTATACTGGCCGAACCGCTGTTAGCCAGCCTGACAAGACCTGAATTCATATTGACCGGCAAATTCGTTGTTCCCCTGGTAGCCTTTAGTATGGTAATTTATGGTATGGAACAAATACTCGGGGTGGTGGTGTTGTTGTCTAAACGGAGCGCGATTCTTGGCGCTGTATTTGGTGCTGCTGCAGCGGTAAACTTGGGGCTCAACTTTTTGCTTGTGCCCCGCTGGGGAGTAGTAGCGGCTGCCGCTACTACTTTACTGGCTTATACCCTAGCATTTGGCATCATATACTATCAGTCCCGCAAATACCTGAAGTTTGATGCCAACCTGGTTTTCATTGGCAAGAGCATTTTAGCCTCAGCTGTTATGGCCTTGGCTATCTGGGCGTTTCATCCTGTTGGTGCGGTTGAGATTGTCCTGGCAGTAGTAATGGGCGCTGCCATTTACTTTGCTATCTTGTTCCTTCTCAAGGGATTTAAGAAAGCTGAAACTCAGTTTTTCCTTCACCTATTTAAGGAGACCGCAAAGGGAGTGCTCAACAGACGGTAAGGTTTGACAGGGGAGGAAAGTGATGATAAAGAAGCCTATCCGCAGTATTTTGAGCAAGATCCGCCATAGCGACTGGGAGCAGCATTATGCCGAAATCAAAGCACTGACCACCAGAGAGGAAATAATAAGCTTCCAGGAGAAATATCTTAGAAATTTGCTTCTGCACGCCTATCAAAATGTCCCCTATTATAACAAGATTTTCAAGGAAATTGGAATAGTTAAGGATAGCAAGGTACATTTATCTGAGTTCAGCGAAATACCGATCCTTACCAAGGAGGTAATAAAAGAGCATCAAGAACAACTTATCTCCAAAGACTATACAACGAGGAAATGGTATAGCAGTTCTACAGGGGGCTCTACTGGTGAGCCGACAAGGTTTATGCAGGATGGTGTCTATGACGAGTGGGGGCGCGCTGCCCTTTATTACTACTATAAGGATATCCTCGGCATAGATGAGCCAAATGTTAAAAAGGTGATTTTGTGGGGTTCTGAACGGGACCTATTCCAGGGTGGCATGGGGTGGAAAGCCAGGATTGTCAATTGGCTGACTGATACTGTATTTCTGAATAGCTTCAAGATGACTGAAGATGATATGGAGCACTACCTACGCATTATAAACTCATACAAGCCTGAGTTAATTAGAGGCTATGCCGTCTCGTTATATGAGCTTTGTCGGTATGCAGAAAGAAAGGGCATAGAAGTACATACCCCGAGATTCGTTGTTAGCTCAGCAGAAACCTTAACCGCTGAAATGAGACAAGAAATAGAAAAGATATTTAGGACTAAGGTGTACAATTTTTATGGCTCAAGAGAGACCAACAATCTGGCAGGAGAATGTGGGGAGGGATTGATGCACATTCTCGCCTTTCACAACTACATCGAAATGTTGAATGATGGCAATGAGTCGGTGCAGGAAGGGGACGAGGGTAGAATTGTGGTAACTAATCTCCATAACTACTCAATGCCTTTTATACGGTATGATATTGGTGATATGGCGGTGCTTGGACCTGAAAAGTGCAAATGTGGCAATCCGTTGCCCACTTTGAAAGAAGTTACTGGGAGGATAAGTGATTATTTTGTTAAAGATAACGGGACTATTATCCTGTTGCCTACCCACCTATTCTTCTTTAAGGATTGGGCAAAGGCATTTCAAATTATTCAAGAAGACTATAAAAGGGTAAGGATTTTAGTTGTTTTGAGCGATAAGGTAATGGTGAATGAATCTGAGAAGACAGATATTGAGGATAAAATAAAGTTGCTGATGGGAGATGATTGTCAAGTAGTCTGGGATTTTGTCGATGAGATTCCCAAAACAGCGCAAGGAAAATATTTTTATAGAAAATCTTTAATTCGGAGATAAACTATGGAAGATGAGGCAGCAGCGGATTATCACGCAAGATTAAACATCGAGGGAGAGCGTAAGGTCTGGTTGGGAAATCGTCCCAAAATTGAAAAGGTAAGAATTTTGGTTATCCCGGAAAGAATCGTAGAAGAGTACGAAAAGAAGGAAATTGACGCTAAAATAAAGCTGGTAATGGGGCAGGATTGCCAGGTACTCTGGGACTTTGTTGACGAAATTCCCAAAACACCACAGAGAAAATATCTATATACAAAATCTTTGGTTCGGAGACCAAAGTCATGAAACTCTCAATTGTGGGTGATGTCATGATTGGCGGCATACTCTCTGCTAATATTGGAGGATATAGAGACATTTTTTTGTCAGATGAGGTCCGTAAACTTCTTGAGGCAGACATTATTATTTGTAATTTGGAATGTGTATTGGCAAGGATTGGAGATCCACCCGATAAAAATAAGGTCTTACTACATGCAAAAGAAGAGTCCGTAGAGCTACTCAAAAATGCCGGGTTTAATGCAGTTTCCCTGGCGAATAATCATATTATGGACTTTGGATACGATTCCCTTGTAACGACGATGAAATTGCTAAAGGAGAATGATATCGAATGCACTGGTGCGGGCAAAAATTTATACGAAGCCCGCAAACCTGCTTTTTTTGATAAGGATAATCTAAGGATAGCTCTTCTTGCTTACGCAGCACCAGAAACCTGGGGCGGCTGGAGCCAAAGAGGGCATCAAACACATAAGGATTGGATTGCAGGCGTAGATAAGCCTGGCGTTGCCCCTTTTGATTTGAAACTTATTAAAGAAGATATAGACGGAGCAAGCAAAGAAGCAGATTTTCTGGTCGTGTCTATACATTGGGGTGATGAATATACATACTTTCCGCACCCAGAGATCTTATCAGACGCTCATAAGATTATTGATATCGGTGCTAACTTAATAATTGGTAGTCACCCACACGTATTACAGGGATATGAAGAATACCACAGCGGTTTAATTATGTACAGTTTATCTAACTTTCTATTCCCACCCTATTATGATGAAAATGATGGGGAATTAAGGAAATGGGGTCGTAAAAGTCGGGAAAGCGTAATACTTAGGTGCGAAATATCCAGAAGCAAAGTCTTGGGTTACGATTTAATTCCAGCCACGCAAAGAAGGGATGAACCAGTCGTGGTAATTCCTTCACTTAGAACTAGAAATAGGATACTGAGAAAAATAGAATGGCTGTCCAAGGAATATAGAAGAGATGATTATTACATAAGGTATGTCAAACTGAAGGGGAAAAAAACCAGATTCAGATATGTCAAATCAGTCTTAGAAATGATAGGAACATATGGTTTAGTTTACGTACTTAAGAAGGCGAAACACAGACTATTCAATGCAATACAAGCTTTATGAGGGGGCATACATAGGAAAGATGAAGATAGCTATCCTGGTCATATTGTTTCCCCCAAGGTGGCTTGCGGGGACTGAAATCGCCACCTATAACATCGCCCGGCATTTAGCTAAGAGAGGGCACCAGGTTCACGTGATCACTTCATTGGATGAAGGTTTGCCAATAGAAAGCCTGGAACAGGGCTTTTATGTGCATCGGATTAGGTTCCCAAGGGTGAGAATTCTACCAACCGTAGTATTCTGGCTGAAGGCACTACTGCAACTAAGAAGGCTAAAGCCGGACATAGTTCACGGGCAAAACATAATGATGGGCGAGGGCGGCTTCCTGGCGAAGAAGCTCCTGAAAAAGCCTTACGTTGTTTACGGACGAGGGGGTGACATTTACCGCCCCTGGCTATTTAAGAAGCTAATCTCAAAACTAGTACTAAGGAATGCCGACGCAGTGATTGCTCTCACAAGAGGTATGAAAACGGAAATGCAGAAAATCTGCAGCAGAGATATTTTTGTGGTTCCTAACGGGATTGACCTTGAGAGATTTGATAACCTGCCGAGAGACGAAATGCGAGGCAAATTGCAGGCGAAGGCAGATGACAGACTCATTATCTTTGTCGGCAGATTCCGTCCTGAGAAGGGAGTAACATATCTAATTGAGGCGATGGCTATTGTGAGTCAGAGGGACCAGTCGGCAAGGCTGCTGCTTGTAGGTGAGGGACCGGAGGAGGATGACTTGAGGCAATTAGTCGAGCAACTAAATCTAGGAGATGTCGTGAACTTCGTAGGGCAAGTCTCGCATGAAAGGGTCCCCGAGTATATGGCTGCCTCGGACATCTTCGTTTTGCCAAGTTTGTCAGAGAGTTTTGGTATTGTGAATTTGGAGGCAATGGCAGCAGGACTGCCGGTAGTCGCCAGCAAGGTAGGAGGTGTGCCAGAGATTATCCAGGAAGGAGAGAATGGCTTTCTTGTTGAGCCTGGAAATCCACAGCAAATTGCTGAGAGGGTCTTACTGCTCCTAAGGAATGTCAAGCTTAGAGAAAGAATTTCCAGGAACAACACAGAAAAGGCGAGAGGCTATACGTGGGAGAGGGTTGTAGACAGGCTCGAAGAGATATACCAGAATCACCTCGCGAATCTTTAGCCACCATTACTGTAAATCAGATTTCTGCTGGCGAAGTTTACTTGACGAACCCGCTCACAGAGCCACAATCGTAAACTCTTGAGAATCCCTGTTCGGTGAGTGCCTGTCGTGGGTCGTAGTCCAGGCGGAAAGGGGCAAGCCCTAATATCTTCAAAGGATTAACCACAATCTCCTTTCTAATCAGGACAAGCATGTCTTGGCTGTGGGTGAAGTCCCGGGTGTAAAGCTGGTCGCTTATGTCCACTATTCTACCGTCCAGTTCTGGCAGATAGCTTAAATCCGCGTAATTTCGGTCACCGGCAATCTTGCCATCATATATATTAGAAACCGTATTCGCTGCTTGTAGCTCGGACTGCGTAAAGCCGTAGCGGACTATGGTGTTGGGAGAGAAAGTTCTGTTGTCCTGATTTGCCTCGGGGCTCATAACCATAAGAAACGAGAGAGCAAAAACTACTATGCCGATTAAACAAGCGCTGGCAATTTTCTTTCCTGGCAGGCTGGCAAGCCAGAGAAAAGCTATGCCAACTGGTATAGCCAGCAGGACTTGCGAAGGGTAGCTAAACCTTCCGAACGCAAAGAAGCCGGTGGCCATGCCGACGTAGGTAATAGCCAGAGTTATGAAGCCAGCGATGACCAGGGCAAAGCCATACCTGTTTCTCAGTCTCTGGGAAAGCATGGCAAACGAGCCAATGAGGGCGAAGGCGCAGAATAATAAAAAGCCTAGTTGATTGAACAACCGTTCACTAAGGGGGACTATGAGGCTTTGGTATTGGGCAACAGCCGCTTCCAGTGGGGAAAGCTCCTGCGGTGGAGGGCTAACTCCTGGTAGGAGTAGGGCAAGACATTTGATTCTGAACTCTTGTGCCAGCTGGATAAGATCATCTATCTTCCCTGAGACAAATATCCAGTAGATTAAAGCTGCTCCGGTAAGTACTAAGGCGGCAACAAGAAAAATCCTCGCTCTCTCGGCAGCCTGGTATCGCAGCCTCTTATAGAGTTCAAAGCCAAGCCAGATGGAGAATAAAATCACCACCAGCACGACTGTTGCTATAGTGTGGGTCAATATCACTACAGCAATAAAAAGAGCGGAAAGGCAGATGCTGGCCTTTGGTTTTTCCTGCCTTAACTTGAACAGGAGGTAGATGATAATGGGTATAAAAACCACACCCATGGTGTTGGCGATTGTCCAGTAGCTAAAGTGGATAAAGTAGTTAGCGGTTCCCAGAGATAAAGCAGCCAGTAATCCAGCCTTAGCACTGTGAATAAACTTACCCAGCAGGAAGATGAACAGGATAGTGCAGACAACCTGAAGCAGTGAAACAGAGAACATGGCAGCCATCTTGTAGTCCAGCCCGGTAATCAGTGAAGTCCCTCCAATGAGCAAGTGCATACCCGGCAGATTGGAATATATCTGGCCAGCAGGGATATGTCCGGCATCCAGAATCTTCAAGGTGAACATCTGATGCCCCCAGGGGTCCACTCCCACAAGGCTGGGGTATAGGAGCAATTGTGACCATACCAGGCTTAAGCTGATGATTATTATTTTGAACAGGGCGAAATAGGTGGCGGACTTGCGCGGCGGCAGAAACAAAATCTCTATGGCGAGAATGGCTGCCAGGGCTGCCAGGGCAACAAAGTAGCCCAGGGGCCTGATGTAAAGCTCCGGTCTCAGATAGAAGGCGACAATGCTGTAGGTCAGGAGACCGAAGAATAAGATGTTCAGCAGCAGATACATGCGGGGCGTCGCTTCCGCCTGTGCCCGGATGGAGGCTGGCGACCTGCGTCTTAGAAGCAGGTAAGCCAGGCAAACGAGGCAAACGGTGACTCCGACGACGGTGTAAGCGGGACTGCGTATCACTGAGTGGAGGTATAAGGTTAAAGGTATGGCCAGGACGCAACCTAGGGTGGCCAGGGTTATGTCCAGATTATCAATTGCTCTTTTCAGTAACGACTTCAAATGTGAATCCATAGCCTTAATAAGTTTATCTCACATTGAAACACCAAGCAAAATATTTTTATACCTCTCTAGCGCTGGTGAATGGTAAACGGTGAATGGTAAATGGTAAATGGTTCACTGCTCACTCCTCACTATTCACTTTTTTTCAGGCTCCTAATCAGCCCGGAGAGCATTCTGAAAATGGTTGTGAACTCAGCAAGGGTTTCCTTTTGTCTTTTTTCATCAATATAGCCAAGCATGTATGCAAGTTCCAACTGAGTGTCCAGCTCGCTTAATGAGCCCTGAGCGATATTTAAGAATTAGAGAAATTCGGCTTTGGATTTCCTTGCCGCTCCCTCGGCAATATTGCTTGGTATGAAAATTGCACTTCTCCGCATCTGGCTTGACAAACCATAAGCTTCACTTTTAGGAAATTCTTTCGTCAAGCTGTAAATTCTTGCGACTAGTGCCATAGCCTTTTGCCATGCCTCCAGCTTTTTGTGAGGTCTTTCATATCTTATACTCACAAGCCCCCCATTCACTATTCACTCTTCACCATTCACTGTTGAGTATCTCCCTATACCTCTCCACTGCCTTTTCAAAGGTGAACTCCCTCTCCACCAGGGTGTGGGCATTGCGGACGATTTGCTCCAGGTTGGGGTGGTTCAAGGCCCTGCTGATATTCTCAGCAATACATTCGGGAGAGTTATTTTCCATAATAAAGCCGGTTTCACTGTCCTTTATTACATCGGGGATAGCTCCCACTGGTGTTGCCAGGACTGGCGTGCCGCAGGCCATAGCTTCAAGCATGGTATTGGGCAATCCTTCTGTGTAGGAAGGCAAAACCAACAGCTTTAGTTTATTTAGATACTCTGGAAGCTCATCATGGGGAATCCAGCCGACAAATTTGACCTTGTTATTTAATTTATTGGCATACTCTTCCACCTGGGGACGTAGTTGCCCGTCGCCACCTATTAGAAATGTCGCCTCGGCTCTCGTTTCCACTACCTTTGGGATTGCTGCCATAAAGTTCAAAGTCCCTTTCTCCTGGCTCAAACGCCCGATATAGCCAACCACATTGTCTCTTTCATTTAAGGGCTTTTGTACCTTAAATCTATCAAAGTCGAGGAAATGTCTGTGGGCTATGGAGATTTTGTGCCGGTGTTTTTCAAGGTGCCATTCCTTAATAAGGTTCTCCGAGTAGAGAATAATGCGATTTGATAATTTATAGCTGACTGCCTGTAAACAAGCTGACACATTAAAGAGAGGATCCTTGTAGTGGTTCGCCATCTCCGTAAGAGACGATGGTAGTGCCCATAGAACCTTTTTGCCCGCTAACCTTGCGGTAAGCACAGGCAGCAATACCCCTGCTTCCATAAAGAAAACACAAACGTTGATATTCTTGGATAGCATTGCTAGCGTAAATGAAATCCTTATCTGCAGATATATATATTTTGCAATTCGGGTAAGTACATTTTTGGCCTTCTTCTGGTGTATCATGTAAGTTTGAATTCCCCGGTTCGTCGTGGTCATTACATCTTCTCCATCACCTGAGATAATATAAATAGTATCTGATAAGGAACATAATATCTTCTCTAAATTTGATAGGGGGATAATAAATGCTTTCTGAACAGGGAACGCAGTTATACATATTCTTAAGCGATTTGCATCCATTCTATAGAACCTTCTCTCTGGATATTAGCTGGCAATTTGTTAATTCTTTGTAGACATCGTGCAGCCTTTGCTCCATGATATGCCAGTTGTATCTTTCCTCATAGGCTCTTCTGCCATTGGCACCGAGTCTCTGCCTCAGGTCGGCATCATTATTTAGTCTTACTATTGCTTCTCTGATTGTCTGAACATCACCGTAAGGCACAATAACTCCACAATTTTCACTTCTGACAATCTCTGTCATTGAGCTCCCGTCGCTCACAACTATAGGCTTCTCACACATCATGGCCTCAAATAACTTATTAGGGCTGGCGAATCTATTATTGGGAACGGCAGGGTCATATAGACCAATAAGCAAATGTGCATTCAGGGTTTCCGCGATAACTTCCTTATAGGGCATAAATCCTAGGTGTAATCTGACATTGTCTACATTCTTACACATCTCTCGGAGTTCTGTTGCAAAGCTCGGTGGACAGGGTCCCATAATGACCAATTGCACATCGTGCAAATCTTTGACAGCTAAGCATATTTCAATGATACCCCTCTCCTTTGTAACTCCTCCACCATAGAAAATGGTAAAACGTTTGTCCTTTAGGCTTTCCCTAACAATGCCATTCAGGATGTCCTGATCAGGGGAATTATTTACTATGACAACAGGTTTCTTGCTCGTATCTAAGCCGACTTGTTCAATTCTGGATTCATCAGGTAGTATTATGACGTCTGCAAATTTCATCAAAGCCTTATCTATCTTAGCGCTAATTTTCCTTGATAGGCCAGGCAATATGGGAAACCCAATCATGTCGGCGTAGAAGTCCGCGATATCATATACTATGGGTTTCCTCTTAATTTTTGCCATAAGCAGAGCGGGGACAAAAGTGTCGAAATCTATGGCGTGGACAACATCCCATTGCCCCGTAAGCAATTGCAACATTACGAACAGCCACCAAACTGGCAAATAGAAGGCTACCTTAAGACTACTGGGTGGAACACTCAACCTGAACTTTTTAAGTCTGTAATTACTCTTACCGTTTAAAGGTGGAAACGCCCCCCATCTCTCCCAACCGATGACAGTAACTGCATAGCCATGGTTAGCTAGAGTTTTCGCTTCTTTCTCCATTCTTATATTAGGGAAATGAGAAGAGACCATCATGATTTCTTGCATTGTCGTTGACCTTATCCGCCTTCACGAAGCAAATACGTTGCTTTCTTCAAAAGCTTAGCTAGTCCTGGCTCCTTGAAGGGGGCTTCGCTCTGGTTGACCTTTTTCACCACCTTTTGGTTGGTGTCAACGCCCACTACCTGGTAACCGTGTGTTGCCAGGAGACAAGCCGTGGGAAGCCCGATATATCCCAAGCCGACAACGCAGACCTTACTTACCTTCACGCCTCCACTTGTTGAGCCATAGAAATTGCCTCCACAATTCTATTGCCTGCTTTTCCATCCCCGAAGGGATTTCGCCAGTTTCTCTCTTTGGATAGCATCAAATCTACACTGTCTAAAATCCTTTGCGGGCTCGTTCCAGCGAGGATATTGCTTCCCACTTGCAGGGTCTCCGGTCTTTCAGTGTTGTCCCTCAAGGTGATGCAGGGAATTTTCAAGATACACGTCTCTTCTTGAACGCCACCGGAGTCGGTCAGAACTGAAGCAGCGTTGGCTTCTAGGAGTAGAAAGTCCAGGAAGCCTATTGGCTCAATGAGCCTTAGCCCTGGGGGTATTTCCAATCGAAATTCCTCAAGCTTGCGCTTGGTTCTGGGATGAATAGGGTAAACCAGCGGAAGATGAAACTTCTCGCATACTAACCTCAGGCCTTCAAACATGTCCTGCAACCGACCCCTGACATCGACATTTTCCTGTCTGTGGGCAGTAACCAGGAAATAGCCATCCTGCTTCAATCCTAACACATTCAGGATCCGGGATTTACTTCTGGCAAGCTCCAGGTTTTGGTAGACGGCATCGACGATAGTATTGCCAGTGACGAAAATTCTCTCCTCAGGAATACCTTCGCTAAGAAGGTTGTGCTTCGCTTCTTCGGTGGGGGCAAATAGGTAATCGGAGAGATGGTCAGTAAGTACCCGGTTTAATTCCTCAGGCATATTTCTATCATAAGACCTCAGTCCTGCCTCCACGTGCCCGACTTTTATATGGAGCTTGGCTGCTGCCAGAGCACCTGCCAAGACGGAGTTAGTGTCTCCCTCCGCCAGCACCATGTCTGGCTTCTCCTGTAAAAGCGTCTTCTCGATGCCTGTGAGCATCTTTCCTGTTTCCTCCCCATGGGTTCCCGAGCCAGCATCCAGGTTATACTTCGGGGCTGAAAGTTCGAGCTCCTCGAAGAAGATTCTATCCAGGTTATAGGAGTAATGCTGCCCGGTGTGCAGGACAAAGAAGTCTGCTCCTTGCGCTTGTAACTCCCTTATTACTGGAGCCATTTTAATTATTTCCGGTCTTGTGCCTATGATTACTGAAACTCTCATTCGTTCCTTATCCAATCCTCTCCAGGATCCTCCTCACCAACTGAGATACTTGCTGTTTCACCTTTCGGCATCTTTCCAGGTCAAGACTTTTGTCTCCTTTGGGTTTCGAGAGCACGTACGCCATAATCTCGTTTATATTTCTCGTGTGAAGCATCTTACCTTCGCTGACAAGCTGCCTATCTACTGCTAATAGTCTCTCAGGGAAAAATGAAACTGCAGTGGTTCCCAGACACGCAGCTTCCCTGGCGAACGTGCCTGAGCCTGTAAGGACAGCGTCGGCATACCAGCATAGGTCAAGACCATTAAGCGCTCTTAAAGGAACGAATACATGGCTATTGTTTTTCACCCCATCTATGTGTTGCAAATCTTCTTTGATTCGGGGCAGATAAACAACATTGAGGCCATTATCGACTAGAGCCTTGACCAGTTCAGGTACGATGCTTCTGGTTTCTCTAACATAAGCTGCAAATAGTGCCTCAGGCCTGACTACCACGAAACTTTTGAAGGGCAGACTGTGAAGAAAACCGGGGGCTGGTTTGAAATCAGCTATATAGACATCTTCTTTATAGCCATCGAATTGGTAAATCCTATCTTTCTTAGCACCTTCTTTAATAATAACTTCGGGAGGGAAAGCTGCCGGCACGATTATATAGTCCGCACGTGCGATAACCTTTGTTTCTAGACTCCCAGCAAATGTCCTTTGCACAAATATAAGGTCATTGTCACTAAAGACCGCCACGTGTTTGAAGCGCGCCTTTGCTACCGTCACGCTCATCGAGCCACCAAAGGCGAAAGCGACATCGAATTGGGGGACCTTAACAAATAATTCCGCCGTTCTGAGCACATGGTTCCCCACTTTTGCCAGGCGGTTGCTAAAATCCCTGCCTATGACCTTGGGCACAATACCTAGCTCGTTAGCTAAGACAACGGTTTCTGCTCGAGTTCTAGCCGTAAACAGTATGTGATGCTGTGGGTAAAAATCACGCATGAGGGCCTCAAAGAAAAAGGTATCACTCGGATTTACCAAATCGATCCAGATTTTCATTTTGTAAGCCTACCCACCTCATTTTTGTTTATACATGAAATTGCTGTCTCCAATGCCTTCAGTCCATCCTCTCCAGAAATTGGCGGCTGAACATCATCCCTTATGCTGCTGATAAATGCCTCCAGTTCCAATTTCAGCGGCTCGCCAAAGGGCACGCTTAACTCTTTTACCAGGTAAGAGTCATTCTCCTTGTATTTGTTATAGGTGGTCACCTTCTGGTCAATAAGTGACGCTTTGATAAATTTTTCCCTGGTAGCGATGTTAATTTCTCTCACTTTAAACGGGGTGAGCCAATTTACGGTTATCCGGCCTAGAATCCCATTTTCCATCTGAAGCAGAAGGATAGCGGTATCCTCGTAAGGAGCTAAATTTCGGGAAGTTAAACTGTAAATCTTCTTAAACTCGGAGCCCGTAATGTATCGGAGAAGGTCAATATCGTGGGTGGCTAAGTCAATTACCACGCCGACGTCTTTGATTCGGGGTGGAAAAGGTCCGATTCGGGTGATTTCAATCAGGCTGACCTCGGTCTCCTCGATTTCTTTCTTAATAACGGGAATAACCGGGTTGAATCTCTCTATGTGTCCTATCATAAGCTTCACCTGGTTCTCGCTAGCAGCCTCTATGATAGAATTGGCTGCTGAGATGCTGTCAGCAATAGGCTTCTCTATCAGCATATTTGTACCGGCATCGGCTGCTGCCAGTGCTATTTCACGATGAAGCGAGGTAGGAACAGCGATGCTCACCGCTTCTAAATCTTCCTGGAGAAGCTCCTTGTAATCGCTGAAGGACTTGGTGCGATATTTCTTGGCCAGGCTCTGCGTCAGACCCTGGTCTATATCAGCAATGCCAGCAAGCTCAACATCGGGGAGTTCGGAGTAAACCCTGACATGGTTTCTCCCCATTGCTCCCAGACCAATGACGCCTACTCTAAGTGCTTTGCCCAATGAGACACCGCCTTCAAAACCCTTCCTTTAACTTCCGCCATACCTGTTTCCACTGTCTATGGGGCATGGCATAAAAGCCACTCACCATTTCATCCTCCGCTACATTGTAAGCAACGACGGCATTGACCAGTACCTTGGCTCGGTTTCCAATGCTCACATTATCTGAGACAGTTGCCCCTACTCCAATCCAAACATCTGCCCCTATCTTCACACCCCCGGCAATACAGGTTTGTGCCGCAATCATGGTTCGCGGGCCTATTGCGGAGTTGTGGCCAATGAGAACTAAATTATCGAACTTGGCATCATCTCCAATCAGTGTTGCTTCGTCTTCAAACGTGGCTCTTTCAATCACTGTGTTAGCGCCTATTTCCACTCTATTGCCTATACCAACTTTGCCCGCATGATACATCTTTCGCACAAGGCGATTCTCGATGTCCTGTTCAAACCGGAAGCCATCGGTGCCTATCCTTGCTCCCGAGTGTATCAGACAATTATCGCCTATCTTGCAGTGCTTATATACGCAAACTCCAGGGTAAATATAGGTGTCTCTGCCGATAGCTACATCATCGAGGATGCAGCAGTGATGCATTATTTTGGTTCTGTCACCGATGACCGCGTTCTTACTTATACAGGTGTATTCCCCAATGTAGACCTGATTGCCAATGACAGTACTGTCATCAACTTTTGCCGTCAGGGATATTCCCTGTTCCTTTATGATGAATTCATCTTCATAAAACAAGTCCTGAATATACATCAGGGAATTAGCCACATCTTCTACTATAAGATAGATGTTCTGGGGGTATTTACTGCAAAACTCCACTAAAGTCTCAGGGATAAGCACCACTGCATTGTGTAGTTGTCTCAGCATCTCAGCGTATTTAGCATTTCTCACAAAGGCGACTTTACCAGGGATGCAATTGCCCACGGCGCAGGTACCATTTATTTTCAAGTCCGGTGCTGGACTACCAACAATTCGCCCCTTTACCACATCTGCCAGCTCAGTAATGGTCATTTCCTTAGTCATGGTTTACCCTTATCGTACGATCCATCTTGTAATCTCAAATGCCTCGGCATACTCAGCATTGCACTGGGTTCCTCTCATCCTTGCCCAGCCAAAGATAAACTCCTTAGAGAAGTAATTCCTCTGGAGGATGAATTGAGATTTGTATAAAGACAAAATCTGCCATTTCCCTTCCATTTGCTCCTGTGTTAACCTTACCAACAATTGTGGCTGGAAAATAAGGTTATTCCAGGGTAACTCATATCCTATTATAGAAGTGTCCTTTTTAAACACCCTTACCGCCTGCTCTGCAACCGTTCGGTGGTCCTGATGAAAGTCGTTAAGGGAAGGAGCTATAACTAATTCTGGTTTAAATTCGCCTTTAACTCTGTCCAGTTCCTTGACTATTTCCAGTGCACACGCTGGAAAATTCATATTGGGAAACTTGTGAATCTGGTAGTTTGTCATCTTTAGATGGGAAGCCACAGCAGTAAATTCGTTCCTCAGTGTATCTGGAGACAGATTTTGGGGCACAGCATTCTCGCAGATTGAAAACACAACCCAGCAAAAAATGTTATCCTTCCCGTGAAGGAGCTTTGTTAAGGTTCCTCCAGCACCAATTTCTATATCGTCGGTATGCGGAGAAAGCAGCAAAACTCTCATAATATTTGTCCAGACTTGTTTTGAGCCTTTTCTCCCACCCCCAAAGTTTTGTTAGAAGGTCGCTTCACGTGCTTCACCCATATCCTCCAGAGGAAATCCTTGGAGAGCAGCCAGCTTGTCTTTATTATGAAAGAGTGATATCTAATCTTGGAATATTTCTTGCTCACTGCTGCCGATGCAGGCATGGGCATAGGTATATCCAACACTCGAGCATCAATCACGTTCAACTTTACCAGCATATCGTTTTCGAAGGCATAGCCTTTATATAGTTTATTGAGAGGCAATTTTTCTAATGCTTCCCTGGAAATTGCCGTATAGCCATGTTGCGAATCTGAAATGTGCCAGTATCCTGAGGCTATCCTGGTTAAATGGGTGAGAAAAAAACTACCGAATATTCTCCAGGCGGACATTCCATTCTTATGGCCGGCAACAGAGAATCTATCTGCTTTGGCGTAATCTGCTCTGCCTTCGACAACAGGGTCAAGTATTTTGTCAAGAAATGCTGGGTCCATCTCTCCGTCCCCAGCCATGATAGCTATCACATCCATTCCATCGGCTAGGGCTTTCTTGTGTCCCGTGGTAACAGATGCGCCAATGCCCCCCTGCTCCTTTCGATTTATCACTGTTATGTGGCTATTTTGCCCGGCAATGCTTTGCGCTATCTCCAAAGTGCGGTCGGTGCTGCCATCATCCACGGCATAAATCTTGTCTACAAACAGGGGCATAGTGGCGAGAACCCCGGCGATAAACTTTTCCTCATTATACGCCGGCACCACTACGGCGATTTTTTTGTCTTTATACATTGCTTGTGCTCCTGGCTGGATTGCCCACCACAGTATCTCCCGGAGGCACGTTCCTATTCACCACCGCACCTGCTCCGACGATGGCATTTTCCCCGATGGTAATTCCGGGGAAGATGATGGCGTTTGCCCCAATCCTGACATTTCTCTTGATAACGGGACCTTTGAGTCCCCTTCCATACTCCATATATTTATCGTTGGTGGTAACGCAATGAGGTCCCAGAAACACGCTGTCCTCTATGAGAGTATACCGGGTTACATAGACGCCCGTCTGAACGGCTACATTATTTCCTATTTGGCAATCGCCATCGAGCACCGAATTTGTACCCACCAAAACATTATCTCCGATTTCAGTATTCTCTCTGATAAGCACGTTGTGTCCACTTCTGAAATTATCTCCGATTCGGACGCCGGAGTATATCACCGTTCCTGACCTGATGATGGAATTCTTGCCTATACTCAGCTCTCCGTCCTCTTTACTGCCCAGAACCACATAGTCCTCCACTGTAGTCCCTTCGCCTATGCTTACTTTACCACGGCAGGCCGCCTTCTTAGATATTTTAGATATTCTTGATTGTTTTGACAATGTAGTCCAAGTCCTCCTCTGTTAGTAACGGATGCACTGGCAAGGACAGCACCTCTTCACAAGCCTTCTCGGCGTTGGACAGACTAGCATTATAGCCCAGTTCCTTATAAAGTGGCTGCTTGTGGATGGGCAGGGGATAGTAAACCTCGGTCATAATTCCCTTAGCCTTCAGCCTCTGCTTGAGCTCGTCTCTCGACATGCTGAAATCGCCGGTTACTTTAATGGTGAATTGATGAAAGACATGCTTTACATCAGGAGCGATGAAAGGAGTCATAAGCCCGCGAATCTTGCCCAGCCTTTCGGTTAAGAATCGGGCGTGCTCAATCCTCTGGCGGTTAAACTCATCAAGCTTCTTAAGCTGGCAGATGCCGATGGCGGCGGCAACATCGCTCATACGGTAATTGTAGCCCAGAAGCTCGTGAATATATCTCTCCTTTTGCCCGTGGCTCCGAATCATTCTAGCTCTCTCAGCAATATTGCTATCATCGGTAAGTATCATGCCACCCTCACCAGTGGTCATGTTCTTGGTAGGATAAAAGGAGAAGCAGCCGATGCCAAAGGAGCCCACCTTTTTCCCATGATACTCTGCTCCGTGCGCCTGGCAGGCATCTTCAATCAAAATCAAATTATGCTCTCGGCATATCTTGACAATTTCTTTCATATTGCAGGACTGACCATAAAGATGGACCGGCAGGACGGCTTTGGTCTTTGATGTTATCTTCTCCTGTATTAAGCTTGGGTCAATGCAAAAAGTGTCCTTATCAATGTCCACAAAAATAGGCCTGGCCCCACAAAATAAGATGGCATTGGCAGTAGCGATAAAGCTGAAGGGTGTAGTAATGACCTCATCACCATTGCCTATGCCAGAAGCAAGAAGGGCAATGTGGAGAGCCGCAGTCCCACTACTGGTAGCCATGGCATATTTTGTGCCGATGTATGAGGCAAATGACGCTTCAAACTCCTCGACCTTTGGACCCTGTACCAACCTTCCTGATTGGAGCACACACTCAACTGCTTCCATTTCTTCTCTGGCCAGGACAGGAGTTGAAATGTTTATCGTCTTCAATTGCACCATGTGCCTGTAAAGATGTCGCCGTATGGTCTATGCAATCATCTGTAGATAAGATAAGGATTTATATCTCTTACAGCGTCTTACAGCTAACTACATTCCCGTAACCTATACCTAGTTCATTCTCTGCGAAAGCCATTATCCTATACCAAGTATCAGGCTCCAGGCCTGTGATGGCGAGGGAGTAAGTGCCAGTGCCGAAATAATGGTCAGTTTCATCCACCGTATCACCACCTACGAACCACACAGGGTCATTTACCAGTAAGCCGTCATTGTCATTTCCTGAGCTATCGTAAGCTGTGTCCCCTGAACCTTCATCAAGCTTCCAAAGACCTCTTAAACCCCCAGTAACATCCTGTCCGGTATAGAGGGTTTCTATCTCTGTTGTACTTAACTCTCGGTCATAGATGCTAACTTCACTGATTATCCCTTTGTAGGCCCATACTGTACTATTGTTTCCTAGTTGGCAATAATTATCCAGCCATCGCACTGTCGCAGCACCGGTGGTGTTACCTACTGGAACCGCTGAATTTCTATATAATTTCAATCCCCCGGCTTCCGCCACGCCGCTATTAGTTAGAACTATAAAGCTCCATTCCCCGGCCGGAGCAATGTCAGTGATAAGAGGGGCTATTTTTCTTCTTGCTTCATTAGCCTCATCTGCTACATCAAAATATAATCGGTCAGTAGCTCCGGTGATAGTTATACCACTCAAACCATCCGCGTAAGCCCTTATGCCTACCCCCCCAAACAGTGTTGGATAGTCAGCATGGGTCCAATCAGTAGGCTTACACCAGATTGCCAATGTAAACGCTCCAGTGGGTCGGCTACCTTCGGGCAATACTACTTGGTCATTTATCCCATCAAACCCCAGCCCATAAAGCGGGTTTGTGCCATAGTAAAACCCCCGCCTTGTTATATTTGCCCCTGTTACCTCTCCCTGTGCTTTTAGAGAGGTCGTTGCGATGTCTGTGCACTGGTTGGTAACAACTATAGGTTTTGACGGTGTTGCTGAATCACAAGAAGGGAATATCGTTATGACTACTATTATCATGATAGCGATACTACAAACCCCGATCATTCGTGAAAGTTTTTTCTTACCCATTTTATCCTCCTTTTATAGTGTCTATATCGCTGCGGGACACACAATAAAAAATTAGACTGCCGGCATTCACAATGAAAATAAGCAGTCCAACCTTTTGAGTCCTTCTCAGTACAGAGCATTTCGTTGTAATATATATCATATAAGCTTTGGAGGGAACTTGTCAATACCCCCAGCTTACCCGGGGACAAGCCCCGACCTCAGGCATTGACTGAGATTCTTCGCTTCGCTCAGAATGGGCATATATGCAATTTGTGTTGTTTTCTAGCTTCAATTTGAGCATAAGTTATACATTATGAACAGAAAAGCTCTGCGCTCGACGTTCCCGAAAACTCAAGGGAAACCAGTGTGAGGCTAAAGGGAAACAACCGTGGTCTTGGCGGTCTCGTGGAGGATCTTATTACTCCAATCTTTAATCTCCAGCCCCCAGTAGTCAGTCGTCAGTAGGCACACGTAACATAGTGTCATTGCGAGGCCCGACTTGCCGGGCCGTGGCAATCTCGTTGCACAGTAGCCAGTGGTCAGTAGTCAGTATCTCCAATCTCCAGCCCTAGTCCCTAGCCCCTAGTGACATTTTCCCCTTGTTCGAATGAAGAATTCATGCTAATCTCTGCTTGGAACTCGTGTGCTACCCTGACAAATTAAGTCCCGCAGGTGAGGCTTCCCAGAACCTGACTACAAACCAAACACAGTCTTCTCTTCAGTACGACCCTGGTAACCGCCGCGTAATCAGAGAAGCCTCCGGATCACTCGTGAAATGGTATTCTGCGAATTACCAGTTGGACCCAACCGACCGCAACTACCTGAAAACTGTTGTCGAGAATCTTTTGGAAATTGCCTCCATGCGTCACTCCGCCGGCCTGTACGGCCCACAAATATAAGGGGCAAATGCTGACGAAACGAATCGTGTGTACTTTAAGGGCTGAATCTTCCGGAGGTAATCGCCTTACGTACGAAAAAGAGATGTTGAACTCCAGAAAAAATAGCAATTTCTACAAAACGAATCATCCCGGAAAGGGAAACAACGGTGGTCCTGGCGGTCTCATGGAGGATCTTATTAGCAGCCAAATAACAACATTTTTCGCATATATGCCCAGAATGACAGGCGGATTCTGGTAAAGGCGCCGCATAATAGCCGATTGACTTAGCAATGCCGACTGGAATAAGATGAAGGAACTTCAGGATGAAAGTTAGACACGATAAGGATCTCTGGCTCATCGGTATATTGACCATCCTGCTTGCCGTGGTCATTGCTTTTGTCCCGTCCACCATAGCTCGGATTATCCTGGGACTTCCGTTTTTGCTTTTCTTCCCCGGGTATACTTTGATGGCAGCGCTATTTCCTAAGAAGGAGAGCTTGGGCGGGGTGGAAAGAGTGGCTTTGAGCTTTGGTCTTTCTATCGCTGTAGTACCGCTGATAGGACTTGTTTTGAATTTTACCTCCTGGGGGATAAGGCTTGAGCCCATCCTTATTTCACTGGCGGTGTTTATCATAGCTGCATCGGGCGTTGCCTGGTACCGCAGGGAAAAGCTTGCCCCGGAGGAAAGATTCACGGTGTCATTTGATATCAAGCCGTTATTTAAGGTCAAGCTGCCTTTCTGGTACTGGCAGGAGCAGACCCTCGCCTATAATACGGTGTCACTGGTGATAACGGTGGTAATAGTGGTGGCGATAGGGACTCTGGGATATGTGGTTACTACACCCGGGGCTATACCTAGGGGCGGGGAGAAATTCACCGAGTTCTATATTTTAGACACCGGTGGTAAGGCTGAGAATTATCCGACGGAATTAAAGGTCGGTAAGGAAGGCTGGGTGATACTGGGAATAGTGAACCATGAGCAAGAGAGGACGAGTTATAGGGTAGAGGTGTGGATAGGTGGAGAGAAGGCAAAGTTGAGGATTGAGGGGGAGGACCGGGATGAAATAAATGTTGAGCTAGAGAATGAAGGGAAATGGGAAAAGGGAGTGGGCTTTGTGCCTCAAAAGGCAGGCGGGGGACAAAAGGTGGAGTTTGTATTATACAAAGATGGGGAGCCTTATTTTGAAGAGCCGCTAAATCTCTGGATAGATGTTGAGGAAGCTTGAGTGTAATGCGGCGTGGAGAGATTGCCACGTCCCGATAAATGGGGACTCGCAATGACAGTGGCGAGGTTTATCCTCGCCTTTGACATTCCCCCTCTTAGGATAAGAGGGGGTTAGGGGGAGTTACGACTTTCCGCGCTCATAACTCCCTTGATCCCCCTTATCTTAAGGGGGATAATAAAGAAACGGCCCTAAACCCTGAAGATTTAGCGTCGTGCGCGACCTTAAAAGGTCGCACTACAGCGCTGGCACCGTCCTTCTAAAGTTTTAACCAGCCCAAATCATAATAATTTTTGAGTTGGATTTTTGGTTTAACAGCTTTTCCCTCAGTTAGATTTTAGATGGTTTAACCCCTTGACATCCCTTTGAAATAGTGATATTCTTATACTAGCGTATCGCGTATGCTTTATTAAAATGCGAACGGGGCTATCGCTCAGTAAGGCATTGGTGCAGCCTGTATATGGAATACAGGGGAGCAATTCACCAGTTTTTTCATCACTTACCTCCTTTCTTTTCAATATAGGTGGCGGGAGCAGCTCAAACTCCCGCCACCACCTCTCTAGGTATTCCCAGCAGATAACTCACATACGTTCATCACTACCCATTTCGTAATTCTTTGTCTTGACTGGAGACAACAACAATACCTCAAAGGAATCAATACTGCGAACGGCTATTATTTATCAAGAATTTATTCATTGCCTAAATTCCATTGAGCTCAGGTTGTTCGTACTTCTACCCAATTCACCCGAGTTAAACGACTATGTGGAGCGAGCACACCTGACCCATCGTCTTCGTCAATCTTTGGGCTACTCCACGCCTCAGGAGTGCCTTGAGTGCTATTCGCAAAAAAAGGAGGTGACGCATCATTAAGGTACTTGACGAAGACAGGTATTGGCAGAAGTAATCAGGTAAATGGTATTATTTCCAGTGACATGGCAGCCTTAAGCTAGGGGGATGTTACCGGCAAGAAAACGGTACGTAAGGAGATATAATGATGAAAACGAAGTATACCTCGCCACGTAATTCCACAGATTCCTCACTGAATCCGTCGCGCAAGCAGGCTGAGGAGGTGCTTCAAGCCGAGCATAATAAGCTGCCATCACTAATGGATGCCATGGAATACATCATCACCCTACAAGATACAGAATATAACATTATTTATCATAATAAACAGGCGGGGATAGCTTCTGGTGGTGACCACGTGGGGGAGAAATGCTACCGAGCTTATGAAGGCAGAGAGAGGGTGTGTGACGGGTGCCCGGTAGAAGAGGCATTTAAGGATGGTAAGTCACATATCTTAGAGAAGCAGCGGGTACTGCCCTCGGGGGAGCTCTCCTTCTGGGAGATTACAGCTAATCCCATTAGAGACGCCAAGGGAAGGGTTGTTTCCTGCCTGGAGCTAGCCCGGAACATTACCGAGCGCAAGCAGGCAGAGGAGAAACATCGGGTAATAATAGCAACAGCCCCTGACGGTTTTTATGTCGTGGGTCTGGGTGCTAGATTGCTAGAGGTCAACGCTTCATACTGTAAGATGGTTGGTTATACTCGTGAAGAACTGCTTAAGATGTCCCTACCTGATATTGAAGCGGCAGAAACGCTCGAAGAGATTGCTCAGCATAAAGAAAAGATAGTGGCGCAGGGTTACGACTTTTTTGAGACCCTGCATCAACGTAAAGACGGGAAGCTGATTGATGTTGAGGTTAGCGCAAATTACATTGATGTGGAAGGCGGGCAAATAGTCGTATTTGCGCGGAATATCACCGATCGCAAGAAGGCGGAGCAGGCTCTTATGGAAAGCGAAGGAAAATACAGAACTCTGGTTGAAAATATTCCACAGAAAATATTCTTTAAGGATAAGAATTCAGTTTACATTTCCTGCAATAGCAATTTCGCCGAAGACCTGCAGCTAAAGCCCGCAGAGTTCTCGGGGCATACAGATTATGACTTCTATCCCAGGGACCTGGCCGAAAAATATAGAGCAGACGATAAAAGAGTGATTGAGTCGGGGAATACAGAAAGAATTGAAGAGAGATACATCGAACAAGGACAAGAAAGGACCGTGGAAACATTCAAGACCCCGTTCATAGATGAAAGCGGCAAAACCGTCGGTGTACTGGGCATTTTCCATGACATCACCCAGCAAAAAGAAACGGAGAGACAATCACACGAGCGCGAAATAGCCGCGGCACGGGCGCAAGAGCTAAGTAAATCACGCCAGCGCCTTATCAACGCTCAAGAGTCCCTGCGTAAAGACATTGCCAGTCAGCTTCACGGGACGGTGCAAAGCCGGCTTATATTACTGGAGCATAAGATTGCAGAGCTTGAGGCCAAGGCCCGGTCAAAGTGGATGACCAGGGAGCTAGCTGACGTCCGCCAGGGACTTGAGAAGCTGCAAAACGAACACATACGGTCTATCAGCCATCGCCTTTTCCCTTCCATCTTACGCCTGGGAATAACTACCGGCCTGGAATCTCTAATAGACGAGTATAGCGCCAGGCTACCTGTTGATTTGCGGGTGAGCAAAAAACTGAGAGATATAGAGCAAGCGAATAGAAGGCTTATTCCAGATAATGTGAAGCTGGCGCTGTATCGCATTGCTGAGGAAGCCTTGACCAATATCTCCAAACACACGGCGGCGAACAATATAGTGGTGAAACTGTCGCTGTCTGATAGTCGAATATTGCGCCTTAAGGTGATGGATGATGATCCTGGCTCTAATACAACAAGCCCTTCAACCGGTATTGGCCTCTTGCTGGTTTCGGACTACGCAGCGGCGGCGGGAGGCAGTTGCACCTGCGAGAACATTCCCGGCAAGGGCACACTGGTTACGGCAAAGCTGCCTTTTGCCGGACTTGAAACAGGACAGTTGACTTACTAGTTTTCAACGCTTATATTGTAGTATTGTTCTAGCATACTACAATATCATGCTCGCACTGCAATTAGCCGGGGTTTACGCAATCCTTGCTCCCGCGCTAGCGTCGCTGCGAGGATTTCAGGAACGCCAGGGCAGCCTTGACCCGCATGTTGATTGCCGACTCTCCGGCGAGTCCCAGATGCTGATAGATGACGTTGATGTAGCTTTCAACGGACCTCTCCGTCAGTTCCAGTTTTCTGGCGATAGTGGCATTATTGAACCCCTCCGCAAGCAACCGGAGCACATCCTGTTGTCTGGGTGTAAGTCTGTAAACATTAGACCCTTTCCGCGGGTGCAGCTTCGCCATCACCGCCGGGTCCATGACCACCATACCCCGCGCACATGCCTCAATGGCATGGACAACTGTGGATACGTCGCGAACCGTCTGCTTTAAAAGATATGCCCACCCCGCGCTCTCTCCAAGTGGCAGGCTGGTCACATAGCGGGGATTATCATGCGCGGAGAGGATAACGATGCCAATCTCAGGATTCTCCCTCTTGATTGCCAGTGCCGCATCAATGCCGTCCATTTCGCCGGCAAGCTCAATATCCATCAGCAGCACGTCGGGTTTGGTCTGCCGGGCCAGCGCAATCGCCTTCTCAGCATCATCCGTCGTGCCTACTATCTCTAGACCACCCTTCCGGGATAGAGCGTCAACCAGCACTTCTCGAAACAGGGCTTCGTCCTCTATTACCACTACCCTTATCTTTTTCACAGGCATTCTTCGTAACTTTACTTTGCGGGTGTGCTTCGGGGCAAAGATGAGCGCCTCTCTATATAATACCATGCCACCTTGATATTCTACACCGTACTAACCCCGTGAGTAAACCAGAGGTTAGCACAATAGCCAGTGAATTATTCCCATGTTACAATTAAAGTACGTAAACCAAGAGTAACTCCTGGCACATGGTACTGAGGTGCCTATTGAGAGCAACTCAGCAAGAGATATTGGAGGAAGTGGCAACGCGTAAAAGATATAGAAGCGACCCAAACGAGCAAAGTTCCCATGAAATAGTAAGGAGAGGCTAAATATGAAAACAAATCTTAAATCGGAAATTGATATTTTGAAATTGTGGCGCCAAGTGTACCAAACCTACACCCTGCTTAAGCGGTGTGAGGATCAAATATTTTATGAATATGGGCTTACTACGGAACAATTCTCAGTGCTGGAGGCTATAGATTACTTAACTGGTCCTACAAAGGTAACTGACATAGCCAAGTGGTTGGAACGTAGCACGAACAGCATCAGTATGATAGTCGACCGCATGGTCAAAGCTGGTCTGGTCAGAA
>Ga0307432_1000410_pt1 | contig 34018 bp, 27 predicted proteins | sample SalMarWE160150MG_FD_202158 | JGI IMG/M metagenome (GOLD analysis project Ga0307432, IMG submission 202158) | Salt marsh sediment microbial communities from the Plum Island Ecosystem LTER, Massachusetts, United States - WE1603-150 | ecosystem: Environmental > Aquatic > Marine > Intertidal zone >...
TACCGCCGCGAATTTGGAGTCCGGGTCTAAGGAATCGCGCATCATAACACCTGCCTTGGCCTGGTCTGTGTTCTCCACGCTGACCACCCTCGCCGTGACCACACCACTAGAAGAGTTGGCCTGCCTATAGACAAAGTAGCAGTAGTCTGCTTTGCCCGAGATGCCCCTACCGTCTGCTTCAATCGTGTATGTGCCGTTGACGTTGTTGAAATCGCCTCTAAGGTCCGGGATACCCTGGCCCTGGAACCACAGCGACAACGCCTTAACATCTTTTAATCTCCAGTCTAAGCCGAAATCGAGACTATCTTGCCCATTGGTATCAGCATAGGCCTCTGAATAGTATGGTGGAGTGTCATTAGTGTAATCATACTTCATTGACTTACCTTCACCATTGTGGACGATATCTTTATCTTCCTCGAGGGAAATTGCAGAACCGCTGATACTCCATACATCATCCATCTCATTAGTATTCTCATACGACTCAAGGTTTTCCACAGCATGATAGCTGCCTACCGTAAAGCTCCAGACAGTACCTGGCCAGATGTCGGTACCATTGACGTCATCGATGCGCCAGTAGTAGGTTGTGTTGAATTTCTGCATTCCGAGCTCATCGTAAGTTGTAATTGGATGGACACTTGGAAGGTCTTGCCTAACCAGAACGCCGCACGGATCATAGGTTCTGTTAGCGTCGGTTACAGCAGCTTTATCGGTGCCGAAATATACATCGTGTGTAGCAGCATGCACTCCAGTAGTCCACATAAGAGTAGGACTACTCTGCACATCCGTCAAACGGTCAGCCGGATCCGGCTTAAAGGACGTTAACTGCAAATATGGTACCAGATATCTTTTACCTTCAATGACCTCTGCATCATTGGGGTCAGTAGTAGTGCTCCAGCCCACCGCCACGGGGTTAGGATTCCACAGTGCCTTGTGCAACGACTTAATGTAGTACAGATTGCCGGCTTGCAGATAAATAGGGTTGGATTGCTGCTCGGGGTCTCTGTCCCACTCACGAGAAGAACCGCTCCAGCCGCTCGTGAAGGCAATCAGAGCTGCGTTTGCAGAGCTATCATCGGTGCTCAGCCACAGTTCACCAGAGTCATCAGCGGCGATCCAGAACGTATAATAGTCCGAGTCCCATACATAGAGCCAGCCGTGCATCCGGGTACCATACTCTTGCGGCGGGTGAAATGGGTCCTCAAACAGGGTGGCATAGCCGGTGGTGTCCGGGTGATCCGGATAATCCAGATCGCTCGTCAGGTTCTCAACAGCCGAGCCGCCGATATTCAGCCACACCTCATACAGGATCGAACCGAGCCCTTGTACTGGTACGGTCGTAAAGTTCCAGACATCGCCTGGCCATACGCAGGGGTCACTGTCATTGACCTCATCAACAGCCCAGTGGTAAGTCTCACCCGTGTCAAGTCTGGAAAGAGGATAGCACGGGTCGACACAGTTAGCACCATTAACCTCACAGCCACTTCTGGCCTCAACCTTCGCCTCGGAGAGGTCGAAGTACACCTTGTGTTTCTGCGCTTTAAAACCCACACCCCAGGAAAGGTCCGCATCGAGATCTACCAATTGAGCACCATCACAAGGGTCAGGGTGGTGCGCTGTTAAGGGCGCACTCGTAAATTCACAGATGTCGCCTTCCCAGAAGCACGGGTCTGGGCCTTCTTCATTAACTTCATCAATCCGCCAGTAGTAAGTGGTGTTTGGATCAATGGTAACAGCATACTCTGTCCCGGTCACATTGTCTTGGAATTCACCGGCGTCTGGTGTTGGATCGGTTCCAAAGTACACATCGTGTGATTTTGCAAATATTCCTGCTGTCCACTCCAATAGTCCCTCAAGAACACCTTCGGCACCATTTTGTGGGGTGGGGTTGCAGGCCTTAAGACCGGCCGCAAGTTTAACCGTCCCAAAAGTACTCGGATCTTCCCAGGCAATGTTCTCTGTATTAAACCAGGACATTGCGCGCTCACGATCATCGCCGTCATCATCGTCGTCAATCTGCGCTTCAAAACCAATTTCATCGCCTAACGAAATACCCCTATCTAAGTAGTCCAGAGTCGTCCATGGTATTTTTATTTCGAGGGTATATCCATCGTCAGTTTCAAATATGATATATTCCACGCCGGCGAGGCCTCTGCGACCTTGATTGGACTCTATATCCTTAACATTAGAATCAGCGTTCCAGGGAATAAACCACTGGTAGTCATCTTCACCATAGGACGTTAGATCGTCATTGCCAATATCTATAAAAATCTCTGCAGTATCATCCTTATAGGACTCCAAAGAATCGTTGTACAACTCGTCATCGTTGACATCATAGAATACATAAAGATAGTCTGTATCCCACAGGGCCCACCAACTCGCAGAAAGATCAGCAGGCGGAGGAGGGGTGCCTGCATCCGGCACGCTGACGTTTAGTATCCTGTGTTCAGCTGAGACCGACCATAGATCTTCTTTAATACCATCGATAACCGGTGGAGCTGCCGCTGATGGAATAAGAGCGTTTATGTCAGCAGCGGACGCATAACCAGCCAGAGACAGCACAAAAACAAAACCAATTAAATAAATCAATTTCCTGCACATAATATTCCTCCTTTAAAAAAAGGCTAAAATAATAAACTATGCCTTGGCCACGCGCCAAAACACCTTGTTGTTTTTCAACAAGCACCAAATTATAGAGGGTAGGAAGCAGAATGTAGGATAAAGGATAATTTTCAATTCTGACTTCTGAATTCTCAATTCTTTTTGCGTGCCTGTCTCAAACAAGCTCACAATAAAAATAAGACGACCGATAATAATTTTTCCCTCGCCCACTTCGGGGCTCGCTCAACACAATTTCTCTCTGACCCTGCCTTACCTCCTTCCTTCACCCCGCTCTTCGAAAGGGCGGGGTTCAAAAGCTCAATTGAGCAGTTAATATAGGGGTGCAAATACTGAATTGCGAGGTACAGAATTCCTATCAGGGCCCTGTACTTTGCATAAAAGCACCTCCTCTACCAAAAAACCATAAAAATTCAGCGAATTATAAGCCCAAAAATCCACAGACCTCATTATTTTCATTTATACCAAATTTGCCACCACCTCGTCAAGAGAAAATGGGAATTTCTGTGAAAATTAACAAAAAAAAGCTTATTTTTCACTCAAAGCTCAAAGACAAGCTTCCCGATGTGTCTAAACTTTGCCAGGAGTTTCGTTAGGCCGGACATTTTACTTTTATTTGAGGATTATTTAGCTAAGTCCATAAATAATAAGGGGTTATGTACATTCGGTGCTAAAATTAGCTCAGAAAGATAAAATCCCCAAAATTTTTTTCAATAATTAAGGGTATTTTGAGTAAGGATGCTTTGAATGAGGAATTTTGTTTGGTCCACTGCCAAAAAATGGCGTCTGAAAAGACAACCGGCTCTATTTGCCCATTTTAGTGGTGCTTTTTCCCCACCACCGGCCATTATGTTGTCCTTAACCTATCGCCCACTAATAAATACGTATCACGGGCTTCCAGCCCGTGATACCACGGCCAGGATGGCCGTGGTACTACGAGGTATGAATCCCTCCCTTCGGAAGGGCGGGATGAATTACTAAGAGGCCTGTTGGCCAAGGGCCTGGCTTTCATACCCTTCTAAAAGCTTTAGCCATTCTGTCCAGGCCTTTTTGTAAATCTCGCCGGATACTAAAAAACTGTCATTATGGCTACCGAAAATTTCTACAAACTTTTTTGGCTCATTCGCCGCCTCGTAAAGCTCCAGTCCAAAATCGAACGGCACAACCTCATCATTTCTGCTGTAAATCAGCATCACCGGATAGTGAACATCCTTGATATAGTCGATTGTACTGTAGCTGAAGCTCGCAAACCATCGTACGGGCATATAAGGATAAAACTTCTTGCCGATGTCAGCGTATGATGTGAAAGTGCTCTCAATAATCAAGGCTCTGGCCTCGACCTTACTTGCCAGGTATGCTGCGATACTCCCACCCAGAGACCGGCCGAAGATGATAATATTATTCGGCGGTATCTTTTTTTCTTTAGTTAGCCATTTGTACGCTGCCTCAACATCGAGATGTGTCCCTTCTTCGCTGGGTTTGCCCTGGCTGTGGCCATAGCCGCGATAATCAAAAATAAAGCAGCTCAATCCCAAATTATAAAAGATATTTATACTGTCCAAACGGTGCATCATATTGCCGCCGTTGCCATGACAGAATAGAATCGTAAACTTTGAATTCTTCGCTTGCTCCGTTAGAGACCATTCCCTTTGGGTCTCTAACGGAGCAGGGATATACCAGCCGCTCAATCTTAAACCATCATCACTTTTGAAGACTACATTTTCGAAATCCAGGTCCAATTCGCCCGGGGTATAAGGAACTCCTCGCACCGGGCTGTACAAGAAATTCGGCTGCATAATGTAAAGTATCACCCCCAAGCCCCAATAGGCGATAAATAATACTACCCCAATATATATTAGCATTGAAACCATAAGCGTATCACTGGCTTCCAGCCCGTGGTACATAATCATTCGTATGAATGGGCGGTATTTTAATTTGCTCGAAAGAATAAAACAAGCTACAATTTTGATATGGTCAAAAGGAGAAAAACGAAAACTGTTAAGGTTGGTCAGGTGAAAATCGGCTTCTCTGCCCCCGTTGTCATCCAATCGATGACCAAGGTGCCGACTGTTGATATTGACCGTTGCGTAAAGCAGATAAACCAGCTCGTCCAGGCCGGATGCCGGCTGGTGAGAATCGCCGTTCCCAGACGAGCTGATACCTCTGCCTTTGCAAAAATAGTTCAAAAGGTAAATGTCCCGTTAATCGCTGACGTTCACTTCAGCCCCAGCCGAGCTATTGAAGCAATAGAAGCCGGTGCCGCTAAAATACGGCTCAATCCAGGCAACATAAAAAATCGAAAAGACATCCATCGAATAATAGATGCAGCCAAAATGCATAAAGTCGCCATACGAATAGGCATCAACGAAGCCAGCATTAGGGACCTTAAAAAGCAGGATATCCCGCCACAAAAACGTACCGCTTTGATGTTGAGGGAAATGAAGAAATATGTACGATTCTTCGAAAATCGCAATTTCTCCCAATTGGTTCTAAGCGCAAAAAGTCACGATTGCTTGAGAACTGTAGAAGTCAACCGCGTTATTGCCGGAACTTTCGATTATCCAATTCACCTTGGCCTGACCCACGCAGGCCTGCCTGAAGATGCTCAGACGCCTTCAGCTATCGCCCTCGGAACGCTGCTCGCAGAAGGTATTGGCGACACTATAAGAGTAAGTGCCGCCGGCGACCCCCTTATAGAAACTGAAATTGCAAAACAGATTTTAATTTCACTCGGCCTTTATGAACGCTCGACTGTGGAGCTAATAGTCTGCCCGACCTGCGCCAGAGCCGAAATTGACGTAATTAAGCTGGCACGCCGAGTCAAAAAAGCGGTTGCCCCCGCTGCTGTCTTGCGACAGCAAGACGCGGGGGAAAAGCCGTGGCGTATCGCTGTAATGGGTTGCATTGTCAACGGCCCCGGCGAAGCTGCCGACGCAGACCTGGCCGTTTGCGCTGCGAAAAATAAGGGCTATATCTACAGAAATGGTCGGAGAATCGCGACAGTGCCCGACCATAAAATTATCCCCACGCTATTGAAAGAACTACAAAAATTATAACACTATGGAGATAAGCGAGAATTTATCAGATACATCCAGCAAGCCATTGAAGACAATGCTCAAAAGATTTTGCATCGTTTTCGTCTTCGGCATTGCCTTTGCGTACATTGAAGCCGCCGTGGTTGTTTATCTGCGAACAATATTTTATCCTGATGGCTTTACCTTCCCACTGACCAATTTTGGCATCGACCCGCTCTGGAAACCGCTGTTAATAACTGAAATTGGCAGAGAAGGTGCCACTTTGGTTTTAATCTTCACTGTCTCTTGGCTGTTCGGCAAAAACCTTCATCAGAGGTTTGCCTATTTTGCGACCGTATTTGCCATCTGGGATATCTTCTATTACGTCTGGCTCAAGGTTCTCATTGACTGGCCTGGCTCAATTATGGATTGGGACATTTTATTTCTGATACCAGCGACATGGGCTGGTCCTGTTTTAGCTGCGGTGCTTATCTCATCTACATTGCTGTTATTTGCTGTAATAATACTATACAGAGATTCCTGCGATAGAGCCCTTCAAGTAAGTCGAACAGAATGGCTCGGCTTCATCCTCGCTGGTCTTGTTGTGGTTGTGTCTTTTTACATTGCTGGCCTGCACATCACTAAGCCAGATTTCAAATCCCATTTCTATTGGCCGTTATTCACGCTCGGCAATATATCTGCTATTGCGCTGTTCTTGAAATGCCTCCTGAAGCTTAAATAGTGTGCACAACCCCGCAATTGAAAAAGACCAAAGACTTAAACTGTCCCTTCGACTGCGCTCAGGGCAGGAAGTCTTTGACCCTGTGTCTTCTGACTTTTACCCTGGGTCTTGAATCTTAGCCGTCTTTAACTTTTATTGTTCTGCGATGTACTTATTCCAGCCGGCTTTTCATATGAGGCTCGGCGGCTGGCTCTGCTCTTGTCTTGCAGAAACCCCTCAAATTTGCCAAATATCATCTTGCCAGCCGAGGTCTGAAGCGAGCTGGTAACGCTAATGACCACTTCCTGGCTAATCTTGTTGCGAGCACCTTCAACAACAACCATTGTCCCGTCGTCCAGATAACCTATACCCTGCTCCGCTTCTTCGCCGGGCTTTATGATTTTAACCTCCATAGTCTCACCCGGCAAGGCAGCTACCTTCAGGGCGTTGGCCAAATCGTTTATATTCACTACATCAACCTCGCGAACTTGTGCAACCTTGCTGAGGTTGTAGTCTGTCGTTGCAAGACGCCCGTTGCAACTCTTGGTAAACAGCACCAATTTCTGGTCAACACCTTTGGCCTCCTCGACCTCCGGAATCGCAGCGGTTTCATCAATAGCCACGTCAATAACAGGGTTCAACTGCATCTTATTAAGTATATCAAGTCCCCGTCTGCCGCGATTACGCTTAAGCTTGTCAGCCGAATCGGCTATCATTTGCAGCTCGTTGAGAACAAAACGTGGAACAACCAGTGGAGCATCAAACATCTTACTCTGGCACAAATCCGTAATCCGCCCGTCAATTATAACCGACGTATCCAAAACCAGCGGCCTGGAACCTTTGGTCTGCTTGGCAAATTGAACATAAGGAACTACAAAACGTACATCATCCTTGGTCCGCATCACAACACTGATAGTAAGAAAGCATATAGATATCCCGATCATCCACTTAATTGCCTGAAGCGATATCGGGCTTAGCCGCAGTCTATAAATCTCGTCTATCAGGTCAACAATCTGTGCCAATCCCCAGCTGAAAAACATACCCACCAAAAGTCCAAAAAACACTCCCGCCAGGGCTGCAAGAGATTTCTTTGGCGTAAAAATATCCACAAGAAATGCCAACATCGCCAACACTGCGCCGCTCATAAGGATTACATAAAAATTCCTTCTGCCTTCTTCGCCGGCAATCTCTTCTACACTTAAGTTAAGAATTAAAACTGCGATAATCATTACCAGAAACAGGCATCTAAACATCCAAACCAACATAGCTATTAACCTCCAAATTATGACATAATCTTGTTATTTATACCCTTCAGGGTAATAAATTCCCGCGAGTGAGATTTTAAGACGTAACACGGGCATCCTGGCCGTGCTACGTTACTTACCCGCGAGCGAACGGGAAATTTCAACTGGGAGCACTATATAATCCCGGATATTATACCGTGTATACAAATTGTTATCAATAATTACATTTCCGCCATTATAAATAATTTACCCCGTTAGAAATTTCCCCTTTTTGTATCATATTATTCCTCATCATAAAGTTTCTAACGGGGTTTACCCTCCGCTTTTTACCCAGGGATTATTCTAAATTCTCCCCCATAATACGATACACGAGCCATAAAAACAACCGGGGCCTACACCGAACTAATCAGTGTAGGCCCCGAATTGGTGCATACTCATTAGCTAACCGATACTTTTAGAAGTATCAGCGTTTCCTGCGAATACGAAGCAGACTCAATCCGCCAAGGCCCAGCAGGGCTATCGTTGCCGGCTCAGGAGTCAGGTACGCAGCGTCAAGGTAATAAGTCACGGGATTATCATAAGCGGCAGTCCACGCAAAAAGCAAGATCTCACAATACACTTCCGCCGTAGGATCAGCGTCGTAGGCATCTGCAAATTCTTTCTTATATGGTGTCATGTCATAGACACAGTGGATCGGGTCGTCCCCCATCGAAGGGTCCCATGCGCTGTTACCTGGTCCTATCATATTCCAGCCTGTCGTCGCGCCAACGCCCCAGTTGAAAATAAACACGAGCTCGCTGGTCGGGTCCACATCAATAGCTGTCCACTCGGAAGCTATCCTGGTCACGTCAATCTCTAACATGTCGTATATACAGTTTCCCGCAAACCAAGCTACCACATCTGTTTGCGTCCCAAAGATATCCAGGTCTTCATTAGAATAGCCCTGAAGTTTGAGAGTTATAGCCGAGGTCCAGTTGCCGTTAGGAGCGACAAACTTGAGAGCCCAAGCATCAGCATGACCACCTTCATAGACCCCAGCGGGACCGTTCAGAGTAGCGCCAGTCTTACTGAAGCCCAACATGACGTCGTCGCCCCGATCTACTGACCAATGGTCGAAGCAGCCTTCCCAGTTACCTATCAGGAAATCTCCTGTGTAGGTTCCGTAGGCTCCGTAGCTGGTGGCTGCCAGGGCTAATGTTAACACACAAACAAAAGATATTAACTTTGTAAACATAATACTCCTCCTATCACTTCAAAATTTGAAAAACACACTTCTTTTTGGCTACAAGCCAAAATATTCGTTGTTCTTGACAGGCATCAAGACATTTTGCGCCTGTCTCAAACAACCTTACAACAAAACAAGCAACAAAGCTCTTCACCAACCCCGTGCCTGTTAAATAACTTTTTTGGACCTGGCCTTTCCTCCTCCTTGTGGAAGCTCAAGTCTGAGCTTTTGGTTGAAATGCCAACACTTTGTGGCTCACCAACCTCGCTCCATATATCCATCCCTGCCTCAATCATTCTTGCCTATTTATACCAAATTAGCCATATTCTCGTCAAGGAAAATATCACAAAATTTCAGGAAACTTTTGATTGAAGCGAGGTGAAATGTATAACCTCTGTATTTATAAGCTCTTATAAACATCTTTAGTTAAAAAATATCTAAAAAAACTTTTTTAGTAGCTGTTTTTTTCATCTTTACCTCGTTAGAAGTTCTACAATAAGAGGATATCCTAAAAAGAGAGAAAATTTCTAACGGGGGTTCACAGCAGCTACTTTTGACCTGGTGAAGAAAACCCAATAATCAACCGCCAAACACAGCCCTTAAAAAACTACGAAGATAATTTTCGCTTCCGTCTTTTGCCCGCCTTCGCAGAAAGCCATGGGCTCCGGGCTGCGGCGGGCTTCCCGTTGCGACGCGGTCGCACCGCGGCGAACGCCCCGACGAGCTGCCCGTGGGGCTCCACTTTTTTATTTTTGCAAGGTACTCTGATCTGCATCATCACCCTTGGCCTGGCTCTGGCCATCTGCACCTTCCTCGAGCTGCTCTGGCTGCGTGTGCTCAGACTCTTGTTCTACTTTATCTTGCTCAGCATCAGTCCCTGTAGCCTCATTCGCCGCACCATTTTGTTCATCCGGCCCTTCGGAAGGGCTGGGTTCATCCGGCTCAGCTTCCTTGTCGCCATTGACTTTCTCTTGTGGTTTTTCAATCTGGTCTAAATCAGCGCCGGAAAGGTCGGCCCGAACCCCGTTAGAAATCGTTTCTTCTGTAGCTTGTCCTTCGCTTGCGATATTTGTAACGGGGTGAACTTCTGGTGGCGTTTGTTGCTTGGTAGGCTCGGCTGCTTGTTCCTCAGCAGCCCACTGAACCCTCCGCAAACTCAAACCAATTTTGCGGGCCTCGGTATCTACCTTTAGAATCTTAACTTCAATCTCATCTGACACGTTAACAATATCCTGGGGCTTGCTAATCTTATGGTCGGCAAGTTCAGAAATGTGCAGCAGACCCTCCAAATCCGGTTCAAGTTCAACGAATGCCCCAAAATTAGTGAGTTTTGCCACTTTGCCTTTTATGATATGTCCAGGGATATACTTTTCCGGGATAACGCGTATCCACGGGTCTTCGGTCATCTGCTTTATACCCAACGATATTCGTCGCTTGTCTTCGTTAACTTCCAGAACAACGCACTTAACCTCCTGGCCTTTTTGCAGGGCTTCAATAGGATGGTTATACTTCCTAGTCCAGCTTAAATCCGAAATGTGTATCATACCATCAACGCCAGGTTCTATCTCCACAAATGCCCCAAAATTGGTCATGCTACGAACCTTCATAAGAACGATTGTCCCAGGAGGATACTTTTGAGAAGCTATTGTCCAGGGATTTACTTCGGTCTGCTTCAGACCCAGCGAGATTTCCTGTTTTTCCTTGTTAACGTTCAGTACAACTACCTCAATTTCATCGCCGAGATTGACCATTTCGCCCGGATGTGCCAGACGCCTTGTCCAGCTCATCTCGCTAATATGCACCAGTCCTTCAATCCCGTCTTCGAGTCGAACAAACACGCCATAGTTCATCACATTTACGACCTTGCCCTTTACCCTTGCTTTGATTGGATAACGCTGTTCAACATCTTCCCATGGACTGGCTGTCTTCTGCTTCAAACCCAATGAAATTTTCTCATTCTCTTTATTAACATCAATAACGACACATTCTATCTCCTGGTCAAGCTTAACAACCTCTGACGGATGTGATATCCTACCCCAGCTCAAATCAGAGATATGCAGCAAGCCGTCCAGGCCGCCCAAATCCACAAATACACCGAAGTCGGCAATGTTTTTCACAATACCTTTTCGCAGTTGACCAACCTCGATTTCCGCGAGAATCTTCTCCTTACTGCTGCGGCGTTCTTCTTCGATTAGCTTGCGCCTCGATATGACAATGTTTCGGCCTTCAACATCAATCTTAAGAATCTTGCAGTCCACTTCCTTGCCGATAAATCTACTGATGTCCCCTGGTTTTCGGATATCTACCTGCGAGGCCGGCAAAAACACAGGAACCCCAATATCAACAAGCAAACCACCTTTGATACGCCTTATAACCTTGCCACTGACAACGTCCCCCTCCTTTTTCGTGTCGATAATAGTTTCCCAACCTCTTATAAAGTCAGCTTTGCGTTTATTCAGCAGGACAAGCCCACTTTCAGAATCAGTATCTTCAAGAAGAACTTCTATCTCTTTGCCCGGCTCAATCTCATCAGAGCTGTCAAATTCACTCGCATCGACAACTCCTTCACTTTTCAGGCCAACCTCGACAATAACATCATTGCCTATTTGCGACACGATTGTCCCTTTAAGAATTGCCCCCGGCAAACGTAAATCTACCTTCTTTTGCAGAGCTTCCTCCAGAAATTCATTTTCTTTCTCACTGAACATCTCGCTGACCTGCTGGTCAAGCTTCTCTTGTGACAAACCTAATTTGTTAACTATATTTCTATCTACCATAAATCCAAGTTCCTATGTAAACTGGTGATTGGTAATTGGTGACGAACCTGTATGCCAATTACCATTTAACTGTTAAAAGCTTCCAAATTCTTTACAAATTCATCTATAATCCACTCAGGCGTTGAAGCTCCTGCTGTAACACCTGCTATATTCTTACCAGAAAGTGTACTTTTATCAAGTTCATTCCAGTTTTGCAAGTGAAATGTTTGACTGTTTACTATTTTGCAAAGCTCTGCGAGCTTTTGCGTATTGGCACTTTTCAGGCCACCGAGCACGAACATTACATCCACCTGCCTGCACAATTGTACAGCCGACTCTTGTCTTTTTATCGCCTCCTGACACAAAGTATTGATTACCTTCAACTCACTGAAACAGCATTGCCCTATAGCGCCAAGCATCTCGCCAAAGTAATCCGGGCTTTGGGTAGTCTGACAAACTACTCCCAACCTGGCATCCTCAGGAACCTTATGCAAGTCTGACTCATCGGCGATGACAACGGCATCCTTGACACAGCCCATAACAGCCCGCACCTCAGGATGATTTTCGTCCCCAATAATTACTACTTTATAACCATCCTTCTCGAGCTCCTCAGCTATGTGCTGGACCCTCTTGACCAATACACAAGTAGCATCGACAATATCAATGCCCTTTTCTTTCAGCTTCGCTATCTGTTCCGGAGCGGCCCCATGAGAACGAACAATGACCGTCCCTGACCGAATTTCTTCCACCATCTCTACAGTTTTTAGTCCGGCTTTTGCCAGCCGTTCCACTTCATCTCTGTTATGAATAATTGACCCAAGACTATAAACTTCTTTTCCCTGCGCCAATACCTTTTCAGCCATACTGATAGCGTTTCTAACACCATGGCAAAACCCACACTTTTTAGCAACCAAAACTTTCATAGTTCGACCTTGCTCACTATGCCCTGAGCGACGTCGAAGGGCATAAAGGCCAATTCTATAAAAAACTGCCTGCACAATCTACCAAAACTTTCCTTGCATTTTTAGGTAATAAGTAGATGGTGTGGACAATATTATGAAGATGGAGGTAAAGTAGAAATATCCTGCCTGAGTTGACAAAGGGATACTATACCTTCCTCTGGTTAGCTGCGCCGCTATTGAATGTAGGATTTACCAGCCGATTAGTTCACTGTGGTAATTATTCAGACCGCGGTACCTTATCGCACCAGATGCGGGCGGTGGTGTAACCCCTGCGGTTCCAAATCACGAAAGTAGGGGCACTTCGATGGTAGTGTTTCATTTCGCTTAGGGGAATTACTTTCTCCCGGGATAGGCACATCATCGAAAATTGCTGCGACCTCCTTATGTAGCCTTGGCTTCCATTTTGCCATTGGCATTTCCTCTTACTAATCCATTATTTCGCAATTTAACCTAAAAAACAGTTATTACGGAGGAAAACTGAGCAGCGAAGGGTTGAATCCTTTCAGCCGCTCCTCCTTGAACGTCAAACAGACTGTGGTAATGATTGAGAAATGTCAGGAAAAAAGTGCTGTAAAAATGGTTTTTTTATAAGCCAGGATGGGTTCTCAAAAGCGACACTCTCCCGCCAACATACAACGTTTTCGCAGCTAAAAATTCTTTCCTCAACCCATAACAAGCAATGAAAAACAAGAATCTCACATCGGGTATCAAGCGGTTAAAAATCAATCCTTCGACTCCTTTTCAGTCGCTCAGGATGGTGAGCGAAGTCGAACCATAGTTAAGTGTCTTTTTACCCTGCTTTAAACGGCAATCGTTTTGCGCCTGTCGCAGCGTATTGGTCAGAAGCTTTGCCAGCTGCTCACCGCTCATATTTTTCACCTGCTCGTATGTTATCGCTTCGCCATAGCAAATCGAGATCGAGCCACGCGAAAATATCTTCTTATGCCTCGGCCAGCATTCAAAGGCGCCATCAATCGCTACTGGCACAATTGGTGCCGCTGTCCGTTTACATACAAGGCTAAAGCCGGGCTTCAAAGACACAATTTTTCCGTCCTTCGTTCGTGTACCTTCCGGGAATAAACAAACCCCCTTACCTTCTTTAAGTCTGCTGACAACTTTCCTCATCGCAGACAAATCTGCTTTTCCACGTCTCAGTGGTATCGTATCGATAGAAGAAAGCGCCCAGCCCAAAAGCCAATTGGCAAAAAGCGAATCGCGGGCAACATAATACATTCGTCTTTTCAAAGGCACCCCGCAAAATACTGGGTCAAGATAACTTTGGTGGTTACTGACTAATATAAAAGGGCCTTTCTTAGGGATACTCTCCCTTCCATAGACACGAAGTCGAAAGAACAAAATGCAAAACATCCTGCACCACCAACGACCTAACCAGAACCATCCGTTTTTTAGTCTTTCTTTAAACACCTCTGCCCCACACAACTCAAATGCTACTCTGCGAAGTAGCGACCCGTCCTCCGCAGTCCCTAAGAGACGGAGGGTGGAAGCTTCTTCGCTACGAAGCACGAGAGTTTTTTCACGACCTCTTCTATACTTAAATCTGTAGTATCTACGACAATGGCGTCGCCAGCCGGCTTCAATGGCCCTGCCGTTCTACTCTCATCGCTTTTATCTCTTTCTTCTATTGCCTTTTGTACCTGTGGCAGAGCTATTTGTTCAAGACTTTCGCTAACTCCTTTAGCCCGTAATTCCGCTTGTCTTCTCCTGGCCCTCTCGGTTATCTCTGCCGTCAGATAAAATTTTATATCAGCATCGCCAAATGCTACCGTACCCTGGTCTCTTCCTTCGGTAACTATCTTTTTCTGCTTGGCAGCAAATTGCCTCTGCATTTTCACTAACTCTTCCCGCAGCTTCGCCGTCGAGGCGATATACCTGGCATTAGCGGTTATCTCCGGGCTGCGCAGCTGCTCGGTAACATCAACACCATCAATGCAAACTGCCATCTTGCCCTGTTTAACCGAAAATTGAAATTCCTTTGTTTTCAGAATGTCAAGCAGCTTTGCCTCGTCGTTCATATCCACGTCGGCCTGCATCGCGGCTAATGTTACTGCTCTATACATCGCGCCGGTATCGAGAAAACTCGCACCCAGTTTCTCAGCCAACAAACGGGCCACCGTGCTTTTACCGCTCGCCGCAGGGCCATCTATTGTAATAACCAAATCAGCCATCACATATTTATGAAATGATGATTGGTGAATAGTTACTATTTAACCAATCACTATTTAACTACCTTTACGACAATAATGCTTGTATCATCGTACTGGCTGGCAAGTCCTACAAACCGCCTTCTGTGTCCCAAAATATTTTTCACAATTTGTTCGGCTGAACCACCGGCAAACTTTTTGGCCACTTCAAGCAGGTTTTCCCTGCCCCAGAATTCGCCATCAAAATTAGCTGCGTCAATCAGACCATCAGTATAAAACAATAAGCAATCACCTTCTCTTAGCCCAACGGTTCCAATTTCATATTCTGCGTGCTCATCCACCCCGAGCACAAGTCCGCCTTTCTCCAAATCGGTAACAACACCATCTCTTATCAACACCGTCGGCTCATGCCCACAACTGCAATAGGTTACGGTCATATCCTTAACATCAATAACCGCATAAAACAACGTGATAAACTCCCCGCCTCTGCACTCCCTGCACGCCATCTCATTGAGCTTGTCGATTACATATTTGATAACATCCTCATCCCTTTTTGCATCAACATAAGCCCGCACAGCTCCCCTAAAACAGCTCATCATTAAAGCAGCAGGAATTCCCTTACCTATCACATCAGAAATCGCCACCACAATGCGATTGTCGTTTATCTTAAGAAAATCGTATAAATCTCCACCCACCTCAAAACACGGAATATATGTAGCTGCAATATCCAGACCCGTTATCTTCGGCGGCTTTTCCGGTATCATCCTTCGCTGAATAATCCCTGCCAACCGTACTTGCTCGGCCATCCGCGCCCCCTCAATTGCTTCGGCATAGAGTTTTGCGTTTGTTATCGCAACCGCACACTGGGAGGCAACCGCCCTGGCAAGCTGTATATCGTCTTCGTAAAAACGTTTCGGCCGGGGACTATACAGCCGAAGAACTCCGATGGGTTTGCCCTTAAACTGCATAACGACCGTAAGCTGGCTGACAAGACCCTCCTTAATCGTTGCCTCTTTATATTTCACCCTGCCGTCAACCCGCATATCGTCCAATACCACCGCTTCACCTGCAAAAGCGGCTTTAACAACGGTATCATTTTTCGAAACCGCCCCTTTGTTACGATATTCTTTGCTGAGTCCGTATGTACTTCGCATCTTCAAATCGCTGCTTTCTTCGTCAAGCAGCCGAATCGAGCAGGCCTTGACTCCCACAATCTTCACCGCCGCCTCAGCTAACTTATCCAGCACCTCCTGAAGCGAAAACTCTCCCGCCACCAGCGTCGTAAGCTGATATATTTGTTCGTCTCTTTCCAACTGTTTTTTTGTCTTTTTGGCCATAATCAATCACTGCTCGGTGTCATTGCGATGGTAGCACGGCCATCTTGGCCGTGTTTTTCAAAATCACGGGCTGGAAGCCCGTGTTACAAAACCTGTTACAAAGTACTACATTTGTAAAGCAAGCGGATTATACTCGACTTTACGCTCTCAGTGAACCATAATTTCTCCCTTTTGCCTCTTGCATTAAAATTCACCTGGGATTACTATTACGTTTGATGGCTCTCTTGGTTCAGTTACGCAATACGCACAACGCAATACGCACAACGCAATACGATGTATGGTCGCTAAACACATAATTTTTATTGGCCGAGTCCAAGGCGTCGGCTTTCGTTTCACAGCCCACCGTATAGCCAATCGCCATCAATTAACCGGCTTTGTCCGCAACGACCCTGCTGGAACTGTTGAGATGCTCGCACAAGGCCAACCTGAAGATATAGATAATTGTATAAAAGACCTGCAGGATTCTTTTGCCGGATACATAAGAGAAACTAAAATCGAAGAAGTCTCCCCCGACCTCAGATACACAAACTTCAAAATCACCTTCTAATTCACAAGCTTACTACCTCCCCAGATTAAAATAAAGATCAGTTGACTTTTCACTAAGTCTGGTTTTATAATATCAAAGGTCAGCTTTGACTGTTGATTCTCAACAAGCGAGCAAAAGAGGGGAAATAAATGCCGAGATTTCCTAAAAAGCAAGCCCAAATTACTGCATTAGTTATTCAGCAGGAGAAAACAGAACTCGAATACTATATCATCGCCGTCAACAAATCCGGCGAAGGTGAGCAGAGTAATATGGTGATGGTGGTTTTGTAAAATGAAGCCGCAGGATTGTCCCCGCGGAGGCGGGGAGGAAAAGAGGGATACAGAGAAAAGGAAAGTTGAAAATGTCTAAGAATAATAAAAGTAAAACAGGGCTTGAGATATTTGAAGGAATTTTGCATCCAGAGGTTGTTGCTGAGATAAGAGGGTGGGCTAATCACCCAGAGCTATCAAAGCTACTTCATACACTTGAGTCAAGAAAGGATCGGGAGCCATTCTTTGATATTTATGCTGAAGCAATGGTTGCACGCCATCTTATAAGTCAGGGATGCGAATTAAAAGTTGAAATTAAGACAATAAAAGGCAAATGCGTCGACTTCGAAGTTTCTAAAGGTAGAAACACTTTTTTTGTTCATGTTAAACGGTCGAATTTTGACAGGGATTTACAGGATGATCTTAATGCCGGAGCTGATTTACGTGTAAATGATGGCGGCGATGATGGCAGATATCTAAGGAAACTGAAGAGTGCGTATAAACAATTTATGCCTGATGGTGTAAATATTATTCTTATCACGAGTGCTTGGAGAGACAGTGGCAGCATTATGGATTTAAGAGATGACTTGGACGATTTCTGGTCTATTGAAGAGAATCCTGATTCAAACATCATCGGATACTTTACTTTTGAGCCCAACGGAAAAAGCATAGATTTCGAGTTAATCTTTAGAGAAGGTTCTGATAAACCTTCGAATCTTGTTGAACTGTTTGAACGTAATTAGTTGACACAAGGAATAAACAATACATCGTGACGTTGACGACTTACAACGATGTATTGTTGGCTTGCATCTCTGTGTTGTGAGCTTACAACGAACAATTGTAGGGTTACATTGAGGTATTGTTGGCTTACATTGAGGCATTGCGGCTTTACATCATCGAATTGTGAGTTTACATCACGGCATTGTAAGGTTACATCGTGGCATTGTAAGGTTACATCGAGGCGTTGTAAACGGCCCGAAAGATATGTAAATCGTTCTTTTTAATGGAGTTAGATGAAAAAGCAGCGAAAAAGACAAACATTTGGCCACAGGAGGCACAGAGTTTTTTGACGTGGAAAAAAAATGGCGATGGGCAAAAAAATAAAACTTCCAAAAAGAACGAAATATTTCTTCGATCAGTTTGTACATGGGGCGAACAAACAAATTCTGCACCCACTAGATTGGAGAAGGTTTTATATATTCATACAGGCATCTCATGAGGGAAACACAAAGCTTCTTCAGGGAGAACTTGAGGGTTTACTAATAGATAATGGTTTTCCGGAGGATAATGCATCAAGCCTTTCCAATATATATTATCATGGGCGACATTTGCTCGAATCAAAAGTCATCTTACGCTATGTGTATAATCCTTGTTAGGTCATAAGAAGAAAGGGACAACAGTATGTCAATCTTTGGTCGCGGAAAAGCGAAGGCACCTCCAGATGAAATTGCAAGCATTTTCCTGTCAGAGTTCGTTGCAAATGATGATCTCGCTCCTCGCAATGGACTTAATCTCACACTTGAGCAACAACAGCAGTATATCTCAACTTGCAAACTCTACCGACTCGCACTTGTACTTATTATCTTGATGAATGAAGAAAGAAACAATCCCAAAGCTCTACATGTTCGAGAGTCCATTGAGTCCAAAGTGTTCGGTCTTCCGGATGATCGATCTCTTACTCTCCTAAACCAAATCCAATCGTCCATGTCAGACCTTCAGAACTTACTTTTTCCAAAAGGCAGTCCTAAGGAACTTTCATGGGCTCGATCTTGGTTCAATAGCATCGGGATCGACGCCATAAATCCAGTAGATTTAACACTTTTTTCGACCGGTTGGATGGATCAGTACATCGCAATGACAAAATCGTTACGGGACTTCAAGATTGTGTGATTTAGACCAATAAGTCAGGATAATTAGAGCATTGCGAAGGAAGCCTACGAGCGGTTAAAGTAACAAGGAAGCGACTAACAAGACAATAATTGAATTGTGTCAAATAGATGTAGCGTAAAAGTCTTCCGCAACGTTGCGGGGGGAAAATAATGGAACGTTTTTATTGAAAGGATTTATAAAATTGCAAGATTTCCAAGAACAGAAGCAGAAGTTATTGCATTGGCCCAGTCAATGGTCTCTGGACTTACCGATAACGCCGCTATTTATCCGGCCCCACCGGTGGCGGATAAATGTTCTCCCTTCGACTACTTCGACGAAGCTCAGTATAAATTTGCTCAGCGGTGGCCTTTGTGGTTTTTTTATTCACCGAGATGCCGGATGACGCCGTACTTGCGAAGCACGACCAAATCCGCTTTCCTGGCCGGCTGGTCCTGTTTCAGTTGATAATTCACATCCATTACTTCGATAAATTCTGCTGTATAGTCTTTCAGCACCCCCCAATACTCGATTATCTTATCACCCTTAATCAGCTCCAGCACTACTCTTCGGCCGATATATTTCTCTAATAACGGCTCATACGATGTCCCCGCCGAGCCAATCAAGTCCTGTTTCATCCGCGAAACATATTTATCCTGAGAGCTTAGTACCGCCCCAGCCGGGGTTGCCTTTTTCGCCTGACTGATTAAAAGATTCACCACTTCCATCACCGAATCTCTAAGCGTTCTGAACACATTCAGTGTCTTTCTTTTCATTCTTCGCAGCAATGTCGGATGGTATGCCTTCTTTAGTTCTATCTGTCTTTTCTTTTTATTTTGTTCGCCCAATTCATCGTGGAAACAAATCAGCGCAGCTATATTAGGAAACTCATTTTTATACAGGATATAGCTCGTCTCATCGTGGCCTTGCTCATCTTTATGCTTAGCTGAGTAAACGAACTCCAGCCCGGTGTTTTCTACCCTCAATATGCCCCAGATAACTTTGCCTGATGTTTCCAACAAAGTGACCATGTTCTGTGAAAAATCCTTCAGACATTTATCCGTACTTGTTCTCCTGATAAAAGCGCCGACCGCCGTAGCTAAAACTATAAAGATTATAGTTATAGCCGTATATGGTATTGTCCCAGCCAAAACATAAGTCATAACACACTTCCTTTAACCCAATCCCAAAATATTTAACCTGCGGTGAAAACCGCAAGCTAATGGTAAACAGTCAATCACAAATAGTCAATTGATATAGCGCGTATCGATATGTACGCGACCTTTGGGCCCAACTCAAGAAATTCCTTTGTGGAATTTCTCCGAAGCCGACCCTCCTTCGCTCTTTGAGCTACGGAGTATTCGGCGAAGGAGAATAATTTGTACTGATTTTGATTCAAAAAAGCCGAAAATAAATTTATGAAAGGACGGGATTTACAGGATGAACAAGATGGACAAAAATAAAAAACAAATCCTGTTTACCCGCCTTATGCGGGTTAATCTCGTCTAAGATGTTTTTCCTCTATGTATAGTTGTATTCAATGGTTATGGACTCGGCCATGCCTTACGGCACTGAAATAGGTAAACATCTGCCCCGCTCCGACTCGGCGAACCTCTCGCCTCCGGCGAAGCTGGGTCGCCGAGACGAGCTCGCCAATCGCATCGCGGTGGTCGTTATCCTTTTAATGGCCGTTGGTACGGTCTTTGTCTTCTCAGCCAGTGCTAACGTCAGTTATAATATCGACTTACAGAAATTTTATTCCTTCCCTGCTGTTCGACAAATCCTGTTTTTCCCCTTGGCCTGTGCGGTTTTGTACATCATCTCTTGCTTTAATTATCGCAGGCTCAATCTTTCAAATGGCTGGCTGAGATCCCCGACTACTTATCTGTTGGTTCTTAGTGTAGCTCTGCTTATATTCGTTTTGTTCCCGCAATTCGGCACCGAGGTAAACCGCGCACGCCGATGGTTTAGAATCCCACTCGGCCCAGTCACGGTGAGTTTTCAGCCATCTGAGCTGGCGAAGTGGGCAATCGTTTTCTTCCTGGCTGCCGTTTGCGATAAGCTCGGGTTTGATATAAAGTTATACTGGAAGAGGTTTGTTCCAATATGCTCTGTGATTGCTGTTGTAGTCGCACTTGTAATCATCGAAGATTTTGGCACAGCTGCATTTATAGCGCTTTTGGGCTTTTTGATGTTGATAATCGCCGGTGCCAGATGGCGGCATATTTTTACCCTTTTACCTTTCGGTGCAATCGCCTTTTTGGTAGCGTTGTTCCGCTATCCCAGCCGAATACAGCGGCTCTGGGCTTTTTGGAATCCTGAAAAATGGGCCGATTCTGTAGCTTATCAGGCGAACCAGTCACTGATTGCCATCGGCTCCGGCGGACTGTGGGGCAAAGGTCTCGGCAGGGGGATTTGCAAATACGGCCATCTGCCGGAAGATACTACCGATTTTATCTTTGCAATCATCGGCGAAGAGCTCGGCTTTGTCGGAACCGCAGCGGTCATTGGATTATTTATTATATTTGTCTGGCTGGGAATTCTGGTGGTGGTACGCTGCAAAGACCGTTTTGGCCAAATTCTGGCTGGTGGGATTGTTTTAACGATTGCTATTCAGGCGGCGCTTAATATCGGAGTGGTGACAGTTGTGCTGCCGACGAAGGGGATACCTCTTCCTTTTGTAAGCGCCGGCGGAACGAGTATGCTGCTGTCGTCCGCTGCTGTCGGCGTGCTGTTAAATATCGCCAAACTCGTCGGGGCGAAGTCTCCCGACGCAGCCCGACAAATACCCTCGGAGCCGGCTCAAATGGAATCTGGTTGATTATAAGGTAAAAAAGTGCGAAAATTCACAAAAAATCCTTGAAAAATAAGGGACTTTGTGCTATAATCATACATGATTAAGTAGTGAAGGCAGGCTTAAAAACTGTCATAATATTTTGTTTGCCATCATAAATTCTTTTTGTCTTACATTCATACCAAACCTGCCTTCAAAAGTGGACAGCTATTTGCGTTACTAATGCCTTGTGCTTGCTGCTTGGCTTGCCAAAAGAGAAATGTAAGTTTTAGGGAACAGAAGCTTTGTTTTGCGCATCTTTATTATCGGTTTGAGCAAATGGGCTGCAGGTGCGTGGCCTATACCATCATAATATATTTATCATAAATTATTGAAAGGACAGGGAAGTGAAAAAGACAATTTGGAAAATTTGCCTCATAGTGGTGGTTTTACTGTTTGAGGTTGTTGAAGCTAAGGCAGTAGACTACGAAATTACTATTTTCGGTACTCTCGGCGGCGACCGAAGTTACGCTTATGGCATAAATGATTCTGGGGTGGTTGTTGGTGAATCACGGACTGGAAATGGTTATGAATCTCATGCATTCATATGGGAGAATGGTGTAATGACTGATATGGGGGTGTTGGGAGTCGGGTCTGATGGGATTGAAATAAGTTGTGCACAAAGTATAAATAATTTAGGTCAAATAGTTGGCTATTCAACATATAATTTTATTGACCCATATATTGAAATTCCTACACATGCTTTTCTCTGGGAAAATGGGGAGATGTATGATATAGGCAGTTTTGGAGGAGATAGTTATGCTTATAGCATTAATAACTATGGACAAATAGTTGGTATGTCAAGAAATTCAAGTGGAAAAAGGCGTGGATTTGTTTATGAAAATGGAAATATGCAAGATATAGGAGTTCTTGAAAAACATAGTTTTAATCCAACTTATGCTTATGGTATTAATGATAATGGGCAAATAGTTGGAATGTCTTATACTTCAAATGGATATAATGCATTTTTATGGGATGGGCAAAGTGGAATACAAAATCTTGGAACTATTGATAATTATGCTTCTGAAGCAGTAGATTTAAATGAACAAGGCCAGATTATAGGTTCCATAACTGCGAGACAAAACTATGTTCGTTATGAAGGGGTGATATGGGAAAATGGAACAATAATCCCTTTAGGTTATTTGGAACGTCCCCATAGTAGTGCTACTGCAATTAATGATTTAGGACAAATAGTTGGCTGTTCGCAAGTGCTAAGGGGGAATACACTCTCCTATTATGCTTGTCTTTGGGAAGATGGCGAGATTTTTAATCTTAATCAGTCTTTTCCAGCAGGTGCATGGACACACGCTTATGGTATTAATAATCGTGGGCAAGTGGTTGGTTATGTTGAGCTGCCCGGGGTGGGATATCGTGGTTTTGTTATGACACCGGTACCAGTAGTTTATTATGTGGATGCGGTCGACGGTAACGATTTGAATGACGGTTTAACGCCCGAAACAGCTTTTGCAACGATTCAGAAAGGTGTAGATACGGCCAAGAGCGGAGATACTATTATCGTGGAGCCAGGTGTTTACACCGGCGATGGCGACCGCGACATCGATTTTCTCGGCAAAGCCATTACTGTAAAAAGTGAAAATGGCCCGGAGACTTGTATTATCGATTGCAACGGTACAGAAGACGAACCCCATCGCGGATTTTATTTTCACAGAGGCGAAGATGCAAACTCAATCTTAGATGGTTTCACAATCGTCAGGGGCTACGCACCGGTTGAGATAATTGAGATAGTTAGTCCTCGGGGTGAGCCAATATCCATAGAGGTCGACGATGGTGGAGCAATTTTTATCCACAAAAGCAATCCGACTATTAAGAACTGTATTCTATCTCGAAATAAAGCTAATGGATGGGGTGGTGGGGTTGCATGTATAGAAAGTTCCCCACTTGTAATTAACACCACTTTGCAGGACAATGTAGCAGACGCCGGGGGCGGAGGGATTCGCTGCCACGGATATAATGAGCCTACCATTATTAATTGCAACTTCTCCAACAACTTGTCTTATTATCAAGGTGGAGCTATCTACGTAGATCACTCGTCCCCAAATATCATCAGTTGCAGGTTTATCAAGAATACAGCCAAGGACCACACCAATTGCGCTGGCGGCGCCATAATGAATAATGGCGGTCGCGCCACAATACGAAACTGTCTATTCATTGGAAATTCCGCCGGATGGGGTGGAGGTATACTTAACCTTGGTAGCAGCCCAATACTTAACAGTTGCACATTCAGCGAGAATTCGGCTGTATGGGAGGGCGGTGGGATTGGTAACTACGCCTATAGCCATCCAATGCTAATAAATTGTGTTCTTTGGGCTAATAAAGACAGAGGTGGTATGGATGAGTCAGCACAGATTCATGTGAGTGGTATCCAAAATTTACCCCAAATCGACTATTGCTGCGTTCAGGGCTGGACGAGCAGTTTGAGTGGTATTGGGAATATAGGTGTTGACCCGTGCTTTGTTGAGTTGGGTTATTGGGCAGATGCCAATGATCCTAATATCGTTGTTGAGCCAAATGATCCAAATGCTATTTGGGTTGATGGTGATTATCATTTGAAGAGCGAGGGCTGGAGCTGGGATGTTAAACGCAACCGCTGGACTTATGATGATGTTACAAGCTGCTGCATTGATGCTGGTAATCCCGGCTCACCGCTTGGCGAGGAGCTGCTTTCTATCCCGGATGACCCAAATAATATTTGGGGCCAAAACCTTCGCATAAATATGGGTGCCTACGGCGGCACTGCTGAAGCGAGTATGCCACCTTACGATTGGGCCATCTTAGGCGATTTAACCAACGATGGCCTTGTTAATCTGGAAGATTATGCTTTCCAGGCATCCGGCTGGCTCAATTCTGCCGACCAGCAGCCGGGCGACCTTAATCGCGATGGCCTCATTGACATCTCTGACCTTGTCTTACTCACTGATGATTGGCTTAGACAAACAACCTGGCATGAAGACAAAAGATGACAGACGACAGATGACAGAGGGGAGGGAATTTTCGATTGATGATTGAAAGTTAAGATTGCCACGTTGCTGTGCTCCTCGCAATGACGAGCATTTATCTCTCCCAAGCTAAGGAAAACGCTTGCATTTATCGTCGGCTTCGGGCAGACTTTCCTTGCGCAATCATACAGGAGCCGAAATAATGGGCGATAGGTTCGACAAGCCCTTGAACCGTATGGTTCAGGGCAAGCTCACTACAAGTAAGTGCTTTTTCTTCGCAGGCGGCGGGACGGGGGGACATATCTACCCCGGCCTTGCTGTGGCGGAACAAATAGCTAAACTTGAGCCGACAGCAAAGATATGTTTTTTCTGCAGCACTCGTGATATCGACTCAAGAATCCTTAAGCAAACCAGCTTCGAACATATCAAATTACCAGCCAAGGGTCTTTCTTTTCGGCCCGGCAGGCTGGTTGAGTTCTTCACTTCATTTTTTAAGAGCTACAAAATCGCAAAAGAAACAATTTATAGTAAGCTTGCCTGCCCTGAGCTTGTCGAAGGGGTCGAGCCTATCGCCGCTAACAAAAATGCGACGGTTATTGGTATCGGCGGGTATATTGCAGCGCCTGTATGCTTAGCTGCACACAAATTAAAGATACCGGTTGCGCTTTTGAATGTCGATGTCCTGCCGGGTCGAGCAAATAAAATAATAGCTCGCTGGGCAGATGATATTTTTGTGCAGTTTGAAGAGACATCTGAGCATTTCGCCAAGACCCTCGCCGTGCTGCGCACCTGGCGCAGCAGGAAAGCCAAAATCAATGTTGTTGGCTGTCCTCTGCGAAGTGGCTTTTCAAATCCACAGCCACACAAGGCAATCGAGCAATTAGGTCTCGATGAAGATAAAAAAACGCTGCTTATAACCGGCGCATCAAGCGGCTCAGAAAACATTAACAGGACGGCGTGCTCGCTGTTAGAACAGTTAAATGGTTTTGCGAATGATTGGCAGATAGTTCATCTAACAGGGGATAGAAATTACAATCAAGTCAGGAACAAATACAGCGATGCCAAAATCAGCCATAAGGTTTTAGGATATTTTGATGATATGGCGGACTTGCTGGCCGCTGCGGATTTGGTCATAGGTAGAAGCGGGGCTGTCAGTGTAGCTGAATATGTAGCGGCGGCTGTACCAAGTATCTGTTTGCCTTATCCATATCATAAGGATAGACATCAGTATCTAAACGCAGGCAAGTTAGTTGAAGCCGGAGCGGCAGTTATAGTAGATGATTTGCCGGATGAAAAGGAAAGAGCCGAATGGCTGGCCGAAGAGCTTGGAGAATTGATGAAAGACGAAAAAAAACGGCAGAAGATGGCAAATGCCTGCAGCACAATTGCGAAATTAGATGCCACTGATAAAATTGCGGATAGATTGTTAAAGATATGTGGGGCGACCACCAGCAAAACCAGGGCTAAACATTTTTGATGTTCAAAAAAGATATGGGTAGAACTGCGGTTGACATTGTATTATTGCCGGATGAGGCGATGACAAATAGAGCGATTGAACTAAACGCCAAGCTGGTGGAAAGATGGCTCGACTTTGCTCGCCACGGTGAGCTTGTCGAACCGTTCGGCAGGAAAATAGTTCTGCATAAGGCCAATTGCTTACCGCATATTTCTTTAGCTATGGGCTGTATCGAAGTAGGGGACATCGGGGCTATTGAGAAAGTTTTAACAGCAATTGCAGAACGATGCGATGTAGGCAAGTTGAAAACCCTTGGCATCCATACTTCAACAAACTTGTCTGACCCGCTGCCCCGCCTTGCGGCGGGAGACGCAGGGGCATGCGACAGTCAAGATTCGAGAGGTGAAGCAGTATCGGTCTTCGAGGTCGAGAAAACAGAAGAGCTTCAATCGCTTCACGAAAAGGTGATGGAAAAAGTTCAGCCATATTTCAGCAGTGACGTAACCGCAGATATGACATACGGCGATGATGAAGTTGCCCAGACCACCTTGGAATGGATTGAGAGCTATCGAGAAAAGGCAAGTTTTGCGAAATTTTATCCTCATATAACTATCGGATACGGCGAGGCAGAAGAGCAGAGGTTCCCAATAGAATTCTCGGCTTCGAAACTTGCTTTATGTCACCTAGGGAATCACTGTACGTGCAGGAAAATTCTCTCATCAATTGACTTAAGGTCTTGACATCAGGATAGTTGCAGATATAGTTTACCCCGTTAGAAAGCTCCGTCCTTTTCGATGCTCGTCGAGTATCGAGTCCGCCGACGGCGGAGCATCGAGCTATTTTTCTAACGGGGTAAAGTGTAAATGTGAGCGGTTTTTAACAAAAGCCAGATTTGAAAGGATAGTAAGATGAAAAGAAACGTTCTGGAGGCATTTGTGTTAGCGGCTGGTGTTGTTGCGATTATGTTGAGCGCCGGCTGTGAAGAGCAACAACAATCAAGTACAAAAATGAGCAGACTTATAGCTGCTGAAAATATACAGCTAAAGAAAGATTTACAGTTGCGTGACAGTGAAATAGAAAAACTAAAAAAGCAGTATGATAATGAATTGAAAGAGCAAAAAGAGCTGCTTGAAAAATGTCAGGAAGAACAAAAGGCCCTGAGTGAACAGTTGGCAGGAAAATTTGAAGTCCAGATAAACGAAATTTTCAGGACTTTAACTGAGGAAACCGGAAAACTGCGTGAAGAAAATGGGAATCTCAAGCTGCAAATAGAAAAACTTAAAGCTGAGCTCGAAAAACCCGAAGCTCAGATAGAGGAGTTTGAGGCAGGACCTGAAGAGCAACAAGAGCCGGCTGAAAGAACAGATGAACCTTTGTAAGCAGCCGTTAATTATCTTGTTTACCCCATTAGAAAAGAAAACCCGGCTATACAGCACGCTTCACCGTGACCGCTCGTTTTCTAATGGGGTTTACACGCTTTCTGAACGATTGTTATACAATCGGGTAATTTCTCATCGCCGTATTGTTTTTGCAGAGCCGTCGCAACAAGGCCTACGAACATCGGCTGGGGTCTTAGCGGGCGCGAGGTCAGGCAGGGATGCGATTGAGTGCCGATAAAGAACGGATGTGATGGAAGCTCCAGTATCTGCATAATTGGTTGATTGGGGGCTTTTCCTGAAAAAACCAGCCCCGCATTTTCCAGCTGCTCAATATACCGCGGGTCAACCTCGTAACGATGTCTAAATCGCATTCTAACAGAATTTGACTTGCCAAAAATTTTCCACGCTAATGTTTGGGGCTTGATTTCTATATTCTGACCGCCGAGGCGCATATTTCCACCGAGGCCTTCGATTTTTTTCTGCTCGGGTAGTATATCGATTACCGGCTCAGGGCATTCCGGTTGAATCTCGGTACTATCGGCTTTTGTTATGCCGCATACGTTACGGGCAAATTCTATAACCGCCATTTGAAAGCCAAAGCACAGGCCCAGATAAGGCAGATTATTTTCTCTGGCATATTTTATGCAGGCAATTTTTCCCTCTGCGCCGCGAGTTCCGAAGCCGCCGGGAACAATAATACCGTCAACGTCAATCAGATTTTCGGCTGCGTTTTCGTCAGTGATGCCGGTTGTTTCAATCCACTTTATTTTTACATCGCAGCCGAGGGCGATGCCGGCATGTTCAAGAGCGTTGATTATCGAGGCATAGCTGTCGCGCACAGCAGTATATTTGCCCGTGATGCCGATGGTTACTTTGCGATTGATGGCATCAATTTTATCCGTGAAATCACACCATTTAGCCCAGGCCTTTCGTTCGTGCCGTAAGTTTATTCTGTCCTCGATTTTTAATAGCCGTAAGACCTCGAAATCCAGGCTGGCCTCTCTTAGCATTGCCGGTATCATATGGATACTGGCCGAATCCGGCATACTTACAACTCGTTTGAGGGGGACATTGCTGTAAACGCTAATCTTTTCTCGGGCCTTGTTGCTTACAGGATGGGTGGCTCTGCAGGTGATAATGTCCGGCTGGATACCCAATTGCATAAGCTGTTTGATTCCTAATTGTGCTGCCTTTGACTTCTGCTCGCCGAGTGTCGGCGGTTCTAATATATAGGTCAGTGCGACGAAGCAGCTGCTGTTGGGGCCTTCTTCGTATGCCAGCTCTCGCGTTGCCTCGATAAAATAGGCGTTTTCCAAATCGCCAGCTGTGCCGCCAATCTCAACAAATACGATATCAGCGTCAGTTTGAGCAGCTAATTGGCGCAACTTCAGTTTGACTTCACCTGTAACATGAGGAATCATCTGGACGTCTCTGCCGAGGTAGTCTCCATGACGTTCCTTGTTCAGGATGGAACTGAATATCTGGCCGCTGGTGGCAAAGTTTGCCCTGCTTAAATCCATATCGAGCATTCTCTCGTATGTGCCGAGGTCCATATCGCATTCCATACCGTCATCGAGCACAAATACCTCGCCGTGGCGAAACGGATTCAGTGTGCCGGAATCGATATTAAGGTATCCTTCGAGCTTGATTGGTGCGACTTTCAGGCCTTTATCCTGCATCAGCTTGGCCAGGCACGATGAGAATATCCCTTTGCCTAAGCCGCTCATCACCGTGCCCATTACAAAGACGTAGCGGGTTTTTCCCTTTTTGTAACCATCCGGCATCAGCGAGAAAAATTCGCTCTCTGTCGAAATATCACTTACTGAAGCTAATAGGTCTTTTTCTTTTGCCATACATTTTCCTTTTATGCTCACTGTTGCTATTTTTTATATCTTTTGACAAACTCAGCGTATTGTTCTGGTGTATCTATTCCGTCGGTTGTGTGTTTGACTTTTCCGACTATTATTGCAATGCCATTTTCGATTGCCCGCAGCTGTTCGAGTTTTTCAATTTTTTCCAGCGGCGTCTGCGGCAGGGCGGTGAATTTCAGCAAAAACTCTTTTCGATAGGCGTAAATTCCAATATGCCTCAAATGCTGCTGAGTTTCTCCTAAGCCGGATTTTACAATGTTATAAGGAATGGCAGCACGCGAGAAATGGGTTGCTTTATTATCGTGGTCAATAATTACTTTTACAACATTTGGGTTGGCGATTTGCTCTGCGTTCTGCAATTCTGCTGCAAGTGTGGCCATCGGATAATCGGGGTTATCTATTAAGAGCCGGGCAACATAATCGATATTTTTCGGGTCGATTTCGGGCTCGTCGGCCTGCAGGTTCACCACAATGTCGGTTTCTATATCGGCGACAGCTTCAGCGATACGGTCGGTGCCGCTTCTATGTTCGATGGAGGTCAGGACACACTCGGCCCCGAACGATTTGGCGGCGGCGACAATTCTTTCATCGTCGGCTGCTATAATTACCTTTTCGGGCAGTTTAGCGAGGCAGGCCCGCTCGTATGTGTGCTGGATTAGGAATTTGCCCGTATCTTTGGCGAGAACTTTACCGGCGAATCTGGTAGAACCGTAACGAGCAGGGATACAAACTAAAACCTTCACACTTACCCTTCCCGGCAGCAGAATTTTATTAGAAACTACTGCCAGAGTATATTAAGCCAAACGAAACCCTTTGTCAACCCCGTTAGAAATTTTCCTTTTTTGAAGGATTTCTAACGGGGTTGACAGCCGAAAGTAATTTCCTTGGCCATCCCAAAATTTTTTGCGATTTTGCTTGACAAAGTTGGATTGATTTGGTTTAATATATTATTATGAAGCAGATTAACCGTGAAAATACCGTCAACTGGTGGTGGCCTGCGGAAGAAAATCCGGCAGGTATGCGGTGATTTGCTGTACACAATTTATTAGATTTGCGAAAAAAGCAGCCTGTTGGAAAAACAGGCTGCTTTTTTTATTTGTATTTGCATATTTGTCAGGCGTGACGCATATTGCAAAATATACTGTGTGATGTTGTTGACGCAGCGCAATATACGATATACGATATACGCAATATCCATCCTCCGAAGTAGAACTTCTACGGAGGACGGGCGAGATACGAAAGATGGAAGATTACAGACAGAAAATAGCTGATGCAAAGCCGGGACAAATTGTGCCAATCGTCAAGGAGATGGCTCTGGTTGAGCCGGTCGATTTTTTTGCAAAGTTAAGCGACTATGGCCGGGCTAAAAACTGCGCCTTATTCGAGGCGAGCGACTATCTGTCGGAGAATGCGTTGAGTTTCGGCACAGCAAGGCCGGCCCTTTACCTCACGGGCACCGGCAATGAATTCACTATCAAGGCCTTAAGTAATACTGGCAGACGCATAATAAAATACTTGTCCACTCAGAAAGAAAGGTTTGCTTTTTGTGAATCGGTCAAATTTGACACAGAAGAGATTTCCGGCCGAATTCAGAAGGTCGAAAAAGTAGTTGATGAGCAGAGCCGTTTGCTAAGCACGAACCAAATGGATGTATTGCGGGCGGTCGCTTTTGGTTTTAGCTTGGCGAGCAAACCGTTCCGGGTAACCTGCGGACTACTTGGAGCTTTAAGCTACGATTTCATAGACCAGTTTGAGAAACTCCCTTCCAATGAAGTTGACCGTCTTGGAAATCCTGATTACGAGCTTTATTTTGCAGATAATATCTTTCTGTGCGACCACCAGCAAGGCAAAGGATATGTTATTGCCAATTGCATCATAACCGATGGCGACCGTGATGCTATAGTCGCTGATGTGCAGCAATGCTTCGATTATTATTTCAATACTGCAAAACTCGAAGTGCCGAAAGGCAAGCGCTTTACCGGCTCGTTACCTTCGGCCTCAACCGATACAGAACAGGCCGAATATGAGCAGATGGTTAAACGTGTCAAGCAGCATATTATTGATGGCGACATTTTTCAGGTGGTCCTGAGCAGAACGATAATAGAGCCCTGCCCGGATGAACCGCTTGACGTCTATAAACGGCTGAGGGCACTGAATCCTTCGCCATATATGTTTTATCTAAACACCCCCAATACAATGCTGATGGGTTCCAGTCCGGAGCTGAATCTGCGTGTGAGCCCCGTTAGAAGTCCGCAACGAGAGTCTGGTAAATCCCCGGAAGACTTTACTTCTAACGGGGTGAGAGGCGCCGTGCCGCGCACAGTGGAGATAAGACCTATAGCCGGCACAAAGCCCAGAGGTCGAGTTGGAAACACAATAGATGCAGACACCGATTTTAGGTATGAGGCGGAGCTGAAGCTCGACCACAAGGAATTGGCCGAGCATATGATGTTGGTTGATTTGGCAAGAAATGACATAGCCCGAGTGGCTGAGCCGGGCAGCAGAGTCGTTACAGAGCTGCTGATAGCCGAAAAATACGAATCTGTCCAGCATTTGGTTAGCAATGTCAAAGGCACATTGGCAAAGGACCTTGATGCGTTAAGTGCGTATCTGGCTACGATGAATATGGGGACGCTTACAGGAGCCCCGAAGATTGAGGCAATGAAACTGATTCGTCTGTTTGAGAAAACCAAACGCGGCTATTATGGCGGAGCAGTTATGTATCTGACCGTGGACGGCCAGTTTGACAGTTGTATTACCATAAGGTCTCTTCAGATTAGGGACCATATGGCTTATATTCGAGTCGGTGCTGGTATTGTACACGACAGCGTTCCGAAAACTGAATTTGAGGAGACAGAGCACAAAGCTGGTTCCTGTCTGCGCGCAATTCGGGGACAGTAAAGTGGAAGATGTAAGTAGAAAAGTTCTGTTTATCGATAACTTCGATTCGTTTACATACAATCTGGTTGATGATTTTTGTAAGCGTAATTGTGATGCAAAGGTTTACCGGGCTGACACTGAAATTGAAGAGCTTAAGAGGGTGGCTGATGAGTTTAAGCCGGATTTACTTGTGATTTCACCTGGGCCGGGAACGCCGGATACTGCTGGTATCTCTCTTTCTGCTGTCGATTATTTCAAGGATAAACTGCCTATATTCGGCGTTTGCCTTGGTCATCAGGTAATAGTTCAGTATTTCGGCGGTAAAATCAGCCATGCCCCCGAGCCGATGCACGGCAAGCCCTCAAGAGTAACGCACAATGAGCAAGGCATATTTGCCGGGGTGGAAAATCCCCTGCAGGCCGGACGCTATCATAGTCTCTGTTGCTATACGACGGAGCTTCCAGCTTGCTTGGAACAGACATCTGAATTTGAGGGTATCTGTATGGGTGTTGAGCATAAAGAGCTTCCGATATTCGGTGTTCAATTTCACCCGGAAAGTATTTTAACCCCCGCAGGCGGAAAGATAATCGAGAATGTTTTGTCAATCGCAAAAGAGCAAAAAAAGAAGGGTTGAAATTGGCAACAATAACTGAATATATTGAGCCATTATTACAAGGTCAGAGCTTAAGCTTCGAGCAGGCGGAGGGGTTGCTGGATGTTGTTTTCCGGGGCGAAGTGTCCGAGGTTCAGATAGCAGCATTTCTTACAGCGATGCGTATTAAGGGAGCAACGGCCTCGGAGTTGGCCGGTCTTGCTAAATCACTGCGCCAGCACGCTGTCAGGGTGAAGGTTGACGTCGATAATTTAGTTGACACGTGCGGCACGGGCGGCGGAGCAATTAAGACCTCTAACATTTCAACAGCGGCTGCGATAGTAGCGGCCGGAGCCGGTGTTTATGTTGCCAAGCATGGCAATCGCGGGATAACCAGTAAATGCGGCTCGGCTGATGTGCTCGAGGAGTTGGGTGTCAAGATAGACGCCTCTGCTGAAACGGTGGCAGAGTGCATAAGAGAGGCGCATATCGGCTTTATGTTTGCACCAATGTTTCATCCGGCGATGAAATATGTTCAGCCAATACGCAAAGGGCTTGGCTTTCGGACGGTCTTTAACATTCTTGGGCCTTTGGCCAATCCCGCCGATGCACAGAGGCAGGTGTTAGGTGTAGCCGATGAAAGTTTGATGCTAATTATAGCCGAGGCGCTTAAATTGCTGGGCACTCAGTACGCAATGGTCGTACACGGCAGTGGAATGGATGAGATAAGCACAGTAGCAGCTACGAAGATGCTCGAGTTAAAAGAAGGTCAAATTACAACCAAGCAGTTAAATCCACAGGATTTGGGTATTGCTCTGGCCGATATAGACCAGTTGAAGGTGACTGATGCCAAGACAAGCGCGAGGGTTTTAAGGGATATATTGGAAGATAAGGAAACCGGGCCACGCAAGGATATTGTTATTCTAAACGCTGCAGCGGCGATAATCGCAGGCGGCCTGGCCAATGATTTCGAATCGGCAATTAACCTGGCACTGGTATCAGTTAGCGACGGTAGGGCGTTAGCTTGTCTGGAAAAGTTAATCGAAGTTTCTAATAAAGTGTAATTGAGGAATAAACTACAGGTCACGAGCGACGAGAGACGAGCGACGATTTATGTTAATAGTTAAGGTTAAAATTTGCGGCCTAACAAATTACGACGATGCTTCTGCAGCGGTGGATATGGGTGCGGATTTGCTGGGATTCAACTTTTATCCGAAAAGCCCAAGATTCGTAACGCCGGAAAAAGCAGCTCAGATAATAAATAAACTGCCGGGCTTTATGGATATCGCTGGTGTCTTTGTGCATGAGACGGGTAATAATGAGAATGAATCGTTTAGTAAAATCAATGAGAC